>Ga0181612_116309_pt1 | contig 12370 bp, 4 predicted proteins | sample HoacroProtozoa21_FD_119630 | JGI IMG/M metagenome (GOLD analysis project Ga0181612, IMG submission 119630) | Hoatzin crop microbial communities from Cojedes, Venezuel. Combined Assembly of Gp0051906, Gp0051904, Gp0051908 | reverse complement strand
TCATAATAGGACTAAGAAAGAACAATTTCCATTCTTTGCTGGGCGAGCATTTTCCAAAATGACTACTCATTTTAGGAGGCAAATTTGTGACTTTGGTCTTACAGTATATATAGCTTTTGACTATATCTTTTCTGTTGTTAAATATAGTTATACTTGAGATCTAGGCATGGTACAATGAAAACTGTTCTTTTTCCGAATGTCTAAGCTCATATGCACAATTTAAAAAAGAAAATCTTATTCATAACAACCCATTGGCACCTTTCTCTCATCTCACCCCGAGACTGAACATCGCAGACTAACCTGTCTTTGTGAATCTTTACATAACTTTCTATTCTCAAAGGTTATTTGCAACAAGATTTGTAGTGATTATGCATCTACTATTCTAAAAATTCTAGCTACCATATTGACTGCTACCATTTATCATTATCTTGTGGTTCCTTTGAGGTTCTTTGCTGTATTCACCTCCTGTGAAGGTGTGAAGTAAATTGAAACTGATAAAGGTGAAAGCAGTTGGTCAGATTCAAACCATGGTTTATTCTTTATCTGCAAACAATCGGAGTACTAGAAAGGATTCAAAAAGTTACTCTGTTTTGAATATGAATATGAAGTACTTCTGATCTTGTTTCTAGCTAAACGTTGAACAGGGTAGCATCCAGCTGCCAAAGTTAAAAAACAATATATCAGAGCACGAAACTGAAAATATGGAAGAAAAACATTTCTGAAAGAAAGAGAGAATAGATTACAGGAAGAAAATTCTATAATACATATAGAATTTGAGAAGTAACATGTCAAAGACTTCAAAGAATGTGTACGGTTCACTGAAAATGCAAAAGATAGTTACAGAGAGTTCAAAACTATAAGGAAACATGAGCTGTGTATCAAGTTGTTAACTCTGGCCTCCAGAAAGAGCCAGCATATGCTAGAAGTTGCAAAGCCAAGAAATTGATTGCATTTGTTTTTAAGAATGTTCAAGATGTTTTAGGGTATGTGATGTAGTGGTCAAGAATACAACAGTGTGTCAGATGATGCTGAATTGCGTTTGCAAGGAAGCAGTAAACAAAACTGTATTTAAAAAAAAATAATTGAAGTTGCATGTTGGTATACATGCTAGTATTTTGACAAAGAGATTTACGAAGTAGGATGGTTATAAGCATTTTAAATTCTGCATTCTAGAAATGCTAATTGTTCACTGCTGCTGTTCGCAGGTTTGCCCGAGATAAAGATTTGAGAATTTGTATTTTTAGGCATTTATGTTGTATAACTGAGATGCAGCTGGAATCATAGCATCACCAGAAGGAAGTTTCAAGTTCCCTGTTTCAGACATGTTAATGCCAACCACAGTATGTGTGGAAGAGAGACAAAAAGAGATTAAATTACTTCAGTCAGTTGTTTATGTAATTAATAATAGAAGTCTAAAATTTTGAAACTTGACCAAACCTACCAGATTTTTTGCAGTCCAAAACTATTCTATCCTCAAACTGAAAAAACACTTCCTCAAAGGTCGCATTGCTCAGGACCACTCCTGCTAAGAGTTTGTGAGCCGTTTAACATGTCAAATGCACATGCGTAGATGCAGATCATAATCCTTAGGGCTTGCACCCTCAAAACTTGAGGAAAATAAACTTCCTTCTTTGAAATAAGTAGGTAAATATTGTCCCTAATTCATGGACAGTGGAACAGACTCAGACAAAAAGGATGTGACTTGCTCAAGACATGACACTACTTAATAGAAGTGTGACTTGAGTCCAGAATCTGCATATTCCTGGTACCAGCCTTAATCCACTCTGTGTAGCACTGCTGATCTTCTTCGACAGTGTACAGATACAGTAGCTGGCAGTAAGTCAACTCAGTCCACCTACGCTGATTTTAAAAAATGTTTAGCTTGTCAAGATATTTTAGCCACTATTTCTAAAATTCCTGTTTTGGCAAGTTGCTGGGTTTAGAAAAATGATGGCATTGAGCAAGATCTCAGAAAAGTATTTAACATGTTTACAATGGTTAACAAGAATTTTTGAGTCAACAGTTTGAGAAGGAACAGAAGCATACCAAATCTCTAGCTCTACATATGAATTCAGATCCAGACCATCAGTGTTAAGTGCCATATCTACTTTTTAGAACTGTAGCAGTGAATGTGAAAGACTAGTTGTTTGTTTGTTTGTTTGTTTGTTTGTTTTCCTTGTAATATAGAAGACATATGTGATATTAACCCAGTGTTTGTTTAAAACAGGTAGGCTTTGGCATCAGGGAGGCGATCAGTTTTTTATGTGGATATGTACCCATTTAATTGATATGCAAATGCAAGTCTCTCTAGAAGACCAACATTTGCATACCCGTATATCTTGCCCACATTAAAGCATGCCAAAAGCTTAAGGAGCAACAACAATTATTTCATAGCTAGACAAATGAAAGCAGTAAACACAAAAGGTAAGGTTCACTTCATTTAAATTTTAGATCTATTTAAAAAAAAACCACCACACCAGACCCAGAAGTACTCAAAAAAATACAGAAAGCATAACTGCTTTCAAGAGGCAGATCAGTGGTTATTCATGTTCTCCTAAGTCACAAAAGTCATGCTTTGTTTCATTATTTTTTCTGACTGTTCTTACTTAATCAAATGTACAAAAAAAAAGCCCATGTGTAATGAATCATTTCGTAGCCAGAAGATGCTGAAAATTCAGAGAGCTTTAATCCTTCATATTTATAAGGATCACCACAGTAGGGATGAAAAAGAAATTAGTTAGCATCATCACAGCATGTATAGTAGTCATCATACATTGGAAAACAGCTGCAGCCAGTGTTTTTCGTACGGTTTGTACATTTTATAATAACTACATGTTGAAATGTGTTCATTTTCAAAACTACGGTTTCCTTTTGTCTTTTTGTGTTTCTTTTTTAATCTAATGATTTTGCTTATTATGTTGTAGGAGAAGATTTGTCAGAAATTACATACGTTTAAATGATTATGAGGCAGCACTCAGCGTGGCTAAACAGGACAGATACGTTGTATACAATTATATAGGGTAGAGGTAGAATACTGACACATGATTTGAAAACTTAAAGACAGTAGATGCCTACTTCTGTTTGGAGCAACTGAGTAACTGTGAGAATAATTTTCAATAAAACTTGGGAACGGTCTGAAGTAAGAAGTCAAATGCTTTGAAGAGCAGCGGTTTGAGATGCGGCAACGCTGGTCCCAAGGCAGTGGTACAAGCACTCCAGGCTTGGCTCTAAAAATAACGGTGACTGTTCAGTGCAAGTGATTACCTACTAGCCTTGTAGCTCCACAGGCACGGTCAGAAACAGGATGAATCTTGTAATATCACTGAAGCCTCTGTTAACATTTATTGGGGTTTTGGGGCCAGTTTAAGACAAAGATAATTCAAAGAACTGTGTATATGTGTATGTAATACTTGAAGTTCACAGAACCCAGGAGTACAGCCATCAGAGTTTCCAAATGAGCTTTTTCAGCCTGGATATTTCTGAGCAAAAACCACGTACAAACAAACAAACAAAAGAAACAGCACGAAAACTAAAGCAGACCAAAAAAAAAGAGGACGTAGCAGAAATGGGACCGTTTCAGTTAAAGAATTTAAAAGAAAGAAAAAAGTCAGTATTTTGAGAAGACTGAAATTTCCAAATAAGATATTTTGATTTCTCATTTGGAAAGCCCTTCTATTGCAATATTTTAAAATATTTTGAAAGTTGAAATCGGAAAATACCACCCTGTTTTTTATCAAAGCAAAATGCTTCAAGTGAGGGTTATTGTGCTTCAAAATGGAAATAACTCAAAATTCCTTATGAAACTAAAATCAAGGTTTCCTCACTGATTCTTCCTCCACCCAGCGATGCTGCATATTCTTGAGCACCCGCTTCTGTCTTTGTATCATGCTTGTTTCCCCGGAGCACCAGCCCTGGACAGTAATAGCGTATGAAGAATATTTTTCTCCACACATCAGCTGCATGCTAAAATAGGTTAGACCCAATCCTGAATTCATGTTTTTTTTCTAAATTACTGGAATAGTCTGTAACTATCCCTGTTTTACACATCCCCCTTCCCCTCTCTTCTCACCCTCCTCTGCCAATTCTTTTTTTCTCTCTCTAAACAAGACTCTTAGAGATAGCCTTCAGTGAAACAGTTCACAATAACATACGCACTGCACATAAAGCAAAGCCAAAATGTGATCCTGGTCAGCCAAGCCTGTCCTTCAATTATACCATCCAAAATTTTTAGTGGGAGCTGCAAATACACAAAAAAATTGCTCCAGTATTTTACAATTCATAGGCAGCAATTCTTCAAGATGAGCAAAGAGCACTCGCACAGCGTTAAGGCTGAAATAGCTGTATTAAGGTGGTCTTGGCTGTAACCATTTTGCACATAATTCGAGAATAGACTGTGCCATAGCCTTTTTTCTGCAGAGTTATATAACTTCCAATTTAAACATTTATTTAGCCAGGCAGGGAAAAGAATCACTTCAAACATGCATTTAATTATGGAACAGTTTTGGGAATGCTTACTTTGTCTTTTTTTGTAGCAAAGGTCACAGAAAGCATTTCAATAGCTTATGGATTCATCAAAATTTCTGAAAAATCCTACTCTTTAAGTAGGATAATTTCAATATTTGGATCCAAACTTGAAAGTATTCTTCCTTCTGAACATACTGTGCTTATGTGAAAAGCCTCAAGCCATTTTTAGTCTTTAATCCCCACAAGATATCACAGCCATCAGCCATCTTTTTTCCACCTAACAGCGTGTTTCAGAGTTTTACAGTTTTCCTCCATGTATAGTCTGTTTACCCAGTTCTCATGTTGTTTTCCCGTGGTCTTATATTTAAGCAGCTAGTGGACTTTCCTGTTATTGTGTATTATTTACTTAGCGATTAACTCTTAACTGTGCGCAAACTCTTACCAAGATATACTGGATATTTGTGCAGGGAGTAGCCTAGCTACTTGGGAAGCACTGCCTGCCCACCATACCTGACTGGCTGACATCCTAACACAACCCAGAAGGTGTGCTTGCTGGGGTACAGTCTAGACTTCATCTTTTCTAGTACATCTGTGTCCCAGAGAAATAAGTAGAAAAGAAAGTGCCACTATACACAGGCTCTTCTCACCAAAAGATTTGTCTGTCTTCTTTCAGACTCTTGTCAGAGGATGTAACCTGTCTCACACTTTAACCATTCAGGATTCCAAGATTTTTCCAGAGTCCTGTTACAGAGGATAAAACATTGTCTGTACAGAAGGAAGGAATTACAGGGCCATAACTAGTGCTTCGGACGCATGTTTTTTATGCTTACAGGCTGAATTACAGAGCTTGCTGAAATTAAGAAAAGGCTCTACCATTTGCTAAATAATCACACAAGGGCTCTTTTCAGACCTCCCGACTGTCTTTGTTGGGGGGAAACATTAGAAGTTGCAGCTGACATTTGAGCTGACTGGTGGAGGAGGACACATTGAGGGAACAAGATGTCCTATATATGTACCTATAGCTTTTCTAGCTTTTCTCCTAAAAGTCTAGGAGACTTTTAGCATCTAATTATGTGGTTTGAAAGAAATAAAAGATGAAACAATTGAACTGACGTAAATCAGCATAGAAACTTTAAAAGGCACACAATACATTTTGCTAAGATGTGGTTATTTGTTCAACAATTGTAATACCAGATATTATACAGCCCTGGGAGGGCTCAGATGTGTACATGACAACTTTTCTCTCTTCAGTCCACAGCCCTTCAGAGCATGAGGGCCACTTCCAAGGCTCTGTAGAGAACCTTGCTCGGATTATTGCAGAAGGATACATAGCTATGCTCTTCCATTATTTCACTTTGTAAAAAATAGATTACTTGGTAGCCAAACTATCCGAGGGCAAAGGGACAGAAAGGCATCATTTCTTCATGGCAATTGAGCTATTTTTCTGAGAGGGGAGCTAAAGAAACAACAGCAAAATGGAGGGACCTATAACCTGACTAAAAGCTTTTTTATCAAGATTTATTAGTCCCAAGTATACTAGCTTTTTACTGCAGACATCTTCATTTTAACTCACTATTTTATTTAATTTCTCCTCATGCACATATACATTTCTCTAAACATTCAGAAATATATATGTGTATCAGGAACAACATACAAAGTATAGCATTTCCTGAAAAAGTCCAAAAGGCCACTGCAACAACACTGTGTGCTTGCCTGGGTACAATTAAATGAAAAACGCATGCAAAGCTCTGCACTGGCCCTCACAAATGCTGAAGGGCAGTTTGCAATGCACACTCAAATTCTAGAGTTATGGATACAATAACTTCTGTAGTTAGTCCCACTGACGTCACTGGAAGTATTCACATGGGTAAATGAAGCATACAGTTGTTTGGAGTGTCTGAGCCTTCCTGTGGCTCTCTAACATAGAATTGGGAATGAGTATTTCACACCATGTACTTTGATGAAGTGACAGGCTCTAATGAGGAGACTGCATTAGCAATGTCCATGGTATTGCGACATTGGAGATTTGTATATCTGCATGTTTCTGGCACTTCGTTGCTTGATTAAACACCTTACTCTATTTACTCAAGAAACAGTAGTCACAAGCTAGAGCTTATCTTAGTGAGTGCTTAATCATGTACTACTCCTTTAATCAGACAAACTCAAAATTAAAGCTACGTACACCATCTGGAAGAAGATTTCCAGCTAGTGATGGCATCTTTCTTGTGATGGGCAGGGAAGCAGAAAACAACTGGCAGCTGGAGGTTTTCACGGTTGATGATATGAACTAGTGGGATAAAATTCCCCACTCAGATTCTTGGGCCAAATCTGACATCTTAAAAATAGCAGTTTATCACAATATCAGAAAACATAACCTTGCTTGTCAGGCAACCAGTTTCTAACAGGCACAGTACAAGTGGCTGAAATCCACTGCTCCTTCGACCTAGTATTTCCTTTTCCATTTCCTGCAGTAAAATTGTTTTAAGATGAGCAGTGAACAGGAGCTTAGCAATATTATACAATGTCTAATATTTTCTGTTCATATAGAAACTGCTACCCAAAAACTATGAAAGTTAACAAAGAGCAAAAGAACAATTCTCACACTGTATTTTGTATATCTGATTTCAGAATTCATAGAACTCTTTACGTGTTTTCTTTTTAAAAGCATGCTGGGGTTTTATAAATATTTTTAAAAGCCAGCTGTGGTTTAATCAACCATCTCATCTACATTATGATAACTCTTTTGAACGACCCCAACAGTAGAATAAATATGTGTGCAGTAAAGGGAAACAAAATTGTGTGCAAAAAAGATAGGAAGTAAACAGCAGACTTTGATTTCGAGCCCCGTAGAGAGTTATTTATGATCATCAGAAAGAAAGGAGTCACTTTAAAATAATGAAAACCTTTCAATGTCTGTACTCCACTGAGCACAGAATCTTACAGTAAATGTTAATCTAACAATAAACCTCACTCTATTGGGACCACAACATTTTATGCGGGTAGAAATGAGTAGTACTCAGGATGAGATCTTGGCTCTACTGTACAGTCAGGGAAACAGTTCCCACTGAAGCTCAGATTTCATGCATATCCGCTTGCTAGAGTTTGGAAACTGTACCCTGTAAACAGTAGAAAAAAACACATGGTATAATGTAAACAAATCACCTGAGGTGTTCATCAGAAAATTCACTAAAACAGCAGATCAAGCAAATTGCCATCCTTTCATTCCTCTCTGCAAAATAAATACATGACAGTGACCTGCTCAGTAAAGATTTGAATCTTCTCCTCCTCACCCTCCCCCAAAATTTGATGTCTAAAATACGAGTGAGGTATCAAATATGGTCCTGGAGAAAGCAGATAGAAATGTCTCCATCAGAAATAACCTGAGTTTTACATCCACATCTTCAACTTCTGACTGGGTGCAGTATTTGTAATAGAATGAAAACAGAATATTTTATTCTGCATGTTTCTGCACTGAGCACCCCTGACACATTCCTTTCAGTAGCTCAGCAGTCTTTCTCATTTGTTACCTCCTTTTCCAACTTCTTCACTTTACCCAGTATATAGAGTGTCAGCATTCATGGGAAAGCCATGAGAAACACTTCATCCAACAAGAAGCTTTTATTATAAAACAACATATAAAAAGCTTTTCATTCTGTCTGTAACCATACTTTTGTTCACCAAAATGTAGGTATTTTTGAAAACCAAATCAGTAAATATAGCAGTAGATGATCACTCTTTTCACCCCCATCCAGCCACTCTCTTCTCAAAAATCATTTACTTCAGGAAACCTTTCCAAGCTAAAGCAGCACACAAAACCCCCATACTATCTTTCTTTTCAGACAGTCTTGCTCCAAAAGTTGTGAGTCAGGATGCTCAGAGATAACTACACTAAATTCTTTCAAAATCATATTTCCTTCCAAAAAACTGAAGCGAGGCCTTTTTGAGGTGTCTAGCTGAGACCCCAAAATCATTGATCATTCTTGAAGTAACAAAGAGTTCTAAAGTGAACTCACCATTGAGGACAAGTCAACTCACAACTTTTCTTTCATTTCAGATTATTCAAGTTATAGGCAACTAAACCGAAAATTTGAGAAGGCACCTAAGTGACTACAAGATACTGTTTACTAAGTCACTCACGGACTTTCTAAAATGCAACTTTTTTCCTACCCGTAAGGTAGCATGTACAAAATAATACTAGTTGTTCTGAATATAAACATAACCAGGTAAAAGTTTGGGCAGCTCGCCAGACTTGCCCCACACAAATGCACGATGCCGTCAGTAAGAGAGTAAAACAAGCTCCAGAAAAAATCCTTTTCCTCTCTTAGATACATTTCACATGTAGCACATGTAAAGTAAAACAAGTTAGAAGAAAAGTATTCGAAGAGGAGGAAATTCTGTTGACTCACTTTATGGACTTAAAGCATTAAAGCACTCCTATATTTAGTGCTGTCTTTATCTCACATCTTACACTCCCCTCTGTATTCTTTAAGGGAGAAAACATGCTAACTAAAGTGGTCCTAAAATTACCTGCAGTACATGTCTAAACATAATAGGGAGGCACAAGCATATCTGGTAGAGAACAAGTATTACAGAAAAAGAACTGTTACCACACTCTACACAATCACGTTTTCCCCTGCTCACACTGTAGACACCTGGATGATACACTTGATTTCAGAGTCTGCATTTTCTAAAATGGATTCCTGTCTTCCTTCCTTCAGTTTCCTCAGAGTCTTCAGTTTTATTTTAGAGCTATTTTTTCTGTGCAGCTTCAAAGTAGATGTAGTACTGGGTTGGTAAACTGCCCAACAGCTTCAAGATTAAAATATTCTATTTAATTACCAGGTAGGTGAATGATACACAGCAACAGCGTAAATTCTCCTTTGCCACATCTGCATAGCCTAAGTGTCCTAATGGCGATAGTCCAGAACTGTTTCCGAGGAAAAGAGAGTAGCTGGATTTGCATGAGCTTTTGGGCAGCGTCGATAGCTAAGATACTGAGAGACACTGAAATGTTCCTGGCATTGCCTAGAAGAAGTGGAAAAAGTAACCCGTTGTTGCTAGATCACCACAGGTGCCATGGCGTTGGTTCAGGTCAGACAGGGATGACTGTTCGGGGATCTCAGTTTGCCCTGAGAGTGTTGGGTACCAACAGTGTATTAGCATGTTACACAGTCAGCAAATTTTATGTAGCAGTCTGTTAACGAAGTTGTCAGTAGCATCTCTGGAAGAACACAGAACAGCCTCCCTTCTTGCCCATGTTTCCCCCCACCCCAAAAATGAACCCCAACTTCTGATTCAAATGTGAAGTTTACTTTGTAGCATGGTTTGAGAAATAAAGAGTGAAAGCAGTCCTCTTTTTCACACTTCTGGAATGACGCTGTCTTGTTATCCTTAATTTTATTGTCATTGTCATTCTTCCTTTCTCCCTCTGTTATTGTAATTCCTTTTGTATTTGAAAACTAGAGAGATTCTACGGTATAAAATGAGACAATTTTGTGCTATTGAAGATTTGGGTTTTTGTCTATTTTAACATATTTCATACCTGGGGTTTGTAGGATTAACCTTAGCGTCCATGGTTGTATTCTTCCATTTAACTTGCAATTAAAATGGAGTTGCTGTGCAAGGACAACTGCAAAGCAATGCAACTGCCCACCTTTTCACCCAATCCATTAACAGAATATTGCTAGTAGTGAAGTAATCTGTTTACCTTAGCTGCTTTGCTTTGAAATTTGCAGTGATTTTCTTTTCTGCATGACCCATTTAAATAAATTACCAAGAAGTGAATGAAACTTCTATAGAAATTGCTTTACTATTGTTAAAAGTGGGTGATTTTATAGAGAAGTGTTACCAGTAAAATGCCTGTTGTGAAATTTAGTTGTGCTTTCAGTCTAATGGAAGGTTACATGGAATGCTCTCAGACATGTTTTTAAGCCATAACGTTCCCTTTTTACCATTTCTCTTATATTGATACTTTCTGTGGATAGTGCATTTGAGTCTTGCAGGGCACCAGTGTTATTATTTATACAGGTGACAGCTCACAAGCCAACTCTTTGTATTTAGGTATACCACTTAATAACAACTAAGTCTGTTTCAAAGCTAATAGGATTTAAACATCAGGGAGCTGTAGAAAGCAAGCTACTTTTTACCAGAAAAAATATGAAGTATTCTCAGTGGTTCCTGACCTGAGGGTGTGCATGACACCACACGACAGAATTGTCTCTAGAGAAGTAAAACACATGAAGAAACTTCAACAGAAAGATACTTGATTCTTGGCTTTAAAATAACGAGAAAATCCAAAAAAAGGTATCTATTTGAGAGAAAAAAATAACTTTACTCTGAATCATGATGAAGAAAATCTCTTTGTAACTCATAGAAAAAAAATATGCAAAATAGATTCATAAAACTGTGCTTCTTTCCCCACCTGTTAAATAGGGAGCAAAGAAAGGGAGCTGCACATAGAAAATATTACTTTTGAAGTCTGCCTTAGGTAGACCTTATTAACAGAGGTAATAATTCTTTTCTTGCTTTTATTGGGATGAGAAGCCAAAAAGGATCAGAAAGGAGGAGAGAGAGAAAGGGCACACCAGGGATTGGGCTGAACTTGGATTTGATTTCCGTATATCACAAAAATTTTTAAAGTATTAGACAGTTTGGATTAATGGCAATACACTGTTTACTAACAGTTCTTGTAGTTATCTGTGAAAGGAGCCCATTATATTCAAGTGGTCAAAATCTAGGGGCAAAGTGCTCCTTTGCCTCTTGTTTACAATAAACAATGCATGCGTGCTTCTCCAGCTTCTGCATTCATTACACTAGAGCCCTGCGCAGAATGAACCCCTCCTGGGCTTCTCAGGACACGTACACAGATACGTGTATAGCAGACCACCGTATCTGCTCTACTGAAATTAGACCTGGGATGGAATTACACAGCAGATAGCAAAATTCAACAAGAGATACCTGATTTAAAAAAAAAAATAAAACATTTAAACATATCTCAGAGAAAAGCTCTGGAATGGCAAGACATATACGCTACTGCAACATAGAGTTTGACTTCAGCTTTCTATATTTCAAGCACACTGTATTATTTGGACTGTTCTCTTTTTCATATCAACTTCTTCAAAAACAGAATTGTAGAGCAAAAAATGTTTTTTCTTTATTACCCATTTTGCATACAACCTCTGCTAAACCTAAGGAGCACGGGAGTCAGTACAGAACACCTAATGTAAGTATCGTGAAAAAGTCCATGGAACACTCTAGGTGCTTACACAAACTGAAAAGAGCATTTTTTTTTTTCCTGATACTGTGACTCTCCATCTTTTTTCAGCACTACCCAGATACTTAGTTTCTCTCCTTTTCAGAGTGATGTGCTCAGAATGCATGATAGAAAAGATGGCTGCTTTCACAACACAAAATGCCTGCACTGCGAATGACATTCAGTGCTAAGGAAAGCTGAGGAACTGTTAGTAGGGCCCAAAGCTTTAATATCATCTCATTTCGGCAGCATGTCGATATTAGCTTTTGTAATACAGAATGGCCACTCTGTGAGACTTTATCCTTAATTAAGACTGTGTCAGCAGGGCACAAGGGCTGGCTGCTCCCTGGGGCTGGGATGCCAGGAGCAGTGGGGGACGCTGGTGCTGCTGGGCAGGACCTCACCAGCCAGGTCCCACCCCACTGCCCCAGCCAGGGAGCAGGGCAGGTCGGGAGCTGGGGCGCAGCCCCAGGCGTCAGCCAGCTCTATGGGGCCAGGCCAAGCCAGGCCAGGCCATGGGCCCATGGGCAGGCCCGGCTCGGCAGGGCCCGTGGCTGGGCCGGGCCCGGCTGTGGGGGGCTGGGGACCAGCCCCCTGCGGCGTCCCTCGGGCCGGGGCACACAGCCCGCGGCTCGGCCGCGATGGGGATCAGGG
>Ga0181612_148621_pt1 | contig 12371 bp, 17 predicted proteins | sample HoacroProtozoa21_FD_119630 | JGI IMG/M metagenome (GOLD analysis project Ga0181612, IMG submission 119630) | Hoatzin crop microbial communities from Cojedes, Venezuel. Combined Assembly of Gp0051906, Gp0051904, Gp0051908 | reverse complement strand
TCCCAGTCCTTCTGCCCAGAGCAGCACCACATCGCACAGCCGGAGAAAGGCCACGGCACGCTGCTGTCGCCTCGGGAGCCAGCTGCCGGCCAGCCTCTCTGCAGCACACTGCCTGCTCCGCTGCCCGCCGCGGCCTCACGTTTCGAAGCGACTTTGGCCAAGAAAGCAGAAATTTTCCCATCCAGAACCTCTGCTGCTGAACTATCCCCAAGGCACAGCTGGTGGTGCTAGACAACAGCAGCTCGAGTGTTCAGACCCAAATGCTCTTCTTGCCGGGCTCTTGGCTTCTGGCCAGCTTGCTCATTAGCGCTGTTTGCTAATAGGATTTTTACTAGCTGCTGAGAGACATAGACACTGCAATCAATCCTAAAGCCTAACAGGTTCAACAAGTACTAGTCAGGCTTCCTACGCTGGCTCAGCATCACTGGCTTCTGTCAGAAGCTTGTCTGCCCTCTGCTTTTCCAACAGCAGGTAAGATTCAAGCCTGGCACTAATTTTCACCAGCCCATTTCAATTAGCAGCTTTTCCTGGACGCGTCTATCTAGCTTTTACCTGATGTCTTCAAAACGAATACAGAAAGAAAAATTCCTCCCCCCCCCCCCCCCCCATTTTGCGCCACTCATTGCACAAACTGAATTGCAATTTCTTGTGGTACCTCAGGATATCTCTGGCGCTGGGCTCCCACGTGAAGCTGAGCAGCCAGCTCCCATCTCTGCTGGAGCAACAACGTACCTGGGCAGGACGCAGAGCCTCTGCTTCAAATCAGTTTGTGAGTGACATAAAGGCGCTCCAGGGAAACACAGCCCTGCTAACCGGAAAGTTACAGTTTGGTGCTGGAAAACATCTAAACCCTTCCTTCGGAAGGATCTTTCTTCTTTCATGTCCTCTTAGCCAGACACACAGGAAGGCAACACCCTTTAAACTCTTCTCCTGGGGCAGGGGGGGCTGAAAAGAGCAAAGAAATATTTTAGCACCATCCTAACTCAGGGATGCTTGCACACAAGCTAGCCTTTGTGTGCTCGGAAGAGGAGCTCCCCGTCAGAAAGCATCGCTGGGAGGTGGGTGCAGACAGGCATCCTCCGTCTCGCTGAAGTGGTTTCATACACAAAAACCTTCAGCGGTTTGTCACCACTGCTCGGGTGGAAATTACCGTCTCTGCATCCAGCCAAGATGAACAGGAGCGCGCATCGGTGCCAGCTGGCTCGGTGCGGGTCAAACTGCTGCCCACAGCGGCTGGAGCCTGTCGGGCTGCTGCGGTGCCACGGTGGCTTGGGGTGGGAACACGTCACCAGCCCCAGCAGCAATAAACAGCGGAGGTGGTGATATCTTAAATAATTGTAGCTGCTTACGGAGAGTTCATGCAGTTGCAGTACCTCAGCACACGTATGAACCAGAGCTCCACAGCACTTCACGTCTCAAGCGGATTTTTCACCAGTCGACTGGGAGGTACATCACCTCCTTCCCTGATTTTGGTTTTCCACGCTGCCATCCTCAGCACCATTCCCCGGAGAGTAACAAATGTGAGATGGTGCCTTGCGGGAGGGTCGCCTGGGAAGGAAAGCACTGAAAGAGGAACACCGCCAGTCTGGTCACCTGCCTTGCTGCAAAAGGAGCTAAATCTCGCCTAGGCAAAGCCAAATTCCTCCTGAACAGAAGCAGAAAAAGCGCACTGTCTCCTCCGAGCGCCATGAGAGATGCTGCGGGGCTCGGATGCCTCAGGCAGAGCCAAGGTGCAGGCACAGGCTCGCCTTCCCCGCTGCCTAGCGAAGCCCGTGAGCTTTCGGGGCTGCTGCTGGGTGCCTGCATGCAGTTAGCTGGCCTGTCTGGAGAGCAAAGTCCTCCCAGTCCTGCTCAGCAAAGTCCACGGGAGGAAGAAACAGAGGTGCACATGGAGCAACACGGCTGTCCCACCTACACCGAACCCCGTTTCCGTTTAACCCAGCAGCGCTCGCGTTGCAAAGGTCACCGGTCTTCTGTCAGGACATGTGGAAAGCACAACCCATCCTATCTCACCAGGCTTCACTCTCGCTCCAGGCAAACACACGCGCGTCCTCCCACGCCCACGGAGAGCGGCTGCTGATAAAGGCAGATTTCCCCTCCCGGCCAGCCCTGCAGATGCCTCGGGGAGGCCAAAGGTCAGCCTGCTCCTTCCCCTGCTCTTGGCTCCACACGCAGCAGGAAATCTGGAAGACAACTTTTTTTTCTTTTCCTCATTTTTAAAATTTGCAGGTCCGATTCAGAGTTTGTTCAAGGCACTTGGCAAGGCCACAGAGTGATGTTGTCCTGACTGGGAACACCACGCTGGAAGTGCTGGCTGCCTCTGCTGCCCAGACGCAGCCGAGTTGCCCCCCAGGAATTACTTTAAGAGCAACCCACAGCCAACACTCTTGGAGAGTACAAGGGAATCCAGACCAGTTATTGGCCCTTCTGCTACACCCAGGAGAGGCAGCTCTTCTTACCTTGGAAACTAAAGCAACAAAAAACCCCCAGAAAACAGATATAAAGAGAGCTGTCAGACCTGGCTTAGAACATTTTCACTCACTCTTTTTGTAAAAAGAGAATTATATCCTGCTCCAAGCTGTAGCTCCAGATGGATCAAGCCTTTATGAACAAAAAGCGCACTTAGTGCTTTGGTTACGATTTCCAGCGGGCCACGGCCCAGCAGCCCATCACAAATGCCATCAGGCTGCAGCAGTCATACTCTAGTAAATCACAGCTACTTAGGAGAGAGAAGATATAAGGAGCAGGGAGGCCGCAGGGCTCTGTGGTTTGGAGGAGCATTCAGAGCACACTGATGCTTTCCTCCAGCCAGGAAGGAGGGAATATTTGTTCTTAAGGACTCTTAAAGTACTTACAGATGTTCCCATAATCATTGACGCCAGACCCTGATGCCCCTCACGCAACAGCTCTGTTACATTACACATGGGGGGGAAAAAAGCACACGACTTCCAGTGCTGTTTTGCCAGCCAGAGAGGCGTGAAGAAAGGATTTCTCGGTCTCTGTTCAGTCCTTCCAGGAAGTCAGGTTTTCTGAGGTTCACAGAAGGGTTTCTGAAGGCCACATAGGGAAACCAAAGTGGTGGAGAGCGAACCAGGCCACTGTCCAAGGCAGGGAGGAAGACGGCTGCATTCAAGTGGAAAACTGTGGAGCAGAGTCTCCTCACTTACCTGGAAGCTCACACTTTGTCTCTTTTCCTTGTTGTGGCTGCTAACAAACTCACCCCTGGCCCCATCCCACCCGCTCTCCAAGCCTGTGCTTGTCCCATCCCCTGCCTCTCACACCCAATCTCTGCTGCACAGCCCAGACTTCGCCCTGAGAACCAGGCAGGTTACGCACAGCTCAGCTTTATTTTCTCTTCTTAGGTTTAATGGTTTTGCCCCCCTCCTTATAAGAAATAGTTTAGCACTTTCTGGAGCTTCTGCTAACCCCTCCTTCCTGCCCCTGTTTGTGACACCTCTCTGGGGACACAGCAAGCAGCGCCAGCACCGAGAGGGGCAGCGGAGGAAGGCGGGGATGGCACCAGAGCTGGCAGAAGAACTCGGCAGGGTTACCAGCCTGCGCTGCTGGGCGGTACCGGGCTCGCCACTCCTTTGGGCGAGGGTGAAGGGCAGATTTCTTGCCTCCTCCTCGTTATCAGAGCAGAGGCAGCTCCCTCCCAGGGTGGGCGAGTCTCCCACACGGAAGTCAAGTCACTCCTCAGGCGAAGGAGCCAGGGAAGGAGACCAAGCTCTGTGCGCAACCCCGGAGCCTCTCAGCTCGCCCAGCCCGCTACACTGCCCGCAGCTCCGCGGAGACCTGCCCGGAGGAGCAGGAGGGGAGAGGGGGAAGGAGAAAGGCTCTCCACTTCGCCATGCAGGTAGGAAGCAGAAACCACTCAGCTGTTTCCAAGCTGAGCCACCTGGAGCTTGGAAACGTGGGACGCTCTGAGCTCTGATCTCTACCACTCACGTGCTTTCAGCCTTTAAAGTGCTCAAAAAAGTACCACAAAAGTCCGGTTTGTCTCTCCAGCGAGCGACCTCCTGCCCAGCACGGCCGCATGCGGGGGAAGCGGTGCGTGCTGCCGGCCCCGCAGCCGGGCAGAGCCCCGCGCACACCCCGAGTGCGGAGGGGCCACGCGGGGCCCCGGGCGCTGGGACCGGGGCTCGGAGGTGCCGGAGCACAGATTGCAGGAGGATGTGTTGGACCGAGACCAGATCTTTACTTACATAAACCCAGGGACAGGCACCGCGTATGACAGTGGAGGGGACAGCCCAGAGGTTCCAGGAGCACCTGAAATAAAGCAAGGGGAGAGGGGCAGCTGTGAAGTTTGGTTTCTCTATCTTGAAAGACAAGACGCGGTTTTCTTTTATTCAAAAAGCCAGGCAAACTCTCCAAGATTGGAGCAGCTAGTAAGTGTACAGGTGAACCGTCTGCCTGCTCAGTTAGAGAGGGTCACATTTCCTGGGAAATGATGAGGTAAGGTAGAAGTGCTCCAAGGGAAGCGTTTGTAAGAAACATCCCTGAGATAAAAGCAATTTGATCATCTCAGCGTGGGTGATGGGAACCACCCAAACGCTCGTGAATCCACAATTGGAAAGGAAAGCAAGGACGCTGGATCCTATCCGGGTCCTTTGCCTGAGTTACTCACGCAGGTGACTGCACCCCCAGTCCAAGCGTGCCTGTCGCCGTGTCTCTGGAGGGTGCAGCAACCTCTCACAGGGCAGCGGCTTACCTGGCCTGCGACAAGGACCCGCTGATACCCACTGGAGAGAAGCCAGGCACACTTCAGGGCACGCAAACCCTTTTTAACATCGAAATTGCTGCTTCTCATTGTGCCGGTTACTTCTACACCTTCGCACAGCGTGCCTCCAACCCTGCCCCAATGGTGGGACAGGAGAAACCGAGACGGGCATCGTCCTCCTCGATAGCAGGGATTAGAGTCCAGGCTTTACACAACCGCTTCAGAGCCGAGGCGGCCCTGCCTGCGCACGGGGCCGATCTGACTGCCAGAGCAAAGCAGCCGTCATCTGACAGTGCCACCAGTCCCCTGGGATGGAAAAATCGGTGCGGGCGCAGCAGCCATCCGTCATCCCTGCCTTCTGCGGCTGCCCCTGTGTACGAGCCACATCTGGCCCCAAAAGCAGGCTGGGCTCCTGCCCGACAGTCCCAGCAGCCACGGCTTAAAGCAGCCCTTGCCCTGCGTGGACGCCAGCAGCCACTGTAACGAATTAAACCCGTGGGAATGCCGCTCTTCCGTCATCACAGGTTTGCAAATCCCCCGCTGCAGCTCAATGCAATTTTTATCCGTTACGGCTCCAGAGGTGGGCACTGGGAATTGCCTGTGCTAATCTGCAAGTAATTCACAAAATCCTCCCCATTTTTCAGTCCTGCACAGAGGTGCTCATGGTGCCTGCAGAGCGGGTACCGAGCGGTAAATCACGTTGCCATGGGAACGCAGAGAAAAGCCAGACCCTGCTACTGTGACAGCCTTGTTGTCTAGAGAGCCCTACATGGGCGGCCTCAGAAACATCCCCACCGATTCTTAGGGTTTCACTGGAAAACTAGAAAGCAGCAAGTCCCTCCTGGGACCAAAATCAGTGCTGGCTATTCCAGGAGCATGGAGAAGCAGGGACAGGGTCTGGCTGCGTCAGGTCTGAGAGACCAGCAACGTCACGGCTGGGAATGCTGATGGAGGAAGGATGCTCTGCAGAAGCTCCGCAGGCTCAGCCCCAGTGCTGTCCCCGTGGGGAAGGCCCCAAGGCAGGCATGGGCTCAGGGGCTGGTAGCACTGTCAGGGTCTGGGGGTAACGCTCCCGGTGCTCCGCTTCTCCAGCCTGGCTACATGGACCAAGCCCCGTGGCTGGATACACCCTGTTTGTGAGCCTACCTTGGTTTCTCCATGGAAAACCTCCTGAGCAGGGGACCATGCCTGCAGACAGCCAGAAAACAGAAGCTGTGGTGCTGGCAGGTCCTGAGCTCTGCCAGGGTCAACACCAGCAGGACAGCTGTGTTGAGGGGCTGACCCCGGTGGCATCTAGGAACACCTTGAGACCCCCTGTCCCCAAAGGGCAGCTTGTCCTCCATGTCGCATGGATTACGGTGGAGCTGGAAGGCTGGCAGCCCCGGCAGGCAATCGCTGCAGGAGGCGGCTGGTGCACAGGCAGGCTGAGGGGAACCAGCCAGGCAGGAATGAGACAACGTGACATGCAGAGAGCCGGTGCCAGGATCAGAGCATCAGCAACGGGGCAGAGCCCCAGCGGGACTCCCACTCCTTCCGCTGTGCCCAGAGAAGGGCTCGAGGCCAGGGACAGGGAGCTGCTGCACCAGTGAGGTGCCCGCAGAGACCAACCCAAGCCAAAACCCAATCCTCCCACCCCAAAGCCTGCTCAGGACTTTGGCAGAGCAGATGACAGCATCTCCTCCAACCCCCACTGCATCTTAACCTAAATTGGGGCACCTTTTAGCAGCGAGAAGTCCTGCTTCTCATTGCAACAGCACTTCTTGGGGAGAATAGCCCTCTTCTCAATCCTTCTCACTTTGGCTTTCTGTTGGTCAGTCTCCCCACAGCACTTCTGCTTTGGGCAAAGCCAGGGCCCTAGCTCCACGTGAGCAGGGGTTTGGCAGAGCATTTCAGCTCTTTCTTCACCCCAGTCCCTCCTGCTCCTGTGGCCTCGTTCTTCAGTGAAAGCTTGGGATCCAGATCTTACACCAGGGCATGGTTGCACCACCGCTGCTCTGCTCCCAAGGTTACAGCTGGATGAACTTGTCTGGCTGGCCGCTGGTTCGGGTCACAACATCTTTGGTGGCAATACTGGCTGACGATATCCCCATCCCCTGGCAGCTCCTTCCCGCTCCGGTGCTGCGTCACCATGCCTTCAGGAACAGCAGCATAACTGTTTGTGGGGCCACACCATGCGTCACGTCAGAGAACTGCAAAAAAAACCCCAAAATGCTGGTTTTAAGACAGCATCCATTTCCTGCCTCTGTCACAGTATGGCCTGCAGAGCTTGTCGTTGTTAAACTCATTGCATTCACCGGGATCTGAAGCCTGGCGTGCTTTTGCCAATCATCGAAAGACTGGTTAGATCAATCTCCTCTCGCCCAAGAGGGACCCATGGCTGCAGAACCAGGCTGAGGCCACATCGAGGAAGCCAGGTGTAGAGGACAGGGCAGAGCGGGTTGATGCTGATGTGCCCTAGTTCTGGGCACCCAAGGGTGCTCGGTGCAGCATCCCTGGGCAGAGAGGCAGCCGGGACTGGGAAATCACGCTGGGCAGAAGGAAGATGCTGCTACAGGGCCACTTTATTTGCTTTGTACACCTCCAGAGCTGAACCTCTGAGCATATCTGGGCTTAAGCAGTGAAGGTGAGCAGCTGCGCTCGCCCCTGCGCAGCCTCTCTCCTCGGAGCTGGCAGCACACCGGAGGGAACCAGGCAGCAGCCAAGCGTCAGCAGCTCTTCTTCCTCTCTCTGCCCCTTGGCCGCAGACTGAGCCAGCCGAGGTGTTTTCCAAGAACTCATTTTTCACCTGCTTTGCTGCAGTCTGCAGGGTTGTGCAAGCCTCCGAATGTCCATGCCCCACTCTCCCTTCACCGGAATCTAAAACTGCCTTCCCCAAAAAGCTGACAGTGCTCTATCCAAAAAGAGCAACTAAAGAGGCAAAAAGGTTGATTAAAGATTGTAAGAGCCACTGTAGCATGGAGAGAGAGTGAAGGCTGACATGCTTCCAGGACAAATGTCGGGGCGTCAGGTGAAACAAGAAGGAGCAAAACCCAGAGCAGAGGGAGGGTTTTTCCCCCCCTCCTGTCTGGCTCCCTTGCGAGGGAGCGGGGAAGCTTGGTCCTGGTGACCCCAGCAGGCTCTGACCCAGGGCATTGCGATGCCGGCCGAACGCTTCCAGGGAGAGGTTTGCTCCGTGCCCAGACGTGGGATCTCCCAGGGAGCCCACTGAAGCCTCCGCTGGTTTTCTGTTCCGCAGGATGAAATCCAGTTGACACCCTGGAGGGATTTTCCCATCGAAGACTCGGACCCGTTTGCCCCCGCGGTAAGCTTTGCTCCCTCTACACTCACAGCAAGTTCAGCACAGCTCAGAGAGGGGAGCGGGGTAGTGTGAATGCAGCAGCTGCCTCAGTTTCCCCATGCCCATTCTCCTGCTCCCTCCCAGTTCCCAAGGGTCTCCTACGCAGTCATGACAAAGGTCCAAACCTCTGAGAGGCTGGAGTCGGGAGGGAGAGGTCTTGGCTTGCCACCCCCATAAAATCCCTGGAGCTTTCTGTGGGCAGGATGAAGAGAAGTGGGATTTCGTCCTGGTGAGTGACATCCACGAAGTGGGCAGCAAGAAGGAGATCAAGAGGAAGAAGTTCCTGGACGAGCTGAGCAAGAAGGGGTTCACCATCAAGGTGAGGGGCTGCAGGGGGAAAAGGCAGCAGCTACTTGGGCATCTTGTGGTACCCAGGATCCAAGCATCATTTGGGCTCCTGCATCGCAGGAGATGGGAGAGACCTGAACCATTGAGCCGATCACCATGTCAGTGCTGGAAAATAAACCACTTGCTCAACTGGGGGAGACCCCAGCCCCAGGACTCACACGGCCCCTGGCCCTTGCAGCTCTGCCCCTTTCCCTGACAGCATTGTTCTAACAGCCCTTCTCTTCCACCCACTAGAAAATTGAGGACAAGAAGCTGTTTTACGGAGTCCGTGCCCCAAAACAGATCTTTCAGAAGTACCAGTGGCTCCTGAGGAACCCCGACAGAAGGCTGCAAAACCCCGATGCCTATCACGACATACCAGTGACCACCAGGTGGGTGCTGAGCCAGGCTACTGACGTCCAGCACCTGGCACTTCCCTCGCTCCACGCCAGCATCCACTTTCCAGCTCAGCTCGCAGTTGTGCCAGGCTTTCCCTTCTCCACAGAAGCTCACCTCCCCCTACTGCGTGCAAAGCTGCTGGCTTCTCACTGCCCACAGCCAGCTCCCCATTTCTTTCCCCCTCCCTTCCCTGGAATTCGGTGCACACCTTCTCCCTTCCCTCCCGCGCTTTCCACGGCCGCACAGCACAACTCTGCATCCCCAGAGCAGCCTTTAACCACAGTTTCTCCCTGCTCAGGATACGGATCGTGAACTTCATCCTGCAGAACACAGCGACTCCCGACCTCGGTAAGGGGCCAGGGGTGATGCTCAGCCTGGGTCTGCAGCAAGGCTCCTGCCCCGCGGTGGGCACGGCGTCCCCGGCTGCCTTGCCACCCCCGGGAGGATGCCGAAGGGGGTGCTGGCTTCCTAGCCATCTCCAAGGACCTCCCTACCTGGCTTGCTCCCAGAGCCAGCCGCAACGCAGCCTGCGGCAGCCTGGCAGAGCAGCACAACCACAAGAATTAGTGCTGATCCCTTCTGAACAGCTCAGCCTCTCCCGGGCATCTTTTTTTGCCCTCCCTCAAAGGCTCCAGAAGAAGTCTGGGGTGATTCTGCCCGGGAGGGAGCACATGGGACGAGAGCAAACCTTCACTAATCCTCTCTGTTCTGCTCTGCTACCAGAGAAGCTGCGTGACCTGATGAAGGAGAAGGTCTTTGAGGCAACATTTCCCCTGCACGAGGTGAGGCTGAGCACACAGGTGGGTGCCTGGGGGTAAAAGCCAGGAGAGGTGGAGGAGCAAGAGCGGGTCGGGGAGACCTTTGGGTAGCTGGGGCTGCATCGAGACCTCTCTGGCTGGCGGGCACGACAAAGCTCCCTAAGCAGCCTGGGGATTCAGGCTGCCCTAATATTCCTGTATCCCACCAACTTCTCTGCTCTCCAGAAAGAAGAGGTGAGGGAATTCCTAAAGGAGAAATGGGCTCGCTGGAGAGATATATTTCGCCAACAGCCGATTGAGAAGATCAGGTAACACAGGCAGAAGAGGCACAGCAGATTCTGCTAACCAAGAGGTCCCACCTGAAAGCCAGAGAGCTTTATGCCCTTTGCCAGGCTCCTGTGTTTTCTTTTAAATCATTAGTTTGAACCTGGCTCTTCTCGCAAGTATTGGTCTTCTTCTGAAGCCCATAACGTTCTTAGCCTAAGGGGTACCCCTGTGGCACCACGCTCCATCTGCCAGTTTTGCAGTATGAAACCACCCTGACACCTGCACAGTTTTTAATTAGCCCATTTCATTTTCAGCCACGCGCTTCCACGTTCAAAGGGAAGGTGAGGTGGGAACAGAGCACCAGCACAGCACATCCAGCCCGAGGCTGAACTTGGGGCATTAAAGGCAACAAGGGGCTCGCAGAACCACACTAAAACTCAGGAAAGAGCACACCTCTTACTTTAGAATCAGAAGAAAAATAACTCTCCATGGTCAGAGAAAGGAGGGCAAAAACCATGCTGCTTCATAAAGCTGTCAGTGGGCTCTGTTGGGCAGATGAAACATTAAAATGCAGATGTCCTCCCTGTCCTTCCATGTTTATTACAGTTTACGAGTCTAGCGAGTGCACTAGGGACTCCTGATGCCTCCCTGGAGCACAAGGTCAGACAGCTCATCGTTTCTAAGGTCAATGCACCATGACTTGTTGCTATCACAGAGTGATTAAGGGGCTGAGCATGAAATTGGGAGGGGGAAAGTGTTGAGGTTTGTGTGTTTTAAACAAAGGCCAGGGGGCACATCACCACCTTTGGCTGCTGGTACAAAGTGAATTCCTCTGGAATCTACGAGGGGAGGCAGGTCCCTCAGTCAGCAGTTACCATCATTTCTTCCCCACGCCTCCAACCCTCTTCCCCACACCAGAAAAGCTGAGATACCACCCCCTGAAGAACGAGACACGAATGCACTGTGGGGCATAGCTGAGCCCAGAGGGAGAAATTGCTCTGGTCTGAGAAACACTGCACCCCGCAGCCCTCATCTTCCTCAAGCCCGGCATTTCTAAAACTGTTCTGCAGGCACTGACTGCGGCTTGGTCACTCAGCTGTCCCCAGCCCTCTCAGCTGGCACACGGTCGATCTGACCACACGCAGGCATCGCCCCTCGAGTTAGACCCTCCGGGCTCCCTTCATGGAAGGGCAGAAGCAGCGCTTGTGGGACCATGCCCGCTGCCTACGGACAGCGATGTCCCCGATGCCCTGCACCGCATCCCCGTGCGGTCAGAGCGCAAGGAGAGCCAGCTCTCGCTCCTTGCCCACGCTGCTGCTGAAATCCCCTGGGAATGCCGCACGCTTGTGTTGCTCCAGCTCCTCCGCTCAGCTGGGCTGACTCTCCCAAGCCCAGCAAACCCCCAGACACGTGGACAGCACTGCCCTCCCCGACCCGATACCCCTTTGGGGGTGGAAGAGCATCTTCTAGTGACCCCTGACAACACGGTCTCCTCTGCTGTCCTCAGCGCACTTCTCCCCTTCCCTTCCAGGTGCTATTTCGGTGAGAAGGTGGCCCTGTACTTTGCCTGGCTGGGCTGGTACACCTACCTGCTGGGCTTCGCTGCAGTGGTTGGACTGGTGGTCTTCGTGGCTGGGATTACTGGTTTCAATTCCAGCCAGGTGAGGTAAGGCTGTTGGGCATGCCGAACGCGCTCCCCGTTCATGAGCCTTTGCTGTGCTGTCTGTGAGCCACTGTCATTCCCCTTTGCTTCCCTCCGTGCCTTTCTCTCTAGCAAAGAGATCTGTGAAGCCAACACCACCATCATGTGCCCGCTCTGCGACCAGCAGTGCCCGTTCTGGCTGCTCTCCGACACCTGCACCTACGCCAAGGTAGGTAGCCCCCTTCCCAAGACAGGCTCCAGGCCAAGGAGGGGGCAACACTCCCAGTCTGTGCTGTTCCCACTCCACTAGAAAGAAAAGCCACCCCAGCAAACTGGCTACAACACGCAGGAAACCTCCTGCGTAAGGAGGAGGAGGTGTAGCCAGATCACGGTTTCCATTACCACTAAGAAGCCCCAGTGCTCATCCCCTTCCTGCATTTAACCCTCCTGCAGCATCTTTACCCAACTCCTAGAGAGAGCAGGGGGGCAAGAGGACCACTGAGCCTCTCCCCAGACCCTGAGGTGCCACAACCCCTGCAGCCCGCTGCTCCATCACGCTCTCCCTTGATCTTCTCCAGGTCACTCACATGATCGACAACGAGGGGACGGTCTTGTTTGCCATGTTCATGGCCATCTGGGGTAGGTGCCAATGTCTCGGTGCCAAGCACACACAGCATGGAAGAGGGAGCAGCCCACTGCGGCTTAGGGGAGAGTAGGTGGAGGAAAGCAGGACACCAACACAGCTTTGCTGTTCAGGAGCTTTTTAGCTCTTATCTCCTCTTCTTCCAGCGCCACCAACTACCCTTCCAGACAAGGCAAGGAACAATATCACCCCAGCAATTTCCTCCAGCTCCCCAAACAGTCCTTACCTGTCCTTCCCGAGAGCTTTGACTCCTTCGCCCACCACAGCCTCCCGCAAAG
>Ga0181612_102738_pt1 | contig 12371 bp, 5 predicted proteins | sample HoacroProtozoa21_FD_119630 | JGI IMG/M metagenome (GOLD analysis project Ga0181612, IMG submission 119630) | Hoatzin crop microbial communities from Cojedes, Venezuel. Combined Assembly of Gp0051906, Gp0051904, Gp0051908 | reverse complement strand
CACAGCTCTCCCTTCGTCTACCCAGCCAGTCATGTCATCGTAGAAAGCTATCAGATTGGTCAGGCATGATTTCCCCTTGGTGAATCCATGCTGACTACTCCTGATAACCTTCTTTTCTTCCACTTCTTTTCTTCACTTCTTCTATTCTGTTGCACATGAAAAATGAATTGTTTGTTTTTTCAGCAAACAGGAAAAGTCCCAATATGACCATGGGATGGCTTCTGCCTTCCTACAGCAAGAAGGATACCAGGAAAAGCTGAACAGAAAAGGGATTATAAGGAGGGGAAAATTGCAGATAATGGAGTTTAAGAAAATTAATTGGCAAGACTTCTCTTTTGTGTAGTCCTTACACATTACGCAGTCTGAATGGCACTGTAGTGTCACATAGATCGTAAACCAATTAGGATGATATTTTAAACCCTGTAATTTCTGTAATTCCATCTGCTTTAGATGGTTTAATTAGTGAAAGTTACAAAAGCCAAATATATTTGAATATTTTGAAATCAAGCCCAAAGGCAAGAAATAAGAGTTACCGAAAACACTTGATAAGCAAGTGGGCATATTGCATGAGTATATGAAAAAAGGGAGGGGAAGGTTTTTTTTTCTTTTAATTTCTTTTTTTTTTTTTTTAATGAAGGATGAGTTAAACAATGTTAATGGTGAAATCCCAATTGTATGAAAAGCGTAGCAAAATTTCCATGGACTCCAAAAGGGTAAGAGTTCGTTCCAGAAGAAGACAAACTTTAGTCCTGAGCTGTTTTTTCTAGCAGGGATAACACTGCTTTCTTTATTACCTAGACCCCATCCTGCTCCTTCTGAAATCTAATACAAACTCTTCACTGGGGACTCTGACCAAGCCCTTCATTTGCACTATGTAGTTGGGGGACTTTACTGTATTTCTCACTTTCAGATGGTGGAGGGAAAGTCTAGTCAACGAATAAAGTTTTTTTATTTCCGGAAGCTCTGTCCTGAAGCAATTGGCTCTACTGTTTTATATCCCTAAACTTTGCTTAGTAAACTGGTGAATATTTTGATTAAAAACAACTTTTCACTTAGCTGGGTGATTACACACAACGTATCCCTGCTCTCCTTTTTTTTAAAGTTTACAGTGGACTTGATATTGAGAAATTGAAATCCATCTTTTCTGGTGTTCCAGATTGCTAATAGTAAGCATCTTAACACGGAAAGCCACTGTACTCGTATCTTCACTTCTGCAAATAGCCCAGGAGAAGTCCTCAAGAAGGACGATTAGCATGGAAGAGGGTTACTCAAACAACCCACGAAATCACTTTAACATACTGGAAAGAAGAATAAGCTCTCTTTCTAAAAAGGAATTTATCAGAACTTTCAGAATGTCTAAAACCAATTGAACGATTAGCACCGCACCGTGTTTGTTTAGCGACGGTATTTCTCCTGCAGAGCAGCTGTGCATTATTATGGACCACGAATAACTTCAGTCACCGGTGACTGACAGCAGCATACTGAAGACAGGGTGTATGCTATTGCAACTTCTGTCACCCTCTGATTGAGACACCATAGGTGTCCAGGGCTGTCCTTGCTCACTCTGAAATATTCCAAGGTAAAACTGCTACCCATAAAAAAGATGACTTGTCTTTCCACTTAATGGGAACACAATAGAAGTGAGCTATTAATCCATGGTACCTCCTACAGTTTAAACAAATCGCTTTTGTTCTGGCTGTTGTTAGAAATGTCAAATCAACAAAAATATCTAACATAACAGCAATTGTCAAACAGTGATGATGAAACGGAAAAATCAAGGGGAAGTAAAAATTATATAACTGTGTTCGAAAGAAATGGTACCTATAAAATACCTGTGTCATTATAGGGTAACGGCTGCTTGCTGTAGCTGTCAAGAAAGACTTTATCGATAAAACCAGGTGCACTCTACCCTCTTGCATATTTGGTTCTGTAGCCATTTGCAGTGTGGTACTTCTAGTGAAGAGGAGAAATGAAAAAACTCACCCTATCCAAAACCTACACCCTTGCCTTCAGTCAAAGGCGTATCAGAAACAGCTGTAAAGATGAAGGACACCTCCTGCTCCTGGGATTACCCAGCTGTTTGACTCTTGCTTGGTAGAATGCAGGCAACCAGCTTGCTTTCCTTTCCAACAGCCTAAAAACTGCATCTTAATGTCCTTGTGACAGCTGGTAGTTGTCACTGTAGGTGCACCACGAACGTACACCTTTCCCTCCAGTTCACAACCCACTGGTAAGGGGTGGCCTGAGCTTGCTCTCAAAGCTGCTGAGAGCAGCTGAGTCTTTTGCTGATGGCTCCACAACGCATAAAGTATGAGGCTGGCAGACCATGGGCAATAATTTGGGCAAACACCAGCAAAGTCCAGAAGCCTCAGCAGTTCAGATAATCTCTTCGGGGAAACATATTTGTGGTTGTACACTCTATTAAATGAGCAAATTTGGGTGAACCATGGATACATCACTGATACTAATTAAAAAAAAAAGAAAGCACTATTGCTTAACAGCTGAGAGCCTCCTTCCATTGGGGAGCTCTGGTTCTTGTGCCCCTGCTTCATATTTCTTTCTCCTCTGGACCTCATGAGCACTTTTTTGGGGTTAGCTGCCTGCCTGCTCTTTAGCAGTCCACCACTCCACTGCATAAGCGTCGAGGATTTAGCCATACAGACAATGTTAGGCAATCCAGGAGCAACAGAATATCAAGACAAACATTTATGCCTGAACAATGTAGAGGCAAAATTAAGAAGATTTAAGAAATACAGAACTGTGGACAAAAAGGCAAGAAGATAGAAGCTTATTCAGAGTTATTACAGCAGAACACTCCTCTCCCATAAGGGTTAAAATTCCCTCCACAAGTTCTTAATAGAGAAAAATCCAACTCACATCTCCCGACAGGCGTGGCCAGTGGAATTAGAGGTCAACGAGACGCCTGACGCTCAGCATTGGGAAGCCAACCTGTCATCTTCCACGGAGGGATCGTGGGCTGCTCTGCACCGGCAGGCTCCCTGCTGTCTGGCAGCCCCAAGGCTCAGCTGCCCATCAGCTCCCAGCGGCAGAGGGGAACAGCGCAGTTCGCTTTCCCCAGCATGAAGAGAGATAAAAAGGCATCTCCCTACCTGTTGCAAGGAGCAGCTCCTGCCCTGCTGCCCTTCCCGTTGCTGGAAACCAAGTCCTACCAGCCAGCTCTCCACAAACTCTTGTTTCCCCTTCCGACAGCAGCAGCACCCGTGGGTGAGTTCTTACGGCCCACAAACTCATTGCAGGGAGGCTGTGAGCAACCCCTCTTTCTCCTGTAAGCTGCGGCCTCGCCTGCGAGGTCTGGCCCACCCTGCAGGACACGCACGCTCTGCAGAGCTGCAGTGGCTCTTTGGGCTCTGGGCCGGCTCCTGAAGGAGGTCTGTACCTCCCAGGCATGGACAGCAGAAGCAGTTTCACCGTGTGATGGAGGTAACATTGACCTCTGCTGTTTTTTACAAACCATCAGAGCAGCAGGAACGTTTCCATTTGCTTCTTACACTGTCTAAACTCATGAATGGACAGTGGCTTGCTGCCCTGACGGAATGTAATATTGACCTCCAGCAGTAACTTTAGGCAGAAGTTGGGCCATTGCATCTCATTACTGCCCTGTCCTGCTGCTCTCTCCCTCCAAAAAGCACCACTCAAGTTGCAGTCAATGTTTACTGACTTAGAGCTGCAATGCAATTTTTCTGCCCCCGTCGACCCTCAGAGAAGCACTTCTTGAATCCTGAGAGACCGTTTTCCTCAGGCTGTTTCCCCTCGGGGATGCAGACGACTCTTGTGCTCCTGCCTTCTCTGCTGCCTTTTCTATTGCGGTCTCCACTGCTAATCATGGCTGTGACATGGAGGTAGCAACAGTGGTGCTCAAACCATAAGAAGCGTAACTTTGCTAAGTCGCAGCCTTCAATTGCAAAAGAAACTTAGAAGGAGGGTTGACTCAGCACGCTACTGCAGCAATTCATTCCCTTTTTTTAAAATTCAGCTCAGCCTATTTAAAAAAAAAAAAGGGAAAAAGAAACGGCAATAGACTTATCAGTGAATTAGTCATGGCAGATCTTGGCTCTTCTAAGGCTGGCAAAGCTACAGAACGATACCTAATCCTGTCGCAGTCTTAAAATTAATATCGCAGCCCACTCTCATTCTGTGCACTTGGAGCATTCATTGTGGTTTTCCCTCTGTGGGAAACACTGTGTTAAGCTCACAAACTGCACAAGTCAAGGTGCAGACGTTCGGTGCGAGCACCCCTTGGGATCACGGCTGGAGATGCCCAGGCAGTCCAGAGGACGAGAGGTTCTTGCGACAGACCTCCAAAAGAGGGGCAGAACCTTGCTAGGGGGACAAGGGCTGTCAACAATACCGTCGCGATCGGGCAAGGGCTCAGCATCTCTGGCACTCTTTGCTGATGGTTGCTGTCTTCTTTCCTGATTTGCTTCCCCTATGAAGGCCAACTCCATCCTGTTCTGACAGCACAGCTGTGTTGGTCAGAGGTGCGATGAGATGTGTTCTCTGACAGCGTAAGCTGCCACCACGCTCTGGCACGTTATTTTTCTCCAGTTATCATTTAACACTTACAGCGAAGAAACCTCTTAATGCAGATTGCCGCAAATCCCCATTTGTCTTCTGTTCTTTTAGGCGAAGAAACACAATATGTGTCTGCGCTGCAGTCACAACAAAGACGGCGAGTTCTGCCCACGGTCCAAGCCAGTTTTAAACCACCAGCCGTGTGGAGGCAGAGACACCCTACAGACGGCAAGAGCTAGATCGGCTCACGCTGAGCATCCCTGGGTAGCACAGATAAAGCCAGCCCAGGTACACGGCCATCGCAGCGGCCAGTCTTGGGTAGAGTCACGCTCGAGTGTGTCACGGGTCTCACCATGAACATCACAAACATCTTCAGCTGAAGGTGCTCAAGTGAGCTTCGCGCCAATGATGAGGTATTTGGGATTTCTCTCAAAATCCCAGTACTTTCAAATCATGCAATTGTGTCAGCTGTTTCAGCCTCAGGTTTATAAAAAGGAAAGCAAAAAGTAAATCTTTAGCCGGGGAAAAATTCAGCAAGTGAGACCTCCCTTCTCCAAAACCAAAAGGCGGATGAAGAGACAAGCGTCTGCAGAGATTTTTTTGAGGGCTGGATGCACGAGGTGTTCCTCATCACGTTGTGATTTATTCTGTACCTCTTACAAGACTTCATCTGCTGGTCTCCGCAGTGAATATCAGTGGAAGTTTTGTCACGCTTTGTGCTCGCATTAATCTATGCTTTACTATACACTCAAAATTTGAGGAAATACATGTCTTTGGGAGTTCAAAAACCAGCGACATCAACAATTTCAACTGCAGGGGTTTTTACGTTTACTTCAGCCACAAAGCATTTTAAGCTAACACACGCTGAGCGAACAGAAGTTCTTATCCCACAACTCCTCACCGTGATGTTACCCCACTCCCAGCCCAAAGGAACAGGCACATAAGATGTATTTGAGCTTCTGTGACAAAGCAGTAGCAGACCTGCTGGGACGGAGGGCTTCCAGCCTGGCTCCCAGAGGAAACATGTGGACACGCAAAGTGCTGGTGGGAGGCACCGCGTGGAGGTGGAGAAACAGAAGAAAGGGTAAAAGCCAAAAAAGACAGATGACCAACAAACCCGTGTGTACTGTCACTCCGCGGGTCACTACAAAACATAATGGGAAGGGGTGCAACAGCGTCTGCAAATGAGCGTATCATTAGAGTAAGTTAGGGGCAATAACTAACCACGTGGGTATTACTGTAAACTGAATTTGAACCTCCCTGCACAGCTATTGATCGGAATCTCCTCGCGCAGAAGGGATGAGGGTTAACTGCCTGCAGATTTTCTGACTCTGCTTTCGAAAAGGAAAAGGGAAAGAGACAGATGCTGAAGATAAACTACAGTTAACATGCACAAATAACGTAATGCCGGTTAAAAAAACCAATTCACTGGTAAGGATTTAGTCTCATTATCGTATATTCTGCGGTGTCATGTGAATTATCCTTTGTAAGCTTTTTTGAAATGACTCAGAGAGATACAGATTTCTTTGCAAAAGTAAATAGGGCACCGTGATCTCAGCTTTTGCTTTCCTCCTCCCTCTCTTTTTTCCCTGCTGCTCCCTCACGGCCACCCCCTATCCCCTGCTTACAATTTTAACTTATTTACTGATCATCAGTAAATGTGCGAACGATGTAGTCGGGATGGTTAACATTCTGCTTAGCCAAGATCTTCAACCTTGAGCTTGCAAACGTTGCTGTGAGCGCTGGTGGCTAAAGACAGAGGTTTTCAATTAGAGCCGTGCGAGCGCCTAATGTGTGCATCTGTTCCGCAGAAAGGCTGCACATCCTTAAAATTTTAACACGAGCGCACTGACATTGCGAGAGGAAAATCAAATGTCATTGAGAAGCGAATGGTTAAAAAGGTTGCTGAGGATCTTATTTGCATTTTTTGGATGGCTAATTAGGTCACAAGGGTTAATATGTTAAAGAATGGTCTGTCTATTGTTATGTTGGCTGTCAGAGCCTATCTCAATCAAGCATAACTACAGATTACGGGGCAGCTGTCTTTGATCAAAATCTGAATCCTTGTTTAGTCTTGGTTCAAAATGAAGAGCCTGATAGTTAATATTTTAAAATATTTTGCAGCCTAAGTGCCATTGTGAATAAAAGTCCTGCTGAGGAAAAAAAAATTCTTATGAAAAACCAGGTTACTCCTCACAAATCTAAATTGTCAGGCTGATGCTTTGTACCAGAATAAGGCATGGTGGTGTTGGCACCATTTTTTTTTTTCCAAAACAAACAAAAGCTTGCCCAGTACCACCCTGTTTCAGGAACTTTCACAATCTGAGCAACATTTGCTAAGGACTTGTGTCCCTTCAATATATTGAACTGGAACAAAAACACTACTACAATGGGCATATTCCCCCGTTAGTGAATAATTACTCGGCAGTCTGGCTATTTTAATGGACATATCACTTTAAACTAAGATTCTGCATCTGTTCTGCCCTCTAATTACAAATGCAAAAAGAACATAATTCACAATTGCATCATAAAAAAGGAAGCTGTAAGTGATTTAAATGCATGTGTATGTTCTTTAGTAAACACAACATGCAGTCTGCTGTGTTTTTCCCATGTACTTGGAACAAATCAGATAGAAAACCTGATGTACAGACTAGAGATTTCTCTTCCTCTACCCCTTTATTCCCCCAGCAGAAGAAAATTTTCACTGTATGAATGAATCTGTTGAAGAAGAAGACCTGCTTCCTTCTTATACAGTAAAGGAATGAATAAAGCTGAGCAAGTACTCTACGGTTCTTAATTTATGGAACAAATTTTGATGTTTTCTGTCTGCAATCTGTCCCTGAGTGACTTTTTTTTGAAAAAATTCCCCTTAAAGAATTAAGAAAAAAAAAGACACACAGATTTTTTCCTCCCTCTTTCTGGTCAGTGTCATTTTCTTTTTTTAATAATTTTCTACCCACTTTTGATGTTTTTTGCTGTTGCAGTTACCGCAAATACTGGAAGAATTTTGCCACCATTTTTGTTCCCAACTGAACATGGGTCATAAGCAATTTTGAACAGCCATCTGATACGTCGGTTTGTGCAGATTCAACTAGTTATTACTGGAACATAAGTTACTTCGTTCATGTCTCCTTACCTGGATCACAGTGGTTCTCAGAAGTAGGATGCCAGTAAACAATTGCATTTAAAGGTTTTATTTTTTCTCTTGGTATTCACTTCAAACTCACAGTTCCTATAAATATGCCTGATAGGAACCTCTTGGATGAAATCCGTGTATGAATATGCAAATAATCAGTAAGATCATTTTGATATCTACTCATTTCTCCCTGCAACATTATATACAGAGCAACAAAGGTACAGCCGAGAAATCATCTTCTCCAGCTTATCAGTTATACTGCTTGCTTTTGCAGTTGTTACCACCAGGCTAGATGGGTGACATGCTTGCTGCGATTTCCTCACCCACTCCTACAGCCCCGCGTACGCTTCTGAGGAGTGGGCTGCAGGACTTCTCTCCACAAAGTTGATGCTCTTCTCTAGCAACGAGCCTTACAGAACAGCTACTGCAGGGGCTGGTGTTGTGAGTTTCATGGGTTTTCCCCCAACTATGTACACTGTCTATCACAGCACAGGAGAAAACATCAGGAGAAATGCTGATGTGTCTGAACGCTTCTTTTTCCACAGCTATGTCTGATATAAGCCATCCTCTCACCTACACTGCTCTGCTCTTATTTAGTTTGCCCCACAAGTTTATGGAAGGGATGGCATAACAGAGAATTGAGCTTTTCAGCTGAATCCTTAGATCCTCCACGTCGTGAGGTGTCCAAAGATATTTAAAAGGACACCATCACCCACCGGTGATCTGCAGTCATTATAGGTATTATCCCCATACTTCAAAGCTTTAGCTGGTCACCTAACAGACCAGAAGAAACTCAGTTTTCTTAATTACATCCCCATCTTCTTATATATAACATGGTTTCTGGGACATATTTTCACCTTCTTCCACTGAAACAATGGGGACTGGCCACAACTATGAGAAGAATGGACCACTGCCCACTTTTTACAGTCTTCTGAGAATCTTATGTTGATTGAATCTTACACCTGTTGAAAGGACCGAACCCCCATCTTTAATTTCCCTTTATTTTCATGGTTGTCAGTCTTCTACTACTTGCTCTACATTTGTAACAGTATCTCAGGAGTGTTTGGGGGTGTGTGATGATGCATAGAGCTCTCTATCGATCCTCCATCCCTTACAACACCTAATTATTCTGGCTAAACAGCTGAGGAACAGCAGTGCCCACATGCTCCTGTCGCTGCTCTGCTTTGGGAGCAGATCTAGTTAGTGAATTGAGAGCAAGGCTTGAAGCTTAATGATTCAAAGCTTTGGGGAAAAGCCTGGATCTGCAGATTTCACTGACGTCTGCCTAAAGCAGAATTTGCATGGCAGTTTGGCAAGCCCGGGCCGAAAAGCGCGCTCCACCATACATGCTCCCTTGGACTTGACGTGATTCTCAATCAGAGATGCAATCCTGCCAGACCTGTGGTGCTAACATCGCAGAACGAAATGAATGGGGTTGCTTTGATAGATTGGTCGGGTATTGAAACAGGCTGCCAAGGGAAGTGGCTGAGTCCCTGTCCCTGGAGGTGTTCAAAAAACATGTAGACGTGGCACTTCAGGACACAGTTTAGTGGGCATGGTGGTGTTGGGATGATGGTTGGACGTGAGAATCTTCGAGGTCTTTTCCAACCTTGATGATGCTATGATTCTATGATCTGAGAGCTCCACTTAGTGAGACAGACGCTGAGGATTGATCCAGCATCAGAGGCAAGCACGGGCAGCCCACTGCCCTGCCAGCCGCTCACGCGGGCCCTCTCAGACTGTCACCAAGCTGTAATCCAGCCAGAGCTACGGGCTGGGAAATTTCTGCCTTACTTTTGCTCTGACAAGCCCTCACCAACTCACTCGAAGAACAGAAAGTCCACAGCAGTGTAAAATTTAGACAGAAAATCAGATTTCAGGCAGCATCACTCATTGTTTTCCTTTCCTCCCTTCTCTCCCCGACTAGTAACCGCCGACAGGCGGCTGAGCAGGGGGGCTTCACACGGGGACGCGGTGGATTGCAGCATCCTGGCCCAGGCGTGCTCTCCCGTCCCTTCCCTCTGCCGTCCCCGGCTGCAGCTGGCACGGCAAATGGCCACTTTCTCACCGTGGCAGTTGGTTTCTATTGTTTCTGTTGGGCATCAATAGGCCTCCGCCGCTCTGGTTGAGCCCCGTAACAGTGAGCGCCCCGGCAAGCTGCTGCGCTGTTTGTCTCCACCGGTCCCCGGGGACCACGGTGGAAACTGTGGGTTTGTTTTTTTTTTCTCAAGAAATGGCAGGTGCCTGCTCTTTGACAAGGTGAATTTAGGTCTAGCACGGCAGACGTACTGGGAAGAAAAGAATCCTCGCCTGGATTGTGCCTCCAGCATGAAAGGCAGGCATTTTTACTCGGTGGTTACCATCTGTTCCGGGCAGTTCTGCGCCCTCACGTCGGGTGGGAGAGGAGGAAAGCAACGCCAAGCCCATGAGCAGCAGGAGTAGGACCAGCCCTGCACCCCGACTCTTGCTTCTCCCTGCTCTTTCTCCCCATCGTCCGGCGAGGAGCTGAGATGGGCTCATTCTTCACCCTTCCTGGTGATTCCCCCTCCTCCTCTCTGCCCCACAGCAGTAAAACCCCCCTTTTAAGCAAACACACAACAGATGCCACAGGGGTGTACTAGAAGCAGGTTGTGGCTGGCAGGTCACCACCTCGCACTCTGCTGCTCTCTGCTTCTCTCTGCAGCAGTGGCCAGAACCACCCGTACCACCACTTCAGCCTCTGAGAGCATCCCCTGCTCCTGGTCCTGCTGGACCACAAGCCCCAGAGCAGGCACCCACCTTCTCCTATGGCTCCTGAGGACTGCCCTGGTGCTCTCTGCAGGAGCATTCTTTTTATGCCCGTGATTGCAGCAGAAACCCCAGAGGTGCCAAGCGAGACGTGAGGAAGCACACTTCGAGGCAGAGGAGCCAGTGCTGCTGGTCTCTCAGGCGGGAGCTAGCTGAGGACTGATGAAACGCTCTCAGTTGATGTTTTTTTCTCCCCTTCAATGTCCTACTTCTTCAGGAATGCTGCAAGCCTGCCAGGAAGTAGGCTGACCTACAGAGAGGAACAGATACCTTTTAGGTGATGAGAAGGGAGCAAGAAATGGGAGGGTTTCTCACTGGTAAGAAATATCCTTCACAGAACTGCAGCAAATTTGGCAGCTCTGAGCAATCTCTCTGGATCTCCTCGCCCCATCATATGTTACGGCTTAGCGATAAAACACACTGTTTCCTCACCAAACTAGAGTGGAAAAATCCAGAAAGTAGGATATCGCTTTCTGCCGAGGGGTACCTCCTCCCAGCCAGAGGCCAGGTGGGCCGCAGGAGGACTTTCACCGCTGTGTCTTCAACAATGAGGTGGTCTCCACCTCCGTCATGACTGTCGTGAGCAAAAGCAGTTGCAAAGTAAGGCAGAGAGATGATAAATCAAGAGCATGGGTCTGTCGTGGTGAAAATCCGTCCCACAAACAGTAAAGCTTTCCATGCTGAAGGAAAGACTGAATGGTTGAGGCTTAGCAGCCTTTCGGGTGCTTTCCAGAAATTTCACATTTCAGGACTGTAACGATCTTTTGTAAGGCCACAAGTGCCAAGCATTTCAGCTGCAACAACTGAAGACTATTTTCAATCAAGGTAAAAAAAGAAAATTCAAAAAACAAGGACTAAAAGAAAGTTCTTCTTGGAACTGTGAATCCTGGGATAACTTTACATATTAGCAAACAACTCGCGCAGGTTCCCACGTACTACACGTGAGTACACACATTTTTAACTTTTCTGGTTGCCCCTCCGCTGTGGTCTCATGTGGCAGAGAGATCTCGTGGCTCTGCTTCAGCAGCGCACTGAAGCTCCTACAGCCCTCGCAGCGCGAGTACTTCCACCGCAGCCAACCACGATCATGACGTTCCCCTTGCGAGAGCTGCCTCTCAAGCCTTTACCGGAGGAGCCCCTGTTCTATTCGACTCAACCGACCTCTAAAATTAACATTTTTTTCCCATCATTAGCTTTTTTTTTTGTAAGAAACAGAAAGTAATCTGAGCCATACATAACCACCTCTTTTTTTATCCCCCAACCGAGTTCTTCCACCCCATTAGACACTACATATACGCCCTACCCACCCTCAATACACACAACTCATTTTGGGAACCTAGAAAAGGTCAGTTTCTGTATTTATCTCTTTCTTTAGTGAATTATGGTGCTGGCATTTCTTTCATTTTTCCATGTAACTATGTAATACTTCACAGTGTGTCTTCTTCACTCCACTGTGATATTTTATCACTACTGCTTGGTCAGACAGTGGATATTTCAGCAACCGAATGCCTGCAATTTCTGTAATTTCTATATGGTCCAAATAGGACTACCCAGCTTCTGTTACTAATTGATCATTCCCACACAATGCTTAGTAGCGCAGCTATACCAAACCTTGTGCAGATTAGGAAGTCAAGATGTAGAGAGTTTAAAGGGCTTGCTAGAGGACTTCGCAAGAGTCGGTAGCGAAGCCAGGCACAAAAACCGCGTGGCATCCTTTCTGGGTTTGAGAACTGTCCAGTTCTGGGCTCCCCAGTTCAAGAAAGATGAGGAGCTACTGGAGAGAGTCCAGCGGAGGGCTACGAGGATGGTGAGGGGACTGGAGCATCTCTCCTACGAGGAGAGGCTGAGGGAGCTGGGCTTGTTCAGCCTGAAGAAGACAAGGCTGAGAGGGGACCTTATAAATGCTTATAAATAT
>Ga0181612_180554_pt1 | contig 12372 bp, 8 predicted proteins | sample HoacroProtozoa21_FD_119630 | JGI IMG/M metagenome (GOLD analysis project Ga0181612, IMG submission 119630) | Hoatzin crop microbial communities from Cojedes, Venezuel. Combined Assembly of Gp0051906, Gp0051904, Gp0051908 | reverse complement strand
TGTATTTGTGCTTGGGATTGCCCTGATCCATGTGCAGAACCTTGCACTTGGCCTTGAACTTCATGAGGTTCACATGGTCCCACCTCTCAAGCCTGTCAAGGTGCCTCTGGATGACATCCCTTCCCTCCATCATGTTGGCCGCACTACACAGCTTGGTTTCATCGGCAAACTTGCTGAGGGTGCACTCGATCTCACTGATGTGGCTGACAAAGATATCAAACAGCACCAGTCCCACTACCAATCCCTGAGGAACACCACTTGTCTCTGGTGTCCACTTGGATATCGAGTCATTGACCACAACTCTTGGGTTGTGACTATCCAGCCAACTCTTTATTCACCAAGTGCTCCAGCCATCCAATCCATGTATCTCTAATTTAGAGACAAGTATGTCATGTGGGACAATGTCAAATGCTTTGAACATGTCCAGGTAGATGAAATCTGTTCTTCTTCCTTTACCCATCAACGCTGTAGCCCCATCATGGAAGACCAAAATTTGAGATCCTTTAACAATGAATCCAGCTGCTACACCTCAGTGCATATAGCAAAGTAAGCAGTAGGGACTAAGACTTGTACGAGAATATACAAAGGTACCAAAAAGGCAATATAAACTCAGCCTCAGTACCTCACATAAGGAGGACCTTGCAGTTTCTTATGCTGCTGTGATAATAAGTATACTCTGAGGCACCTAAATACAAGGTCTTGGGAGCAAGATAAATATTTTAAGGAGGTATAACATGTTTTCTTACTAACATCACTGAATAAGATATTAACAGTCTGAGAACAGAGAGAAAGCGTCTGCTAATGGACATTCTCTTTCTACACTCATTTCCACGACGGACTGACACAGAGAGGATTTCATCGTAAAGTAATTGTTTGTGAATAATCTTCATCCTTATTCTCCAATTTGCTGGAGAATTACTTAGTCTGAAAGAAAAGAATTGAATTACTATTATTAATGAAAGAAAGTTCAGTAAAAAGAAAATCAATGTCTCACTGTATTAGACATAAAGAAAGAGCGTGAAAGCATTATCAATCCAGAGAGTCTGAACTCTGGGAGTAGGATAATGTGCAACAGGTGAATAAACAAAGAGAAAGTTATGGAAGGCAACAAGAAGGGTTTGAAGAAAGTTAACAACAAATACAGATGTGACTGTGTAGTATACAAACAACTGCAAACAATAAACACCTTTGAGGATTTTACAATTTCCTCATAGAAAATCAATGGAAATAAGCAGTAAGGAAGTGATAGAGAGATTATCCAAGTCAATCCCATTTGCCTTTTTCTGGTGAAAACAAAGAAATTTCTGTCCAGCAAGCACAGCTGAATTCGTGTCACACTTTCCTTATTTTGGTATGCTTGGTGGTGTTTAGTGCCACAAGAGATCAACAGGACATCTATTCTAATCTCCTGTCTACCATGTGTCACCTAACTTCCCCCATTTACCCTTGTACTGAACTCACTAACTTGCTTTCAGCAAAAGCATAACTTCAGGAAAGGTATCCTGTCTTAATTTGAAGACTTCAAGTAACATAAGCTTCATCAATTCCCTTAGTAACTTTTCCCCATTTGTTAATCAAGAGAGGTTTACCACCAATGTCTAACACGAAATTGTTAATTTTTTGCTTTCACTTCTTCATTCATTTTCTGTTTTTCATTTATTTTAAAGTACACAGTACTTTCTATCTATTGAAAATAGTTCTACTCTGTAATCACATCTAGCTTTGGTCATTCAGATAAACTAAACAGATTGAAAAAATACTTTCTTCTGTATTTTCTTTAATTCAAAAATAAATAGTTAGCTGCTACTGCAATCTCTGCAGTTTTTTAATATCCTTTTCAAAATACAAGACACTTCGGGCAGGAGTCAGCTCCAGCTTAAATACATGAGTAGATTAATATTCATAAACATCTAGCACTAGGAAATTAGAGTCCAGGTAGGTTATCCTAGAGCATCCCAAACGGCAACAGACTGTAATGTTTAGGCAAAGCAATCTTACCATAAGTTTAAGACTTAGTCACCTTAATCGCTTAATTTCACATGCACATGTAAAATAGACCTTACACGTGCAAGTGTATTTCACATGCACTTTTAATCTCCCTTTACAATCAACAACAATCTGGTCAATGCAGTCAGCAGTACCCAGAGAGAAAGTCAGCTAACCGTAAATAGGTGAGATGAATCACTCCTTAGATTATTGACTGTATTGAGTAGAGTCTCAAAGAAGCAGCTCCCACACACAGATATTTATTGCCACTTAAGATATTCTAGGGTATCCTCCTTGGCCTCCAGCTGCCATACTAGGCAGGCAAGAGGCTACCATCGTCCTGTATAAGTTGTGTGCTGATGTCTAGGATACCCTAAGACATCTCAAGTAGCCAAAGGCAGATATGTTTCAGTACAAAAACAGAACTATACTCTAGTTCTGGTAACTTTTGTACTATATACATCTCAGAGCACGTCCCTCCTCAAACTGTAATCCAGAAATTACTGGAGCTTTTTGCACTGCAGCGCTCCACTGAGATAAATGTTTATTCCCTGTAATCCAAAAACCTTTTCAGGGAATGTATGCAAACAACCACAACTCTCATATAAGCCAGGTTCCTTTTACACTGAGTGGAGAGAAATTAGCATTTCTGCAGCATGATTCTCCTGAGATGTTCTAGAGGTCTACCTTGAGATGAGATGAATTGTACCAAAGAAGTGCTTGTTTCTTAAAAGTGTCAAGAAATAGAAACTAGATTATTATCTCAGATGTAAATATCAAGGCTGCAGAGATCTAAAATTTTATGTAATTAATATGACATTGACTGTCTAAGATATAGTTTTACCTTAGAGAAGTTAACAGGCTTCTCTATGAAACTGTTGTGCAAGGCAGTGCTGTACTTTCTCCACAGCTCCAGTTGATGGGATTCTTTAATTTCTCTCAGGGCTGCATCACTATCTAACAATGAACAAAGTATTGGATGAAATTTGCCCAAAAGCTATGCTGGAGAGGATTTCAGTATGCCAGTTCTTCCGGAGGTACAGAAAAGAAGGAAAGAAGAATCTGTTTCTACCATATGAAGGAAGCTGGATTTCCTCCATCTTAGAACGACATACTGCTGACCCTGAAGAGTGAATGTTCCAAAGTCTGGCAATCGTATCTGCAGTCCTTGCAACAGCCCAAAAGGTTTCTAGCATGGGAATCACCTGGAATTATCCCTTTACTTGACAGCACTTTGCTGTGTACTGCTTAGGTTAAAGGCGGTGTTGAACAGCAGCATGCTCTCTGACATTTGGAAGGTTGTTGTCCCTTCAGCGTATGTCTGTAACCCTCATTAATGTCAGTGGAAGTCAAGGATGCAAAACTGGACACCTCAGAAGGCACCACTGGGACCAGCCTTCAAAAAGATGAGATATGGGAAGACAAGAGTCACTTACACAGGCACTAGGGACTTCAGGAGACGAATATCTGTTACCGATTTTATGCATATTTGCATGTTGATCTGCATTTCTGGAGCATAAACCTGTAAAACATTAGGCTGTCTTGATACCAAATACAGCTGAGAGCACTCAGCAGCTTTCAGAATTGAACCATCTGAGTTTTCTCTGTGCCTGCTACAAAACACATTACTAAAAGCACGAGATTTGGTTTTCAGAAACCATGTGTGTGGAAAAAAATTGTGAAGTACTTGTGCTACCTGCTAAGACTGACTGGCTGTCTAAACCTGACACATATTATTAGACAGTTTCCATAGTCCAACATGCAAACACATATGTAACATTCATAAAACCAGTGCTAGAAAGTGTTCAAGGAAAACCACGCTTCTCATCGTGCTACACTCATTAGAGGTTTGCCCCCTAATATCTTCAACACAATCCAAAACATAAATGCCCTGGCATCTATAGATTGTGCCAGTTATAAATCAAGCAGGCAAACATTTAATCTCACATTTTTAAGTTCAGAAAACAGCTTTCCATTCTCAGCTGCCGTCAGTGAGGATATTTTCACTGCCACCACAACAGCTACTGCCATCACTATTTCTGCTTCTGTTGCTACTGCTTTGAATATGCCCCGTGTTGCTGTCTGGGTGCCACATGCCCAGCAGTGATAGATACGGCAGCATGATAATAGCAGCTACAGAACAAACATCAGAAGGGACTGTGATGGTGGAGGAGGCAGGAGCATGCAGCTCTCATTGGGAGGAGGGTCCAGATGGGGAACACAGATCCTCTGGGTACATCTGATGTTGTGGGTGATTAACTAAAAATCAGCTTTTAAAAAGTCACTGTAGGTTGGTGCAGTCGGTTAAAAGAGTGAGACTTGTAGTGTGCTTTTGGAGGATGGAAAAGAGGAATTTGTATTTCCAGCAATACAAGTTGTCTTTTCATTAATATACTCTAATACACATTTTCTAACTTCTGAGAGGTACATTTTCTGCTAGTGTCTTAAAATATCCAACAGTTTATAATAAGATTAATGTAGTCCCTAGACAGTTGAACATGAAAATTGTATCGTGTTTGTGCAGGGCAAAGTTCCCAGCTCACGATTATTGTTACTGAACTTATGTGGTCACATACATGGTATCTAAATTGTTTTTTCTGATGAGAAAGCTGAAGTAGAACAGGGTGCAACCTCATGCAAATGAATTACAGGTTATGAAAAAATTCTTTCTTGGAGTAAAGATAATATTAGCAGAAACTTGGTCTTTCCTTTTTCTGTCTCTAAATTTTTTTCAGCTGGAATTCAAAGAACTTGGACTAAATTTCCTCCAGGATTTCCTCACAGCTCGTGGCTTGGTTGGAGCACCAGTTCCAGGAATGTGCAGAATTCACAGTCTGTCTTGGGCATGCACACTGTAAATTTAAAGAACTCATGCAGATAAGGAGCCTTTGGCCTCTATTGCAAGGCATTCTGCTCTTAAAATTCAGCAAATCTGATGTCTTTAGAAAATTTCAGATTTGCAATGTGAGCAAGATCGTCATTTCACTGAGTGTGTAGTTGGTCAATGAATACCAGAAGCTGTCAGCTTGTTCCAAATGTGCATATGTTTCTGTTTTGTAAGTCCCATGCAAAAATTTTGCACCCTTTCATCAGGAAATTGATTTTCAAATTATTTTGTGGTCACATTTTTCAGGACAAGTTATCCTGAAATTCTTCCATTTGCACTGGTCTTTTTTGCACTTCTATCTCAGCAAAGACAATAAAGAATCAGATAGGACACTGTACTGTCTTACTTGTCCATAAAGGATCTGGGGGAATTCCTATTTAACGCAAGACAGAAGAGTTGAGCAACATCTAGACTTTTATTTTCATGGGAATGTCAAAGTGTACCAAGCAACACCAGTTTTCCAACTCAAAACCAATAAATTGAGAAGTTATGATAGATGTCTAGCTGAGTTAACAAGCCCTGTGAACAAGCAGGATTGCCAGCTCAGATTCAGCAAAGTGTGAGGGTGGTTTGACCCTAGTGTGGAAAAAAGGCCAAAGGACAAAAAAAGCGTGGTCACATCGACTCTAGTCATAGACAACGAAGACACAGGCACAAAGCTCAGCTTTCTCTTCCTTTTCCTGGCTTTCCACAGTAAAATGCATATGGATCCATTATCTTTGCCTACAGATTTACAATGAAGGATAGCCTGCACACTATCAAGCCAGGTTAGCTTTGTCTACCATGTTGTCTGACAGAGTTTATTGCTCTGGGTGGTTACTCCTGCTGCCTACAGCTGGTTTTTACTGTTCAAAGGAGCTGTATAGCACTTGGGTTACGTCTGAAACAGAACACTTGGCACATCGACAGCCTTTAGCAGTGTCTGTGATTGTCTGTGGATCTGAGAACCACCAGCAAGAAACTATTAGCACCCTTCAACAGAACAGTATTTCTCCTTGTACAAAAAGAGGTCACATCAATTTATAGGCCTTATACCACAATAAGAGCCTCAATTGCTTGCAGATGCTATTCTTGACTAGGAATAATAGCCATTAGGTTAGCTGCAGAACATTAGAAACCTATTTAGTTGCTAGGAGGTCAATTCAGTAGCTCACAGATTGGTGCCCAGAGCCATATGAGATACTGTTGTGCTACACACAGCTCCTGTTTGCCACACCAGGAGGGCACAAGGTTTCCCATAAGTCTTGTGTGATACCTGCCAGCCCTGTGTTAATGCCTGATATAGTCCAGGTCACCTCAAATGACCCTGGACTCCTAAGCATGAACAGAAGAGGCACATAAACATCTCCAAAACTATGTGCAGATCTTAAAATCTATGTGCAAAAAGTGTCTGTACGTTGCTGGTCTAAGCACACAAAACAGAAGGATTTAGCTATAGCTGTGAAGAGTCTGTGAATGGGGCTGGTGGTAATGCTAAGATAATTTTTTCTCAGGCTCTTCTGTTCTGCTTCCTCCTCTTTTCAAGGATTTAATATTTAGTATTTACTACCAATAGTTCAAATACAACAATCACTGTGCTAAAACACCTCCATGAACTGCCTCAAAGCTCTTTTTTGACAGGATTTAGCCTTTCCAGACTCAATGGAGCAGCATCCAAATTCTCCACAAGGAACGCCAGCTTCTTGCAACAGTGAAGAAAAGAGTAGCTGAACAATCTCCCTTTAATCTGCAGTTAGCAGAATCCTCTTTTCTTCATGTTCTTTTCCAATTGGGCAGGGGCACCTGCTGTCAGAATCCCATAAATCAGCAAAGTCCCTAGAAAACATCTTTACAATAGGTCTCTGTGCTCATAAGAACTTCAGTATGGTTGCACAGCCTATTTATATACACTCTCAGTGAGCTCCTACTGGTTCTTAAATAGACTCTGAAGTGTCCTGCCACATCATTTGACCACCACAGAAATCACTGTTGCAGCTACCGATAATTAATGAAACCACACAGAGAAAGATTCATCTCAGTTATTTTTGGCCATCTAAAGTTTGGACTTCTCAGTTAAGAGCCTGCCCCTGTAGTCCACATATTCATGCACATCTGAAGAATAATTTAAGTCACCTAACATCAATATAGACTGGCATGCACTCTGGACAAACTTCTCTCTCTCCATTTGACGGTCTAGAAGACAAGCTTAGACACTAGACTTTTGGAAAGTTTAAGTTAAAAGAGATGAATCACACCTGGCTTGACAATTTTTGAATTTTTGGCCGAGTTGGCCAGTTTGTCAGCCTACTGAACTCCCAAACAGGAAGAGAAAATTATAGATGTGATTTATTTCATCGCACTTTCAATATATAACAGTCAAAGCAGGTCAGTTCCTCTTGCCTTCAAAAAGACAAATGAATGCCTGAATCACCCCAGGGGTAGATGACTGATTTTTTTTTGCATCAACTAAGGAAAACATCAGGCAATATACTTACATGTCTCACTTTTAGTTCTCTGAAGCAGAGCAAACCGGTCCTCCCTCTTGTGACTTCCCTACAGTTTCTTATCTTATTTACACTATTAATTGATTCAATTCATGTTTACAGGTAAACTCATACCTCATCTGTGTTAGCAGTGTTACAAATTTTTTTCCAGAGTGTTTTCTTATGATTGATAGGACCAAATTCACTACTTGTCACTAAGAAGTCCACTGTTGGTCTGCTGTACTTCATTTATTTACACTAACAATTAGCTTGGTTGTAGCACTAAATTCTTTTAATACAAGAAGCAGAATTTTTATTCTTGGAGGACAATGCCCAAATAATGCAAATATTGACTAATTCAGTAATTTACCTGTGTTGATTTTCTAATTTAACTCATCCCTCATGGTTGCACTGGAAGGTTGAATGATCCTACATGCTAAAATTTTACTTGACCAACCTCCAGTTTCTAAAGCTCTTTATATGTTAGAAAACAGCACAGCCCAACAGAGGAAAGCAATATCTTCCAAACAAATGAGCAAGACGGAAGGTACAGTTATGTCATTTCTAAGTGATACATTGCTCACTGTCACCATTTCAGGAACAACAAGCCTGATTTGAAAGTGAATGTCCCCCATCCCTCTTCAGTGAAAGAAAATCAATTTGTACATGTCCACTCCTAATTAATTGTTCTCAGGAACATCTGGAACCTAATGCACTGTGAGATTCAGTTTACTTTTCCTTCCTTTCTTACATTTTCTCCACTTGTTCTTGTTTTCCCCACTTGTTCTTAGCTACAGGGCTACAAGATTAAGGCAATGTGCAAAATTCTTCAATGCTGCTATTAACCAGCAATGCCATTGTTCAGAACTCTTAGAGACTCCCAGCACATTAAGAATAAAACTGCAGTCCTTACCTTCCCTGGTGTATTTTGTCCATATGTCACCTTATTTCTGTATTTCAGCCCATGGGACATTTCTTACCATAACTGGCCACTGCTGCCAACACTGAATCATTTGGGCTCAAATGTAATGCACTTGGACTATGAAGAAATATGCAGGAGACAGATGGCAGGAGATGAGATTTTATTACTGTGCTGCTTCTCCATTTAGAGTAAATCCCAGAATACATACTGTTGAACTTACACTGCCATTCATGGTTAGAAATGAAGAACAACCACTAGACGGCACATTGAAGGAGTTAGCTTTCTGTATTACAAAACACACAACACTTCCAAATGCTGTCCTATACAATGAGAAAAATGGGTTAAAAACAGACAAATCAAGAGCTGAAGCATCTTGCTAGTGGTGAAAGACTAAAAGAAGACTAGGCTTGCATGCCTCTTTACAAAGCAGCCTGAAAAGGAAATACTGTCACTGCTATTGATTTTCATTCTTTCCACAAATGTGGACTGCAGAAATGCACACTGCTGTTTGTACAGAGAGTGTGTCAGCAGAGAAAGGAGGGAGAACACACATGGGAATATCTGTTCTAAGAAACAGGTTGAAAATAGCCATGTAATAACACAACAGAAACATCTGCGCCATATGCAGCCTACCATGAGCAGAGCATCAGGAGGGACAAGGACGCAAACAAGTCTATGAACATCAGGTCAGGAAGAGGCTCACTGCTGGCAGGAAATGCTCCACTGATCCTTTTTACTTATTGCGGTCCCATTATAATTTAAAAGGCAGTAGTACAGAAGGAAATGGAACTTTGTGTGACATGGACAGATGCTACAAGAAGGGCTGTGTTGCATATCTGATGGCCCATGGAACTGTTAAGGAAATGTGCTGAACAGTAATCATAATTAAGAGACAAGCAGCAAGATAAATGTAATTTTAGTCAGAGCTGCTGTGTCTTGTATTAACTAATACTGCACTTTTTTCTTCTTTTGAGGAGTAATGGATTATACCATATCTGTTCGAATACTAACGCACTGATGAAATTCTATTTCAGATGCAGTGAGGGCATGGAATAGATCTGTTCAGTCTTTTCCTTAGACAATTCAGGGTATGTGAAATCCAGCAGGCTGGGTAAAAAAAGGGCAACTCTGTGAGCAAGAATTTTTCCCTGTGCAATTTTCACTTCAGCCATAAGCAAGCAGACAGAGAGTGCTTGTTCTTCAGGCTTCAGCATGATTCCTGGTACTATTAAAATAATCTATTTTTACTTAAAGAAAGACAGAAGAAAATAGTCTGATTCTCTAAACTTTCAAATGGTCCTGCAACAAATACTTCCATACCCACATTTGCAAGTAGGTGGAGGAGCTAGTGTGAGTACGTTACTTAAGTGCACAAGAAAGTGCTTTTGGATTATTCCTGAACTGCATGTGTATCACCCTCCTTGGAAATATGCAAATATCAGTTACGCAAATTCATCACTTTTCTGCGCATATCTTTAGCACAGCCAGCCCATTTTTCAAGCCTTAGACAATTTGAGGTTCTGTGTAAAATTCAATAACGTTCTGATAGTTTCCCAAAGTATGTCAGAGCAGGGGGAATTCCAGAATCTTTGTTATACATGTGAACTGATATTCAAACAGGCTTTCTTCCTTCGCTAGTGATATATTTGCTAATTATTTTTATATGTTAAAATCATTTCATGATGGATAAAGCCAGCACTTTGTAATCTGATTGCTAAAAAAGGATGGTGGATCAATAAGAAGAAAAATAATATACTGTCCTGAAAATACCAAAGAAAATTAGTGCTTGTTTCAAACTGACAATCGGTCTTGATGGGGCTGCCTTTGGTGAAGGGAAGATGAAATGACGTGGAAAAAACATTGCAAACCACAGCCATTCAAAGTGGTTGATGACAGTATTATAACAAAATTATTAGCCACTGCTGTAGACACAAAAAAAAAGGACTATTTTAGGAAACATTTCCGACTGCGTGTTCCTCCAAAATGCTTTGACTTCCTTACTTACAAGGTTATACTGACCTAAAATAGTACTGCAGTCAGTGGGCAACATTGCCAGCTATGTGTCAGAGATGGCTAGCAAAGAAGAAAACCTTTGCGTATGTGCTCATATCAGAGTACTCATCAAAAAATGGCTGTGAAAAAGCTGAAAAATCTCTGGGTGTGAAAGAACTGGTCGCCAGAAGCTTTGCCAGCAAGACTGCTGTCATTTTTTTCACACTTCCTTTCATACAGATCACAATCTTCCTCCTCCACCTCCTCTTCTTCAGGACAGCAACTCTTGGATGGGCTCCCAGATTTAACATCAGCGAAAGAAAAAAGACCAAATGTCTGAAGAAATCCTAAGGGTTTTGACCAACCATAACAAAAAAACAAATGTTCTCTGCCTAGAGACCAAGCTTTTGCAAATGCTTGTCACCATCCATGGAAAATTAAAGCATTATGCCTTCTTCTGTTTGTTTTTTTTTGTTGTTGTTTTGGGTTTGGATTGTTTTTTGGGTTTTTTTCTGCTAATATCCACAAATTGACCAAACACTTAAATTGGCAAATAAAATAAACAGATCCAGAGAATTCACAACTAGGTGCAAGGGATGAAAAGTGGTACAGAAAAAATGAGGACATAGGAGTAAGGTAGAGGGAAAAGGAATGGGTAACAGTCAGTATCTCTCAGGTACTTCTGCGCAGACAATTTTTTTTCCACTGCACATAGAATGCAATTCTATCAGAAAGAAACTGAGACTTATAATACAGATAGGTTGGAAAAAACAGAAAGGTAGGAGAGACAGACCCATATGTGAGATGAATGAATGAAGCAAAAGGGACAGTATAAATATGAACATTTGAAGGATGAAAGCAATTGAAGAACAGACAATGGGCTATAAGATCCAAAAGCAATAACAAATTGAGCAAAGCAGCTGACAAAGCAGAGACTACTGAAACTGTTAAAAGCAGGGTCATTGACTGATACTAGGTTGATTAGTGCTCATTTGCTGCAGCAGAAGATGGTTGCAGGCAGCAAGGTACGCCCACATGCTTCAAGTATGAAGGACAATATGGATTCTCCTTGAATGACCCATAAGGCCTGAGGATGGGTAAACAACTGACTCGCAAGGAAATGAATGTAGCTTTATTGGAGTCAGACAAAATCAGATGGGAAATGTGGCATTAGTTTTAAGCATATAGCATAAATGACAAACCACTGGAACAAACTATTGAGAGAGGAGGTGGACTCACCATCTGTTGATACTTTCAGAAATAAGATTGCATATCTTCCTGGAAAATAAATATTTTACACAAGCACATGTAACTGAGCTCAAAACAGAAGCAGCTGCAGGAAATCTAAAGTCTGTGAAAATATACATCATAGGAAGAATCAAACAAGTGGTCTATCTAGCCTATAAATCTGTAGAGCTTTTCCAGAAATGCCTTTGGAGTGGTAAAGCAGTATCAAATGGCATATGAAAAATAAGCCCTTGATACCAATATGCAGAGTGATACAAAGACCATAATAGTTAAATCTTGTTATGTGTTTGTGTATACATGTTTTAACAAAAGTTAGATAAGAAAAAAGTGAAACACACATTTGAGGTTCTCTGTAAACAAAAAACTGTGCAGTGCTGTCATGATCTCTGCAGAAAAGTGACTGTGATATTGTCAGTTAGGAGGTGATACAGTAAATTATGAAGTGAAAGATTAAAATGAGGTGCTATAATGTTTCTAAATCGTAATGTCACATATTCCATTTTGGATTAGGATTTAACTTCTGGTAGTTTGTATCCTTTGCTAATTAAAATCAAATATCCACAGATGGAAGCTTTCTAATAGCTTTCTACGATGACATGACTGGCTGGGTAGACGAAGGGAGAGCCGTGGATGTTGTCTACCTGGACTTCAGCAAGGCTTTCGACACAGTCTCCCATAATATCCTCACAGGGAAGCTCAGGAAGTGTGGGCTGGATGAGTGGTCGGTGAAGTGGATAGAGAAATGGCTGAATGGCAGAACTCAGAGGGCTGTCATCAGCGGCGCTGAGTCTAGTTGGAGGCTGGTGACAAGTGGTGTCCCCCAAGGGTCAGTACTGGGCCCAGTCTTGTTTAACTTCTTCATCAACGACCTGGAT
>Ga0181612_110099_pt1 | contig 12372 bp, 9 predicted proteins | sample HoacroProtozoa21_FD_119630 | JGI IMG/M metagenome (GOLD analysis project Ga0181612, IMG submission 119630) | Hoatzin crop microbial communities from Cojedes, Venezuel. Combined Assembly of Gp0051906, Gp0051904, Gp0051908 | reverse complement strand
CTTCCCATAAAACTTTTTACTTCCTGATAAATATCTGTTACAAAGTAGAAATGAGGTGTAGTCTCCAGTTAGGATTTCTAGAAAGACTCCTTCATTTTCAAAGGACTTATGACTACTGCTTATTTACCAAGGGAGATTATACATAAGACCCTGGTAGCAAATGTGATATTAACCCATATTAATGTAATAAGAATAATGTATTATCAATAATCTCAGATAGCAATTCCTTCAGTCGTAACATCCTTGGATAATCAAAGATCACAGAATTTCTTTTTTTGTAGGCTTCTTCTTCCTGCACTCCAGACAATTCCAGAGGTCTTTGCTGGTGTGTTTATCACACAGTGGGGCATGTGTGCTGATCTTCAGCCACCTAACTGTGGATGTTGTTTGCTACTTCTCCTAAATATGTGTGTAGGCATAACTTGCAGCAATCCAACCACTGAAACTGAGCAATGGTCTTACAAAATGAAAAGCTTGTTATTCCACGTTTTGTTTGACATGTCAACAAACAAAATCTGCTCATATTTCATTTCCCCATTTTAGATGTGTGCAACTCATACGAAAAATATTCAACATGAGCATTTCAATGGCTAAGACAAACATTTATGCCAATATCACCAAGATTAATATTTATGGAGGACATCGTAAGAGATAATACAAAAGATCCTGAAAGCAAGAGATTGGATTGGTGACCAAGTCTATGGGAGGCTTTCTTGTTTGAAAGTAGAGACATTAATCTCTGATGATACCTATTTTACTTCAGCATAATGAAATATTTTCTGGACAAAAAAATCTGTGGATGTTGAAAATAGTGTGAATTATTCAATTTTCAGAACTAGAGAAGAGTTCCCCAAATATGTAAACTCAGCTACGCAAATTCAGTTGCAAGTAACTGATTCTACAAAAGCTAATATTGAACAGAGGTATGACAATATGACATCAAATCCTGTGGCCTCCAAAACTATTCCAAATGTAATAGAAATTTGAGTTTAAGATGGTTTCAGGTGCATGGTTCTGCTTTCAGCCGTGATCAGCTGATTACTCATCATCATCTATTGCAAGCCAGCTGTCAGCTCACAGCGAGAGCATTGAAGTTAGTTTGGCTGAGCAAACAGAGTTATTTCTGAACTGAATGTCAATTACTTTCCAAAGCAGTGAAAGTAATAAAAATGGTGATGTCAGTAACAGCAATCAAGCTGCACAAAGAAGCATTATTTAACTGCCCTAAATCATATTAAACCACAGGTTTGATGAAGAATGAGACAATTTCTGGTCCACAGGTTTAGGCTTCTACTTGCATATTAGGACAAAAATGCTTTATTGATAGATCAGAAACAGAGAGGAACTGATTTCAGGAAACGCAGTTTAACGACTTCATTTGTCTACTTTTATTGAAAACAAAAAAATGCATTCTTGGCTTCAGTTCAACGCTTCCTTGATTTTTTTTCCAATGGTCTCTACAGTAGAACCAGGGAGAGTGCTAAAACATACCCGTTTGGGAATACCTCAGCGGATATAGGTGTACGTGTGCAGTGGTGCATCTGTTCTGTAAATTCTGATCCATTTGAACACACATACCTGTAGATCCTATTCACAAATGACAGCTCTAGTGCTTTGTTTATGAAACACTGATCATATTGCCAATGTACAGAACAAATGTGTGTTGCTTTTATAATAGATAATTACACCCATCAGATTCATAGCTGTCATTTCTGGAGAGGCTGCAGTTTGTCTGGAGTTGCTGTGCACTTCTTAGCTGTATGTTTGGAAATGCCAGCTAGAAAGCTCTCAAAATCTGCCTGGACAACGGAATGTGTTCAGGAAACTTCAACAGCCCTTCCAGTTACGAGTAACCATAAGCAACTTTGAAAGAAATATAAAAGCAGCAGGTCCACAGGTTAAGAAAGAGCAAACTGAGTTTGAATGAAAACAGTGCTGAAAACTTCTATCTATATGGGACTATTTAAGGATACATTTCAGAGTGAAAGCCATAGAAAATTAATGTCTTCATAATTAAAAAAAAAAAACAAAACTTGAAAAACATTTGAAAACCATTTCTAAGCTTCCTAATTTTGAGGTTAAGTTCATGATCTTGCAGACAGTCTGAGTCATGATTTTTAAAAATCTGTAGGACTGATAGTTCTAAAACTCTCATGTAAGTCTCTATTGCACTGAAAAGGAATATTTATTGGTCTCACTTGCTCATGGAGATGAACTTTACTTGTTAGCTTTCTAAAACATTGTATCAACATGCTCATTTTTCTTAGGGTTGTTCTCTCCCACCACCATTTCAAGAGTCAAAATGGAAAAAAAGAAAAAGATATTAACATAAAATAGGAGATACTGTAGAGAAATTAACATTAACCCTCTCCTGGTGCACTGAAAATCCACCAGTGCTGACAACCTAACACCCAGACTTTGAAATAACATAATGCACAAAAAGTATAAGCATTGCTAAACATGCTAAAAAAATACTCCTAACATTATTCATTTAGATTAAACAACCATCTGGCTGTCTTCTTAATCGCTTGACCTAATTGCAAGATGGTCATTTAGCACATGTTCCAAAGTGATATTCAGGTATATGAGGTTACGAAGAAAAACATCTGTTTCATATCACAAATAATAATTAAAGTTAAACAATTAAAGCAGTGATGTGCCTCTGGGATTTGTATGGAGTCCCTCGTTAAAATTCCACAAACTAAATCAAGGTATGATTACACTTAATTTTCATGCCTCTGATGAAGCTTCTGACTACTGCTAAACCATTCCTGTAGGATCTCTACAGGCAGCTTAGCCAAAGCAAGTATTTTTCACTAGTCTATTACCATAGACACAAGAAGGAATGATTTTGTTTAGGGACTAGTAGAAAAAAAAAAAAAGCTACATAGATATCTAAACGCCCATATGGCAAAAAGTACTTGAGAAATTCCTTACTTACCTCTAGTAATATCACCTATAGTGTTTATCCTAGAATGGGATTGAGTAAGCGTGCAGTGAGAAATGGCAAATGTTTTATGTATGCCTTGCCTTGTTATCTTCTTTCTCAATTAAGTGACTTTAAGAAGGTATTCTTTTAGATAAGAAATGCATAGCCCTCACTGTCCCTCATTCATCTAGCCCTGTGGAGCACGTGTTTATAGGGCAGTGGCATTCTTGGGCACAGAGCTATCACAAAGCAACATATTAAATATCAGATAATCATTCTGGCAATTTAAAAAACATCATTTGTTTTTTTCAGGCCAGAAGGGAGATCTTTCATTTTCGTAACAGCTGTAAATATTTTTAATAAAAATAAATTGAAATTAAAGGCTGAAAAATAAAGTAGATTAATTTCTATTTTATTTTGATTCTTGTTTTGTGTAAATTCACAACAGAGCAAGATTTATCTAGTTTTATGCAGCATCTGCATGTCACCAAAAGTGCATTTTTAAAATTAGAAATGAAGTTTAAATGGACATATTTTACATAGTCCTAATAATAAAAAAAAATAAAAAGAAGACATAATAACAATTGCAATTTGGAATGAGTGTTTCCTTTCATTGTTCTGTGTCTTTTTACAGCCAGCAGGGCTTACTTCTGAGAAAGACCCAATAAATTCACAATAGCCAGCTATAGCTGAACCTATGCTTAGATGAAGTCTCTTCTCTGAAAATCAGAAGGCAGGGTACATCTTGAATCATAGCAATTCAGGGAATGAATATTTTAGTCAGAATGATTTAATTTTGGAAATTTTCATAAACCCATATCACATGTCTCAGTAGTATACTGACACTGGTATACTACTAAATTTTTTCTGATCTAATGAAATTTTGTTGCAGAAAGTTCCACAAAATAATTATGTGCCACAAACACACAGTTTTTTTAAACCTGTTGTAAAAGATGAACATATCTACTTAACTGAAAGGTTTTATTATTACTATGCTACAGCAGGATTCCTCTTATATTATTGGAATTGTCTAATTTTTGCCTATATGTTCCTTGTCCTGTTTCAAGTCATATTATTCACAGCCATCTTATTTACTCTTTGTCTGACAGTTCTTATCATGCCTCTGATGCAACCATGTTTATTTCTATTATTTGAATATATATGTTTTAAGGTCCATAACAGAGCACAGTATTCCTGTTGAGAATATTCTATTGTTTTCCATGATCTCCATTATGTAAACTATATTCAGGATTATTTATCTCTTTATTCTTCATTTTAGGTTTTATCTCTTATTCATTAATCCTTCTGTGGTTCATTTCTACCACTGCACAGTGAGAAAATGTTTTTGCTGAGCAATCTAGAGAGGCACACTTTTGACATATTTCAAATTCAATATGCGAATGTCAATTTTTTTCTCTCCACTAGATGCTTTCTTGCATTTATGAACAGAAGAATTCACATGCCAGGATTCTGAACACATCTCCAGCTTTACTGGATCCAGTAATATCTTCTGTTTTCTATTAAATGGGATGCATACCACATAATTTTCATCAGAGAAACCAATTTCATGACAATTTTCTGACGATGGCACTGAATTATAGCATACATGTATTTTCTTACTATGTCTGTATTAATGTGGAGTCTTTTGTATCAGTGGAATAACTCTACTCAGCTACATCATTACAAGACTGTGAGTAAACTCAAGGACTCAGTATCTTTTCTACAGCTGATGGCTTTTTGTTCTGTATTTTACTAGGTGATTTTGAAAACAGAGTTCATTATTTTTATTATTTACAGAAATAAACATGAGATAGAGAACAAAGAATAACTTTGGAATGGTAAAAAGGAATTTTTCCAGCTTATTATCTGTCTTGCCAAGGATAAAATGTCATGTTTGCTTTCAGCTTTCCCACTGAGCTTGGGAAAGTTTAACAAGCTAAGCACATAACTTTGGATACCATTGCCCAAGGAAGAAAACTTCAGGTGCCAACCATGTAATTGGAATAATTTTTTTTTCTCTCATCTTTTTTTTTTTTAAAAAAACCCCACATTAAAATGGCCAGTGAATCAGTGAGTGACTAATGTAAAAAGTAGATACTTTTGAAATTGCTGCTGGAGGCCAGAAAACTGTGTCACAAGTTCAGAAATCAAGATGCTTCTAGAACTAAAGGCACATGACATACTTTGTATGCTTCCTAAAAGTTGGTGTGCTAAGAAAAACTTTTTATTGAACACTGACTATTTTACAGCTTATGTGGTAGGCACATCACAAAACTACCTTATAATGAGAAGATAACATATTTCTTAAGAAGATTCATGGTTGCAGGCTACACAGGATAAAAAGTGTATGTACTCTCTTCAGTCTTGAAAATCTTTACATTGTCAGGAAATAAATAGAGTTTATCTATTGGGAATAAAGGGAAGATTCTATCTTATCTAGGTTTCCATTTCACCTATCATATATCAGACTTGTCATATTTTTCTTAACACAATGTACCCATCACCCCTCTGAGACCTGGAAAAAAAGAAGGTGATGAGTCATTTATGTCTGGGCAGTGTATCCCCCTGAGTGCAATGGTATGTGTCTTCTCACTCTCTACTGCACGCCTGAGACACAGGACAACTGCTGCCATGGTTACAGGACTACTCACTGGCTCCATTTTTCTGAATATTGTCTTGTCCGTGTTTTGTAGTAGTAAGTGGACTGTTACTGTTATGGTGCTTGTACGAGACAGCAAATGGCACATAGTAATCATGCTGCTGTGTAAAGAGTATTTCAAGTATGGCTACTGCTTAAAAGAAAACATTCTAATTGTTAATGCAGAGGGAGCACTTTTTTCCATCTTCGGAGACATCTCACTAAACAAAGCATACATTTACACTCACTGTGCAGAATAACTGCATAGAAAGTAGGTCTCCATGAACCTCCTAGAGCAAAAATCAATACAACACAGAATTTGGGTACATTATGGCTTGCACACGAAAATACATCCATTTTTTGAACTTGTGCAATTCTCATTGAAACTGGTTGTGTCACGGTAGGCATGGAGCAGGCTTGACTTAGACTCAACAAAATCAAACCGAAAACTTCTGTGGATATCAACAGACCCTGAAACAATGTCAAGGACCAGACAAATCAGTACTTGCTTTTTGTAATTTGAACAGGTAGACGGAGTTTTCCAACAGCACATAGCCTTGCTAGTGCAGCTAAGAGCCTTGGGACCCGTGAGTGAAGCATGCATAGACTGACTTCAGCGCTCCATACCAACAGAAGCCCTGTATAGTATTTCCTGATATTAATTCTCAGACTATTGCCACACAGCTGAGGGCCTTGGTAGCTGCACATCTTAGAAGCCACACAAGGGCAAAGACTTAACGTGTTAGAAAGCATTAAACTGAAGAATAGAACGTCTGTATCAATAACTCTGTTGAATATATATATAAAAATCTATAATGCAATTGTACAACTGAAAAGGCGTATTTGTTGTGCAAGGTGTTGTACAAAAACATATTTTCTAATATATTTAATTTAATCTAGATGTAATTCTCTTACTTCATTCCCCATGTGGATGCTTTCCTTCTGTTCTTTTTGCTCTCACGTTTGGAACAAACTAAATTCTCATGTCTATTTCTTCCTTCCTTTGGACTGAGAAAAGGAAGTGCTTTCTTTCAGAGGCAGACTATTACATTTTAAAACACACTTTTCCTTCACTGAGTGCTTTATGCAGAAAAGCTGAGCCTGCGGGATAAGAACCAGATGGAAAAAAAGTTTGGTAAGCTGTTCTTGCCTTAACATTCAGTAGATATTCAGACAATTTTTGATGAATTTGCACAGCTATAGGGAACAACATATATTATGATGTAAATGTATATATGACATATGCTTAAAGTTCTGCATATAAATAAATAAAACATATTGAAAAGCCTGCTGCTTACCCCAGCTGTTTATTTCTCACAATGTATAAACACCAGAGAAAAGGCAAAAATACCCCTTGCTTTTGCAGTGTTTTCATACTGAGTTTGCGTCATAAAGCAATTAGCAATCTTAAATCAAGATTCTTAGCTGCATTCAGGTCAAGTCCCATGAGTGAATTTCTGCGCTTGTGCTGTAAAAGGTGCAGAACCTTTTACATCAAACTGACAGAAAATGACATCTTCTTTCAAAATTACATCCTGACTGAAAGAAGATACATTTTGCCAGGATCTTTTAAGGAACTCTTGATAATTCGTGGATGAATTGATATAGCTATGCAACCCCTTATTAGGGTCAGTGGAAAAAGCTTCAGGTGACATCCATGAGATCTCCATTGGTTCTCAGAGTCAGTTTTCTTTGCAAGTGATTCAGTGACCAAAAAAGGGTGTAATTGTAATAGAAAGTAGGGAATTGCTATAATTTGCTAGGAAATACATAAAAACTGATGAAGCATACCCATTACAAAAGTCATCTGCAGTTTTTAAAAACTGGTGCAGCTGAGGAGTAGCATCCCCAGAGCCTGTGGTGCAGCTCCTGGAGACTGGTAGAGGTGGTGGCCTGCCTTGTCATTCAGCTTGCATTATACTGCCAAGGACCAGAGGGAAGGAAATAACCTGATCTGTGATCAATGGACTGTGGGCAAGCATTCAGTGTGACTGTGTGGTTTCACAAGTGTAACTGCTCCCTTGAAGAGAAAGCTGCTAAAATCACGAGTAGAAAATTTACATATCTAGAAAAAAAAATTCTGTTCTGCCACAGAATCCAAACTTGATACGTTTCATGCTATACAGTCCTGTTTAGTTCTTTAAAAAAGTATTTATTTTTATAGTAACTAAAATAACTAGATTTATTTTGGAAAACATGGCTGAGGTCTGACTTTATTCACCAAGCAATATTCCCCTTACACTGAAGCAGGGGCTTTCTAGATGAAAACATGTGGGGCTTAGCTTTTGTTATTTTTGGTAATTCATCTATATCTCACAGATAACAAACATTCTGAATTAAGAGTACTTTATAATAATTCCCAAAGTACTCAACATTTAATTTCCTTTATTCCAGTGCCAGAGATGACAGTGTATGTCCTATTGATACAAATAGGAGCAGACCTATATTAGCAATAGAATGTCTTTGAAAAGCAACCAAAAAACTTCATCCTCAATCTATAATTCTCAGTTTTACTCTCTGAATGACCAGGATGAGCAAATTTAGATCGCACTTCTGAGAAAATTTATAACTTCATGGTTTGGCTAGGTTTTGGAACACTTGCATCTATGGAAACTCTTCATCATAATAAAAAATTGTCTCTAAAGTTAAACTGCAAAATCATAGAACATGAATATACCCAACACAGTACTTACAGCAGTGGCTGCTGCTAAAATTCCAGTGACAGAGTGGTGGTCCTTACAGTGTTCAGCAATATCTTCATCATTCAGATTAATGCAGTTCTTCAATTGAAGAGGAAGTCAAGGCTTACCACTTCTCAAGTATATATGCATCCACCTAGAATTGGTAAGAACCACTGTTTAAACTTCTGAAAATTTTTTTATTAAGTGAAGCTAATACTTTCATTATTTGAATGAGTTAATGTCCTTTTCCATATTCCACATATCTCAGAAAACACTACATGGAGCCACTAAAACCTTCACTTTATAAATGTGCTCCAGTTATCTTTGCTGTTTTTGATATTCGGATTGGATTCTTGTCAGCTTTGGGGGGTTATTCATAGGCTTGCTGTCATCTGATCTCAAAACAGAGCCACAATGCTGTGTACATAATGCAAATAATTTTCATTAAAAATTTCATTTGTGTTTACATCTCTAGCATGTACATTAATCTAGGCAACAGGCCAGTTAACATGTGGAACCTACACTTGGTGCTTGTTCCATGAGACACAGGGTTGGGAGGGCTGATTTTGGTTTTTACTTTGCTATTAAGGCAGAATTTGCACAATGAAAAGAAGGAAAAGCAGATGAAAAAATTCTAGTTCTTCTATTTTGAAATGCAGTGACTACAATCTATAACCACAACAAGATTAGGAAAAGCCTTATTCTAGTTTCTTAATCTTTCAAGGAATTTGAGCTCCACATAAATCTCCTGGAGAAAATGATGAGCTCTTTACACTGAAATTGAAGGTTGAACAAGTTTCTGTGAAGGCAGGAGACACTGCTGCCCAAAATCTGGGAGTTAATGCCTAACTTCTTTATGGCTGATTTTCTTCAGAAAAAGATTTGAAGTAACCGAACTTTTTCCAGAAAAATATTACATTAGTTGTTCTTCATGCCAACTAGAGATGCATGCTTAGCACTACCTTGATCATTTATTTTTTTTAGTTTCCTCTTTCTTCTTTGATCATCTTTACTTTTTCAGTGATAGACTCATTAGTACCACGCTGCTGAGATGGCTAGGGAACTGGAGCATGTGATAGATAAAGAGAGGAAAAGGGAAATGGATTCATTTAGTGCAGAGGAGGGGTGACCAGGCAGAGGAGGATTGAATTACTATTTTCAACTACCTAATGAGTTGCTATAAAGAAGAAAGTAACAGACTTCAGACATTAATTGCAAGACAAATTCCAAGTTGGTAAGCAAAAAAAAAAACACCATGAGAGTGGTTAAGGACTGGGACAGGAGCCCAGAAAGGCCACGAAACCTCAGTCCTTGGGATTTTTATAATTCAACTGGGCAAAGCCTTCAGCAACCCAAGCTAACTTCAAAGTCAGTCCTGCTCTGAACAGGGGATGGACTAGGATGTCCAGAGGTACCTTCTGACCTAGCTTATGCTGTAATTTCTTACAGTCATCGTCACATTTGCAGAGTTCATTATGAACTGGATTTCTAAGCATTGCCATCATACAAGTAAATAACATTACTGCCACTACCCTATGGTAAATATATATATAATCAAAGAAACCTTGACAAGATCTCATAATTTCTTCACAGGGAAAAAAGAAAATATTTATTTTGTCTTAAGCTGGCAACAAAGACACTAATCTGGAGGATGGAGTTTCAATCTTTCTGCAAATAAATGACAAAAGAGCAAAATTCCTGTCTGGGTTTCAATTAGAGTGAGTGCTATGTGACTTTTTTAGTTGGAGTCTAACACAAAATAAGGGTTTAGAGCCAGCTTGCCATTCAGACTCATGAACCCTTGTCCTGGCACAAGGGAGGAAGCAAGTGTAAGAGGCAGAGATTGTCCCTTTGGGCAGCAGTGCAAATTTATGCAAGATTAAAGTGGCCAGCAGTCATGGCCTATTTTTAGGCTACTGGTGATATTTCATATCGGAGTCTCTGAGCAGCTTGTATTGTTTTCTCTCAAGTGATGATTGAAAAGAATGCATTTCTCACAAAACCAATGTATATTAGGTTGATGCCAATTGCATTCAACTGTCAAGTACATAACTCTTCCTGTTCTAAGTTTCTACCGCTTGGGACCACATGTTAGCTATATCAAATGCAGGACCAAAACTGGTATGGATTCGTATTAAGAGATCACAGTTCCAGCCCTTTCCTTCCTACCTTCTTGATATTTAGGTACCAATTTATATTCATTTCAGCCTAGAACTAGTCTCTTACGGCTCTAAAACCCATGACGGACTCTGCCAGAATGTGTTCTGAAAAGGTAAAAAGAAACTGAGTACTTTGATAACTCAGACGAGACACGTCAAGTTCTCCTAGCTACTTAAAAACATTTGCATGTTTCTTATACCTGTCTTACAAGAAGTCACCATGTATTTTGTGTATAGAAAATGTCAATTGATGACAATGTTTTAATTCTTTTCGATAAAGTGAGAAAAGTTTAGGGATACAGAAATCCCAAACTAAGTATTTCAAGAGAGAATAATAAAATGCTAGCCCTACTTAGAGAAGAATTAGCAACACAGGATGTTTACTTTTAGAAATCTTTGACAAATGCCTTGTAACCATAGAAATGATTTCGGAGACAGCAGGAGTAGCTAAAATAGATTAAATTAATGTGCTAGGCTCACTTTCTCACAGCATGTTTCACTGTAATTGATTACACTATAGCCAAACTTAAATTACTAATATCAGTGCAGATAGAAGAAAATGAATATTTAATAAAATCCCTTTGTGAAGTTGCAATAAATTAACCTATTTGAATAAGCTATAATTTGTGTTAAGCATTTAAAGAATTTTTTCTACCTGGAACACTTTGCTGTGGAACCCATGAGCATGAAAAGAATAAAACAAAATAATTTAACAGAAGAGAAAAAAATAATTAATTATGCAAACTTGTATTCACTGTTTACTTATTAGGATTCAATAATATATTTGATTTGAAAAATAGATGTCACCTGACTAATACTTTGAGCTTGGTCTTGCAGCTGCACAGGTTCTTTAAACAGATGGGTTTTAGAAGACACAAATCCCCAAACCAATATACATCTGGTTTCAACAGTAAAATAAGGGAGAATTAGTCAATAAAAATCTGTAATTGTGATTAATGCCTATAGCTGAGCAAAAATCTATGGTTCTAGGGAATACAGGAGCTTTTATTTGCAGTAGTCTTAAAAGAATAAATCCACATGTGTCCCATGCTATAATTAGAGATAGAATAATCAATAAAAGAAATAATTTTGACAGGGTAGATCTAGTGTCCAATCATGAGAGGAAAATTGGAACACAATACAGGAAAACCTAAGTAGCTGACAAACGTAAAAAAGCATTCCAGCAACAGGAATATTACTAGTAACAAGGTATAAACAATAGAGGAAAGCAAGCAGCTTCATACTAGCAAGAACTCAGGTTGATTCTTTTACTTCTCAGAAGCCTATTTCTTGTATTCTACTTTACTTTAAAAACATACTTAAATTTTATATTATTTTCCTGTTCTGACTCTTTGAGGAAGTCAACAGACTTGCCATAAACTCCCATTTACTTCAATGGAGCTCTGATTTAGCTTGGTAAATACTCTGTGCACAAGACCCTCAGAAAAATCTGCCAGTTTATATCTCCACAATCTGTACACACAGCCTTTGCTTCAGCTTAATTGTTGGTTATTTATTTCATTACATTCATCTAAGTAATGACTCATCATCAATTTAAGTTTTTTCAGTTTTTAAGAGCTACTATTCTCTCCTTGATTTGTCAGTGTAACACCAAGCAAGCTTTAAAATAAGAGAGAGGGGAGCAAGCAGATGAACAACATGTGCTTTACCAGATTCCTTGAACTTCTCACCTTTTTTGTGTAACAACCCCCTCCCCCTTCCTGCACATGTCAGGGTGGCAGTACAGAAGTAGTCTAACTCTTTTGAAAGATATAAAAGGATTTCACTTGCAACTTTGCTACTTTCATACAATTAAGTATATCAAGTAATGGTTTTTGCTAAGAGCTGTCCACTAAGGAATGCTGAAACAACATCCAGAATCATCGAATCATAGAACGGTAAGGGTTGGAAGGGACCTTAAAGACCATCTAGTTTCAACCCCCCTGCCATGAGCAGGGACATCTT
>Ga0181612_137632_pt1 | contig 12373 bp, 4 predicted proteins | sample HoacroProtozoa21_FD_119630 | JGI IMG/M metagenome (GOLD analysis project Ga0181612, IMG submission 119630) | Hoatzin crop microbial communities from Cojedes, Venezuel. Combined Assembly of Gp0051906, Gp0051904, Gp0051908 | reverse complement strand
TTGAGAGCAGCCCTGAGGAGAAGGACTTGGTGTTGACTGACCAGAAGCTCAACATGACTTGGTAATGGGCACTTGCAGCCCAGCAAGTCAACCATATCCTGGGCTGTACGAAAAGCATCGTGGCCAGCAGGTCAAGGAAGGTGATTCTGCCCCTCTACTCTGCTCTGGTGAGACCACACCTGGTGTATTGCATCCAGCTCTGGAGCCCTCAGCACAAGGAAGACATGGAGCTCTTGGATTGAGTTCAGAGGAGGGCCATGAAGATGATCAGAGGCACAGAGCAGCACCTCCGGTATGAGGACACACTGACAGAACTGGCATTGTTCAGCCTGGAGAACAGAAGGCTCCAGGGAGACCTTATAACAGCCTTCCAGTATCTGAAGGAGGCCTGCAGGAAAGATGCTGAAGGGACTTTTTACAAGGACATGTTGTGATAGGACAAGAAGTAATGGCTTTAGACTGAAAGAAGGCAGATATAGATTAGATATAAAGAAGAAATTCTTCACTATGAGGACGGTGAGGCACTGGAACAGGTTGTCCAGACGAAGGGATGCCCCCTCCCTGGCAGTGTTCAAGGTCAGGTTGGACAAGGCTTTGAGCAACCTGGTCTAGTGGAAGGCGCCCCTGCCTATGGGACAGGGGCTGGAAGTAGATGATCTTGAAAGTCCTTTCCAGCCCAAAACATTCTGATTCTATGATTATATCTGAGAGTATTAGACAGCAATTTATTTCTATTAAAATTTTTAAAAAAAGGAAAATCAGACATGTTAAAAAGTGGTTTGGGCATTAGCTTCTCATTTTCAGAGTTCATCACTTCTTAAATACCTTTGTAAAAGTCTTGATCTATAGGTCTCTTTTGATTTATTTTTATATGTCAGTAGGTATACTCTACTGGTCAAAACTTGACTGATTTTTGATGGTGCTTGGATTAGGAAACTATTGGGACAGTGACAAATATAACTTTGACTGAAAAAAGAACACTTTGTGAATTTTTTTAGCCTTGAGATGCAACTGGGGAAATTAATGAGGGTGCTCTGGTTAATTTCTTTAAAACATATAACAGATTTGAATTTTAACAGCTAAAGAAAAAACTATTTGAGTAAGTGACACCCTTGTGGAAGAACAAAAATACAGTATGTAAAGCAAAGCTAAGGAAAACTCAGATTAGTTTATTATTTCAGCCCTGTGCTCATAGAATGACTCCTTTTGGATTCAGTGGAACTTTCAACTGATGCTACCAGCATAGGATTCCGCAAAAGGAGGACAAGAGATGACTAGCCTCAGCCTCAGTGATACTAATCGCCAGTGACACAGTGGTTGCTAAACATGGGGAGCAATCTATGAGAGGAGGGAAGAGCAAAGCAGTCATAACTGTTTATTAATATTTGTAGGTATAGCAGAATGCAGTGGTTCTGTTCAGGAGCCTTTTTAAGCTAGAAAGTATAAGCAACAACATCAGGATATGTTTCTTCTCAGAAGTAATAACAGGTAGAAATGCAGTAAACTAAAATAGACCAGGTATTATTTCAGAAAGCAAAAAAAGTAAGAATTCTTCAGGCTCCCAAGTTGTAGGTTAATATGTAGTTGAGGTACATTAAGACTTGTTTGCAGTCCATTTAGATCAGTAACAGTTATTTCAGTGGTGGTGGATGTGTTATCATTTATTTGATAATGGCACCTTCTTTGTGTGAGATTTGATGAAAATAAATGATCAAAAGACAGTCCCACCTCTAAAATCTTTTAGCCAAAAATAAATGACAATAGATGGATAAAATACCATCCAAAATACCAGATTGCTGGAGCACAAAAAAGTATTACACAAACAATGATCAACCTGAAAACAGCAGTACTTGCAAATTATTCAAATAACCATCATCCAGCTTCTCAGTGAGCATCATCACCACAAAAAGTTTTAGGGAACATGTTTAGGTCCATATTCCCTTTATAGTTGCAGTGCACACTGCATAAAAATAAGTGATGTTATTTTCACTGTGTGAGATCTGGGAAAGAAGCGCCAGCTCGTAGCTATAACAAGCAACAGCAGTAACGATCACCACTGGTAAACTCTGGCAGACGTTTTTGCTGTCAGCATTGTTTCTTAAAATAAAATCCTTTATTGGTAAAAACTCACTTCTTCATTCTCATGCCACCTTGATATCTCTGCTTGCCTCGATGTCTTCGTAAGGCCATTAGGAGCGGAACTTAAGAAATTCCAAATTTTATATGGATCCCTTGTGGAGGTACATCTCCAACTTCTTCAACCCGCCTTTGTCTCAAGGGGAGTGTAAATATAAAAACTTTTAAAGTTTTTATGCTTTCTCTCAAGCCAAAATTGTTAAAGATAGTTGTGCAGATTAAAAAGCATACAATTTCAACACAGAAAGTATGAAACATAATAATCTTCAGACCTGTGGGTGCTTCTGACATTACATAAAATAATCCAGACAACAGCTGATGAAATTTGGTTTAAACTATATTAACTGAAACTAGGGAAATGGGTGAATAACCCTTAAACAGAAAAGCACTGCAGTAATTGAGAAAGGAGTAGGAGGACCAGATGGAAATAAAGAGTGGAAGTATACCTAAATTGTCATTCTTGTGGTCATCATTGTTAACCAAAATAAAGACCTCTGGTGAACTGAATTATCTCTGGCTTCTTCTGTATTCTCTGATATGATTCATAGTTCTTTTACGATAGTTATTGCCTACTAGAGTTCAGAAGTTACTGATCTTGTATTGGGAAAAGGGAATAACACATCTTATCCCCGAATTTTACTGTTAGTCTAATAAGGTCTGAACAGTCTAATCGCCTACCAGTTATTATCAGCACAAATACAATGATACTAACTCTTACTGCTAATAATACACTGAAGATCTCTATGCACTAGCTTTCTAGTATCAAATCTTTTTCTCCAAGATAAATTCACCCTTTAAATGTCCCTCTAGACTTCAAAGTCAACAGCTTTGAGAAGAAGGAGTAGGATGGGAGTTACAGCAAGTTATCAACATCCTGAGTCCTTTGCTGGGAGAAATATGACAAGGGTTTCTTCTCCCTCACACTTGGGTCCCTGTAGGGTTATGGGCTTACAAGGCTGTACTCTTTTAGAGATTAGTAACTGACCACTGTGCTTTGCGCTTATAGTTTGGGGTCCCTGCTGTCATCCAGTATCTTTGCTTTCCTGCATTGTGTTTTTGTTCTAGATTCATAGACAGTTAGCTCCATACTGACTACTACTTGTTACTCCTATCCACTAATTAAGAAGATGTTACACCACGTAACCACCCAAAGCTAAAACAAGTGCAGGCAATAGTCATCTTACCATTACATAGTTGTTACAGCTAAAACGAGCCCAGAGAAGCCCAACAAGTCCTGACACCCTGAAATGGTAGTAAAATCCTGTGGTCTTTTCCTAGTAATTACAAAATTATATTTATTGGGTTTTCCCTTGCTTGTTCTACTGCATTTCAGCCTGAACTTACACTGTCATGTGACTTAGCTTGAGGAAATTTAGTATAGTTCCTGGAAAGCTGGATCTCAGACATGAGAATTTGTATCCAAAGATTGCAAGGGAATTAAAAGACAGGGAAAAAGTGAACTGCAAATTTCACAAGCAAGGGAAGCATGGTATGTTTGTGTCTGCTATGTGATAAGGATACTTTTCTTAACTTTGAGGCATCTAAATAAAGAGCATCACATTCACTGTTGGTATAACTCCAGTAATATTAGTAAAGTAATACAAATGAATTAATTTAGCTTAGAGGGTAGTGTCATGCAGAGAACTTGGTGTATGTCAGTCCTAAAATTTCACCATTCACTGACACATGATAAACTTTCTACTCAGTTATCATGAATATGATAACTGTTCTTCCTCTGTGTCATGGCTTTTGAATTGTTTGGCTGTAAATCTATACAAAGCCTAATGCTTATTTCCTTGTGGGAAAGTGCATATACTTTCAATATATTAAAAATCCAGCTATCACATAGAGGGAAAAAAAAAAAAAAGAAAATTACTTCACAATATTTACAAATCTTCCAGATTTATCATCTACAGTAAGAAAGAAGCCCATATGAAACTTTAAAGGATGTATATGTTCCTCCACTCAGCTCTCTCTCTTCTCCTTTTCTCTGCACCATGGAAACATAACCAACCTCACCTCCAAAAAAATCCCCAAACCCAAATCAAGATATAAGTAAGCAGTATTGTTTTCCATTTCCTGGGAAATGTCAGACTGCTATGTGTCCGGTGGCATTAAAAATTGATGTAGGATATCTTGCAAGCCTCTGAAAATTCTTCTTACTTACTGCAATGCTTCCAATAGTTTAATACACTCCTAGCATTTTTAAGGAATGATTTAAACCAAAAAATGGATATGTGCCAAAAAGACAACAATGAATTTTTTAATCAATATTGTATTTTCTTTTACTGATATTGGTGAAACACAGCAAAGGATAATATTGTGTATCACAGACCTAGATGTCAGAAAATCATCAATCGCTTTCAGAGAAATTACCTGGTTTACTGCTCTCTTTAATCCTTAGGTGTTTGGACTATGGAACAAAGATTTCAAAAAGGTAGTTCCATTTCCAGAAATCGGTCACAATGAATGGCCAAATCATTGGACTGGACTGACTTTCCTGTAACTCTCAAAGCATTTTCCAGATAGCATTTTCTCTGAACACCGATCTATGTGTGCATTTGTGTCCACAGTGTCCCAGTCGACATGACACAGTCTTTGTATGTTAAAGGTGCCATTCGGATGTTTTTGTCACAGTTTTATGAAGGTGCCAGACTGTCTGGGGAGTGCCTCTCTGGCAAGTGTAACAGAATTCTTTGTAAGATATGATATATGATATCTCCTTTCATTTTTTCAGACGACTTCACAGAAACAAGGAACAGGAGAGTGCCTTTTTCATAAACAGGACATTTTTAATCTCATGACAGAAGTTTTGTAGTTTTTTGGGGTTTTTTTCCTCATCTTAAGCATACCATTACAAATAACTAATAGCTTGCTAATGAGCACTTACTGATTCCTCCCAGTAGAGTGTATACTGCAGAGCAGAGTGGAATGTGGTTCAGCACCGCAGTTTTTCATGTGCCATTGTATGGGTGGCTAGAACATTTCCTGCTATGTTGAGAATTTACAAAAAAGATAAGAATGGTAAATGAACACAATGGTTACAAAATATTTCAAAGTTTGGAAAATTCAGAATTAAGTCTGCCTGTCAGATGGACATTATTATCCTTCACATACAGGCAACTTTTAAGTACGTGATCATAAGCCACTTTTTGCCCACATACCACTGAGCCTCTACATTTTCAGGATTTGACTGTCAATGCAATTAAAAACAATTGCATTAACCCCCAAGTTTAACAGCATTTTAAATATATCCTAATATTTCTTCTTCTGTCTAGGATGGCTGGAGCGCAGCATAGCATGGTTATACCTTTTCCACTTAAATGAACAAGTCAATACTGGAAGAAACTGCAAGTGATGAGGTGGAACAGTTACCTGTTTCTCCAAGGACTTCTGTTATTGCAGGCATGTTTCTTAAATCTCTTTTTAGATTTTTCAGGGCCAAATTTCAGTAATTACGGTATTTGGTCCATTGCATCTAACAAAATGCTGCCCATTGAACAGGAATAAGCAGTAACAAGTAACATTAACTAATAGAGCATAATATTTACAAAGTGTCCTGAGCCATAAAGCATTAATTCAAATTGGAAGAAAATCATGAAACCAGTGAAGGATTTGGCAATACTTGAGGAATGAGCAAGAAAGCACCATGATCCCACTCTGTATGGCTACCAAAATTCTCTTGTGCATGGTCTTTTCTTTCTCCGCTCCAGCGTTTTGCCCAAGCAGATTCTCAGGAAGGTTTGAAGGCATTCAGGGCCTTTGGGTGTTCAGTAGTCTGCCTTCAGCCAATCTGCAATTCGTCACACACTACTTGGTCATCATATGTAGATTCAAGGAACCTGAATGTTCACCCTACGGCAAGCATACACAAGGAGCAGCAGGTTTACTTGGTGAAAGTAACAGCATTGCCTCTCTACCACCATTCAGCTTATGCACAGTGCTGTGCAGGACTGTGTAGATCTCTTTGGTGTAGGGGTAGGCACATAGGCAAAAGGTAGCTGAAGTACTACATTTCTACCCATACGCTAGATCCTGCCTGCCAGAGACGGGAAATTTGAAATCTGCTGGTCTTCTGTACAGGTAATGAAGACAGGAGGATACGAGTGGCATCACACCAGGGCCACGTAAACGTGCCAGGATACAGAAGAGGTTGACTGAACCAGAATGGGATTTGCCGGGGCCTACTGTGATCCAGTTGAACAAGACTGGCGTTACCTTCTGCTTCTTCATTGTTCCAGGTTAGTCACTGGGCTGGCCAGGGTCCTGCCTCAAGCGCCTCTCAGTGTGGGAGATCAATGCTAGGAGTCCTTATGAAAAGGAAGACCCTTGTCTTTTGTCAGTTTAGTTTTTCACCCTGGATAGAAAGGCATAAGTCTACTGTATAAGAAGCACACATATGGATAAATGTCTGGAAAATCCTGAAGAGAAATGTGCTCACCTTTCCACAATGCCCCAGGCTGAGCCAATGTTACTCTGTCATGTCAGACCCTAATTGGAGCTCCTTAGGAGTAAGAAATCAGTATAACATATTTTAAATGGAATATTAACAGTTTTCTGTTGCTGGTAGCAGTTCCTGAGGATTCTGTGATGGAGTTTATTTTCACTAGCATGGAGAGATACATGATTCTATTTTTTGCTTTTTCGATCATGTTATTGAAATTTTTTAAATTTTACTAAAATAATGCACACCTGATATAATGCAAGTCATCTTTATTACACCTTATTATTGTGTGAACACATGAACACATGCATTCACATACATGTAAGTATACACACCCACTTGTGTGGGTGCGACTTTTCACTGCAGGGGTTGTATTTTGAAAATCTGGCTTCCGTTTTCTGTTCCCTTCCCTGATAGCGCTGAAATTTCAAGTCTTCTGCTATTATTTGTCTGCACAGTAAGCAATGATCCTTCTACACAGTCCCATTGATTTCAAATGAGGGTAGCAGCCCATCTGTGTGTAACCACTTACACACAACTTTAGATCTTCAATGTGTAAATGGTGGCATAATCAGGCATGAAGCTGCATGAACTGCTTAAATTGTCTAGCAGCTTAAAGTTGCTCCCTTCCCATTCACTGTACAAGTACAACTATAGGGGCCTCTTTTCACATCAGCTTGCAGATTTAGTCTTTGTTTCATGAAAGTGAAAGGAATAACTGAATTTCTTGCTCTGCTTAAAAACAAGAAAGGAAAGAAACAAACAAAAAAAAGGTAGGAGGCCTTCATTAAAGAAAGCTGCTTCGATTAATTAATGATCAAAAATGGAGGCACTGCTAGCTGAGTTTTCAACATGTCATTTTCTAGTATGTGAATACACTATAACATCCTTCCTTTGTGAATCAGAAATTGAATGCCTAGTAGTGACATACATCATCCTCCCAGACAATAAGCACCATGTGGTTTCACAAGCTGGGGTCACACCAGCTTCCAGTAACTGGATGTTGATTATTTTCCTTGGAAACAATGACTACTGGCAGGATTAAATTCCCAGGCTTTTCTGAGAACACAGTATGTTACCATGTGAAGATGGCAATGATACTGCCTATTGCTACTGCAGATAATATGTCTGTCTAATGCAGTGGAAACATACTTCTTTTCATCTGCTGCATGTCTAACATTTTTGGTTTGATCAACAATATTGTGTGAGTGAGGGTGCCAGGATTACTGAATCATTCCTGATTAATGGTGATATCATCAGCAGCATTTTTTTAGGCTTAAAGTATTGGTTAGTGCTCAGTACTGAAAGGAAGTACGTTACAGAGGTAGAATCACAGAACAAATCTGACTCAAATAAGCCCGAGATTTATTGGCATTCCTAAAGCATGTAAGATGTGGAGATGCTATTTATGGCGTGAATCCAACACAGGAAAAAAATGTGAGAGAGGTCCTGTTCTGTTTTAAAGCCAGTTTCAAATACTTTTTTACATCTATTTGTTGTCTCTCTATTCTGAAAATTAATTTAGCTTCCTAGACATAATTTTTCAAAAGCTTATATTTATAAAGAAGCTGGAATGTTTCTACTTCCTTCCTTAATTATTTCTACTATGACAGATGTTTTTATACATCATTCTAGTTGAAAACTTCTGGTGACTAAAATGTTGAGAGAAGAAATTGCTCTGGACCTTATATAATCTGAGTTCAGTTTTAATTTCAGATGTAAAATTTTTTCAACATTGAAATGTCAATGGGAATTAGACATCTAAATAGCCACTAGAAGTTACCTAGCTTCGTATCCCTACTTGGATAGAAAATTGTTCAAAAATGGTAACCCATTTTCCAGCACAATTTATGTGCTCAGACAGTAAAATCTTTATAGAGTATTGCTAGTCTCTTCCCCATCCATGCATATAGGAGAAGGGAATCTCCCATCTCACCTAAAGTAATGTAACAAATAAAAGGAAGAAACAGAACAAAAATGGAAAATCTAGTGGGGTAGGTTTGGTTTGCACGCTTTTGCACCACCCCCAGAATAATCACAAGAGTTACAGTGATGTAAAACTGGTAAGAGAATTCATCCAATAAATTCAAGACTGAGTCTTTCATGTTGTTTTTAGAGGAGCTTTCAGAATAAGCACTACAGGCTTTGAAATCTGCCTTGGAAAACACAGTGGTAAAACAGATGTTAAAGATTAGCTAAGAGTTTCTACAGTCAATGAACCACAACGTAATTTGTTGTTGCTTTTTTGATAAGAGCATCGTTTCTGGAGCATACTCATGTACAATAAACACACATCTCTGTTTCTTTTTCCATTAATGCAAGTAACCTCTAGGGAACAAAACTTTTCCAGTGCTAATTAGGCTTGTTTTCTCTTACTCCTTTCAGAGCTGTTAAACTGAGGAATAGCTACCGGGGGAAATCTATAGTATTTTTCTTTTGTAAGCCCATTAATATTCCTCACCACCAACTTGTCTACATTAGTATAATTTTCAGTAGGTTCATAATGTGGGCAATCCCAGCATCTCCTGATCACTCTCTATTGCCTGGAATTTACTTCTTTTGTAACTGAACTGCAGAGATGAAATTCTGTACTTGAACGAATTTAAATCCTGTGGAGTTTTCTTTATCAAAAGTCTAGCGAGTTACAAAGTATTTTCTGCTTTGTTTTAAACGAGCATTTGTAATGCCTGGATAAATGTAGACAGGAATGGCATCATCTTTTCTGCAGAGAAGGCATACTCACTGTAAAGCTATGAGCACACAGATTTCTGTGTTTTCTGGTCCATGTTCTCCATACTTGAAGGCAAAGTTTTCATTCTGTTGCAGGCTTTAGTGTAGATAGATATTCAGTAAATATCTCTGCTATCACAATATGATTATGGTGACATTTTCATAGTGGGCAAATAGAGTGAATTAAAATGGTGGTCTTTGTATCGATGTGCTGTGCTTGGCACTGATTTGGCTGCAAGATCACAGAGCAGTGAAACCTCTACAAGCCTGTGAGAGAATATTTGCAAAAAAAAGGAAACAGATTCTGGTGTCTTAGCTGGTCTGTGTGAGTATCAGTTAACCGTGAAAGGACACTAAAGAACGTTAATGGCTGAGCAGAGATGAGCAGGAAAAGGGAAATGGTGGGAAAAACCTTTCTTATTTCCCATCAGTGATTCAGTCCCAGTATTAGATCTGAATTTAGGGAATGCTCCAAAAACTGGTGCCTGGACGCAGTATTAGGTCATGCTAAATGCTTGCTTAGAAGTAATTTAAATTAAAAAAAGAACAAGTGGAATGATATTTGAACAAGACTGATAAAACTTGTCTTACTAAATATGCCATTTACTATGTTAATTTTATGATAATCTCTAGGTTACTGAGACAATACTTCTTTAAGAAATGGGCAAAAGGGGATTTAAGCAGTTCTCTTTACACGCTTCTGAAGTTAGCCTTAATAGAGCTAGAAAGAAATATCTTTTTCTTTCTTTGCTTCCGTCAGAAATTTTAAAAAAAGTTTTTAGTCTGGGATAGATTTCTCTGGAACTCTAGGCAAAATCTCAAGGCATCTTATTTTGCCAAATCCAATGCTCCTAAGTTTTTACTTACAGCATGCAAAATCAGATTTCTTTTCCTGCAGATCCCAACCTTCAGAACTCCTAAAAGAAGAGATGTTCTCTCTCTCCTTCCCCTTCAAGGAACATTCAAAGAGTTTCCAGGTGCCAGTAGTTTTGTTTTATAAGCAGACACACTTTTATTCTCTGTTAATTCTAATGATGTATTAGAAACATGAAAAGATTGATATTGTCCTTTTATATGTAATAAATTCTGATTTATTTTAATCTTGTTCTCATGCCTGATACCATTACTAGAATCCTTTGATAAAAGTACACATGTTAAACTCTCTCTCAATTTCTAAAACATGCTTTGTCTCTTTTCATGTATTCAAACAGGGCAGCAAATAAAATAATTTGAACAATTTTACAATAAATTCTTCCAAATTCACATCAAGCAGTTTTCAAACTACTTAAAAAAGGTAAAGAACAAATATGCAATTGTTCTAGATGCCTAAATTACACACACAAATTTCAGATACACATTTGTTCACTAAGAATAAAACCATTTATAGATAAAAAATAATTCTTTAAGCACACAAGTAAAATAACAGAATCACATGCTAGCTATTTTGCACTCATGAACGCATATGCAGAACACGTAAAATGTCCTTACTCGCACGCTTCTCTAAATCTTATAGTACTTCACTACTTAAGACTTAAAATATGTGGGGTTTTTCTACATATAAATAATAACACAGTAGTAATACATGATAAGCTTTATAAGTACTCATAAACACCATTACAGGATAAAATTCTGAAATGGCCAATATGTAAAGGGAAAATGACAAAAAGGACAAAACAGTTCTTCTATGATCCTATAAAGTTGAGGCCTTTTGTTTCTTTTTCTTTCTTCGCAATTGCTTCCCACAAGAATTTATAATTTCTCTTCTCAAGGGCATATGACTTGTTAGTATAAACAACCATGAGTAAGTAACTCTCGGTCAGGAAAGACTAGTAGCTACTTTATGACAGTAGTTCATAGCAGTCCTCAAGCAAAGAATAGAAAATATACTGTAATGGTTACCCATCTTCCAGCACTCTGTGGATTAGCTTCTGAAGTTATGGATATTATCAGTTTGTTTAAAAACTTTAAATAGTTCTTACTTAATTAATGTGTTTAATTGCTTTTTGTATCTATTTATAATTCGACATTAGGTACTTCCCTTTGCTACAAGGCTTTTCCACAGTCTATCTGCAGCATTGGTCAAGTACTTGCTTTTGTTTTAAAACTCTGCATAATGATTTCTTCGAATTAATTTTAGTGCTTTCATTACCAGCAATATTGCATAATCACGCTGTTTCTGCACACCTCCCATGATTATACAGTTGTTTATCATGTCACCCTTCATTGCTTCTTTTCAGAGGTGAAGTCTATCTTTCTACATCCTATTTCAACTTGATCTTTAGTAATTTTGAATCACCAGGAAACTTCGTCATCTCACTAATTATCCCCTTCTACATATTACTTTCCGATCTAGTGAATGTCCAGGCACAAATCCCTGCGGGATGTGCCTAAGAAGTGATCATTTATTTACCCCTTTCTTCCCAAGTCCTTTAGCTGACTAGTAATCCACAAAATCTTAAGAACCTTTACTGAGTGATCTTGCCCAAAGTTTTTCAGTGTTGACATACATACTTTTAAGCACCAAATTAAAACTCATATTGAGTGAAAATTGACTCATGATGGTAGTAAATGACAATGGGAAATTATTAATGTTGCTGCCTGCCTAAAATCTAAATATCTCTAACAGCATAAAATAAGTGCACAACATTTTTCCTTAGCCCATGGGCTTTGATGAGGTGCCACAGTCCTGAGCATCTGTGTCCTTAAGAATGCTTTAGACAGGAAAACAAACTCTTGTCTTTATAAGGGAAAGGCTGAATTCTCAAAATTTTTGTTGTTCGTTTGCTTCTTCTGTTGTTCTTTTTTTACTGTCCATTACACTTTCCTGTGACTTGGCATTGACCTATTTACAGAAACAAAAAATCTTGTTGGAAATGCAGAATCCAGAAAGATGACAAAATTACTGTTCTGTGTTTAGGCATTTTTATAATGATGCTGCTGACAGAAGTCACACATAAGTGGCACTACTGTCCTTTGAATCCGCCTACAATAGCAAAATGTGGTTCTTGTTATAGGGCAATCCTAGTTAATCTCCTACACAGCATAAGTGGTCCTATTCCTTCA
>Ga0181612_182048_pt1 | contig 12374 bp, 6 predicted proteins | sample HoacroProtozoa21_FD_119630 | JGI IMG/M metagenome (GOLD analysis project Ga0181612, IMG submission 119630) | Hoatzin crop microbial communities from Cojedes, Venezuel. Combined Assembly of Gp0051906, Gp0051904, Gp0051908 | reverse complement strand
GGGGCGGGTGGTGTTCGGCGGTGGGGCGGGAGGGGGCGGAGGTGGCGGGCGGTGGCGGCAGGCGGTGGCATCCAGCTCGCTTCTGTCCGCGGTTTGGGTCTTCACAGAGCAGGAGCCAGCAGCTCACCGAGCTGAACCGCTGCGGCTCTGTAGTGAGGGAGAGGCGCCTTGTGCCACCGCCGTTCGGAGCGGGCAGGGCCTGGCCGCCTGAGCCCGCTGCGGCGCAGGCCGGGGTATCAGCCAAGGGAAGGAGCCGGACTTGGGGAGCCCTCACAGCAGAGCCCCTCGGCCTGCCACAGACAGGGACAGCCAGGCACACACCGCTCTGCCAGCTCAGAAGCGGGTCCGGTCTCCAGGAGCCAGGTCACAGCTGGACAGCTAAAGCCAACAGCCAGAACGCACAGCCAAGCTAGGGTAGCTCAACAGCTGCCTCATCATCAAGTGCCAGAATTAGTGGGGGAGATAGAGAACAGTGTCCCTGTCAGCACCGTTGAATCAGCTCATCCACAGCGTCAGGTACTACATTGCCATATGCAGGGTTTGTGCCCTGCCTGAGAGTCAGTCTCATCTGTAAGCATTCTTTTAAATTCTGGTAAATTATAAAAGTGCGTGCACAAAGGAACTGTCTAAGTGAGCAGAGAAACTTACGTTGGTATGTTGCAGTTCACCTGGAGTTATCTCCCTAAACTTTTAACTTGTGGAGCAGAGAAGCTGTTTTCAACATATGGAAGTGACTTACTATTAGGTTCTTGTTTGTCAACTGGACCAGTCAAACCCCAGTCTTTTCAGAAAAAGATGTAAGGCGCTGTTTCAGTTACTTCTGTTTTTCACTATACTGCATGTAATCTACAAGAAACGTGGCTTTTAAGTTTGGCTGTTTTAGGGAATGTTTTCCCTTCCTGTAATCTCCCATAGGACTCGAGACCTGAGATTTAAGGGTAAGGCAACACAGGTTCCTGTAACCGTTATTTCCCACTCTCAGCTTGTAATGGACAACAAAAATTCAGTGTATCACCATTCCTCAGCTGTCAACACTTTAAAAACCAGTGGCACATGCTGTGCTTCCACCCCAGCTAGTAGCTGATTTACATAAACTGATAGGCCCAGGCAAGGATCTCTCTATCACGAATCTAAAAACCCCTACTTGCTGATGATCTGCAGTAATATAGAGCTTGCTACATTTTGAAGCTATCCTGCATAGCCACATTAATATTAACTTGTTAGAAAAAACTACTCAGAAGGTAAAATGCTACTTAAAGGAGGGTATGTTGATCATGGCACTAGTCTCAATGGTTAGGTTTACTTTTTCTGAAAGGCCAGAAGCTTATAAGGAATTAAGTCTGCGGTGAACAGACTTTGGATAGAGATTCTTTTTCCCCAGAAGCAGGCTAGTTAAGGAGATCAGGAATGCAGATTGAGAGAGCATTGTTCAGCACGAGAAAAACCTCTGTGGAGAACTGTATTTCAGCTCTTACCACCGAGTTTGTATGATACAAGGCAAATCACTTGACCCAAACTTGTCGTGGGTGGTCGTTGTAGTTTTCATTTCCTAAGCACTTGAAAACAGCATGGGACTGATTTTTGGGAGTGCTAATAATTCATTGTTGTAATTGAGATGAATAATAGGAGCTCTGAGGATCAAATGCTAAGGAGTGTTAAAAGTTCAAGCTGCACAGTAACAACAGATCTCAGATTGGGCTCTGTACCAGTGCAGCATTTAGCCCCACTGTTTTCACAGGTATTTAACACCCCTCAAGGGTTTATGGAGGTACATTTATTAATGTATGGAGAACACAGACTTTTACAAGAGCACAGTAGAAAAGCAGAAGGTAATCTGTCCAGTAAGCATTGTACTGTGTACTTACACTTAGGAAATTTTTTCTAAGCATAGTATTACAGCATATCAAAGGGTGATAATAAGACAAAGAAGAATTTTCTTGGGGTCACTGAAAAAAGGGGAATTCAGACAGGCAAGTCCTGCTTTCCTTTAAAAAAAATTATTACTAGATTCTGATATTTCTGTCAGAGATCTGTCCTGTAAGATTTACATGCTATACTTCATTGATGATTTCAAGGACTGAAATAATTGTTTTTGTTCAGATGTAGCTTTTTCTTTTTGGAACTTGAACTAGTTTAGATAAACACCTTCAAATTCATTTGCCATTTCCTAATTGCCTTATTATTGCACACTTAACTGAAGCCACACAGTAACAAACTGAAGCCAAATCTTAAGTATTACTTTTAAGATATGATAGAAGGGGTGCTCACAGGGTATGCTCACATGCAATTTTGCATCTTAAACTACATATTTTTGGGTTTTGTATCCTCTACAAAGGAAGCTGACTAATTTAATTGTCAGAATTAAACAGACAATTTTTTCAGAAACAGAACTGGTTTTTTCAGTTAATCCATTTCCTTTATAGGGATAATTAGCTTTATTGGAAGTTAATTTGGAGGCATAACTTATTGAATGGGCCAACACTGATACTCTGCTGATCTGGTTCTACTTGCTCTGCGTTGAAAAACATACTTGAGCAGTATCAGTGGTTTATGTTATTTTCTGACCAATATTTGTGTCTTCCCAGAAAAAAATATAATTCCTCCCTTGTCAATAAGCATAAACCATCTTATCTGTCACTTTGTATTTAGTCTTTTTTTGTTGTTTACTAACTTTTAAGACATACCATTATTCCTTCATTAAGATAAGCCTTTGCTATGGAGTGTTTGCTCCTGACATGTCTCTTAATTTCTGTTCAGAGTTATAGTTACCATAGAACAGCATTTCCCCCCCTTTCAAGATATGAAAGCAGCTGCAAGATCACTATGTTACAGCATGCTATAGAACACAAAATCTATTTGTTGCTTAAGCTTTTCTCATTGTTTCAGCAGCCTTCCATGAAGTCATTACTGCTCACTGATGTTACTGTTAAGCCACATACTTAGTTACAGCATTACTGAGGGACTAACAGCAATCTAGACAGGATAAGACTGAATCAGCATTCATGTCAAAAACAAGCTTAAGTCCTAGACAAAGGAAAGCTCAACTCTCGAGCTATAACAAGCACCTATAAGGATACAGCCCAAGCTCCTGGGCACCTAACTTGTAAGTGCTTACTTTGTATTTGAGTATCAACATTGATAGTGGTTCAAGTCAGTCTTTGCTCAAGGAATACCACTTCTGATCTCCCCCTAGCCTTATCACTTACAGGATTCTATTTTCTCTACTCTATAGATCTAGGCAAGGAGCACAAAGGTCTCTTGTATTCTAGTTTACTATCACTTCCTTATTCTCAGATAGGTTATTTGAGGATAAATAACACTTGCAAGAGTCATGATGTACTGCAGCCAGTAATGCTTCCATTGTAATTGCAGTGCTATTACTTTTTTCTCTCCTAATACCTACAAACTGTTGTTATCAGATAGCTTCACAGAACTGTTAGAGCCTTTCCTGTTGTTTTAACAGAAAAAAATTAACTTACATTAGACACTCCTACAAAAGCAACTTTCCCATGTGTGTAACTTATCTGTACCCTATAGTTTATAATTGTTACAAACTATTAGCTTAAATGTTAACAAGAATAAAACCCCAAAAATTTAAGAAAAGGCCCCAAACCAGCATACTTACCAGATAGCAGTAGCTCCCTGTTCCAAACTCTCTAGTGTATATAAGCAGCAGCTATTTGCCATTGCCAAATTTATAGAACCAGCCCCCAGAGTGCAGTGCTGAGGGTAGGTTTATATAAAGGGCCCTTGCTGGGGAGTAGCCTTGTGGGGAGGTGGTGTCTATAGGCCTTTAAGGGGCTGGGTATAGCTGTGCTGTAGTGAAGCTAGTATGCAGAATTATTAATAGATAAGTAGTTTTTATTGCACTAATATGAAGAACTTTTAGGCGTCCTTGTGAAGTGCTCACTAGATAAGATACTTATACAGAGATCTAAAATCTATTCACAGAACTTACCTTTATTTTGAGAAGGTGCTTCAGTGCTCAGAAGAGGTTCTGTTCTTGTTTAGCAGAACTGGGCTGGTCTGTGACTTACAAGTGTGTGGTGGGTTTAGAATTTGTGAAGCTCATGAGGAGGTGCTCTGCCTTCTTGATCACTGCACAGTGATGCTGGTGTGGGAGGATTTGTTGCCTGAAGTCCTTGTCTTCGGTGCTGGTAAGAAAAGGACACCTGGAAAAAGTCTTAAAAGCAAGTCCTGAGAGACCTTCAATGGTTGAAATGGAAGTTGAGATGAAAAATGCCACTCTCTAAGTTTGCAGCCTTTACACTTGGAGCTACCGTCACACATTGTACCTCATTGCATTAGACACTATACAGCTATAGGGTGAAGGTGATTGTTGCCTCAGGTACTTGCACTTGCTTGCCTTGTCAGATACAGTTACAGACAGATGGTTATGAGGAACTGAGAATATGCATAGCCCAGCATGAAGGGTATTTGTCTTGGCACTCTAGGTGTTTTGTCACTGTCAAGCTTTGTTTCTAGGTTCTGCAGAATTATGCAGAAGCTATGTGAGTGCTGCATGTATTTGAGACAGTCCCCACATGTGAAGGCTAGCATGGGAGAAAAAAAAAGTGCTTGTTTGCAAAACAAAAGAAGTGGTGAGGAGAGCATGGGAGAATGCATTTAGGATGAATATGAATGTAACAAGCTCGAAACAGGGATGCATCACTGACTGGTGCTTAAACTGAGACCTCTGATTGTGTTAAGAATTAAACTGTAAAATGTGGATGGATGTTGCTGGGGCCTTGTGTCCACACTAAGTTGTGTGTGACACTGGCATGCTGCTCCTGGATGCTGTTCGTAATCAGTGATTCAAAATAGTGGAAAGCTTGCAGAAAGCTTTTAGGGTACTTTACAGTGCTGCTGGGGACTTTTGGAAACCCAGGATTAGATGCAGCCGTGATCTAGTCTGGGTAGCAGAGGCTACTGTGTTCCCACTACAGTGTAGTCTGAGCTGTCCCTTGCATGCTTTGTGGTGCTACAGGGGTGCTTGCTAGGTTCTCCTTATCTTTGTCCACTTTTGTGATCATTAATTGCTATGTTTGAACCAGACAGCTGACTAAACTTTGGGAAGTCTTAGGCAGATTAGCCTAAGAAGCATTTAAACCGTGCTAACTGCAAGCTCTGACTCATTCCTGTTTTGCTCTGTTGTAGTGCAAATAGTTGTGCTAATTTACACTGTTTTGACAGTCACTTCTGCAATATATAAACTACTCTTTCAGATGCCTAATTAAATATTACAACTATCCTGACTAGAAATGCTTTAATCTTATAAGAATACTACTTGAGGTTACTGCTACCAGAAACGTATTTCCTGGAGTTATTCAGTAACTCTGTTCTAATGACATCAACAGCTGGACTGCTAAATGCTGTTAATGAAAGCTTTTTTCTACCTACAAGCATGTTATCACATCAGTCCTAATCTAAATATTAAGAAACAGACTTTGCAAAAACAGTAGCAGGTGAGAAACTTAACCCATGTTAAATTCCAATAGACATTACCAAAACTCAGCAGCATTATTTGAAAGAATGGGTTTCACTGCAAAAGCACTAGTCAAAGTATTTAATGGTAAAAAACAAGGGACAGAGGAGGCTTTTCAAAAGAGTACTACTTGGCACAGGAACAGTCAATTCAGTGGAACAAAAGGGTCAGAGGAGCAAGTGGGAGTGATCAACATCTCATTGCCCAGGCTACTTGTATAATTTCTGTGGATAGCAGTGCTGTCACGTCCTGGTTGGTGGTGGGGAAAGTTACTCTCCCTCGTCATGGAGCCTTGGAGTATCATTAATGAGGATTTACGTCTTAACCTTGACTTAACTGGCATAAATGGCTATACTGTCCAAAGAAAAAATTATACAGATATTAGCTATGTGTGGCAGTGTGAAATGAGAATTGCAGAATTCTTGGAGGAAGGCATTTGGGTTCTTTGGTTAGATTATAGCTAGCTGTACACAGCAGCAGATTCAGTGAGTTAAACAAGTAAGGCCAGCGGATCAGACAGTGGCTAGACGCCTGTCTATCACACATGCAGTGATATAAGTAACTTCATAAGTGAGAACAACATAATTCACAATACTAACTTGTAAATAGAAAAGGCAGTAACAAACCCAATGAGGGGTCTACTAAAGAAGCAGGGATAAGAGCATTGGACTTGCCTGAGCTGCTGTAAGAAAGGAACCTCGGTGTCCCAGATCCAGTGGGTAATCCATTCTTGGATGACTGTGGGTGGTTTGTCAATAGGCGGATTTGAGTAACTGGTCTTGGTTGTCCTAATCTCATGCTTGCTTTATTCCGTTAGTTGCTTTGACAGGTAGCTGATAGTCAGGTCTCTTTCCCAGCTGTGCATTGTGCCTGTACTCCTGGTGGGGCAGAGTAAGGCTGCTGTGTACTTGGAAAACTACAAAGATTTTCTCTAAATTAACTGTTCAGATTTCTAGTGTTTCAAACTGAAGCTTTTCATATGCTCTACAGCAATGAATCAATTTTGTTTTTAATGCCCATCTGTGCAAGTCACCTCCCCTAACTTTGCTGTCACTGAAATTGCCAAAGGTAGAAGTGAAGAGTCCTGAAGAACAGATGTGTTCTTTTGCTAATATTAGAAATAAATAACTGTTAGTGCTCTAAGAACTGCTAGGCTGTACTAAGATTTACTGCACAGAAATAACTGTCCTAGTTGCATCTTTCTTGTTTCTCTAAGAAGTTTAAGTGGTAATCGAAAAAAGATTCCATTAAGAATGTCAGATCTCCCATCCTCTCTGTGTATGTGGACACATATATAGGGAAGGAGGAAACTGAAACAAAGCACTTTCTGCAGTGAATATTTGATTTACCTGAGAGAGAGTTCAACTTGAACTCTTTCCAGAACCATGGGCTATGCAGCAATATGATTTTTTTTGCATGTTGCATTCTTAATTTTAAGATTATTTGGCACACTTGCTTGAATCAAGCAAAAAATGGCAGTCCCATCCCATCTGGCAAGATGCATTAATTTTCAGCATGCTGTAGGCAACTTACTGGTTATGTGCAGGTTTCCTGTACCTGTTTTGAACTTTGGGAGATCATGTTGAGTGTGAAGTTGAGTTAGACTAAACGGTTCCCAGCTGAGAGGATCTGTAGAGTGTCCAAAAGCTGTTGGTACTCTACTCTTCTAGGCTGATACTAACTAGTGCAGGAGATGGTAGTGAAACTTTATGTGCACAGGCTTTAAAGAACCTGAGCATTTCCTCACTCTACAAAGCTGCTCATGCACAGAGGTGTTGCCACTAGGTTTTGCTCCTACTCTTAAGGTACAAAATAGAGAGCCAGTATTCTTGGATTCTTTTTCTTGCTCTGCTGTGTTTTCTGCTAGAGGACATCTAGTTTAGTTTTTTAGTGACCTCTGTGGGGAATGGATTTTACATGGCCTGAGTACTTACCTTCAAACATTGCCAAGCCACTTGGAGAGCCGTGTTGGCTGGATAAGGAATAAAGCTGAAAGTGTTGCTTTTCAACTCATGGACTCCATCAAACTAAAGTCCTTCTCAGCAGAAGTTCCAGCAGTGTGTGTATCCAGTCCTATACTTTTGAAGTCCAAGGTGCAAGATGCTTTGCATTAAAATATTCTGCTGCTACAGTGGTGTCTTACTACAGCTGAAAATTTCTGTGCGTCATTTTATGGAAGGAGAAGTCTTGACAGGCTTCTATCATAGGGTTGTTCTTACTATATAGGAGACTTGCTATATGGATGAAGTAGTTTATAATGCTGTCTAAAATTATCTATTCATGTAGCTTTTATGCCCAAGAAGCAAAAATGTACTAGAATTCTCTAAATAGGTTTGATTCTGCTGTGTTGATGAATACTGTATATCTTGTTGATGTATTGTTTACCTTCCCATGTCATGCTGGGAGCCTGAAATGTTATTTAGTAGGGAATAGTCTCACATGGTCTAATAAAAAGCACAAGGTAATATTTACAGTGAAAAGTTCCAACATGTTTTTCCAAACTGTGTAGAAAAAAACTATAGTGTCTCTTTACTGCTGAAGTAAGCTGCTTCTGGAGAGTAAACTAGTTATTGCCTTGGTTTGAAAGCGTACATATTTAGAGCAGGAAAGAGTCAAATATTCGAATTCTCCCAGAACCTACTATCAACAAGGTGAAATCTCACTTCTTGTTTTATTGTTGCCAATTGGCTTGTACTCAAGGGGCATTACAGTGTGAAAGCTTTGTGGCTAGAAATAATGGATGGTTGTGCAATTGGATAAACAGCTTTCCTTTTGAGCTAAATAAAATGCAGTGCTTGCTAATCTAAACAGTTAATACCCATATGCTAAATAGGATTCTGTCCATTCTTTACCTTTTTTCCTGATGGCAAAGGTTGTGGGAGAACAATTAAGTCGTATGGCCAATTTAGGCAGGCATAGATGCAGCAATTTTTTCGGTTAACCTCATCTTTCGTGGACTTTCGTGACTTTCAGTGTAGTAATGAAATCCTTCACAACTGGCCAATTTGTTGAACAGTCTGAATTCAGTGGTACAGAGTCACATCTGACACTGATAAATGTAGCTATATCAGCATGAAGATGTAAGTTTCTGTCCTGTGGCTGGGGAAGGTAGTCATTTGTGAACTCAAACACAGCAGTAATATCAGTTTGGGCATTCAGGCTCTACATACTGATGAAATTTATTCTTCTCTTCCTTTGTTTTAATCCCTGACGTGAAGCTCAAATTAGTTGAGGTTGACATAACTGGTAAAGAAATGGCTAACATGGAACTAGGACTTCGGTGTTAAGGGTGACACTGGAATAGTGGAAATACAAAAAATTCTATAAAAATTTGCTTATGAAATCTTACCGTAAAGAAAACTGAAATGAAGACCTGTGAATGATTCAATGCCTTATGTCACCTGTGATTGTGTGGATTAATTCAAATGATTGAGATAGTTGACTGAAGGCAAAGGAGGAGCTTCAGAACTGAAATTCTTCAAAAAGCATGTGGTATGGTTTTAGCCTCTTCCAAACTTAAATATTTGAGAAATCCTCTGTATATTAGCTTTGTTGTTTGGGGCAATTTGGTAAACCTTTGATTGAAATACCTCTGCCAGAGCCAGTGTGTTAATGCTGTGCATGATCTAGGACACATGCTTGTATCTCACAGGAAAAGCAGTTCTTGATGTGGCTAGAGAGAGTATGATGCTTCTTGGATGCTAGGAGGTAACCACATACACTACGGAATTACTTTTCATTTCCAGTGTCCCTGGAGTAAAGGTAACAGTCAACAGGAATCTGTTCAGCTGATCAGTTACAGGATTTCAAGTACATGCAAATGTCAGTATTTAGCAATTACTGTAGTCAGTAAATTACCCTAATTGAAGGGAGGTGTATAGAATGATCAGAGGCTATTTCTGCCTTGACTCCTTTAAGGGAAGGACACACCATGTAAGAGGTGAAGATATGGAAGCTAGCTAGGACAATCTTGGTTCCAGAGACAAGACGTTACAGCTCACAGTTGATCTTTGAGTCAGGCCATGGAGCTTTGCTCATCCATAATGTTCTGTAGGTTAGCATGTTCAAGGAGTTAAAGATCATTAATATTTAGGTATTGTGACTTATGGACAATGCTGTTTATTTTGAATATGTGCTCTTCATTGTATGTCTTGCATAAAGTGCTTTGAAAATTCACTTAAAATTTGTCCAAATTTGAAATAAAGGATTAGTATTCCAACAGCGGTAAACTGTCGGAAATTCAGCTCTGGTTATTGCCATCCAGGTATCTCTTGATGCTTAGAAAAGAAGATATACTGGGACAGCCTTGAATACTTTTTCCCCCAGATGAGGGAGTAAATCTGTTCCTGTCTCTTTGCCTACTCTAGAATACCTCTGAGAGTGAAAGGACTGAAAATGGTAATAAAATCTCTCCTTCCCTATCCATTGTGCTTTTGGAGTTCCTCCATTTCTGAAATGGAAGAGCTAAAGGAAAATATACAAAGGAGTCTGCTGAATCCAGCAAAAAGTTGTGGTTTAGTGTTAGGGGTGTTGGCCACGGAACCCTCTAACTTCTCTGATCAAGACTCTTGGCTAAAGCATGTATTTTTAACTGTTTAGGGGGATTTAATTAAGTAATAATGTATGTTTGACTACTTTGTGCATTTTGTAGCTGTTATGTATTATGTTACATTCTGAATGAGGCTCCCAGGATGTTAGTCACTTCGAGCTAGTTAAAGTGAACATGACCTTAATTCTGTGAAGTATTCTAATGACTTGTTTCTGAAGGGTTTTTCCTTTGTGTGAGGCCTAGATAATTGTGTTGCACTTTCTGTTTCTCAAAAAAAAAAAAAAAATCCAGATGGATGATGTTAATAAGAATGAACATATCTTACATTTCAGTATTCCTGTACCTATGCTTTTGAGATAAGCAGAAGGGAGAAGTGTATTGTGAAGAGATGGGGTATAACCAGCGTTATTTAAAAAGGCATGCAGAGTTTTTATTCAATCTGTTATAGCATCGCTGTCAAGGGAAGGTTGGTAATGTTGATTTATATTGCTGTTTTGCTGTAATATTAATACATCTAATCAATAAGCTGAGGTCATTAAAGCCTTTTATTCACATTAAACCATTTATAATCAGCAATACATGTTTCTTGCAGGAAGGGCAAATCTTCTGCGAGCGTACTGTGTATATGTACGTGGGAAAAAAAATAGAAAAAAGCAAACACGTGAGTATTCCTACCATAGGGTCTTGCTCTAAATCTGTTGTGACTTAAGCAGAGGTGGCAGCTCACAGCCTGACTTCAAATGCTACATCAGGTGGGTTGTTTTTTTTTGTTTCAAGAACATAGTTGCATTCAGTCAGAGGGATGAAGCATTTGGAATATCTTCTGAAATGGCAGAGAACTGGTAACCCAGATGGTTCTTTCTGGCTCTTTGTTAATTTCCTACCATGGTGGCTTGTGTTAATGAGGTACCAGAGCTGTCCTTTCCTGCCCCTTTAGGAGAAGGGCCTGGCTGTCCCTTTTACAGACCTCGAACTGAATCCTAGGAGGAGTGCAAATGGGATTGTTGAGAATAGAAATGCTTTTTTTTGTACAAGAGTGTAGGCCATTGCTGGTGGTGTTCCAAGTCAAGGGAGTTTTTGCCAACCTGTGTTGACAGTGAATGCATTAATCTTTCCTTGCTACCTCTTGGAAGTGTGTGGTATGGATCCTGCCTGTGCACCAGGCACCTCAAATCTATTAGGCACTTGGTTTTCACGTCTATGTGTGTGTGTGTAAAGCTGTGTGTGTGCTTGAAGGCCAGGGCCCTAAAGAGCAACGACATCCACGTACTAAATTCCAATCTGAGCATATTGGAAGAAACTTGCCTGAGGTTAAATGGAATGTAAAATAATGTTTAGCTGGGAAATAAATGGATTTACTGCTGGTGTGGATTTGCTGCTGGTGATCGGAATGAGAAGGGTTTCTGATAATAAAAATAAAGCACCATGTTGTGAAAACTTAAGCAGATACTTCGTGATGCTTCTGTATACAGAGTGATACGTGCAGATGAGGTTGCCAGATGGCATGAGACAGACTTGCCTAGATTCTAGTGAAATAAATGACACTTGCAGTGAAAGTTAACAACAAGCAGAAATACTTGTAATGCATTCTTTTACAGTAATAAAATATTCATAAACAAATAATAGATTCCAGGCTAATCTATCACTGCCAGACAGAGGTGCCAACATCTCAAATCTTTACAAAACTTTTGTCCTTGGTTATCTAATTTTTCAATTCATCATTAAGCATTAAGAATAATAACTCAAGCCCTTATTTGAAGGAAGTTGTAATTCCAGTTTACTCTACATAAATAGAAGCCTCCTAAACAAACATGGATAGAAAATTTCAGACATACATAACTAGAAAAAAGTATAAGTAATTTTGGAAAGCTGCCAGGGCCTGAAATTAAAGAACTGAGGCTGACATACTTATTCCCTAGGTGTCTGTACAGCATCAAAAGGCAGATTATATTGATTCTTCTGACTTTGGGAAAACATTTGCTCTTAATGATGAAACTAAATTTTTTATTCAGAGGTTCTGTACTTCAAGGATCAGCATGCATTATTGCTTGCATTATCACTTACATTATCACTTTATTGCACTGGTCTGGAAATTAACAGGATGAAACCATTTAAAATTATAGATACTAAGGAGGATACTTGCTCAGCTCTGTTATTAATCTGTGAAGGAACAGAGTATTTTACATTAAAAATAATCCTATATTAAAAGAATGTGTTTTCCACACTGTGTGGTGAATTCAATTGCATATCTGTGTGGCTTTTTTGAAAGAAATAAGCGTAAGTAATTGCAGAGGCATTTGGTAGTCTCCTCACACAAGTTAAAATCTTCCTATACCTTCT
>Ga0181612_170801_pt1 | contig 12374 bp, 7 predicted proteins | sample HoacroProtozoa21_FD_119630 | JGI IMG/M metagenome (GOLD analysis project Ga0181612, IMG submission 119630) | Hoatzin crop microbial communities from Cojedes, Venezuel. Combined Assembly of Gp0051906, Gp0051904, Gp0051908 | reverse complement strand
TCTCAGCCTGTCCTCATAGCAGAGGTGCTCCAGCTCTCAGATCTTTTTATTTTTTGCCCTCCTCTGGACCTGCTCCAACAGCTCCATGTCTTTTCCATGCTGAGGGCTCCAGAGCTGGACACAGAACACCAGGTGATGTCTGACCAGAGCAGAGTGGAGGGGCAGAATCACCTCCCTCGATCTGCTGGCCATGCTGCTGGTGGTGCAGCCCACCGTACAAAATGCACAAGCACTATGCTTCCAAAGTCCTTCTGAGGGTGAAAAAAGTGAATTAGGTTGCCTGCTCTTGTAGAAGGACCACAGGTAGACTGAGCAAACAATCTGAAGCGTTTCCTGAAATTTCTGAAATTTAATTAATCATTAGATACGCCACACAAATGGCCCTTAAAATAGTGTTGAGCAGACCACTTCCAAAAAGCTCTTTGGGCAATGCTCTGTTCCAGTTTGAGTCATGTGGTAAAATTGTCATTGACTTCAATGGGACCTCGTTTTTTCAGCTTCATGTCTCTGTGGAATACAGAGCAACTATTCCACAGAAAATAATTAGGTAAGTCAAGTGTTGGGACCTTTTTTTTGGTTATTTTTTGGGGTTTTTTTAAGCATTAGGGAGACTCATCAGAGCAGAGATTCTGAGCTGTGTTGTGGATCATTCAAACAGTTAATCCCTCTGGTCCATCTCTTGGCATTTCCTTTGGCCTCATGTTTCCATTCTGGAAGCCAGCTGGGAACAACATGTGAGAGGACAGGCACTGGTTCATGGTATTTTATGCCACTTCCAACATGGGCAATGGAAACTACAGCAAATAACATCCAGTAGAGCAGTCTGATTGTTTAAGTGCTCTTCTCTGGTCCCACACTGAAGCAAGCACATTAGTTCAAGCCAAACATTGATTAAGTCTCCCAGTGTCACTTATCCCTAAGATAATGGAGAAGCACTTCTGCAGTTGGGTACCAGTTTTACCTTGGCCTCTTGGTGGACATGGTGTCTCTTGCCTTTCAGCTAGAACTCTCAGACCGACTGTTTCCTCATTTGGACATAATAGTAATGGACAAAACCGTTTTGGGATCTCTCCCTGGCCTTCGATTTGTGCCAAACGTGCAGTGGAAACTTGGTGGGTTGGAACGTGAGAATTACATCTGCTTGTGGGGGCAAAAAGCATGAGTTCAGTGAGATGGTAGACTGTTTTGTTTCCCATGAACATGTTAAAGTAACTCACACGAGCTCATTTTAGAGGTACATTAGGCTGGGGATAAAAGACAGGACAATACTATTGATTTATACATGCCTATATTTGGCACTATGTCATACAGATCAGCTCCTGCATTTTCAGTGGTTTTATTCTTGGCTTTGAGAGAAGTATAACAGATGTTCTCAACATATGACTGACATAAAAGACTTCTGCTTTGGTAGGTATTCAAAAAACTATTGGAATTGTGTGTTTTTATGAAATGAAGTGTAAGCAGTGTTTTGTTAATATGTTCATTTGAAAGGAAAGGCGAGATGTAGTGAGGGCAGCAAGCTTTGTCCCCTCTTGTTTCTGCAGTAATATTTTACTTCAGGATAATCATCTGTGCAGAGAACAGTTTATTAGAAAATCACCCTGGATGGTAAACTGTTCATTAGTTTTGCATAGCAATTTCCTGGTGATGAATGCATCACTGCTATTGTTATCACTATTTTATTAGCAACTGCTTCCTGAAGACATTGTTTTTATATGCTTAGTCTCAGTTAAAATATTGTTCCTGTTAAAATATTATTAATGTGTATTTGCTTCCAGTAGAATCTCCTCTACCATTAAACGAAATTAACTCATGGACTTAAGAATTCTGCAGACTGCATCAGTGGCCATCAGAATGGGCAAGCGTAAGTCTCAAGGAAAACTAAAAGAGTAAGTACCAACAGTGCACATTTATTCTTAAATTTTTAGCGTGCCCCATTTCGTCCTACTTAGTGACATCAAAAGCTTTTGGCATTGATAATATTCCATTTACGAGTCTCATAGTTGCAAATGACACCGCTGATGTCTTTATTTGACTTTCAGGAGACATTCTAGATATGATCACAAAAGCATGCTTTGTCAGAGTTTTACTTCCCTATTCTGTTTCTTAAGGAAATTCCAGGGCTGCTGACATGTAAGATATATACAAGACCTATAGTTTTGGATCCAGGCTCATAGTCTCATACATGTTTTAGTAGCATCCCTTCTATTTGTTTTCCTCTTTGTGAAACATTGATGCAGTATGCCGCTTTTTCTCAGAAATGTGTACTGCCAGTCTATAATGTTGTCTGATTCACAAAGTCACCTACAATGTTATTTAAATTTATTTAGTGATGCAAAATCTTGTATTCATTTTCTTGTGGTCCTTGCCGACCCACTGTGGAAGCTCATTTTCTTTAGGTTGGCTCCCTGGTGATAGTGTCATTGCAAGAGCAAGGACTGTATTCAAGACTAATACATGACTTTTAAGTAGGGGATGATTTATGCTGTTAATGGTTTCAGGCAAGCCAATAACAACAATCAGTCTCAGTGGACAGACTGTTATCTAAATACAGGAAAAACTAAACTTTACTACATTTTCCTATAAAGGCAATGTTTACTGACAAATTGGATGTCTTTATTTAAATTATAAAGTGTATGGATAATAAATGAACTTAATATTTTTGAGCAAGTCTTTCATGAAACAGTGACCCATGTTGTGACTAAACATTTTAACTTATTAAATACCATGCAAGTTCCTATTTCTATGTTGAATCTTTCCCCAAAGTGCAGCAAGTGCCTGGGGAATTTGTACCCTACTCCACATCTGAACTCAACTGTATATTTCAAAACTGCTTTTTCACAAACGTTGTTCTTTTATTATATTGTTCAATAACCCAGAGTTTCCAATTCTTTAGAACAGTTGCTTCATTTTCAAACTTTCTCCTACTCATTTGAATGTATGCCTCTCCACTCTATACGGTAGATAAGACTAGTTTCAAGTTTGAAGTGCTTTTCTGAGTGGTTATGCTCCCTCTCAAAGGAAGTTACTTGGTAAACTCAGGATTGAGAAGGGGAAGCCGGGGAGGTATTTTAAGAGAATAATTGGTCTGCATTGGTATCAGCTTGCAGCAGGGTCTGAGAATTGTCAGGTATTCATTAGTGCGCTGAAAATCTATGATGCCATTTATTGAGCAAGCTGAGAGTAAGAATAAAGTTTCTTTTTCTATAGTGATACTCACTGATATGACCAGAAAGTTAGTGCGTGTGCTCTCCTGGTGTGCCACCCAGTTCCACTCTGACAGCAGTGGACATCTCCTGGTGCTCCGTCTCAGCAGGGACAAAATATTCATGTTCTTTCGTGAGAAACAGCAAATTAAGTGGGATCTGATCACAGAAAATACTTGCAGAGTGGTCAGCCTAGTATAAACAACATTTGGGGACAGCTGTAAGTCAGTGATGAATTAAATTTCATTTGAGAAGTGAACACTGTGAAGTCAGAGAAATTTGCTTCATTTGTAGTCTTCAAAGATTCAGCATGCACCCAGCTGTTTCTTCTACAACTGGTTAAATGTCACTGAGCTGAGTGCTTGTTAAAGGTCTGAGCTGAGACATAGCAATTTGGCAAGTAAGCCTTGAGATTTAGAAAATGAGATTAATCTGGTTTCAATTTTCACTGTACAAATCCCAACACCCTTTTTTTTTAAGATTAAGTAATTCTGATAATGAAAAATAATACAGAAGTTTCCCTGGCATGTGTTTATCTGTGACAGATTCTTTATATCACTCGCGTATTGTAATATGTATGTTTATTTTCTTCAGCAAATATAACTAAGCTAAAACTTCTTGTGAAAATTAGTCTTCCACTAAGAAGACTTTTGTCTACTTACGGGAAGAAGCTAGGCTTGAATGATTATGTTTACCAGAACCAAACAAGGTAAAAAGCCCTTGATCTGTCCAGATGTTTCCTCTAGGGACATGCCCTTCTCTTCGGGATCTCAACATGTTTGGTGAGTCATTAAGTTGTCTCTTTCAGTGCTCATGCCTTTGTTAAACTATTAAAGGTTTCCTTTTCGGTGAGGGCTGGGTGACTGGAATGTTCAGAGAGTTATCTTTTGTAGTCAGGACAAGTGTTTATTCTCATAAGGTTATTAATGAGATGTTTCCTCGTGTGAAGTATTAGCAGTCTAGTATTTCCTTAGTTGGGGTATTCACTATCCGTGCTTCTGACACCTACTTTCAGGAGCTCAAACCACTTCTTAGATGTTAGATCTTGTGTCTAGCATTAAGCCTGTGGGTCTTTTTCTGTTCCTTTTCTCTTAAATTCTATAGCTAAATGCATATAATCCTTACAGATTTTATCCAAGAAACTAATACTTTATTGGGCTTTTTCCCCTTAATCTGCTTTAAATCATCTTCTACCCTTCCCTTCAGCGCAGTTTCCCAGAGAAACAGGATTTTTTCATTCCACAGGTGGTACTTATGGGCATCTTCCTTCCACTGGGTAGGTCCAAATAGTCAAAGATTTTCTGCCCATGTCTATGTCCTACCTGAGCTGGCCAGGCCCAGAGCACCCAAAAACTTTGGGTAATCTTGAGACTGGTGCTTCATTTCCATATTACTCCTCTAGGAAGTTTGCATGAAGCCCTTTATTCTTGTTGCAAAACACATATCTGTACGGCAGAAAATGCTGGGGAAAAATACAACCTAGGAAAATTGTAGGAATGATCCTGAACTCTCTTTGATGTCAGTCACATAATATCGCTTTAATAGTAGATCAGGCAAATGGGGGCCAAAAAAAACCATCTGATGTAATTATACAAAATCTGTTTAGGAAAATTGATTTTCCCTAGAGCTAGCCCTAAGTCATATAACATGAGCATAAATGTCACCTTAAGCTAGCCTTTGGTAGTTCTTTTATCTATGTATGACTGTCTGCAGCATTCACTGTGAATTAGTGCCTGGCAAAAAAATTCGGGTTCATTATGGGATAATTTTGGGGGTGGAGCATCCACCTACCATCTTGAAATAACACTTTGATATTACAGAAAATGCCAGTGTTGCTGTTTCGGGAAGGGAATCTTTGGTACATGATGGCAGTGAAAATGTGGCACCAGGACAGTACCACTCTCCTACTGAGCTTTAATAAATGGTAATCCCTTGTAAACCCAAAGAAATCCTCCATTATTCTTCCCCATGCTCTGTGGTATGGAGGGAGCCATAAGGCTGAAAGCCTCTGTAGAGTCTGTCTCTCTGCAAATACAAACTGAGGAGTAATATGATTGAAACATTGGTAAGGATTATGCTATGAATGTGGAAAGAAGGGAGTAAGTAAGCACTGGCAAAGAGGGAGAGAACTCAAGAACTCAGCTCAAGGGTTCCAGTGTGCATCCACCTAACTGGGAACAGCGAGAGCAAAAAGCAGACATGGATGGCTGGAAACAGGATCAGCCAGTTCATTTTACTTTTTAGAGGAAGCTGGGCCATTATAAGCCTAGCCGGATGCTTCACTGCACTGCACAGATATATTTTTGGTTTCAGTACTGGCAGGCATGTTCAGTGGTGAGAACATATTGATTTTTTTGATATAAAAAGAAAAATCAGCATGGTTGCAAGTGGGGAATGGACTAGCTGAAGCAGGCTGTAACTCTTCTTTTTTCCAAGGAAACACTTCCGTCAGATTATTTACTTTGTGGTACATCACATGTTTTATTTTCAGGTTGCTTGTTTTTAAACATACGAAGTGGTAACTGAACTAAACAGGAATGAAATATATTAAGAGTAGGATTGTTTCTCAAAGGAGTCTAAATTGGAATGATGATATTTGAATGTTGAAATTAGTTCTGCAATATTCTTCCTTTTCTTTTTTAATTATATTTTATTTGAAGGGGTTTTTTTTGCTATGAATCTGTAGTGGATAAAAAAAGTTGGCTGAAAATAGTGGTAAGATTAGCTGTAGTGTGCTTCAATTAATAATTTTTTTTCATGAAACATGTAAATCACAACATGTCAGGTTGTCCCTCCTACACAGGGATCAAAAGAGAAGGGATAATTTAAATAAATTAAATCCAAGAGCTCTGGGCTTTATGTCAACCTGCATGCCCTAACACACAGGAAAGAATGTGGGAGCATTCCTCTCAATTTATTAAAGATTCCCATTTCTTGAAGCTGAACAGGTGAATGCAAATTTTGTTAATGAGAATAGATATCTACCCATGCTTCCCTCCAGCAGTACCATGAAAGTCACCGGAAGACCTGCCTGTATTAGACTTGTGTCTACTAGCTGATGTCAGGTGATTGAAACTGAAGTAAGCCTGTGGAATTTCACTCAGTGAAATGTAATTTGTTTGCACTCCTACATGTACTTTTGTCAGCATTCATAGGCATTCATATTTTCCATTCCACCAGTGAGGTGCTCCAGAATTTATACTTGCCTCTTGTGGACGCTTTGCATAGCTCTGTGATGCATGTTTATCTGGCAGACAAATTCTTCTTGCTCTTTACAAAAAATTGGGAAGCTTTTCAAATAGCTTGCTGATGCCAAATTCTGCCTTCCTTGTTCTATATTAGTCCCCAAAAGATTTATTTCTTCACTAAACAGTGCCATAAATACGTATGAAAGCTGTAGTTCTAATACTGTTTGGAAGGTTTTTGTAGGTGATTCTGTAAGCATGAAGATATTATGGACAAGAAACTCCTCAAATTAATTGGTTGCTATTTAACCATTTCAGGTCATGTCATATAAGCTGGCAGTGCTTCTTTTAGGAGTGCGTGTTTGAATAAAATATGAAAAGTATATGGTAAACAGAGTGCTGAGGCTGCAGTCATTGACTTTTGTTGCGTCTAGTGTGAGGACCAAGGCTGAACCACATGCAGTATGCATGGTAAAGCCAACTGATGTGACAAATTGCAACAGCATTCCTCAGGAAAGGCTTTCATGGTGGAGAACTACTGGAATAATAATATGAACCAGAGATTTTCAGGTCTTCACTGGACAAGGCCCTAGAGCAATCTGACCTGACTTTGAAGTTGGCCCTGCCCTGAGCAGGGGGTTGGAGTAGATGACTTCCAGAGGTCCTCTCCAGCTTCAGTGATTCTAACCATACGTTAACTGATTTTTTAACTGAGAAACTTCCTCAAAGATTTTGAGTTCTAATGGATGAAACTGGAAATAGTCCATTGTCGTAATAGTAGGAAGGTACAGACGGTTTTCTGGATGAAAAAAACCCCCTGTGATAAGCTTACTTCACTGTAATGACTAAAGCGCTTTTATGGGTAGTTGAAAGAGATCCTATTCAGCCCATTAAAATCACTTCTCAGAACAGGCATAATAAGCCAGTAATTTTCTTGGTTAAGAAAAGCACTTGCTTCTTTTGTTTTTTGAGTATCCACTCAAAATTCTCAGGCTATTTGAATCAAAAACCAGTCTGGAAATATGATTTTATTTTTTCTTGCCAGGAATATGTAAATAAAACAAAGTAGGCTTTTCTCTTTTCCTGGAAATGACAGGATGTCCTTCAATTGTTAAACTCACGTCTAGACCACAGTTTAGAAACATTTTTCACGTTGTCCTAACAATTTTCATGTGCTTTTGATGACGCTTTCTACTACTTCCTTTTGAATGCTAGTTGTTTACCGGTTACCTGTGAAGTCTCTGATCTTCCAGTAGATCCCGTGTTACTGCAGTAAACTGATCATAGTGTTATGTTTAATTCTATAATAATTTTTTTTCTGTTATCTCCCTGTATACTGCTGACTTCAGTGACTTCATCTGCAAAATTCTTCTGAGCTGTGCTGAATACATACTTGTATCCACTGCTTAGACACTTATTGTATTTTCTCTGCATCAGTGAGAAGGAAAGTAGGAAAGAACTGAAGACTAAGACTCATAAGCTTAGTTTATATTCAAGTCATAATAAACCATGAAACTATTTCTAAGCAGAATAGTCTATTTCCCTTCTAAGACTTAGTGTAACTGGCCTTGTGAGCATAGAGGAAGGAGTAGGTTTCAGGTGTTTGTGATTTTGCTGAGGCTTTTGATGCTGTTCAGATCAGCAAATCAGGGAAACATGATGTAGATTAGTATAGGATGGATAAAGTGGGAGAATCTGGTGCTTCATGAGTATGTCTTGTGTCTGATAATATTTTCAGTAAATCGAAGGACAGTAAAATTCAAAATGATCTTAACAAATTGAAGAAATTGTTGGATAAAAATAGGATGTGATTTTAAAACAAATCAAGCAGTCTGTCACAGGTTTTGGTGGGGAACAAGTGGTTAAATGGCAGAAAAAGGCAGTTGAAAACATGAAAATACATCAACAGTATTGCCACTCTGCAAATGACAAATCCTGGGTCATACAAACAAAGCGCTCAGCTTGCAGGATACATCAAGGTTTTCCTCTTGATGTTAGCAAAACATCAGCTGCAGCACTATGTCTAGTTGGAGCAGTATGGCTTTAGAAGGATGTAGACAGATTGGAGATACTTCAGAGACAAGGAACAGCAATAAGGAGTCTTTTAGGATACACGATCTATGAGGAAAGATAATAAAAAATGGCACTTTGGAATTGCTTAATCACAAAGGAAGACTAAGGGGAGACATACTGGTCTTCAAATGCATAAAGTGTTGCTTCAAAGATGGAAGCATTAGTTTTTTTTTTCTCTATACTTACTGTAAGTAGGATAGAAATAGTGAATTTCAATTGCAATAAAGGAAGATTTGGTTAGACATTAGGGAAATGTAATGTATTAGGAAAATGTCTGAGGGTAAGAATCATGAAAGGCTGGAAGATGATTCTCAGGAGGGTTTTCAGTCATCATCAGAGAGCGCAGTTCAGAGGCATCCATGGGGATACATATGGATTAGTGATTTTGCCCTAAATCAGGGAGTGTTAACAGATGTATGTTAACAGGGTTCTCCTCTTGCTCAATTATGCACAGTCCTGGGAAAAAACAGAAGCTCATGGCTGGTGGGAGCCAGCAGCACAGGTCTGTTTTATGTTGTGTAGAGCACCTTTCAGTCCTGTCAGCAGCTCACTGTTAACCTCCAGTGCTAACCTATCCTGGAACTCTGTGCTGTGTCCATGCACTTACCCCTCTCCCTTTATCCTCTGGGCACTGCCAGTTCAGTTTTTGGTGAGCTGCTCATTCTATGCCCCTATGTCAAAGGAAAACACATGTAAACTATAAATAGATTTACTAGTAAACTAGGAAAATAGGTAGTTCGTTCCACTTCAGCTAAGGAAAGCCCGAGTGGGCTGGAAGAGAGCCCAACTGTGTCACGTGAGTGCGAATGTGATCTAGCCAAACAGATTTGATAGAACGGGGAAAGATTGACACAATGGTCCCTTGTGAATTTAAGTTACTTTCTCTGCTGGCTGGATTCTGCAGGTTTCTTGTGCTGTTTCTCTGCACTTAAGATCTCTTACTCAGTTGCTAGAAATGCACTGCTGGTTAATGATATAGAACTGTCTCCCTTCTATTACATAATGTGTATTTGCTTTTAAATGTGAACAGAGACATAGATGGACAAGAAGTCCTAGAATCTTGGGAAATTCCCTGCTATCTTTTGTGACTGTTTCTGAAACCTCATGTTATTACCAGTGTACTAAAGAAACGGGAATCTTTCCACTGCTTTTTTTAAGTGACCTTTTTTTGTTTTTTTTTCTCAAAACCTGTTCCCAGCAGTGTCAAATGTAATCTGTCTGACCTTTCTCTTATTTAACTACTGTAAACTGTCTCTGCTGAAAGCTGGAAATGCCTTCAGATTTCTTTTGATAAAATTATTAGGTGTTCTACACTTTGATGTCGAAAAGGACTGTGTAGTTGACCATTTACTGTTACAGTTGCTGTGTCAAATGAAGCTTTTACAGCTTACACTGATGCCAAACTTCAACAACTCATCTCTGCAGACCGCACACCAAAAGCAATTGTACTTCAACAAAAACATATACATAGAATATACACATATCTGTGCAAATATACATAACATACTATTAACTAAGGACTTCAAGAGCCGGGTCAGAAACGACATGCAAAATCCTATACACTTTGCACACAGCTTTACATGGGTTACTTGATCTCTTGCCAAACTATGCGACACTGAAAATGGACAGTTTTGCCTTTGGTATGAACCTTAAGCAGTACAACTCCTGAGCCAGTCCCTCATAAAAGTCATTGCACAAAATCCATTCCAAACACTTTAATGTCAATTGTTCCTTAAGATTAGGAGGATAAAACTAAGAATAGTTAAAGACAGTGGATTTTGTCCTATTTATCTCATTTATAAACAAAATGGATAGATTTACATTAGGGATTGAGAATGAGTTTGTTTGCAGTGCTAAAACTATTCTGATGATACCTTCTTTCATGTGATCTCTTGCACTGGTGCATCAGACCAGGGCCTCAAATATCAGCAGAGAGTGACCTTTGAATCTGTAACAAGCGTGTTGCTTTTCTAATGAAAACTGTCGCACACTTGGGCCACTGACAAGCAGCTCAACACTGGCTTCTCAAAATAGAAGATGAACATTTTCTGAAGATCTCTCACGGCTGAGCATGCTCTACCCTTTCTGACTCATGAGGGCAAAGGGACTGCAAGCTGGTTCCTTGTGCCTGATTTGAATGCTGAGGAGCCAAGATGGCCTGCAGGAAAAAGACACAGAAGTGAGATGAAGGTACTTTAAGGCTGTGGTCGGTAGTAAGAGAAAACATGCCTTTCTTTATCATTATTTTAACTCTTCTGTCTCTGAAACGTGTCTCAGTAAGCCCTGAGAGAGTCTGGGTGTTTTCCACCAGTTTGTGAAAAGTATGGTGTGGAGTATATGTCATTAAATACACTCAGAGTGTGGTATAGCATGCTTTAGAGATTGTGGGGAACAGTCACCCCAAACTGATGATTATCCTGAACTGGTTGGTCACATCTAGTCTCAGTCAGGAACAATATACTTTAATCATATTTAGAAAACAAATCATCTGGATATCAGAACAAGAATTTTCTGATTCCCTCAGTAATTTCTGTAAAATCTACAGTTTCCTTTCTATTTTGGATGTGAGGAACAAATGCTCTTTTATCTGCATTTTACCTTTAGTCTGACCCGAGTTCAGTGTTGGTTTCAGGTGACCCGGGGTTTATCCAACCATGAGGCTTTCTCCATCTGTCTATTTAGAGAGCTGACGAGCTGGGACATGGCCTTCTCACAACAACTACCTGCTTTCTCTAATGCATTCTCCAGCCTACCCACAGTGTAAGTAGTGCACCTTTGTTAGCCTTGTGGAGAACTGGTGGCCTGGGATACCCCAGAAACCTCCCCAGCATGAAGCTCAGTGCTGGTGCGCTTGCTTGAACAGGAAGGATTGCAGAGCCCTGCCCACAGGCGGATGGGCCAGACTGACAATTTCTGAACCTTTAAGATCTTGACTTAGCAATCTCAATACGTCTTTTAGATCCGTGTGTCATATTCAAAGTCATCTTTCCTTACTATGATGAGAATAGTGAGTTATAAATTATACCCTCTGTCTGCTCTTCTTGCATTTTTTCTTCTTTTCCCTATCACATAATTTAGTAGACTTATTCTTCTATTTTCTGGTAAAATAATAAGTTTGTTCTGTCTCAAGAAGCTTAATTAAGACACACAGAGGAACTTCGGCACCTAGACCTTCACTGAAATCATTAGATATTTAGCTAAATGGTAATTTGGTGTTTATTTAAATGTCTCTGTGCACTTGGCACTTGAATGTCAAAGTAAAGCATAATAGGTGGAATAGATTTTCATTATGTCTGCTCCCTGCCTAGATCCTCTCATTCCCCACAAATCATATAAAAATATAAAAGATTAACTTTGGGGCAAAACCACAAGTCACCCTTCTCTGCATCGCCAAATGGGACTATGGCAGAAGACAGATGAAGAAGCTGTGGTAATGTTCCAGCAACAACCTCAGGAGATATACTGACCAATTAACTCATTAAATACCATGGGTTCTGTCATCCATCTTCTTTCTTGTGTTGTATCAGAGAACTGAAATGATACAAAAACCTTTCCAAAACTGGCTGAGGTAGAAGAACAAGCCCTTCTACTTTACCAGGAGAGGACATTGACAAGGAACATCCTGTTTGTGAGGCTCCATGGCTTTGAGAGTTGTGAGTGAAGGATGGAAGTGTCACAGTAGAAGGACAGTGACTGTTCTGATGCCTATGGCAGCATTCCTGGCAAACCCAGGCATTCCTTTTTGGAATTCCTGCCTGTTAATGCAGGTTGAATCAGCATAAAATACCCAAGATCTGATCTGCAACTCGGTTCCTGGAGGCATAAACAGAACACTCACTGAATGGTTGATTGGCTTGCAAAAGTTGAGAAAGGGTAGCTGGAAGAAGATGTGGCAGGATCTGCATACCAT
>Ga0181612_133870_pt1 | contig 12374 bp, 7 predicted proteins | sample HoacroProtozoa21_FD_119630 | JGI IMG/M metagenome (GOLD analysis project Ga0181612, IMG submission 119630) | Hoatzin crop microbial communities from Cojedes, Venezuel. Combined Assembly of Gp0051906, Gp0051904, Gp0051908 | reverse complement strand
CTGCCTCACCGCGGTCTTCTCCATAGGCTGCCAGGGAACCTCTGCTCCAGTGCCTGGAGCACTTTCTCCCCTTCTTCCCTGGCCTTGGTGTCTGCAGAGCTGTTTTTTTCACATGTTCTCGCTCCTCTCTCTCAACTGCTGTATCTCCCAGCAGTTTTTTTTCCTCTTCTTACCTGTATTATCCCAGAGGTGCTACCACCGTCACTGATGGGCTTGGCCTTGGCCGGCAGCAGGTCTGTCTTAGAGCTGGTGGCACTGGCTGTATCAGACATGGGGGAAGATTTCAGCTTCTCACAGAAGTCATCCCTATAGCCCCCTGCTACCGAAACCTTGCCACGCAGACCTGCAACACATTCCTTTCCAGGTCATTATTTATCAAAACATCATTCTTAAGAGAAAATTTCTATTGTTTAACATGCACAAATTATTTTTTTTATGTGAAGTTCCAAAGCTCTTTTACAATATTCAGTTATAAAATATACTTGAGAAAAAAATAAACATAGTTTTGGAACATAATGTTCAGGATAATGACTATGGATGTTCTTATGACAGAACACTACCCAAATTGTCTGTGTCCTAAAGCTTTCTCTCAGACACAAAATATGTTAGTACTCCTGCAAGTCTTCTCTTCCGTCCGCCCGAAGGATAATGAGCCAAATAGATATAAAAATCTTTCTAAATATATGAATACAATTAATTTTCTTTCTTCTTCTAGATAGATGGTTGGAATATGGTGAATCATTTTTCTGCTTTGTTTCCTAACTGAATACTTAGGAATGATAAAATTAACCTTACTAATGACATGGGAATAATGAAGATTATTTAATTAATGTTTAGAGAGTACTCAGAGCTCTTAAATAATCTAAAAATAACAGTCACTGTATGAGTGCTAAGTATATTTTAGTAAAGTTATTTAGTATCAGATTTATTTAACAGTGCTAGATGTTGCAGCTTTCTATATCACAACTTGAGGCATAATTACAAAAACAAAATAAACATTTGCTGGCAGATATTAAATATTTCATACTCTTTGGCTTTTCCCACAATAGCAGTCACAGAATTTGCTCTCAATTTGTCCTATTGAGGTCATTTTCCCGTTGCTAGTAAATCATTTTATTGATCTACTCAACTTCTGGTATCTTTGATTAATCAGGCTTTTCAGATGTCTGCTTTTGTTATTTGTTCTTTGTTTTTCTTCTTCAATTAGCCTTTCTTTGTACAGTACCTTCTCCTTCATTCACATTTGCCCAGACTGTAGGATCTCAAAGGTGCTCCACTATTTTGATATTCATTGTAGTCTGCAAATGTCAGTGATTGTATCATTTTAACCATGTTGAGTATCGGGGATAATGCATTTCCATGCCTTAATCCCTCATTTGTATTAAATGGGCCAGAGATTTTACACCCTCTTCATGCTCCATCTTCTTCATTGCAAATAGTGACTATGCCTTTTTAAAAATGTTTTATGAAGTTATAAATTCTTCCAATGTATCTCAAAGGCCATGATATAGCATTACAAGATTTCTTAAAATTGATAAGTCTGTGTATTCATTCTGATTATAATATTATATATTACTAAATAGCTCATGAAAAATATTTAATATTTGGTAGCATTTTTTTCCAGAATCTCCACCGGTGTTATTGAACTGTTGCTGCTTTATTAAAGAAAGAAAAAAAATGTAAAGCCTTCTGAGAGAGCTTTATAGATTTAAGAAAAAGACAGGCAGCACACTAGCTTTTACACTGCATTTATGAAAGCCACCTTCTATTGCTCTAAAACTTTTTTCAGATGTCTGAAATCAACAGAATTACTCTCTACAGCCTTTGGCTTCATTTACCTCCTCCTGCTTTTAATAATTCAGTGGCAGCCCTGTCAACATGGTGCTGAGTTCTTCCAAAGGGTTGTAATTGCTTTTTGGATCTCTTCAGAACTGAGCTCCACAAACAACTTGGGTCTATCCCTCTGCAGCTTCCTCCTTCGAAAATAAAAGATTTTCATTTTTCATCAGATTTGCTCTTTCCTCCAAACATAGGTTCTGCCTTCTCAGGCATTAATATTCTTCCTCTGCTCCATATTCTCCACCATGTAATTCAAATATTGTCTTTCACACTGGCATTATCTTTTGGCATTTTCTTTTGATTCAGTCTTGTCACGAAACTGATCCAGCCTCATGCTGATCCTGATTCCTTTCCAAAGTCTCTTATCTTTGCTCTTGGAGGTATGCTGTTGGTTTCTTCAGTAGTTCTCCTACTATATCTATAATCATCTTACATTTAGTATCAGCATCATCTGTGCACTTCATATAGAAATCTTGCAAAGCTTCAAACTTTTCCTTAGCTGCTACTCAGTGATTCCTGAACCCTCAGAATTTGTAACTTTTATTTGCAGCATGTATGTTTAATTTGACTCTGATGGGACACGGCTGCCTCCTGTACAGGCCTTTAAAATTTTGATATCCAGCCAGTTGTTCCCATTCACCTACCCTGCATTGTGGCTTCTCTTGCACCATATGTGCTCAGAAAAGTTCTGTGTCCTCAGTTTCTAGCCTTTCTGGCTGCAGTTTTATCTGCTTTCTCAAGACTTGTTCAAGTGTTTTCTAAGATTTTATGCTTCTTTGTGAAGAAAAGGCCTTAAAATCCAAGCAGTATTATTTTAATATGACCCACTCCTTTAGCCTGCCCAGATTTTTACAGTCAGCAGAGCTTTTGGAGTCACACGTGTATCCAGGGTATTCTGTTATGTCAAGATCCAGGCAACTCTAGCCAGAGCAGGAGGGCTAAACCATTGCATGATTTCTGTAGTACTGTAGATCTGGGGGTCGTTTTGTGCAATACTTTGAGGCCGAGGGGGGAATGTTTGAGAAACTGAAATATTTTAAGTGAATTAATCATATTGCTGTAGAAGTGTTCTTGTCCTCCTAGCCTGACTGCCATTTTATATGGTTTGTCTCCCACTGTGCCTCTCCCAATCCCATTAAAAGGAAACCATACAGCTTTTTGATCTCTTTACCAGTCAGCCACTGATACTACTAATGGTAGACTTTATGTCATTATTTAGTTTATTTTATAAACTAATCCATTTTTCAGAAGGGACCTTTAAAATTGTGTGGCTCAATGGCAGTTCAAAATCAGAGCATTCAGAACACATGATGTACCCAGTCTTTGCTCAACCTTCTGTTAGAACAAACTGCCTTTGTTATAAAAATTACCAACTCAAAAGGAGTGCTTTGAAGCTCGGTTGGCTTTTGCCTGCCTTGCAAAACCTTGCTTTGATGCTTTGGTAGCAAACAATAGAGAGTTGCAGAGGTTTCTTTATTTGTGTTCCTGTGACAGTGCAATGTGCAAGCAGTAGTTTTGCTGTCTGGGAAGATCAGCGTGTTTGGTTTATAGACTCTAAAAATGAAGGCCAACAGGAAGGGCATCAGTAGCTGTACCCATACAGATTATGATTTCAACAACAAAACCAGCATCACTAAAGTCTAAATAAGTAAAAGCCAAACCAGTAAACAACGTGACATTTTGCTTTCTGATTTCTCCCTTGACTGTTAGGAGTGTGATATACAGGTGAAGTTCTGTTTCACAGGAGAAGACGCAAAGTGTTAATCTAACTCATATTTACACAGTGTGTAACATTTGTGCTCACACACACATGTATTTATTTATGTGCCTCATCTATAGAAGTGTTAGTTTGGTTCAAGGTTTGTGTTTTTACTTGCAAATATGTATGATATCTTTCTGCATGACAAGAGCAATGTCCTCCAGGGGCCTGAGGATTTTTCTGACTTTCTGTTCTAGTTTTACATAGACTGTAGCTAAAAGGGGGTTTTGCTTCATGAGTGGATACCATTCTTAGTTATCTAGGAGAAGAATGAGCCCCGATTAAATCTTTGAAATCTTCAGGCTTCCTGTTAGATAGAAATTCATGGCTATGGGCTGAAAAAGGATCAAATAAAGTGGATTCAGCATAAAAGGCTGGATGTGCCACTCTTGTCTTTCAGGTGCCAGAATACTAAGGCCAGATTGTAACATTTAGCTCAAGTTCTTGAACAGGTCTTAGGATTACACTTTTGTGGTATGTCAGCAAAAATTCGTTCATGAAAGGGGAATGGCACAGGTTTATAGGAACTGGGAGCAAGCCGAAAGTTTTCCTGTGGCATAGGGACTCTTTAAAAAATCTATGTCTATGGTGTTTACCCTTGATATTTATTGGGATCATTTCGTTATGTCAACTGTGTACATTGTATTACATTTGAACAAGGTTTTGTATGCCAAAGATTGCAAGGATACGCCTATGTAGCATAACATGGTATGGTGCAGATCTCTTTCTCCAGCTAACTCTACAGGAGTTAGTCTGGGTACCAGAAGGACCTAGTCACATCAGCATTGTACTGCACCCCCGCTAATAGCTTACTGCTCTGCAGAGCTAATTAGCTCAGTGAGAAAGCACAGGATGCTGGCGCTGGTACAAGCCGGCTTGTTCCCAGCTAGCTCAGGTAACTGCACAGGGTTTAATTTTGCTGTCTAGTTTCAAAGTTAGCAACACTTGCTGCATTAGCCTGAGTGCCAAAGCAATGTAAATAACAGCCCCGCTCCAGGAATACACTCAGTGCTATTGAGTGACATTTTCCTGCAGGATTTCTTCTGTGAGCTGGTGAGCAAAACAAACGTTAAGATATTCGTACCAGTAAGTATATTGTGCCCTTAAAGTCAGTTACTCCTTCTCCTGTGAAGGCTGGCACTAACTGTGCTGATCTGTGGAATTTGAGTCATACTTAAAAAAACCAACAAAGGAATTGTATACCAAAGAACAAGCAGCCAAGGGATAGTAAATATTCCTTGGATTCCTTTTGAGACAGGTTTTATGAAGGTTTGTTGCCTTTTTGTCTGCTACTTCAAGTTGCACAGTTGCTCTCTGTACCTAAGTGTCTGACATTTTCTTAAGTACTTCAGAGTAAAACGGTCCAGCTCTAGGAGTATTTAAATTTGTACCAATAACAAACAGCTTTCACTCTTTCTCAATGTTGGCATATGCAAAGCAAATTGAAAGCTATGATCAACATAATAAGCTGAAACATCTATCTCTTCCAGTGAGCCATTACCTTGCTATTTTTTTTTCACGTTAGATAAACAATCTACAATGTGTTTACTGAGGCTTGTACTGATATCCCTCCATGGTATAGGCGAGTCTACTTTTATTCCAGCAGACACAGAGAATAAGCCCACGGTGCACAGTGCATGCAAACCCCTTTGAAACCCAAGATTATTTGTTCTCTGACTGTTCTAAGGTAATTAAGGAGCATTGCATGTTTCTCAATTAATGATTCCTCATTCAGCTGGGGATCTTTGATGCTAATTTGTTTTAATCAGGACAGAGACTGCTAAAAACCTAAACAATTCGGTGAAGAGGAACTAGGAATTTTTAATCAAGTGGAAAAGATCTAAATGCTATGAGGGACACATCCATCATAAGTTTTCACTTGTTCATTTAACTTTGTTCTTTCAGGTCTTATAAAATGCTGTGTTAATCAATATAAGAAAGTTTAAGATGAAGAACATGCAGTAATTTTTCCTCCAGATGATGTGAACATTTGTGCAAAAATGAGCAGCTGGAATGAGAGCTATTATATTAAAAAGCATCCACCACTGGTTCTTAGTTATTCACTAAAGTTATAGTTTTGTGTTTTGTCAAACATAGTACTTTTGGTGTGCTGGGGAGTCAGTGGAAAAAAAGTGCTGGTTTTGTGCTCTCCATTTAAATGTTCATTTTTTACTTATTTTGGTATCACACTACATGCATATGTTGGGCAAAGTAACCTTCTGTATTCTTCTGCACATGGAATTGGCATTTCAAATGGTGCAGCCCATGCTACATGAAGTCACGTGGTTTCTGAGTAGACCATGTATCTGCTTGATAAAATAATGTTTTATTCCTAAACACATTTATTTATAGCACTAAGACAAAAGCACTTCACAATTCTGCCTCCTCCAGCTGCTTTACCATGATAGACTTTGTGTCTTCCACCATGAAAATAGTACCAGTGTGCATCTTCTGTTTCTATGGTTTCAACACAGAGGGGTGCTCCCAAACCTTGGCTTCCAGGGGTCTTCAGCAATCTGACAGAGTTAAAGCCATGAAGGACACCTAAGTCCAAAAAGTAAATCTTCCAGCATAAGCAGTAATTTAGCATCTGTTCAATTAAAGGCACAGTGTAGGTACTAAGTAATTTCCACATTAGAACATTTAATGGCTTTGAGGTTTTTTGTGTTAGGAAACATTCTCAGATTGCAAATTCTCGTGTGACCTCCAGCATCTTCCCAATTACTACTTTTAATGTATGAATTCTATTTTGTATTGGTACCCAAGTTCTAGTTCTGAATTGGTTCCTGACGAAGTGCTGTGTACTAAGCTCTAAACAACACCAAAAATATGCAGAAAGCCAAGAAATCTAAATGGCTTCCTGCCACCTTGCCTGCCTTTCTTCTTGACTGTGAACCACTGTGTTTATTTTGTAGTTCAGGAGTCCAATCAACAGAACAATCTTGCTAATGTATTCCTAATGATCTATCTTAAGGATAAACTTTATGCCATTTAATAGTAGCAAACGGTTAGTTTTCTATAATTTTTTAAAGTAAGCTAAAATACACCACAGCTAAAAATAGAATTCTATGTCATATGATTCCTGTACAAATGGAAGCACAGCTGTCTAGGAGTTTTCTATAGAAGATGGCTTTTTTCACTCAAAAGCTGTCCATACACTGTGAAACACAGTTCAGATGCTTGAACTTACGCTAATTGAAAGATCAACATTTTTCTTTCTTCAGTGAGTACCCTGCTCTTTTTGTCTTCAAGATGGCTCTCCCATGTGCAAAAAATGAGCTGTAATTATGCCCAGCTCAAGGCAATCTCAGGATCTAAAATATCCTGCCAACCAGTGTGTTCTCAATCTGCCTTGTTAGTTCACAAAATTGTGCACGTGTCTTTGCTACAGTCTCAAACCTGATAATGTCACATCATTGGGACAGGAAGCATTCTCTGATCTTATCTGAAGTGACACTTGCAATTTCAAGTTCTAGCTTGATGAGATCACATTGTCAGGGCTCCACGTAAGTGTGATCTTTCCTGATTTGCAATTGTATCTGTTTTGAACGATCTTTACACTGTTCAAGCAAAAACATATGATAATGTATTTTGTCAGATGCAAGGATAATGAAAGGGTGATTTAATGTTTCCACTTTTAGAAAATCTAATGCATGTGACTAAACTCAGTCAGTTTTCTTACCAGTTCCACCCCATCTGTCTAATTCTATTTGCACCTGGATACTCTAGTACCTGCAAAATATGAGCATGTCAAAGTAGCTCATCCCCTTCATAATACAGATCAGCCTTATTACCTTTAAACCTTTATTAATTCCATGAAGCTCAGGACTATAAAATGGTTTGCACATGCTACAGTTGTTCAAACATATATTATGCCTTGAGTAAAATTATTTAACATAGAACTTGTAAAGTTGAAGAATACTTAAATGCCTACATTGTCCTACTGGCAGTAAGAAAGTCTGCAATATTTAAAACCAGGAGACTCTGAAGTCATGTTTCAAATGTTTTTATTCATTATAGTAATTTTCTTTAGACTTACAGCATACAGGAAGAAAATGCAAATGCTCTATTTCCCTTTTTACCATATAGATTACTGAGTCCTGTAATGCCAAGTAAAAATAGAAGAGGGAAGAAATATTGCATGTAGCTAACCTATTGAGACTTCAGGAGTTTCTGAACAAAAGCTATGGTGAAAAGGTACAAAACCTTCAACCTTCAAGTCCCTTTTAATATGCATTATGACAGAGTTCCGCACCAATGCGGATGACCAAGACAAAGAGCAAGTTTTAACCCCTCATTTAACAAGAACATGATAGCATGTTTGGTTGTCTGGATTGTGGCATACAGATCGTAGAAACAAGCAAGACAAACAACAGCTATTTAACTAAACTACTGCAAAACCAAAAAGTGAAAAAATATTTGTCCATTTAAAGTGGCAAAAATAGAAGGCAATAAGAATCTAGAGTATTTGTCTTTCTTGAACATTAAGGTGACTGGAACATTGATCCAGGGAGGCTGGAGGAGCAGAAATAGAGGACTTTCTTGGTAAGCAGTTTTGAAATCCATACAAAACCTTTGACAGTTGTTTTTTTCAGCTGAATATTACTCCTAAATAGTCATGTCTCAACCAGAGGGAACACAACTTATAATAGTTATTCCCATAAGGCAATAATAATTGTATCCCTCCTACTACAAGATTAGATAAATATACAGTTTTGTTGTATATCACATACTGATACATGACCCAGTGATGAAAAATTAAACTTAAAATGTTGCATTTGGACTGACTAATCCTAGACAAATACTATTTCCTTAATAATGAATCCAAGCCCAAAATGCATTGTATTGTAAGGGAAGTGACAGTTCTGCCAAAACCCTACATAACTTGCAAGATGTAGGCTCATGTGAGATTAATGTATACTGTGCTGACTAAGAAAAAGAAAGGACAGAATTAGGTTATTGTGATACTACCATATATATTAGGCCATGGCTGAGGGATGCACATACGGTGCTGCCTCTGTGTATCCCTTCCAGAGTCAAAGCGCTCTCTGACTTTTGCTTGTATTCTTGGGGACAAAGTAGGCAGACGCCTCTCTCTATCCAATAGGTAGGATATTAAAAGTTCTTCTACTGAACGTTATCATGTTGTATTTATCACAAAGAGAAAGCTGTCTTGCATTATTTCTAAGGGACTGGATTTCTTCTAGTTGCACAGTGTGGTTTTGTATTTATTCCCATACTGATGTTCAAACTTTGACTGGATAGTCTAAAATGTTATTAGATGGCCACAATAACTTCCAATCTATTGCCTGGTCAGCTAGATTTTTATTGTTTAACACAGCTTAACCTTTCCCTACCATTTTATGCTGTATATAGAGCTTATTCTAAACACTTTTATACTTTGAAAGAGCTATTTAGTAGATAGTTTTCAAAAGTGCTGTGATTGAAAATCTGCATCCCATGGAGATGTTTGCAGTAATCTGTTCTTGGCCTAATGCTAGTTATTTTTTAGCAACGATATGGAAGACAATACAGAATCTCTGCTGGTAAATATTGTAGATGACATAAAAATTAGTGAAGTGGTAAATGATGACAGGACAGATCATTACTATATTCTGGATTTGCATCATTCCATAAGGTGAGCTCATCTGAACAATATGCATTTTAACACAGTCAAATACAAAGTCATATGCCTGGGAACAAAGAATTCCAATCACACGTACAGAATAGCCAAAAAGTACCCTTGAAATACAGTGATACTGATGAAGATTTAGAGGTGGTGATAGGTAGTGTCTGAATATGAGCTCCCTGTTCGACATAATGGCTAAGAGAAAAACATTAGCTTTGAATGGGTAAGCAGTGAATGTCAAGCAGGAGGGAGATGAGTTCATGGTATGACTGAGGTAATTGCTGGCATTCTCTGTCCAGATCTTGTTTGCAGCCATTAAGAAAAAAATCTGAAAAAGAGAAAAGGTTCAGAGGGGAACAAAAATGATTCTGAGCCTGTGGAAATAAAAAACACCAATAACATGTGATTTGAGAAAATTAGTCTACCTAATTTATCCAAGAGTAGGTTAATAGTTGAATTGATACCAGTCTTCAATGTCTATGTAAAATAGCTATTTTATAACTGTGAAGAAGTGCGAATACATCACTAATATGGGTAACAGTATCTAGTGGATGGAAACTGGAGCTAAACACACACGGACTTAAAATAAACCACATAGTGTTTTAAAACTGAGGGTAATTGATTACCAGAACAATTTATCTAGGATCAGAATGTATTTTCCCCTTTTGATTATCTCTTTGAAAAATGTACTATTGTTTAAACAGAAGTTAATTTAAAATAGATTATCGTAACAATCCCTTTGGTTTTACAATCCATTAAAGAGACATTACAAATCTCCAAATATGACCCAGAATGCAGATTTTTGTTTGAAGAAGGAAATGTTTACAAAATGAAAGACCTATAGGAATATGTGCTGGATTCATTTTAGATCTCCAAGAGAAGTGTTTAAAAGAAGGAAGAAACCTCCAGTGATAGCTGCAACCCAAATATTATGCATCAGAATTTAAAAGGGAAACCAGAAAAGCAGTGACATAAATTTCTGTTAGCTGTCTAAGATGTCTCAAAATGCTGAAGGAAAATATAAAACTGGGAAGGTACAGCACTAAGAACTGAATAGAGTAATAACATAATTATTGGCATATTGCTTATCATATATCTTGTTTATTGCCCTTTTTAATTTGCCACTGACTTTCTCTTTTTACCACTGAAATGTAGCCAAGATTGTGACATAAAATTATAGCCATTAAATGAAAGAGTTTTGATGAGATATTTTTTGAAATATTGGTATTGCTGCTTTTATCCTGTGGCTTGTCATGTGACAGAAATGAAGAAAAATATTAGTGAGGCATTAGAAAATGCTTGACTCTCTAATAATGCTCTGTACTAAGTCATGCAAAAGAACTGCTCCCGTTGCTGAAGACATACAAGGTAAAAGATAGTATGGTAATGACACCAGGAAGGGTCAAAGGCCGAAGAAGTAATGAGAACAGACATGTCAGAACGATGAATAGGTGTGGTCATTAATTTCAGTTGAAGAGGCAAAAATGTAGATTCTGGCAAGATTTAGAGGACAAGTAGAGGCTGAATATGATGCAATAGCTATAGGACAGACAAGAGTAGAACACGTTTGGGTACGGTGAGAGAGAAGAGAAGCACTCTCCCTGCATGTAGCATTTATTCTTTTTTACAGGGTAACACCTCATTCTGCTACAGGACGAGCTCAGGGACAGCAAAGGGAAGAGAGCTGCCAAAAGGCAGACTGCTTTTGTCTGCCAGGTATAGCTTTTCAAAAACTGCTCACCTCAGTTGATTCAGGGTAGAGTCTCTTTCAGAGCAAATGGTGGTAAATGCAATGACTGAACTGCTTGTGAAAGAAAGTGCTTGAGTACAGAAACTCGTGGAAGATAAATTTCCCAGACTCAAGAACAGGAGCAGCAACAAGAGGGAGTTTATCATTTCATACCTCTTCTCTTGCTTTAGAGGCATTATTAACTCTGCTGGGTAACAAGAAAGCGTATAAATTAGGGGCAAGGATCTCAGCAGGATGCCATCACAACAGCCCTCAAATCCTAGTGAGTGCATATGTTGGTTTTATAGCATTGATATTCGTGATACCTAATCATTTTTCTGGCTGAATACCTACAGGAATGCAGTAATCCTAGAAACGCAGTGAAGATGAGAGGATATGTATATATATTTTAATAGCAAGGTCTTGAGCACTGATGTAATAGAAATACTTATCCAAATATCTTTGACATTCTGATCAAAGACACCCAAAAGCAAAGATATCAGTTATTTAGTTTAAGCTCCCACATTTCAATTAACGTTCAAAGAAATCTTTCCTTCTAGGATGAACAGAAATGAGTTATTGATATAATTATACTAAGGACAAAAAAATTAAAGTATTAGTTTTACCAACTGATACTAGCAACTTATTTCTTTTCAATACGCCACTGAATGCTTTTTCTTTTTCTATTTGCCAGGGCTTCAGTTCAGCAAAACATTTAAATGTTTGAGATAACTTCTTCTGTTCAACAAAACACACAGTTTCATACTTACCCATATGTCCCATTGACATTAAGCACATACTCAAAGTTAAGCACACAATTAAAGGCTTAGCTGAACTGGAGACTAATCTCTTTATAAAAGAAGTTAGTTGCAAAAAGAAAATGAGCAGGCGTTCATTTCTACTTAGTTGCCCTTTACAGCTAGATCTGTGTTTAAAGAGTATAGTGTCTAGAAAGAAATAGTTAATTCTAATTGGTCTTGCAGGAGTCTCTAGGTAGAGCCAGCTGCAAAGGAAGACTGGTTGGAAAATTAGGATTTTAGGACTAGCACTTCTAGGACCATCAATTCTAGTCACGCAATTACTGTAGACAACCATGTGGCCTAACTCTTGTTAGCTCTTCTTTGGGTCTAGTGGCCAGATAGACCCAGAACTGGGGAACCACTGCCAGCTGCCTGCCCAGTTACCTGGGGCAAAACCAAGTCTTTGGTGGTGTTTTATAGCAGCCGGTATTTGTGGAAAAGATGTCAGAGTATGTACAATAAGGAAGGTAACATAAAGTAATTTGCATCCCTTAGGCTGTGAAACTTCCATCTTGTACGGCGCTCTCACTTCTCAGAGTTGTTATTTTGACTTAGATGTGATGCAGACCCACCACCATGGTTAGAGAGTAAAGTTCATAATTTTAGAGGATTAAACTG
>Ga0181612_182265_pt1 | contig 12375 bp, 6 predicted proteins | sample HoacroProtozoa21_FD_119630 | JGI IMG/M metagenome (GOLD analysis project Ga0181612, IMG submission 119630) | Hoatzin crop microbial communities from Cojedes, Venezuel. Combined Assembly of Gp0051906, Gp0051904, Gp0051908 | reverse complement strand
TGTGTCCAGTTTTGGGCTCCTGTGTACAGAAAGCCATCAGTTGGCTCAGCAGAGAGCATGGAGATGGCACTAGAATATGCAGCATATAATGACCGACTGAAAGCTGGGTTTGTTCATCTTGGAGAAGAGTGATCTGATTACTGTCTTCATCTACCTAATGGACTTATAGAGAAGATGAAGTCAGGCTCTTCTCAGATGTGAACAGAAAAATTCAAACAAAAGACACAACAAGAAGCAATGGAAGTGACCTGCAGCAAGGGAAATCCAAATCAGATGCATGGCAAAATTCTTTGTGCAGGAATTGTGTGTGCGGGTTGCCAAGAGAGCTTGTGATAGACTGGCAATTTGGAATCTCCAAATCTCTTTGGAGATTTTTGGTGCTTGACTGGAAAAGGCATTGAAGTGAGTATGGGTGAGTGCGTGAGGTAATGAACAGTAATACATTTGTTGCATACCTCTTAGGAGGTTGGTACAAGGCAGTAGAGAATAAGGCATTACTTGTTATTTATCCACACAGTGTGAAGTGTTCCCATAGTAATCACTTTTTTTTGACATAATCTTTCTGATTATAGAACTGATGCTGCATTTAGAGGTGTATAATCATAACAGGAGTGAATAAAGACCTAGTCCCCATGAACAAGTCACTCCTCTGGAGAACAGAATTTTGCTTGGGAAACTGCATAAGGATGACTCTGTGAATTGGTGACCACATGCAGATTTTAGACCATAATCCCCCTCTCATCTTCTTTTTCGTCTCCAAGCCCTATTCTTCTGTAATGCGCTCGGGATCCCTAGTTTAAATGTACTTTGAAAGAAACTTAATTGTTGAAAGTAGGATGCTAGTAGACACTTTAAGTCAACACAAGCTGTCCAAGTTTAATTGCGTTAACATGGTTTAACACAAATACAGAACTTTTAAATATTCCTTTTCCAGTTTCATTTAACTCAGGTGGCTTGTTTTTGGGCATGACCTCATTAACATGAAGTAAATAAATAGTGAATTGCTAATTGCTAATACTATAATTATTCTGAAGAATATTATTATTCATGGATGTGAGCAGTTTCTAATCCAAGTTTCATTTTCTCCACTGAAAGGAACAAACTGTCCCCGATACTTTAAAATAATGTTATGGAGATAATGCTGTTCGGATAAAAGTTTTGTTTCTCTCTATGTGTTAATTACAAATTTAGATTGTCAGTTGTCAGTTGCCTCATTTGAAGACAAAAATGCCTAAAATTTTGCCCATGATTTTTTTTTTTTTTTTTGAGATAACTGGAACTGAGATAATATGACAAACATTTCCTTAATTCTTTGTACTCATAATTCTTCATCAGGCTTATATTCAGAAACCTTCATAACTCTTTCCTTGGCTTAGAAGGCATGCATTGTAAGTAGTCAACTTTAAACAAATAGAGCATCGTTGGTCCAAGTGCCTATAGCAGGCCGCAGGAGGATTTATGCTCTTTCACAAGGTACTGCTTTTGAGCCACATTTATATAGACATCAAGCATGGGCAAAGCCGCAACAAGTAGTTATTCTGTACTAGTAACAAGTTGTCACTAGTGCAACTATAAAACATGCACATAACGTTTTATGACCTCCCTTCCTGAAATCAATATACAGGATCATTCTTTGTTCAAATCTCTGTTATTTAGTTTAGGAGAGGTGATTTTGTTAGCCCATGTCCTTTGTTCCAAAAATTCTCCAGTCACGATGCGCTCCCACCGTATTTGTGATGCTGAGTCCAATGAATTACTACTACTTTTTTTCGTGTTTTCTGATCTTTTCTTAGCATGATCCCATCAAAATGACATAGTTTTAATGAGACATTTTGCAAACAATGTATTAAGTAGCATAAAAATAATGTGGTTAATCAGCAGACTCTTATGATTCCCTTAACATTTTCATAGAAAATACTATCTTTGCAACTTTCTTGAAAGAGTCTAATCTTTCTCGAACTACTCATCCACAGCTTCCACCAAGTCTTTATAAGGTAAATACAGTAGGGTGATTCAGACCAGACTGAGCTTTCAAGTTGGTTACTGCTGGTTTTGTTTCAGGATGTGTTGGAGTTTGGGATAACATCACCTGCTGGCGTCCTGCGAAGATTGGAGAGACTGTCACTGTCCCTTGCCCAAAAGTATTTAGCCTTTTTTCTGGCAAACCAGGTATTTCATTTTAATGTGGATTTTTGCTGACCTCTCTTTTGTATTTTATAACATAATATGCTAAAAATGGGAGGTGGGGAGGTGTTGCAGTTTAAGGTGTTTATGTTCTTTTTAAAGAGTTTAAATAACAGAATCTTAACAGAGCTGTGCATGATACATCGTAAAAGGACCAAATAATTGTCTTTGTGATCCATATAGTGTTCTTTGAGACAAATACTAACTATATCACTGATATAGTGATACTCATCAAGGCTGAAGACATTGCTTGCTCTTTTTGACCAAATTTTGTTAATTATTAAGTAGCTGAGCCTGACTGACTTTTTAACAGTTGCCAGCAGGTCACATGCAGGTTGTTCCTTCTCTGCTTAGGAGGGGGGCTCTGCCTTGCCTTCATGAGAATAACGAGCCAACATTAGCACATAATATCTAAAAATAATCACTGTTGCAATTTAAGGTAGTTATTATGAAACCTTTTATTGGGCTTTTAAAAGAACTTGAAAAAACCTCATCTGTGTCTCAGATTGCTGAAACATTTAACTGTTTTAAGTCTACTGTCTCCTGCACCATCTTGTCAATATAATATTGACATATAATAGACCACAATACTGTGGCTTAATTTTGCACTTTGGGTTGTTAGTGGGGTTTTAAAAATAGATGATGCACCCATAGCATTTCATAGATGTATCTCAAAATGCAGCAGGAAGAATATTATCCCCATTGCTCAGGTCAGAAAACCGTATCATAAAGAGCTGGTGAAAGGCACAAAACTTATCACAGTGATCTAATTCTGCTTTTGAGGTCTCTATGGAGAGCTTTTTAACAATATTACTTTTAACATAGAGGCTACCTTGCGGTGTGACTAAAATACCTTTATTCTCAAAACAGTTGATTAAGTCTTGTTCCAGTAAAAAGTAGCTAACTAAAACAGTCTACAGGTGAGCAAAGATTTTCATTCCTGGAGCTGGTGAATCTTGATTAGCTTATCGTCAATAGTCTAAACAGTTTATAAGGGGGAAAGTATGTGTAATCTTCACTAAATCTTGTGAAGTCTATAAAAGTATTTAAATGACTCGAAGATATTAAGGTATTGTCATAAGACAAGGCAAACTAGTAAATGTAAAAATTCAAAATCTGAATTAAATCACACTGCTTCTGTCTGTTTGCCAAAAGCTGGAGCATGCACCCTCTCTCTGGAGTTTGGATGTTGGATATTTAACAAATGTTAGTATCTTATATTACAATAACATTTTAAGTTTCCTATTAAAAACTGCAATTAATATTTAAGTCTGAAACCTTCACAATACATTACAACTCTATGGCCCTTGGGCATTAAGACTGAAAGATCACTTCCTTTTTATAGTTAGCTCTAATTTTCCTGTATACAGCTTTTTTTCATAGCTACCTGTTTAATTCTTGCTTGTGGAACTAACAGGGTAGGGTTTTAGAGGTACTGGTTCAGTTAAGAGGATTTTTTAAGTCTTGTCTTTCTATAATTTCAGAGAAGGAAAACAGCAAACATCTTGCATCGCTGATTCAATTAAGATCTAACTAAGTATCTCAGCACCTTTATAATTTGATTATGCTCAGGAATATATAATTTATTTAATTCATACACAGTATATTTCAAATTCACTTGGTTCTTATGGCAAGAAAATATAAAAATATCTTTCAACAAGAAATCTAACTCGTTTTACTTAGCCAGATTTGTGAGATGTATGTTTTAGTTTTTTTCAGGGTTTAAGAGGAATTAAATTTCAACTACAAGATTGTCTAGATTATGTTACTTTTTATGGAAGTATTCCCAATCAAAAGCAGGCTTTTAAATACCATCAATTCTTTAAAGGATTTCTTAATTTAAACTGGAAATTAAAAAAAAAATATTCTTCTCATCTTTGCAACTTTTGGACAACTGGCTCTTAATTTCTTCTGTGATGATCAAGGTTGTCGTTTAAGCATACAACATAATTAATTCTTAATTGAATATTAGTCACTTTATATTAAATTGCTTTTTATTGTAAAAACAATCATATTATCCTAAATATTTTTTGTATTATACATGACAGTGTAAGTATATGAGTATCAGAAAGTTATTCTGTGAAGTTTTGTATTCAGATGTGTGTGTCAAATTATAGGTTTTAAGGAGGTTTTTATAGGTTTTAAGGAGGTTGCCATCGGAAATATTTAATTACATGGAAAGATAGTGTAGAAATAAACAATGTCTTCCACAGAACATTGCCTAACTGTCTTTAAGTTAGAAGGCCCTACAATACTTACAGAAGAGAACACTTCAGCATCTTGAGTACATAGGGTCTTTTTCTTGCAAAACTGGCTTTGATGTAATTTGTGGTTCTGTTAAGACATTCCTCTGCTCTGCCTAATTAGAGAATCTTGACGTACTTTTAAAGTGAAGACTTTTCAGAGTGTATAAATAGGTTACATTTTCTTTAAAAAATGCCATGTCTATGCCAAATGGCAGAAGTGGTCCTGTTCTTTGAGGAGACACTGTGGTTTGAGGTCAAGGTCTTGTTATAAGCTAGAAAGATTTTGTTGTTGGTTGATCAACCATTTGTAGGATATTTACAACTTTCCACTGAAGACTTTATACAAAGAAGAAATTCCAGTAACCGATGAGCAAGACTAAAGTCACAAAACCTTTAATTTGGAGTGTATATAAACACATTTGGTTATTCTTGGCCAAAGTTGATCTGTGACACATAAATTTGTTCTTGTGTGTTGGAAAACAGGCATCTTTAACTCAGTTAAAGACCAGTGGTAAACAATAAACCAAAGCAGTATGTTATTATCGATTTCAAGTATCATGGATATAAAAATTGCTGTTAGAAAGGTGAGGGGAAGTTGCTTATGATTTGACATTGTAAGAGTAAGTTATAATAATTTAGTGCCTATACTTTATTCTGATGTCAGACTTTTCAGTTTTCCCCTACGGAAACTGTTTTATATTGTGTGAAGATGGTTCAAATTAATTACATTAAGGAGCAGAATCATGGGTTGCCCCCATCTCATCTGTGTGACTTCACCTTGGAAAAAAAACAATTACTTCTCTCACTTCCAACCAAAAATCCTTTCTGAAATTAATAGATGTTCAAAATTCCTTTCGAATCATACTTGCACATCTCCTGTACCTTCCTTGGTCTACATAGTTTCAGTGATTGGTTCAAAGAGCAAGATTCAGCATGCATATTTATTTCCTTGTTCTTCAACCTATCACATTATTTGGCCTTTAAAGTGCATTACCAACTCTACCGTTCATCACCACAATATCTAAGAGCTTTTATAACTCTTCAGTTCAGCATTTGGTATTGCCTTCTCAGAGAATCTTAAACAGGAGGTTAGAACAACTCTCACTTAAATTACTTTTCTATCAAATTACTTTACCACAAATTATCCCCTTTATAGAGCAAGATGAAAGACTCCCTCCAGAATACTTCAGATAAAAGAGCAAAATATTTCAGAATTTTGCACATGTAACTGAAATAGCTGTTACACCAAGGAGGAAGGCTGCCATCACTGCTTGGAAGTACTTTTGGTTTTCTTCACTGCAGAGGCAACTCAGAGCAAGAGTAAAAGCCAAAGCAATATGAATGAAGAGCACATCAAAGGAAATGGCTGGGTAGCTGTAACAGGAGTGCTAGGAAATGCAGCATGTTAACAGAGAATGACAAAGTTAGGTTGTCTAAAGATTCATCGATGAGAAGACTTTCAGATCTTTCTGATTCAAAGTCTCAAATTTTGCCTTACAGGAAATATTAGCAAAAATTGTACGAGTAACGGATGGTCAGATATTTTTCCTGACATCTTAAGTACTTGTGGATATAATGACTATGAGGATGATTATAAGGTAGGAAAAATACTTTTTCTATTCATTTAGATACTGGTGTTCAATACAGCTATCAGACATCCTCTGCTTCTGAATAATTCCCATTTTACTCTATCAGAATTAATGGAAATCTGTAGTAATTTCTGGTAGCATTGATTGCCATATGCTTGGATTGCAAATGTCAAATAAGATAAAATCAGAAATGTAGAATTCAGTAACTGTTTGAAACTCAAGGCTATAAACAGTTGGTAATTGCAGTAATGTGTCTGTACTTCTAATATTGTGGTGTTACTGGACTTATACACAGTATGTTTTTCATTGTTGTGTTTCTAGAAGTTTCTATTATAACAAATCCTAGTACTGTAATAATCTGTTAACAACACATTCACCACTTGATTGCTGGTATGTGTTTAAGTAAAGCAGAATGAATTCAGGTCATTAGATTTCTTGCCAATTGATATTGTACCTTCAATTGCGTTAGCAATACAAGTGGTTCAAAAAGCTATCAAGATATCTTAAATACAGTATAAATGGAAAAACTAATTTGTTCACTTTGCAGATTGTATTTCTTGTTCTTTCTGTTGAGTGAAGTGTGTTTTCCATCACACGTTTTACCTATTTTCTGTTTGTTTTTTCTGCTGAGGCTAAGAGAACAAGATTTTGTTTACAAGGATGAGCTTATAGTGCAAGTAAAACTCTTGTTATCATGAACAGATGAAGTTCTCTCATGAATAAAGATACTTGGCTGGTTGGGTTTTTCTGGATGTTAGCATGTATAGAATAGCTCTAGCAGAACTATTCTGTCTGGTTTGCAGAGATGTGTCAGCGTTCTAGCTAAGACGTGCAGTTCTTGCCATCTCTTTCTGTGTTTAAAAGCCCAGGCATTACTGTAGTTGAAAACAGATAATAAAGAAAATGGACAGAGTATGTTGTTTTCCCAACTTTTCTGAGGACGCATTCTAAAACACTGGTATCATCTGACAGCTCGGGGATGCACATGCATTACTGCTAAAAGAGCCATTTTAAAGCACGGTCATTCAACCCAGACGTTGTCGTGTGGAGTGAAAATGTGTCAAGACTTAAAAGTTCAAAGTAATGAAAGAGAACATTTCAAGTAGTGAGAAGTATTTAATTAGCAGATGAACTAGTATAATAGAAAAGCAGTTCTTGTTTGACACACTCATTAGTAATTTGTAGAAGAAGGAAATGCAAGTTCACTGTACTTGCAGGAATGAACCTAGAGAAACTGGAAATAGGAAGTAGTAGCAAGATTTACAAAAGCCTGGAAAAGAGCAAAATGATAAGCCAATGAGGAAAAGTATCAGAAGAGAGATGTGGAAAGCAAGTACTGAAAAAATGATTAACGGAAGTACAAAGGGGAGATAGAATATCATAGATATCTGACTAGATAGTATGGAGAAGAAATGCGTAGCATGTTGCAGGGAGGGAAAGGGGACATGCAAGCTCTGATTGCATTTCAAGCAACATGGCCTGAGGGCCCTGTCCTTTTGTCTCAAGTACCAGTGTCATTGCTCAGGGAATATTCTTTGCCTGAAGATCATAAACTGGTTGTTTCAGTGGGACAAGACAATAGTTCTTTTCTAACTTTAAAGCTGATGAGTCAAAAAGTGGATACAATGCTGCTGGCTTGTCAGAAGATAAGCTGTTCCTGTGCAAATATTACACATTTTTTAGTTAAAGGAAGGACAGAAATTATCAGAATAAATCTGAAAAGGGAAACAGGAAAGCATATGTTTAAATTCGTCTCTTCATGGAAGACAATATAAAAAATGCAAGTATCATGCAGTTGTGAGATTCAGGAGGCATTTCAGGTTCTGCATCAGCAACTGTTACACAGAAAGAAGGTGTTTTCTTGAATTCAGATCTTAGAGGTCAGTCATAGCACCTCAAAACAAAAAATCTTTACTCAACAAAAATCAGTATATTTCATTTTTATTTGACCTGGAATTTCAACAAAAGAACTAAAAATGAAATCCCAAGTATTTGGATGCAAAATGTTTTGGACACAAAAATATCATGCGACAGTATGCTTTGCAGGTGATGTGTGAGATTGCCTTCAAAGTTACAGTAACTAAAATGATCATATTGTAGGCAAGGTGGCAAAATACTTTTCTTATGGTAAGTTTTAAATTTTCTTCTGTGTGCTTTCTCTGAAGACAGTGTTAAAGGAGTGGGTAGAAACTGTTTTTGGTGTCAGTTTGGTGCCTGCATCTTCACTGCTGAATGAATTTCCATTATTCCATTTAAATATTTATTGCTTTTTTTGCTGTCTTTTAGGATATGGACTTGTATCTTTACTTCAAAGGGGACTTCTTTCTATACATATATTATATTTATTTAGCATCCATACAAACAAACATATATATCTCTCCAGATAGGCATCTATTTGGGGCAGTTTAGAATATTCTAGAGAAGGCTTAAAAGGTAGAGATTGGTGAGCAAATATTGAACAGGCAATTTATCAAAAGGTACCAAATTTTTGTGCTGAAATTACAGTGAAATGAGAAAGCTTGTTTAAAAATACCGTAAACATGTCATCTATTATTTCTCTGCCAAGTGCACAGATATTGTTCAGTGTGACAGAACTTGTCTGCTTCCATAGTTTGCATTGATTTTACTCAGAGTTAGAACGTTCAATTTTTATTCCATGTCAAATGGTATATTTGCAGGTTCTATAAAAAGAGATGATTTGCTTAACATTTTGAAATTGACTATAAGCTCCTGATACAGCCCCCTTAAATGGAATGTTTTACTGTATGTTAGATCTTCTGTTAGTATTCTTTAGTGCTCCTGTCTGTATTTATAGGGGACCAATTTGACAAGTATGACAGTGTCTGAACAATCTCTATGTTGTTACCACATCAATTTGTGGATCTAAACCTTTATTATATACTTGCAGTCTCTTTCCTTCATTACTGCTAATCTTCAAGATTGTTTCAGATTCATCAAAGAAGTGTCCTTTTTTTTCCTTTTATATTTCTGTGGATGTCGTGGCAGCACAATGGGAAAATTAATAGCTTGATTTGACCATGCTAAAAACACACGTCAAGGTGTGTTAACCCAGTCCAAGCCTCACTGCAATCTTTCCTTTCATGTGGACATATTTTGACATCTTCTGTCTAGAATGAACAAGCTAGAGATATGTCCTAGCTGTCCTGTATTAGGATATTAAAATCTCTGTCAACATTATTAATATACGGCAAGATGCCTGATGAATGTAAAGGACTGAAATGTGTCCACTTTACTTACAATAACGACTGGGTCAGTTAATACAGTGTTGCCTAATCTTAGCGTGAATTGGCCTGAGGTTTATTAGACCACACAAAAAACTATATATACAAGTTACAGGCTGTGTGATTTGAATGCGTATCGCCAGAGAATGACAAATTCATGGAGAGAAAGATCCTCAGGGCTGTTAAATGTGGTGATACTCTTGCAGCTGTGCGTAAGTAGAAACGTCATCTGTGGAAGAAGTATTCCACAGTTTGACCCATTTCCTGAAGCATTCACTCTCAGGCTGCTGTCAGAGATAACGTCCTGGGTGTGCTACTCACTACCCAGTACGGATACACTACCCAAGACAAGTGGAGGCAAGGCAGTGAGGTCAGGACTGACACAAACAAACACTGTCTTGCATGTCTGTAGCTACCCTCAGAAAACAGACGCATTACTACTGTCTGTGAGGTGGATCACTGCACTGGACTAATGGATTGTTTGTTTCGAGTCTAAATTGAATCCTTCCCTCTCAACAAAATGTAATGCACGGCAGCCATCTACCAATGCTTCTTCTGTGTGCCTAGAAGTCATGCGGCATTTATTTACATTACAGTCTACATTTTTCATTACTTGATGCTACTATTGTGAAGAGATACTTAAAGCAATACTGGTCTCCTCTTTTTTTCGGTAATGTTTAGGCTTAAGGTGAATTGAAGGACAAACATGTCAGAAAAGGGATATCATCAATTACTTGCATAAAGATTTTTAAATACCATGAGGAATACCAATTCTGTTACATATATTTTTAGTAAATTCTCTTTTGCTCTGCACCGTTTTAAAAAGTGTAGGCATGCCTGATAAAAAAGTAAATTGTCCACAACATGTAATCCATCTCTTTATCTTTTTTTATGTTTATTCTCTTAGAAGTAAGTACAAGAAGATTTTATAAATGGCTACTGTGTTGTTCATTTTGCAAAAGGAAGGAACTAGGGTTCTTTTATCCACTTCTATTTGGATTTACTCATTTCAGTGTTTCTAAAGAACTGAACTCGTTTGCTAGGCCCAGTTCTGATTTCAGAGTGTTTGTGTAGTTTCAGGTTTTCTGATATGTTCTTCTAGTATGAATATATGGATATTATGGAATGTACTCTGAAACATGTATCATGAAATTGAAGACAACAAATTTTACTTGTAAATAGTCTTATCTGTGAATACTAGACTCTCTTATATACACTATTACAGCAGTATAGTGGCCCACAGAATAAACAAAATGAAGTCTCACCTGGGATGATAATGACCATAAATACTTTAGTAATGTTGAATTATATTTTCGGTTAAATGAATGAAGAGGTGTGGGTTTTTCTTTTATGTAAAGAATAACATCTGGTCCATAGTAAAACTCCTTTGGACAAAGAATCAAGCCCTAACCTTCCTTGAGAGCGTTTTGTCCTGCAGCACTGAATTGCCCTCTCACCTCTAGAGGTCCTTCCAAACCAAGGCTGAGGGTGAAAGAGCCGCTGGGTGATCCTCAGCTTGGCCTGGGCAGCTTCGGTGCTGTGTCTGTTCTGTAAATAGCAGAAGACTTCTGTCTCCTGAACTTAGTAAAAATAGCATGACACTAACTGTGAAGGAAACATTAGCAGAACAAGGCGCCTGTTCAAAGAAAACAAAACACAAATGTGTGTAAGAATGGATTTTACAAAAAAATATATTGAAAATAGCACTAATTACACAAACTTGTACAAATCCAATTTATTTTCTTATGTATGTTTTTTCGTACCCTTTTAAAACCTGCTAACATTAGGTAGCCACAAAAAAAGAGGAACCATATTAGGATTAGAACTTTATAGTCTAGAAATCACTTACGGATTCTGTAAACATTTCCATAGAACTGTTCTGACAATCCTAAGCCACTGATTTTTGCTATGCCTAACCACTTATTGACTTCAGTTTAGTGATTGTAATTTGAATATTTTCCTCAAAACTTTTAAATTAAATTATGGGATTTCAGTTTTGGAATCAGTATTGCTCAGATAATCATGTGATAATTTTGCAGACACCGTCTGTTTTTACTACTGTTGTGAAAGCACTGTTTTTGTTAGACTTGCAGAAATTTCATGTCATTTCAATTCCATAATGGCATTTTAATTTCATATGCATGACTCAAATCAGTCTACAGTTACAAGATCTAAAGGGGTTTTGATATTTATTCTGTGTCAAAATCTTTTACAAATGTAATTATAATTTAGTTTTAAATTCCGTTTTGGTCAATCCATACCTTCTTTGGACTCACTCCTGCCAATCTTGCAAATTTCTTATTAAGTTCCAAGGTTAAAGCTGAAGTTTAGTTGAGAACTGGCTAATCATGGTTCACATAGAACAGTAAATGAGAAATAAGATACGCCCATCTTACATAAAATACATTGATTTTTATGTGCTATGAGATTTGGTATTGCTTTGCCTGTTTCTTTTGCAGCAATACAATATAAAGAGTTTGTTTCTAAAAGGTACTACATAAAATACAGAGTAGTGACAAAGATTTAATAGCTATAACTAAGTCAATATTAATCTAAAGTAATTTCCTGGTTTTCAACTACCACAACACAATGCAGAATTTAATTCTTTGTCTTTATGGGAGTCGTGTGTATATTTAACAAACATATTATTTCAGGACACCATTTTCCAATTTATTTGATGAGTCACTAAGAGTTATAAAGGTCTTACAGGCATATTAAGACACTTCTATTTACGCTCATACAGGAAGTTTAAGTAGCACCGTGATTGTATCCACTTTGATGCTGAGTCTGATAAAGTGCTTCATGCTAATATCTAAGACTTTTTGCTTGTTTTTAAAAATCACTACACCTGAATTTAAATAATTATATTTTTTATATAATGGATTCAAAATGTAGTAGTGTTTACTTAGCTTTGGAATAGTTTGAGAAGAAGGGTTAATTTCTGATCAGTAGAAAATTTTAAAACATTTAAGATTTCTGACCATTATAATACTAGATCAGTAAAATCATAGAATCATAGAATCACAGGATTATAAAATGGTTTGGGTTGGAAGGGACCTTATAGATCACTTAGTTCCAACCCCCCTGCCATGGGCAGGGACACCTTCCACTAGA
>Ga0181612_171819_pt1 | contig 12375 bp, 8 predicted proteins | sample HoacroProtozoa21_FD_119630 | JGI IMG/M metagenome (GOLD analysis project Ga0181612, IMG submission 119630) | Hoatzin crop microbial communities from Cojedes, Venezuel. Combined Assembly of Gp0051906, Gp0051904, Gp0051908 | reverse complement strand
GGCCCGGGCCGGGGCCCGGCGCTGCCCGGCCGGGCCGCGGACGATGGCGAGGGAAGCCCTGCTCCTCCTGGCCTGCCTGGCCCCGCTGCTGGCCTTCGCCACCGCGGCACCGGGTAAGCGGGGACGGGCCCGGCGGGGCTGGCGTCTGCCCGGGGCGTGCGGGCCGTGGGGCGCGGTGGGCTGCTGTGGGTAGACCACCTGTCCCCGGAAGGCCGTGTGGGGCGGGGTCTCGCAGCCTTAGGCCGGGTGCTTGGTCAGGGCCCTTCGCCGGCATCCTCAGGGTTTGCTGGCGGGTCGGGCGGCCTGCTGTGCTGGATCCGATGAAATCTGCACGGCGGGGAGGTTTCTGTCGCTGAGCAAGGCCGGGCTGGGCCGGGCTCTAGAGACCGAAACAGCTCCTGGGGACCCACAGCCGAAGGTCCGTCAGGGCAGTGGGGAGCGCTGGGTTGCTCAGATACGTGCTGCGGAGATTAAAAACTCCAGAAAGTATTTCGTGTCCAGGAGATACTTAATTATTTCTCATAATATTGTCCTCAGGCATCACAGCTTCTTACCTGGAGGACTCAACCACAGAAGCTACTGGTGAGTTTCTTCTCCCCTTATCCAGCTCCAGAAGGAGTGGACACCCAGACCAGGAGCTCCCTGGGGAGCTGTGCGGAGCGGTGGTTTACGTACGGCATTGCATGCTGGCTCACGTGGCATTTTAAGCAGTGTAAACTTCCTACTGTGAAAGTCAACCCCGAAAATGGGGACCCCCACCTGGTAACCAGAATGCTTTCGAGAATCTCTGTTTTAATCCAGGCTACTCGCATGCCCTCCATCACTGTCATACAACTTTTAATGTGTTGATCAGCACTCATTTTGCACATGGGCTCTGGCATACACAAAGGCTTTACATCTCGCCATCAGTCACACAGGAATTTGGTGACAGAACAAGCACTTGAACGTAGTTGTCCGAAATTCTACATCAGGGCTCTAACCAGTGGCCATCTGCGCTGTAAAGTCCATAGGAGCTGAAAGAGATAAATATTAATTACTGAAGCCAGTAGATAAAACTCTGACTGCAGAGAAGGAACCAGCTTGCTGAGGACAGCAAAAATAATGTTATGTAGTCACACAAACATTCATAAAATACAGTTTAATGTATGTAACTTTTCCTGTAGAAATATCCGAAGTACCTAACAGTCTGTGTGTTAGATGTGGCAAGTGAAAAGCGATCTCCTGTTTTAATTATCTCAGTCTGAGCCCCAGAAAGAGTACCTGAAGCCAACAACCATTTTTCTTTTAAATGTTGGCTTATAAGTACTATACAGGCATTCTTGAACAGCTGGGCAGGACAGGCACCAATGCAGAGTTCTTGGTGCTGCAGCAACCCCCGTTCTTTATGTCTAGAGGAGTTTCTTGACTGCTTTTCCTTTCTGGATCTTGCTTGGGCTTCACTGTCTTTTATTTGACATTGAAATTGGCTCCATGTTTCAACTGCATCTCGAGGGCACGGTGGGCAGCTGTCTGGATTTTTTCTTACAGAGTGGAAGTAACATGCTAGACGTGCTGAGTCTTGTTTTGCCTTGTTTCAGGTTTTAGATTAGGTCAGATTAGTATCCAGTGTAGTTAAAAGTCTTCAAAAATGCCCAAGAGAAGCAATGCAATGCTGTAGAAATTGGATATATAAGAAATTTGGTTACATATAGTTTGTTCCTGCTCTTGTCTGTGCAGGATTAAGTCATACAGTGTTTTCTGTCACCTAGTGTATGTAGATCAAGAGATTGGAGTGATGTAAATCACACCACTTCCTAGAGGAATGCTGTCACTAGAAACTAACTCTTTAGAAATATGTTCATAGGCAAGATTTCCCTGTGTTCATTTAATCTCATCTAGTACTCGCCACACATGCTGAGAGTATGAAATGTCTGGTAGAGGCAATGAAGATAAATGTAATAATTTTTTTCTAAAATGCTTCCAACTGTTGTTGAGTCTTTCTTTGTTTCACCAGGTTTCATACAATCGTTTACTGAAGAAGGAACAACAAAGATACCTGGTGAGTTTCCACCTAAATTGCAACATTATTTGATTTCCTGGAAACATGGGATCCCATGGAAGCGTGCTAATGCCTCTGAAATATCCCAGTGTTTGTGATATTAAAGAAAAAGCACAGCTATGAAACAGTGGATCTTCTCCTTTCCCTCTCTGGAAAAAAAGAACTTTAAAATCTTGCACTTAGGAATAATGAATTTACACTATCAAAAAGGTGAGGTTTTGAATAAAAGACTATTTTTCCCAGTTTTCCAACAAGTATTGTAGGTTTTGTATGGAAGCTAGTTCGATTTATCCCACATTTGAGCTCTTCTGTAGGAGAAACATGTACAGAAAAAAAAAGGAGTGAGTTCATATCTGAGCTGTCCTAATTCTTCTCTGAAAAATACAGTATTTCAGTTCCTAACCTGTGACATATTAATTAATAGCAATATGCATTTCTCTGGCAGTGCTGCTTCTACTTTTTTTCTAAGAAAATTTTCCATTACCCTCTGGTGGTTTGTTATAGGTAATTATATCACTTTTTCCTTTGCTTTAGTCTAACTGTACTCTCTGTCTTCTGTACTGTCAGGAAAATTGTTCTTTTAGACGTGACATTGTTACGGTTCAGCTGTCCACGTGGACGTTGCTCATTTTTTTTGGAAATGAACAATTTTTATCAAAGACTTTCTTGAAAAGAAGACTCCTGTAGCTGGGTCTCTATCTGTTATGCTCTTTGTCAATGACAACATTAAAGAAATTGTCAGGAAACAGTGAAGTATAAGGAAATATAAGAAAACGCAAGCATTTTTAAATAATCTTTGGAACAATAGGGAGAAGCCTTTTTGTGAAGTCTCAGTCTCTTGCTTTCATACTTTGATCTTCAGCCAACACCAGCGAGTGTACAAGACTTAACTGATTTGTCTGCTTTAATTAACTTTCCTAAATACCACCTTTCACAACGAAGACTCAGCTGGAAAGGCAACAGGTGAATGGGTGTCGTCCTTCTTTTCTTCAAAACCCTGCTCAACCTTGATATCTGCTGTCTTTACCTGATCAGTCGTTACAAGTCAGACAAACTGAATTTTTTTCAAGATGTGTAAGCCTGCCTGTTCTTCTGTTTGCTGATGGTCTAAGGAGTACATTAAAATAACTGTAAAGTGTATTAGTTCAATTTTAAAGTGTGGTATTAAAGAGTGAAGAATATATGCATCTTTGAGTCCAGTGATCCTAAAAGAAGATATCATTTCTATTTTACTTTTGTTTTCACGTAGCTCTGCCGGGGCTTTGCGCTCCGGCCCTGAAGCCCCCGTGCTGGCCCAGTCCAGGGCTCCCCCCACAGCTTTAGTTGTAGATTTCAGTATGTCCCAGGGCAGCTTCAAGGGGTTTTTTTAATGCTTTGTGTTGCTGTGCTGGCACACCTTGGTTCCACCCCGCAGCAATTGCTCCCTTCTGGCTTCTGGTGTGATTGCAGGTTAGTCTGAGGTGGCGCGTTACGCTGAAATCCCTCTGTAGCAGGTGGTTTTAAAGCATTTTTAAGAAAAAGGTGTCCTGCATAAAAGAATAGCAGTGATTGACAGTTATTCCTGGCAATATGTGTAATGTTTTCTTTTTCCCTAGCTGAACTCACCTTTGACCCAAATGGAGATAAGCTCAGTGAATATCCTGCAACTTAAATTTTTCTTTGGTGTTATACTTTGTCTTTTGCTGTGCTGCACAAGACCCTGCTGTTTTCAGAAAGGGGCTACCTGTTAGCCACGGTCTGTGACTGATTCTTTAAAGGTCTTGACTGATTATTGGAGCATGAGCTGCAACCCCAGCTTTCCTTTTTTTCATTTTTTTTCCCCTGTTTGGACCAGTTCTCTGGCCTGGGCTCACAGCACAATGTCTCAGATAATTCAGTGATCGCAGCTGAAAGCTGAACATTTTCTGGTACAGAACAAGAAGGAGCCAAAGGTCATCGCAGAGGTAACAGCGCGCACAGCCTGGCGTGGCTGCTGCAATACCAGCGATGCAGCCGAGCATCTCTTTGATGCCATATTTTCCCTGTAGCCCAGATGTTTTGACCTAATTCCTTGGGCACACAGCCACAGCAGCTGGCCACGTCTGCCTGAGGGTTTGTAGGTGTTAGAGAGCAGCTAGAAGAGCGTGGCTGGCCCCAATGTAATCTCTTGTATTTGCTGCTGCAGATGAAGCGACCACCAGCGGAAGCAGAGGCAGAAGGAGTGAATACAGTAAGTTGGTCTTGTACTTTCTGTTGCTTTTAAAGTACCTAACTCTTGTTACTGTGCTATATATCCTGCGATACCTGCATGACAGGCTGTAGCTCCCTCCATGTGGGAGGCTGCGGGGGCCACAGAGAAACTAAGACCCAGACTGTTAAAGGTGTGTAGATTTTGCTTTGAGATCCCAAGCGTGTTTTCATAGCGCAAAACTGTGGGAAAGCCAGCTTCAACCCAAGTCACCGATTAATGCTCTTCAGATTGCTTTCTCTCTTTACCAACAGAGTCCTTTGGGCTCAATTTTGAAGGCTTTATTCCTATTAAATCTTTTTCCTTCAATAACACCTCCAGTATCCCTCCAGTCTTGACCTACCCTCCCTCTGCCATGACAGCTGTGTCCTCCCTCCACACCTCCCTTACTGCGGCGTCCTCTGCCACTGGTTATCTTCTTTCTTTTCAACATTTGGTTAAAAAAGAACACAATATTCCATGTTAAATAGGTCAGATGTATTATTAAACTTGGAAAATTGCCACACCAACAAAAATAGCTCCAAATTCAGCTTTTCGATAACCTTGATCTTTCAGTGGTTGCTCTTCTACTTCATAGAATTCAGGTTTATCTGTGTTTTCATGCAGTCTGCACAAATCTTGCTCATCTGGCCCTTGACTACGGCTCTCCTGCCCTTCCTCTTGCATTTGTGCTTGGGTAGGACACAACCCCAAAGCCTCTCTCGTGTCCTGGATGCCGAAATCCAAGGAAAATGCAAAACGTTCGCAGTTGGTCAGTGTGCTTACAGCTTCCTTTGCGTGCTGTGGGAGGCGAGCGCCTTCTGGTGGGATGCGTGCCAGAGCGAGAGAGGAGACCAGCTGGAGCACGGCTTCCTTGTATCATCACACAACACTTGTGCAGTTGGCCAGAATTGTTGAGAAATCTGAGGGTTTTAGCTTCCACCAGCAGTACTGCTTTTCAGTCTGCCCAGTAGCAAATAAACTATTTTAATACTCTTCCCGTGATAGTATGGGTTTCTAGAGGGGTTAGAGTGATGGGGAGGAGAGGTGGGTGGATCAGGATCCCATTGTCTGCCTCTTGCTCTTCTAAATCTGGCTTGGGTGGTTCTTCCACAGCATGAAACTTGAACCTCGCTATGTTTCTCATGGGCTGAGGTTGCTTCTGAAGCCTTTAGAAAACTTTGCCTTTTAAAAGATGCCAATATTATTTTTAATAATTGTATTTTTTTAAATAGTGGAATACGACTCTATCACAGAGGAAGACTACATGACTGGTATGTCCAGGGAGCTCCGTTTCTCCTACCCTTCTGCCTACACAGGTCTTCAGCCAACAGCCTCACAGTTACCCTCTCTCACGCGCACCTGAGATTCTTACAGTGTGCAGTGGCCTGCAGAGAGAAGGAAAATTTTGTGGTCATTGCCTGGGTATTGGTTTCTTAGCCTATTCCTTTGTGAAGTATGATGAGAGGCAGAAGGACTGAGGGTTTTTATTGTTTCTGGCCTTTTTCATCATCCTAAAAATATTAAAAAGTTCACGTCTGGTCTCCTAGTTTAGTCAGAAAATTTCTTGGGGGCCTCAGAGAGGTAGTAGTTCTTTTTAGTATGCTGTATTATTCTGGAAATAGGAAAAATAGCCAAGTTCTTATCATTTCCTTTCTCAAGCTGTAAATGTACTATGGACATGAAATAAATGTAAACAAAACCCCAAACCCCAGCTGAACAATATCCAAATACCCTTCTCATTTGGCACTTCTTTCATTTTTTGTCTGTTGTATTGCCAGCATTTTATTAATTTTTATTCTTGTCGTAAATTCTTCAAGCCTACAGCAGATACAAGTTATGTATATAAAGCATAAGCCAAGGGAAAAAGTATCTGTGGGCACTTATTTTAAGAAGGCAAAAATAGCGCCGTCGGTTTTACGTCTGTGACCAAAGGCAGGCTTTGCGTGAAAAGCTCTGTTACCAGTCGCTGGTATTGCCGGGAGGGGGGCGCAGGAAACTCAGCGAGCTTGTTGCTTCTGCTTCCTCTGCTGAGCGCAGCCAGCCCTGCGCTGCCCCGCGGTGGCAATTTGCAAAGAGTTTTGCTGAAAAGGATGTGAAACATCCATTGCCATGGAGTACTGATTTTCCTTTTTCTGTAGGTGAGCCCAGCATCATCTCTGCTGAGCAACACGTGCAGAAGAGAACAGGTGAGACATTTCTTCTACATTTTTATTTAACTTTTAAATGGTGACGTTTGTGTCTTTATTACCATGTGAAAATTTTATTTTTTCAGGCGCATGCTAAAGAACTGTAAGCATGAAAATGGTGGAGTGGGGCCTTGTGATTGTGGGGACTCTTTCAAATCCACAGAAATTTCTTTACACTGAGAGAGCATCAAGCAGTAGTTTTTGCCTCAGTAACTTGATAAAGATATGCATGAGGCCTGTGACTCTTATCTGAGGAAAACATGGCAACACATTTTTGCTGTGACATTCAACAGTGGTGCCTAATAAAATAGTCCCATGGTTCATAATGAGTGTTCCCAGATATTCTGGTGATATAAATAATAAGCAGTTGTCTTAATATCGTGTATGGAGGCCTCCTGGCTGTGCTAGGATTCAGATCTAAATTCAGCACAAGAGAAACGAGGCATAAAAAATCGACAGGTAAGACGTGGGTTATCTCCAGAGAAGAAATGTACGTTGCAAGGGATGCGGCCACTGCACAGCAATCCTAGGATTCCTGATTTTACCATTGTAGGACGTCACAGCTGCATCTTCCTTCTTCCCTGCAAGCACAGCGTAGTTGGAGAGGCGTCAGGTCCGGTGTGCCAGTGGCGGGTGGCCCACGCAGTGTGCCAGTTACCAGCACTGCTGGGCTTCTGGATCGCGTTCCTTTGGGTACCTCATACCCAGTCTGGAAGCAGAAAGACCAGCTGAATTGTAGAGTGATTTGTTGCAAAGAACTGGCTTAACTGGGTTTTGCTTGTCCGTTGTTTTTTAACATCTTTTCCTTATGCCAGCAGTCGAGCACAGCATCGGTTTCAATGAAGGGCCTGTGATTGAGAATCCACGTGAGTTTTCATTTCTTTTCTGCTTTTTTTCTTACTGCTCTTTTACTGTGAAAATCCTGCTCTTCTTTTTATACGCATATTGCCTTATCTGTGTTCTTCCGGGTCTCAGTCAGCTTGGAGATCCCAGATCTTCATGATCTAGACACAGTGCTCTGGTGCCCAATTAGAAAAAAAAAAAGCAACTTTCCCCCATTGCTAGAAGTTTATGAAGTTGCATATGCATGAGGAAGGGCAGAACTTGTTGCCTCGAGTTCATATCTGGGTCCTGGCTCGCTAGTGACTGGGCTCAGTCTGCCACATCAGATCGGACATGTCTAGATCTGGAACTGGATCTAAATCTTCATTTTAAAACGTAGGGTTATGTCTGCTTCTGAAGGTGACTTCTTTGGGTGGAAAGAAAAGCATAAGATGTCTTTGGGTAGATTAAAATTACCTACGCTTGCTTGTTGCATGGCTGCTTTTTTAGGTCATCAGCCCTTTTAGTTGAACAGGCAGCCTGGGCTCTTCCAGAGCATCCTGTCTTTGCGCTTCCCTGCAGCGTTCTCTCCTGACTCCCCTGACCTGTACCAAAGCCCTCGGGCATCGCTGTGTCTGGCTTGGCGGGTCAAGGCATGGGGCTGTGTTGTTACCTTCGCTGGGGGTGACGTCCAGCAGTGTGACCCTGCTGATGTCTTGTTACAGAGGGATCCATCTACGGCGAGGAAGATGCCGGAGGAAACGATCAGCCTTGTAAGTGAGCACTTTTTGTAGGCATCCAAACTAACATAACTGTGCATTTTATCTGACTTTTTTAGCAGATACCCCTGGTGTCTCCCATCAGATGGATCAGTCTCCTAGTGTTATATCGTGCTGGGACAGTTGAGAGCTACCTCAGGGCCTCATGGTTTGATATCTAACTCTTTTCTTCTCTTCCCATATAGAAAGAGATGCACAGAATGAAGAAATCTGGTCATCAGCTGGTGATTTCAGCTTCTTCGCAGGAACATTTGATTCCTAAAATACGGAATTTGTTTTGTAGGGTGGGAATCCTTTTGTAAAATCTGCTTTGAATCTTCTTTGTGTTATTGTTGGAATCTGGATTGCAATAAATCAGCATCAGTGTTTGCCCTGCCATGCTGTAGTGCCTTAATTTTATTCTTTAGTAAGAGGACGAAGAGATAGAGAACCCTGGCTGCTCAGCTGGGCTTAGAGGTCAGGTTCCCCGCAAGCAGAAAAAGATGCTCTGTCCACATCCTTGCTAGGTGTGATAACAGTGTGTTGTGGGCTGGAAATATTTCTGCTGATTCTTGAAGAGCAGCAAAATGGACCATCCAAAGCCCCAAATTTGAAATAAAATAAGCTGGCAGAAACAAAACCAAAATCACTTTTGAAAGGTCTATGGAGAGCCTTCAGAGAACCGCTTCATTTTTTAGGCTATCTCGTCATTCTTTTCCTGGCCAGCTTGGCCATTCAAAGATGAGCGGGGATGGAAAGCTACAGCTCTGGTTGATGCAGCACAGTTGGCTTCTTGTATACCACCAAAACGATGGTCACTTCAGCTCCCCAGACACAGCTTAAACGTGTTGGAAGCCTGAAGAGCATTGCCTGACCTGTCTTCCTCACCGCCCCATCCAACCTGATGTTCTAGTGTGGCTTACTTTTTTTTGCTCCCAATTGCTAGCTGCCATCCCAGGCTGAAAGCTACATGAGGAGGAACTGAACTGTGGTTCCAGAGAGCAAAAAGGGCCAAAAGAGATTACGCACAAGAGAAAGCCTTTGGGGCTGTAGGCTGCAAAAGTAGGTGTTTCGTGTCGTGAGAGACTTTCATCCTCTTCAGGAACAGCAACAGACGAGGAATGGGTAGGCAGACAGAGTACAGAAGAAGGCAGTAAAATCTTTTAAGACACCAAGGTGCTGCCATGTTGCACGGTGGTTTGGTGGCTGTGAGTAAAGGCTGTCGCAGGTTCCGTGACAGATCCGTTGGCTTTGTTTTCAGACGTGCACATCAGTGAAAATGCCCCCTGAGTCTGTGATGTGAGCATTTCTACAACTCAGGCTTTCACATGCTCCAGGTCTCCCTGTCCCTCTGTAAAATGAGTGGCAAACTACTTCACAAATTCGCTGTCATCAAGGTGGATAGGCTTTAATTAAATCTTAGAAAAAGTGTCTTTTGGATGGGGCTCTTCTCTGCTTTGAGTGGGTGATGACATTCCCCCTTTAGGACTGCGTCGTCACTCAGCCGGTCCATATCCATCAGTGGCAATGTGCTTCTGCTACACAGCGGGCTGCGCACGGGGGCAGATGGTCCATCTACCTGCCCTGCGGTATGCTCTCCCGCTTGCTGGCCGAAAGCAGATACGGAGGGAAGAAAAGAAGGATGGGGCAATTACGCAGTGATACTACCTCTGGCCCTGCCTCCCAGCTCTCAGCAATCTGTTAATTAGTGACTTTCCCTATCAATATTTGCGTATTACTGTCTACTACTCCTCCAAGGAGTTTCAGGAATTCATCTAATTATCTTGTGTAGATGTAGGTTTTGGGGTTATACAACATCCTGTAACCGCGTGTTTGACAATTTAATGTAACAACATGGGAAAAGGTCCTGCGCTGGTTTGTTTTGGCCCTGCCACCGGATGAATTAGTATATGCTGGAGCTGCTAACCAGAAATGTCCTGTACTGTCCCTATAGGACAAGTAGGTCTAGACAAGCATCCTTTTTCCAGCTGGCCACAGCTAGTTCAGAGCTGATCGGTCCGTACGCGTGTGATTGTTTTTCTTGATGTGCATCTCTGCATTTTTCAGTAAAGAATGAATGAATATCTGCTGGTTTATTGTCTAGGTACTTAGTATTTCTCAAGTCTTCACAGTCTGCCTTTGTTCTTATGGTGCTAAACAATTCAGTATCAGTAGATTTTGCACCCTCCCCTGTACCCATTTTGCAAGATCATTCATGAGCCCGTAAAACACAACAGGCTGTAGCAAAGTTCCTTTTAGGACATAGTCACGTTCGTCCTTTGTGAAAGCGAACAGTTTAGTTCTGTTCTTTATTTCTTATTCTTAACTAGACAATAATACAGAAAATGACCTTTTTCATTTTATTTTTCTTTTCTTTCGAACACTCCAAGGGATTTCCTTGTAAACTTTTAAAACATCTCAAATTATTATGTAAATCAGATCATTCTTGCCTAGATATGAAGAATTCTAGCACATCGATGAAACATGACTGCCCCTGTTAAACGTCTGCGTTAGCTCTTCTCCTCACATCATATTCGAATCTCATCAACTGATACTGCAGTTGGACATACAGGTCTCCTGCTGCCTCCCTCATTAAACAAATTTCTGGTGCAGGAACCTGCTTAACCTTCTCCACAATATAGGCCAAGGGATTCTTTGATTCTGCTTGCCACGCTTAAAAAAGCATCATCAATTGGCCCTACAAACCCTCAGGTACGATTCTTGACTCTTAAGCATGAAAAAAAATCATCAGGTAATTTCTATGCCATGGGGAAGATTTTCCTGAATTTTTCTCCCTCCAGATTTTGTGGTTTTGTAACTATTTGCTAAAGTTCTTTGCTAGCTGGTTTGCTTAGACAAGTTTTGAGTTTTTTGCAGGATGGCTTTTTACTATTATTATTATTATTGCCTATTTCTACTTCACTGGGGTGCTTGGCCTTCCAGACCTTAGGAAGGAAAAAATTGGGAGAGACTCTTTTTGAAATATTTTCCTCGAGCCTTTCCCTGATTGCTTCTTAGCGATGTCCATGCTGCTTTCGCAGTATTTAATCGCTTCAGGTGATGGCGTTCGTGCCCTTGTAGCTGCTCTGTGCAGCTCTTCCTGGAAGTCAGCTGCCTTTTGCTGCAGTTACATCAAAGGCTGCGCAGAACGTGTATGTGTTTGTGACTGACGTGACCGTGGATCTGTTCTCCCAAAGCTGACGGCATGAGTGACACCTGTTACTGTAATTGCAAATCTCACTTTCTGTAAGATGCCAAAAATTACTTGGGACTCCGGTTCCTGTCTTTATTAGTATTTTTGCTAGGTTGATCTTGCTTTTTTTTTTTTTTCTACTTGAAATCTGTTACTACCATCTTTGTTAATAAATTAGAAACATAAACAGATTTTAAAATAAAATAATCATTCACTGTACGAATCTATTTCTCAGCGTCCTGAGGCTGAACTGCGGATTCTAAAGACTTTTCAGTCAATTTTTGAAGAACTGTTGCTGTCTCAGGGCACAGCTGCTGCTGCCCTCCCCTGGCTGAGGCCTCTGAGTACGCAGGCTCCTCGCTGGAGCTGCGAAGAAGCTGAAGGCACCAAGTTCCAGTGCAAGAACAGGAGTGGAGGTGTTTTCAGAGACTGCCCATAGCCATTGTGGAGTCTCCTTCTCTGGAGATATTCAAGACCCACCTGGACAGGGTCCTCTGCAGCCTACTGTAGGTGACCCTGCTTCGGCAGGAGGGTTGGACTAGATGACCCACAGAGGTCCCTTCCAACCCCTACCATTCTGTGATTTCTTTGATTCTGTGATTCTGTGATTCTCCTTGTCTCTTGTCCAGCTGAATGTTTGAAACCAGATCCTGAGAAAGAGTGCTTTTAGGTACGGCAACCGCTTTTCCTCGTTGCTAATGTGAGCTGAGAAGTATAGTTAACGTAAATAAAGACACATTTCAGCTGTAAGACCACTAAAAGCTTTTTAGTACAGGGCAGTAATGACTTTTTCAAAAAAAATAGTTTAGAAAGTTTTCAGCTCTTGGTTTTCAGTTCCTGTCTGGCTTTCCTTTGGCTGTGAAGCAGTAAACCTCACTTTATTCTTGATTAAATAGGTATATAAATTACAGAAGAAAACCACTATACGCTTTATCTTTGCCAGTCAAAAACCAGAACAGCTGAAAAACAGGTCAAATTCCCCTCAGCCTCTGGGAGAAGTGGCTAAGTAGCAAATGGTTCTATAATCATTTGGGGCAAAAGAGAGTTTTTAGGGACTATAAAGCTGGCATCTTCTTGCCAGCATTGTGCCAGTTCATTCACAACACCACGTAAACACACAACTTGGAAAATGCTCTTTAAATTCAGAGCTTTTTATTAGTTTGGGGTTT
>Ga0181612_153072_pt1 | contig 12375 bp, 4 predicted proteins | sample HoacroProtozoa21_FD_119630 | JGI IMG/M metagenome (GOLD analysis project Ga0181612, IMG submission 119630) | Hoatzin crop microbial communities from Cojedes, Venezuel. Combined Assembly of Gp0051906, Gp0051904, Gp0051908 | reverse complement strand
TTCTACTCCAGTTCATAAAAAACTATAAATCTTCAGGTTTAAAAACAGAAACATTTCCAAGTAACACTTAATAAGCTGTGTATTTGATTGGCACAAAGGCCTAAAGCCGTTGCACCTGGTTGCAAACAAACAAGCTGACTGGACACCTGGAGAAGCAGATGTATGGGGAACGTTTCCTGAGAGTTACAAGAAGTATTTTATAAAAACAACAGATTACTATGGCACAATCATCATATGTACTAAAAGGACAGCTTGTGGACTGTGTGTATGTTAAAAATTGATACTTTTAAGCCAAAGAAAACATGTTTTAGATTTGTAAGTAAAAAACACTGAATGCAATGATTGCATTCCCCAATTTCCTCCTGCACGCCTCCTGCAGATGATGCTGTCTAGCCTCCTCTTTGAACCTCTAAGTTGCATACTTCAGAATGCTACATGATCACCTGTTTCACCCTAAACCTCTTCCTGCTCATTGTCTGCTTCCAAAGCCACATGGCAAAACGAACAACTTAGAATAACTTGATTCCCTAATCCTATAATAGAAGCACAGCTTAAAACATTTCTGGCTAAGATGGCTGAAAACACTAGAAGGAAAAGCTTTTGTAAATTTATTTGAAAAAGACAATGTAATTTTAATCAGCGTTCCTAAAGGTGCAGGTTTGAGTACAGCAACGCTGGACTGACCTCTTCTATTTATCCCTTCAATCTTCCTCTCTTATTAACAAGACACAATGGCCCTAACAATCATAACCAAACCAGAGACTAAACACTGAAAATCTGTACCTTCTTATTACTTCCCTAGAGGCAGCTTAACACATATAGTTATGTCTACTTAGCTCTCTGTATGGTCAAAGATGCACCTGATGGAAATATTGACCATGTCACAACATAAAGAAAAAAAACTTACATTTACATTTCGACCCAACAATTGTGTGTCACTTCTTGATATCACATATCGACGGTGGTTTTGATAGAAGTTTTGCAGGCCATAGTACATAAAAACATCACCCTAGAATTAAAGGATAAATCCCTTCAATAAGGTGAGTTCATCTAGACAAAAAGAAATCCTATTACTTGCTAAAAAAAGAGAGGCAAAGAGAGTACTCCATTCATATTTAAGTGTTGGTAACTACACTCTAAGCAATTACTTCAGAGGACACGGGCTAGAATCTAGTCTTTAGCCCAACTGAAAGTTTTAGTATTTTGGCACAAAATTAAACATACTTTAAATCACCAAATGAAACCTAAAACAAAAATGCCTGATTGTTATTTTACTCAAGATAGCATGGCTGGACGTGAACCTGCAATGACTATGAATAATTTTGTGGAGACAGACACTCATTTTCCATAAAAGAAGGTGCACAAAAAACTTTAGAAAGTACCATTAGCTCTTAATTCCTTCAGATTTTTTGAAAAATAAGGCTGCCTCTCATCATTTATTTGAACCCTTTGGAAAGTTTAATCCTGTAATTAAAGAGAGAATGCTAGGCAGGCAAATACAAGCAAAAAAGAGGATTATTAAACTATAAAAAAACCATTGTTCATTTAAATTGACTTCTCAAACATCACTGTAATCTGAAGAATTACAGAGTATTTTAACAGCCTCTTCAATACTGAATAACCCTAAAGTGACTTTATAATGTAAATTGCACTGTAATATTAAGGGATCATTTATGCAGTGCTAAGCATAAGCTCTCTTTGGCGGAACATGAAGCATTTTAACGTGACCCAGTAGTTTAGGACAGGAAATGAAGGATACTTTTCCCAAATGAAACTGCAGAATGACATAGCTAGACTTGAATTATTTCAAGGACCTCTGGGATTAACAGCATAACCCTGGTAAAAAATACAAAGGGGTATACTTAGGACAAGTGGTCAGAGCTTCCGGTTTCCTTCTCATCTGAGAGCTTAGCAGTGCAGTAACAACCAACCCCAGGCCAAGGACAAAGGTTTGCTACTGACTCGAAGAGAGAGACACAGAGAGAAGTCAACTCCACAATCAAACACCATTTCCTCAATCCCCATCTTCTCCTTGGACATCTCCCAACCAAGGACAGAGGTAGCATGATCGTGATTATTTTTAACATGTACCAAAATGAACAGCAAAGGCAAAAGTGTAAAATTTTGAGTATTTCACGTTTTTTAAAAGTAAAAAGAAAATTTAGTGAGGAGCTCTACAGAGCACAATTAGTGTATTTTATCATATAGAGATATAAGTAACTGGAGGTACTAAGCAACTTGAGTTGGTTTCTCGCATCCCCTTACCAATATATCTTCCTTCAGCGTGAAATCAACAGAACAGTCACATTCCTTATTCCAATTGGAGGAATTTTCACGGAGTTTTGAACAATCTGAGCATTTATCTGAATAATCAATCTGTCAGAGAAGTGAACAAGCAGAGATATTGTAACAAAGGACAAGCACACAGGAAAAGGTTAGTGGTTTAGCTCCAAGACTTCTCAGAGCAGTTCTTTTTTAAGTGACTCTGGACTGCCAAAAACATTGTTAAAATTCGACAGAGACAGAGAATGAGGACTTGGCCTCAACGAATAGTCACAAATTCCACCCCTAGTTTAAAGCTGGTTTAGAGCCTTCTGATGACTGTTGCAGAATCTCCACATCTGCTCCTCGGCAAAGAAGTGCTGTTCCGCAGCTTGGACTGGCTGACCAAGCAACGCTTAACAAACCCCCACATGCATTATGGCCCACCTGTCTTGAACAGCCTCGATGTAGTGCTGAGCGTTGGCTCCAACCACAAGTCTATTAACACCACCACAGGTCTAACCAACCTGCCTCCAGAAAGCATTTAAACATCAGGGCTCCCTGCATTTTACGATTTTGCCCCAGCAAACATGTATGTTCTTCTAGTAGCAAACACTACAAAAGGGATTAGTGTATTTCACCTCAAAACCCCAGGAAATAATGACATTTCCAGTACTACCAGCCATTGGCAGTAATTTCCAGCCACATGTCAGATATTACCAGGCAGCTAACCACTCAGTGCTCGTCTTTCATTGGTGACCAACTATCTCTTGAAGATTCTCACAGGAATACTGGCTGCTGGACACATGTCCAAGGCATGAAGCCATTGCTATCATCTTTATCCAGAAGCAAAAATGCAAAGCCTTTTCACTCCAAATGTAGCCCAGCTTCTTCTTCATAAAATACCTAAGAATGACACCCCCAAACAAACCTGGATTTCTTGGACGCCGTTTGCAGACAGTATGAGGCAGATTCCCACAGAAAGGCAGAAGGCACCTGTGAGAAAGAAGCTGGAGAGCACAGTCGCGATGTTAAGCTGGGGCTTCCAAGCTGGTAGCTTCTGCTGTTTGAATGCACTGTTATCCGGACATCTGGAAGGACGCGCCTCTCCTTCTTGCGGAATAGAACTCGTCTTGTTTTTCATTTTCTTCTTGAGAAGAAGGTGAGAGGAAGGAATAATATACTTGTGCTGGAGAGTGTTTAAGCTGAGATACTGTCCTTACTGTTGGGAGACTGTATTGTTTGTTCAAAGCCGGATTATGGCCTGGAACTACTTATTAACTAGATGTCTCTCTTCCTCATTTTCTACATTTGTGCCTGGATCTCCACGATCAGCGTTTACCAATCAAACAACTGTGTACTTTGGTCAGGGTGCCCAGCTCATGCCTCCTGGAAAAGCTTAAACATACGCTTTTTCCTGGCTCATAATTCAGTAGGATTTGTTACATCTTATTCATTTGCAGGGATATTGGCAGCTATACTGGAATTTCTGTATAATCTCAGATGCATTATTTCTTGTCCCTTCACTTCCATAGCTGCCCAGCTAACAGGCATGGCATGCAATGAAAGGAGCTCCACTCCAACTGCACTGGATGCCACTGGGTAGGACTGCAGCTGCTGAGACAGCACTGAACAGAAAACATTGCTTTGGAAGACGAAATCAATTTTCTTAACCTACTACATTCATTGCTATTGACTCAGATGCAATTTTAAGTGGTAAAAAGTTTACATGTTCTTTATCACAAAAGGGCAACTCATTCCCAAAACATCTGATTTGGACCAATGGCTTTCCAAGATGCTGACGATTTGCTAACCTCTATTCCATCTTACCCTCTCAAAAAAAATCTCTCAATTCCTTACTATCCACAATGACAGAAGAATTACCCAGAGATCATTGCCTTTTAACTTAAATGGACAAACAGAAGAATATTTTTTGCACACTTCAACAGTTTAACCAAAATAAAGTCTGAATATACAGATAATTTATTGCGCAATAGCAAAAAAATGGCAGCTGGCCAGCTCTAGAACAGATGGGTGAAAAAACACCTTTATGACAAATTGCTGAAATCCATACGAAATTTTCAAAGATCCTCTACGGCAAGAACTAGATTATCACTCTCATGACAGAAGTAAAGGTCTCCTTTGGGACAGCAGAGGGAGATAAGAGAGAACTGAATTGTACAAAGACTTTCACACCCAAGTTTGCTCATCTTCAAAGTCTTAAAAGTGACATTGTAGTAAATCTAGCAGGTGAGTGCAACATACTTCTAATTTCAATATCACATTTCTCCTCCAACAAAAATCATACAAAAACTACAAATAAAACTTTCTGTTTTATTACGAAAAGGAAATTCAGAAAAAGTTGCAATGTGCATTCTTTCTGTATTGATAGACCTCCGAAAAGTCAAAATTCTTCATTCCATCACTCATTAATCACTTTCCACTTGCAGACAGGATAATAGTAAAATGCAGCTGCAAACGACTTCCTCGTTGGTAAAACTATTAGAAGAGTCCAAGCTTCACAGATCCCTCTCTGCACAGCTTTATAATGCACATCTCCAGTAGGTCAATTGTTTCTTTCTTTATCTGAAGAAAACAAAAATCAAAGAAAGCATCAAAAATTACTGATAATGCTTCGGCTAAATAGCGTTATTTAATTACTCGGGCACCTTACTATAGAACTAGAAATTAAAGAAGAGGTTCCCATACAAGGTCCTGAGCTCTACAATGTTTCCACTTCGTAAAATATCCAACATTCGCTCAGCAATCCTAAAGTCCAACTACAGCTCATGCAGTCCCATCTAAGATGGCTAGAGCTAAGTTGTCATCAATACGGAGTTGATAAAGCATGTCACAGCCAGAGATCCACCCTGGGCTGCAAAATCCCTGGGGGACTTTCCAGAGTATCAATGGGTAATCAAGCAGTCCAAGGGCGGTACCGCACGGCGACAGCCACCATGTCGTCTGTGTCTGAGACACCTGAATGACAGTGAGCATGAAGGTCAGGTCTACATCTGTTGCATGCAAAGTACTTTGGTTTATAACACGGATATGGCTGCAGGTCATTGCTTATCTAAAGATAAAAGACAAATGAACTTGAGAGTAAATATTGACTGCATACTTCAGCAAGAACACAAGATCCTCTATCATGACGGTTAGTCCAGAGTCTCCTTATAGCTTCCTCTTCCCGCTTACAAATAACTTATTTGCCAGTTTTCTCTCATGATTATAACCTTCTGTGCCTCCACTTTGCATGGGAATAAATGATGTTAGAAAGTCTGACCAGTCTCTATTCCACGCTGGATGTGCTACGTGAGGGTGAAAACAGTCGTCTTTCTATTGCAAGTCCATTTCTTACAAACTTTTCTACTTCCATGAAACCTGAAACTTAAACTTTCTGTATTTTCAACCTTACTCAAGGCTGTGTTTGTACTCTTTGCAAACAATAAAATATTTGCCTTTGCTGAAAAAACTCCATTTGAATCTTGCCAGCAAGTAATCTGAGGAGTTGAGACAGCTGTATATTGCCATCAACCTCTATAGACAAGGATTTCAAAGCAGGAAGCTTATCTTTTGGTCAGATCAAAAAGTATACAATCAATTTTTATTTCAACCTTTATGCTTCAGTATAAATCAAGCATGCCAAGACAGAGTTTGATAAACTCATTTACCCCACCGCTGGTTTCTTTGTGAGCTTTCTTTTTATTTCATTGTCTCCACTGCTTGGGATGAATGCAGTGAGACACATAGAAACAGAGGAAAAAAATCCACCAGCATTAACTAATGAGATGTTGAGGCATCTGAAAGACCACTGGATCTGGGCGCCATTCGTTATGTGGATGTGATGGGATACAGGACTGTCATATGGGAGGATTCATATGTTTTTAAATTCATGTATTTATCAGAATATACCACTGTGTACAAAATTCACCACTGAGTATGAGGTGAGCACAAAACCATCAAGTAGTTTGTACCTTTAAAATGAAGCTACAGATTTTCCATGAACGGACAAACAGTACCTATGCTTCCAGCTGTTCTTGCTTTCTGGTGTAATTACAATGAAATGTAGCAAAGAAGCACTTTAAATATGCAAAGAAATTATTGACAAAGTGATGTTTGGAAAGGGTCAGTATGCCTTATTTACAATTTTAAGGGTGCAATTTTGCCTCCACAACTAACAGGGAATGAAAAAAACTAGTACATCTAACTGCCAGTTCTCTAAATTGTGTTGCTGGCACTATAATTTCTCTCTTCTTTGAGCAAACTTATTACTAATCTTGGTATATATCTGAAAATTTTTATACAAGCAGGGGAATAAGATCCTCTGCTCTCTAAGACTGTATTCCGTATTTCAAGTCTGCAAGTCGCCAGAAAATCCTACTGATTTCTACTCTGATAATATGCCTTTTCTCAAAACCATTATTGGGTTTTTTTTTTATTACTGACATTCTTATAACATTCAGGAATCTGCCTGATGTCTGCAGCAGGACAAATAGCTGCAAGATGCTCTACTTATATAGCTCAAGATGTCAAAAACCTTTCTGCATGTTGTGTTACCCGAGTCAAGTGCACATTTGAAGACTCTTCTGTAATCACATATTCACTATTCTGTAATCATACATAAATATCTGCTCCTTAGGCTAAGACTATATATGAAGGTGTAACATGCTTACTTGGTTTTAATTTGAACTAAGCCTTAACATTTTGATGTTAAGACAGTCTTAAGATTTTCCCTTAACAAAATATAGCTGGAGTCACAAGTTTTGGCCTGTATTCCTAGACAGATGTGCAGAAATGATGTTATGCTAAGTACAGTGAGATGTAAGGGGTAGTTCAGGTTTGCAATAGCCCAAAATCAAATATTAGCCACAGAATTTTCAGTTTTTTGAGACAGATCACCTATAGTCTACTGTATGTATGTTTACTTCAGCTGACTTAAAAAATCCATCCCACTGCAACCAGCACCTTTTGTAGTACTATCTTGTGCTAATATAGTGGTGAATTCATGTTCTCCGTTCTTTAAAAAACTTACAGGTAAGTGCAAGCACCATACAAAAAAGCCTTATGTATTTACCACAAGAGGGAGCCTCCTTGCCTCAAAAAGCAGAGCTGGTTTCTTTGCTACTTCATTTCTGCAATGTATTTTTTGTGGTGCACTATATCCAAGATTATTAGGATCATGCATCTTGTGTATGTGGGACTGTGAAATACATTCAATTACATAGAGGAGTGTAGAGAAGGATTAATGACTGATAATTTGTTTCACTTGTGAAACAGCTTGATGTCTATATGCAAAAAAAGGCCTTTTTCCCCTGGAGTTTCTGCATATCAGCCTGCTCTAAATGTGCCAAAAAATGGAAATACCATGCAGGAAATTGGGAGCTTTGTAACAATGACTGGTGGAAGAATCTGCCTCTTTCACTCTCTGCTGGCTAAATACCAGCTGATGCCCCACAGCATACGGTAAACCTGTATTGTGACAGCAATAAATATGAAAGCCAGATTACTGAATTGAAAAGAATGGGGAATTATCTAGAAAGGAGTCTACAAATGATGGATGGCTCTATGTATTTTTTACCCTACCTCTTGCCAAAAAAAAAACCCCAAACCGTCTGTAGATTTACTCACAAGAAGTCACCTTACTCTCAGATGGAGACAAATAAATGCTTCTACAAAGTTTTATTTAGTTTTTGAGGAAACTTTTGCACAAAGTCTTCTTATAGAGAGAACTTTCTGTGAACAGGCAGAACAACCATCTAGCATAAACAGGTGAAATACACAGCACAGCCATAGAACTCACAGGTGTGACTTGCAACAAAAAAGGAAAAAATCTTCCTTGGGAGGTAATTTTGAGACCTGAGAGTACAGACTTCCCAGCCAAATGTTGACGTATTTGTTTCTAGATCACTGAAGTCAGCTTTACAGAAAGAAAACCTTACTGACCAATATCTGGTCACTAGAATCAAAAATAATGAATACACAGAATATAATATATACAGGTGCTTAGACAATACCTCAGGGATATCCATCATTCTCCTTAGTTTCTGATCTCTCCAGTTCCAATCCAGAATCATGTATTTTGTGGAGTTCAAGCACAGGCCATCTAAAAAGGCAACACATATTTTACTACCAGATAATATGACGTGCTTATCAAGATGATTTTTGGCTTTTACATCTTTTGCTGTCTGTTTCCAAGGAAACTAATCTTTGAACACCTAAGTATTACATTTACTGGTTGGAAAACTAATGCACTGACACTGCAAACTCCCTTAACCACATAATCCCATGCCTTTTTGGAAGAAAAACACAAAGCAGAACAACTACTGTTGCCAGGTTTGTCAAGAGCTAACATCCTGCCAGAAAATAATTCCTCAAGCTTCCTCTTGATGAAACCACAGGAGCTGAATTTCTACAGCTGATGAGGAGCTGCTAAGTTACAAAGACCCTAGCCTGAAAACTCCTGTTAATGGGAACTGACAGTGTTTAGCAATTTACAGGACTGGGTGCTATGTGAATGTGAGTCAGGTCAGTGGTGCTGCTGAAGAATTCCTTTATCCTCCAAATAAATGGCAGTGAAAGAAGAAAAACGTCCTTTCTGAACTGGCCCTCCAGCTGTTCCCCTGTTTTTCCTTGGCCTTCTACATGATGCCCACAGTTTTTCGTATCTGTTTTGACTCCTCTCCATTGTCTAGTGACCTGGCACTGCAACACTAAGGTGTCAAAAAAGGACCAGACCTTACGATGATACTCTTGTGCCCCTGCCATAAGCTGCCTCCACCTAACGTGGCAATGTGCTGATGTGCTCAGCAGTAACGATTTAATGTTGGTGGAAGGCACACAAGCAACAAAATTATGCTACTCCTGTATCCTTTTGGAAGGAGTGGTAATGGGAAGAGAAAAGGGTATTTATATAGAATAATTAACTTCATTACAGGCAAATCAGAAATAAAATCAAATCAGCAAGCAGATCTTTTGTATACTCCTCACAAACGTTCACACTGAGCTCAGAGTGACATACGACACAATGACTTCTGCCATTATTTCCTTTTGATTTACTCACAGCATTTGGTTTCCTGGAGCTTTAAATCTTACGCTGTGGTTTTGCAGTCACTTTAAAGTCAGCATAAATCAGTATTCCTGCCAAAAGAGGAAGTCCTCCACCTCTGCCTGCTCATTACGTGATTTTGTGTGCACACTGGTTTTATTTTAACTGGGATCAGTTCTAATTGGTATCAGTTCACTGAGCTGTCAAACAGACTTGGGCTAGCACAAGAAGCAGGAAGGGTGAATAAGCAGGCACTGTCTGGAGTGGGGCAGAGGGGAAGTATTACTCTGCCTTTCTCTGGTAATACTGATATATGCCAGCTTAAAGAGAACATAAAATCAACTACTGGAATCTTGACCTCCTTTTGACGGACAGAGTAGAAGTAGAAAAACAGAACTGTACAGTTTAGTACCCAAATCCACAGACTCATGTCAGTCTCAACGCTTCAGAAGCAACTGAAGTCTTGCTTCTCATGACAGCAAGTATAAGATACCTATGGAGAAAACTCTCCTTGTTCTCCTACCTTGCTCCACTAGCGCTTTTACTCTCCCAGGAGTTCCAACCCCGATGTGGAACACACCTTTCTCCAACATATTCACCTGTTCTTTTATCTAATTTGAAGAGAGAAAGACAAACCACAGTAAAACCACAACTGGTTTAAAATTTCTTCTCAAAGCACTGGAAATACATTCAAGTTCTCATAGTATCTCTTTCTAGAACACAATCAAGTAACAAATGCTATTCATCTTTCAAACTGTCAAACTGATATGCAAGGGAAAAAGTTTAAGAAATGTAACAGCCAGCTGGGCATCACACTTCTCTAGAAGTTCAGTCATCTTCAACTTTGAAAATCTGCTATTGCACCAACTATTTTTGGAGGTGAGAACAGTATGCTTCCTTCAGCATTTAAACAAATTCTCTGGAAATATCTGGAAAACCGACAAAGTTGAATGAACTTTAAACTCCATCTAGACGAAGACACTGGAAAAGGGTGAAATAAAGCAAGTCACGTGTGTTTGACAATATTTATATTGAAGGCCAAATGTCCACTGATTACTTCCAACATGCCCATAATTTGTGCTCTCCAACAGGTATATGGATATTTGGTATCCAGGCATCCAACTGGCAGAATGCAAATGTGGGTGCTGGTACAGTTTGCTACCACAAACCTGTGTGTGTGAGCCTTCTACTTAAATAGGCAAAAGTCATCTGAATGAGCAACTCACAGGGAGGTGGAACATCTTTAAAATATAGCACATGCATAAGCATCTACATTCTGCATAGGACTGCACCAGAGCTATTGGAGATAGTGTTTGGCTAGATTCCCCAGATGGCAACAATAGGTTACTAAAGGAAGCATTACCTAAAGAACGGAACATTATATGAACACTATATGAAATGTACTATTACTAAATGCTTTAAAACGAAAATGGTACGCCACTGGTTAGTTGTTTTGCTGTTCTATCAAAATTCCTTTGCAGCTCTCATACCTTTATGTGCTTTGCAAACAACTTTAGAACTCTGCAGTCTCCTTTAAATGCTGTCATTGACCTACCAATAAAAAAAATGAAAAAGGAAATGCAAGCATCAGGGCTGGGATTAAGACCACACAGGAGGAAAGCAAAACTAACTGGCATTTCTCAGCATGCTTGAGACACACAGTCCCCCAGTGACCCCTGCTTGTACTCTGAACACTAAGTACATTCTTGTTTGCTACTTGATCAAGTGGATCAACTGGACAAACACAATAGAAGATATCAGTAGGGGGCAATATTGTTTAGATAGCTTTTCAGATAATATTTAGTAATTATGGCCTGTGCTTTCACAGCTAACAATTCAAAACTGACTAATCACCAAATCCCAATTAAAAAATATCTCAGTCACTGAGATACAGGCACAAATGAACGTGTGTGTGCATGCACCAAGGGGAAGATCTGTGTATGGACCAATATACATTTTACAGTCTTCCTGCAGTGTGCCTGCTGGGAAAACCTAGGCTGCCACAGTCTTTACTGCATACATTGCCCAAATTCAGTTAACCAAAACTCATTTGTCAGAAAACCCGACTTGTTTTTCCAACACTCCATTTTGGCACACAGTAACAACAACCCTATGTTCTGTATTAATCAAGCAGGAGACAATATATTCAGTATTTACTGAATGTCATTTAAGACAGCTTTCTCTGCATGTTTTTTGCAGTGCACCGAATTTTCAGTTTGCCCTTGCACAAAGCTAAAGGTTTATATACAAGTATACATATAAACCACCTAAGTTTCAGATTGTAACACCTGCATGCAGGGGATAAGCACTACTCGCATCTCTGCCATATCTACGCTTCTATCTGTGGCATGGAGTCAAACTTCCTAACTCTCTATCTCATGTTGTACTGACAGATGATCCCAGGAAATGGGGTCAATACACAAAACACAACCATGAAATTTGTGAGATATACATTAATTCATTAAAGTCATTGAAACTTCTGGAATGAGAAGGAAGATAGAGAAGGGAAAAAAAGAAGACAAGGAACACTGAAAATTGTCATCTCTGCACAGCAGTTTTGCCAGCCTGAGCCAGCTGAGAACACAGATACAGACCTAGAAGCGCTCCGGCCAGACGCACACGTTGGCACTTGAGGCCCCCAAATGTTATGTCTTCATCGCCTTTGGTGCAAAGTCACAATTTCTAGTGGTGGACCATGATGCTTTATGGGTTTACTCTGTTCCCAAGTACAACATGTTGCACGTTTCCCCAGAATTGGTTACACTTTATTTTTGGTTTTAAACAAAAATAGCACTTCCATACAACTGAAGTACCAAGTGTTACTTCAGTCTAAAACCAAACACCACACTCCCACAGTCTGAAGAAGCAAGGGATATTGCATCAGTTTGAGCCAGTGAATTTGTTGGCTAGCAGAGGACAGTGTCCCAGTTTTGCCTTTATGTCTGTGATTCCAAGACAAAACCTCTGACTGACTGCCAACCTCAACATAACATTTGCTATTGACATACTTGATGAGTTCCAAGGAACGAAGGGCAGAACTGCAGATAACCAGCATCACCACCGACCTC
>Ga0181612_151169_pt1 | contig 12375 bp, 10 predicted proteins | sample HoacroProtozoa21_FD_119630 | JGI IMG/M metagenome (GOLD analysis project Ga0181612, IMG submission 119630) | Hoatzin crop microbial communities from Cojedes, Venezuel. Combined Assembly of Gp0051906, Gp0051904, Gp0051908 | reverse complement strand
GGGAGCAGGGGGCGAGCCCCGCCGTCCCACACCCGTGCCGAGACGCGGGACGGCCGCGGGCTGCAGCCACGCACGGCCCCGTGCCCTGGCGCAGGGCTGGCAAGTGGCACCGCAACCGCGGGCCAGCGCACCCTTCCCCACGCAAAGCCATGACGCTGTCACTCGCCTTCCAGAACAGCTCCAGAGACCAAAAGCAATGAGAAGACTCTTTCCTGGTAGCAGCACAGGGGACCCAGGGTGACGCAGGTGAATTCCTCCGTAACGGCCCACCTGCCAAGCGTGCCGGGACGGCTTGGCTGCCGATGCTGCACTATTCGTTTCCTCCATCAGCCCAGAATGGCCCTGTGCCTCATCTCTTCCCAGGACGACGTCTGGAGCGCAGGACTCTGCTCCTGGGAGCATCTCTTCCCCTGTCTCGCCCCTGGTTAATGGCTGCACAGGCCTCAACACGGCCACGCCGGCCGGCGGCGGCTGCGCGACTGCTCTGCCGGGTAGAGCATCACACATCTCGCCTCTGGTCCTGCTCCAGAGAAGGCTGAGCCCTCCGTAACGTGCTCCTTCGTTTGGCATCAAGTGATTGTAAAAGTCCAAAAAGTCAGGAAAAAAGGTTCCTAGGATCTGTTAAGTCAACTAGATTGGGTTGGGGGGGTGGGGGCTGTGTGGAGACGGGACAGGGAAGAAGTGCTAAAGTCACCATTAAATCCTAAATAGCCAACCAAGTTTCTGCAGGCGATCCAAACCCTGCCCACAGCTTTCGCGGATGGATCCCCGGGAAGTCTTCAGCAGGCAGCCCCCATCAGCAGCGTGCCGGAAGGGACCGGCGGCCGTGCCTGCGTCAGCCCCGTGGTGGCCACGGCAGGGACGCAGACCCACGGCAACGCATCCCCACTGGGTTTCCTACCTGTGGCCGCCCACGGCTTGGCACACGCCCTGCGCTTTACACAAGCCCCCAGGCCACAAGCCCCCCGGCAAAGCGCGCGGTCCGCGGCAGGGGTCAGCGGGGCAGGCTGCAGAGGCGAGCGGCCGCGGGGCGAGGGGCCGTGGGGACCACGCTCCCGCCAGCGGCACTCGCTGCCGCGGGGTCACAGGCCCTGCTTCGCCCCCAGCCCATGCACACGCGGTTCCCTTTTAAAAAGGGGTAACGTGCAGACTAGGAATATGAAAATATGGCAATTTTATAGGCGACAGCAGTCTCCACCTTCAGATGTCAGTTATACATTAGAACTGGACAAATTATTCATCAGGAACAGTTTGAACTCAGGGGAAAGAAGAGTTTTCTCCTCTAAATACTGCAACCAAAGCCTTTGTCGGGGCACTTCGAATATGTCGAGTGGATCTGTGTGCGCACGCTTCACAGCACGGTTATATTTAACAAACAGCGTGACCCGCAGGCTCACTCAACATTTCATACACCTGTCCAGCTTTGCCTGTTTATAAACCGCTCAGAGTTATTCAGAGGCACGATTATCCCAAGCACGTCACCCCCGCCACGCTGGATTCGCAGCTTCGGCTGCGGCTCACGTGCCGGGAGCTCTCCTCGCCCGGGAGCTGGGCGCCCGTGTGCCAGCCAAGGACTGCCGGGCTTTCGCACCCGCGACAGCCGCTCCCAGCGGGACCGGGCGCTTCTCAGACAACGCCTTCCGACACGAAATCACCCCTCAGACACACTGCCTGCTAAGAAGTCAGCAGAGAGCGGCCACGTTCTATGGCGAAAAGTTACTGCATCCATTAGTTTCGTAGGTTTTTCGGAAGACAAGGCCTTCACAGACGACCTGGTTGATGCTTTGCAGGGGAGCAAAGTTACACCAAAACTTTGGGAGGGAATTTTTTCATGCATTAAATTTAAAGAACAAAAAACCCCAAAACACACAACACTAAAATAGAACGGAGTTCGATATTTACGGCTTAATGTTTTTTTAAGTCAGCAGAACAAAACTCTGGTTTTCCTTATTGACTGTTAACCACAATAACATAAGACTTGCTCAATTTCATCTTTGTGCCTTTAATATTGGGAATCTCTTTTTGATTTTCTTGACGAGGAAACATCCAGTTTTCTGGCTGGAGCCCATTATGTAAAGAAAGCATAAAAGGACTCATTACTTTTTAACTACTAGCAGGGAGGCAAACGGAATAACTCTCTTATTTTCGGTGAGTTCAGCAGCCGGTAGCATCAGTACGTCAAACACCGCGTTTGTAGCATCCCGTCTCCAAAGCTCTTTGACACAACCCCAATGTCGGATCCGACTGTGGCGTCACACAGCCCCGTACGCGTGGGGGTCGATGGACGCTGCAAGCCATGCTCTGGCCGCAGGGCCGGTGCCGTGCCGGCAGGCCCGGGAGCCTGGCCACGAGACCCCCCCCAGCCCCGGCTCCCCAGGGAAAGGGCGCTTGGGAGAAGGAAACCAGGTCCGCAACAGGGACACTGGAGGAGACGGGCACGTGTCCTTCCCTGCCTCCTCAAACAGAAACTCTACTCCCGATGTGTCTCTCCACAGCATCTCTTTTTTTCAGAGGCCATATAAATATTATTTTGAATTTTATATTCCAAACCTATGGTTTTTTGTGGTAAGTTGTTGGGTTTTGGTTTTTGTTTTTTTTTTTTTTTTTTTTTGAACCCACACAGTAATTAAAGCAGTGGGTTAAACAGCACAAGAGAGAATCTGCCTGGGGGCTGGGGAATACCATCCCCACCAGAGACTGAACACTGCCAGCCGCCCGGCTGGTAACGGACGGGCATTTTAAAGGAGGCAAATGCCAAACAGCGGAGGAGCGTAACTGGCGCTGTTTGTTGTGCGCTCGCTGATGAAACGCCAGCAGAACTGAGTCGCTTCAAAATGACATGTTTACATGACATCAAAGAGGCTGAGCTGACTTTACATTATATCTGTGACAAATGTATATATTGGATTGCTGTCTGCCATTTAGACCTTCTCTGATTACTTCTCATTGTAAAGAGAAACATTTGCGATTCTGCTCACTCGGTAAATCTGTAGAGTGACTTGTTAGCAACACATGCAGGGAAAGTTGTTGAAAAGCCCTTCTGGGCCTACCGTAGTAAATATGTATTCACACACCCGATAATGTGCCGCCGCTCGCTGCCTGAAAGACGCACGCAGGCAGAGAGGCACACACGGCAGTGCTTGGGCGCGTGCTCCCAGCCGAGCATTTCACGTCAGGCATTAAACCCAAGCCGCCGCCTCCTCCCGGACCCCCGCCTGACCCCGCTTCCCGCGCCTCTCGCCATCAGACGCCACGGAGGTTCGCTTCGCCGCGACAGCCCCGGCCAGCAGGGCGTGCACAGGCTGCCCGGCTGAAATTGCCCCGGGGGGTGAAAAATAAGCAAAAACAGCGTTGGTGCCTAAGTATTGGGAAAAGATAGAAGCAGAAAGTTGCTTGCCTTTCCCAAACACGTCTCTGTTGCCTTTAGCAGGGGAAAAGAAAGCCTAGGGAATTACTGAGCACTGCCACGTCCCGGGAGGGGTGGGCTTTCTCCCCAAGCCCCGCAGCCCTGGCAGGACAGAGGGACGCAGCAGCCGTCGGCGGGGCAGGGGCTGCAGGCGTCGGAGCCGGCACAGCCCAGCGGCACGCCGAGAGCCGGCACAGGAGGAGCCTCCAGAAACACCACCCGGCTGGTCACCGCTCCTCTGCGTACCGGGGCTGCGCGCGGTCATCCCCGCGTGCCCTGCCGCCAGGTCGGCCGCAGCGGCGGAGCGGGGTACCCCCGTCTCGGGTACCCCCGTGGGGAGCATGGGCAGCTGGCACCATCCCCGTGAAGCCGAGCAAGCTTCATGTCGGTCATGGCTAACGCCGCTCCTGCTGACCAGCAAGCAGGCCACACGCTGAGGCTGCAGGGAGCGTGCTGCCGTCGGGATGCTCGAGCGTCTGCTTTGCCAGGAAAGCTACCAGCTCCCGCGAAGCCCAGGAGCGGGACGCGGGGGAAAAGCGCTTCGCCAACTGCTGATTCCTGCCCAGAGCTCCCAGGGTAACGGCTCCTGCCAGGCTGACAAGTTGGGGTGCCCCACAGAGAGCAAACGGACACAGGCAACTCCCCTCCACCTCTCTCCCCTCAGAAGACCCCGTCCGTCAGCCCTGGCTAAGCAAAGCCTTGGAAGATGCTGCCCAAAGCATTCCCAGCATCACTGTGGGCCAGGGTACCGCAGGGGCTCCCAGGGGACAAACCCGGGGCCAAGCCTGGCACTGCCTGATGACGGCAAGAGGAGGGAGAGCTCGGGCAGCTGCCTGCACCCTTGCCCGCCCAGGAGCCATTAGTGCTCGCGGGGTGCTCGTCCCCGAGCACGCGGGACGAAGGGGAAGCAGCAGCGGTCGCTTCGCGGCAGGGCCAGCTTGAGAAGCCGCTTTCTGCTCCGGACAAGCCGAAGGGGAGAGACTGCCCACAGAACCCCGAGCACGTTTCACCATCAGCTGAGCGCCAGCAGACCTGGAGCCCTCGGATCAGTTTTAAAACAAACCCCCCCCCCCCGTGACACAGGTAACGGCCTCGCATCGCTCGCTGCTTCGCACGCGAACTGTGGGAAAGCGGGTTTCGAGCCCGAGAACAGCGTGGCCACTTTGGGAAGGAACGGCACACCGCTCGCCCAAGGGACCCCGGGCTGCCGGGGGCACAGGGCTGGCCGCAGCCCCCCGGCAGCCCCCTCGCCCTCGGCGCGGGGTGGGCAGCCAGCAACGGCTGAACGCACCACAACGCTTCCCCCGTGGCCTCTGCGGGTCCATGTGTAAACAGAGAAAAGATTGCCCACCTGCTTCCGTCTGAACCCGAGGAAGAACTTCTTCCCTCTGAGGGTGACGGAGCCCTGGCCCAGGCTGCCCAGGGAGGTTGTGGAGTCTCCTTCTCTGGAGATATTCAAGACCCGCCTGGACAAGGTCCTCTACAACCTATTGTAGGTGACCCTGCTTCGTCGGGGGGGTTGGACTAGGTGACCCACAGAGGTCCCTTCCACAGAATCACAGAATGGTAGGGGTTGGAAGGGACGCCTGATATTGAGATATTTATAAACATTTATTAGGTCCCCTCTCAGCCTTCTCTTCTTCAGGCTGAACAAGCCCAGCTCGCTCAGCCTCTCATAGGAGAGATGCTCCAGTCCGCTCATCATCCTCATAGCCCTAAAACCCCAAACATTCTGTGATTCTGTGTCATCTTCCAAGTGACTTATGCAATCAGCAGTGCAGAAATGTGAGGGGAGCCGTAACTGGCAGCAGAGACAAAAGATTAGTAAGTGGAACTTTTAGAAAAATAACCCTTCTACATACTGATGCTCTTTCACAGCCATTAAAGTGAGTTGATAAGACGGTAAATATCCATCATTAATAATGTTGCCACCCTTGCTTCTGCTAACTTTTGCATTGCTATTATTGTTGTTTTTCAGGATGAGGAAATAGGAGGATGAGTTTGGGAAGCGAAGTTAGCAAGAAGTTGACAGGACGTTGACACTGCTGATAAAGGAAAGCAAGGTATATTGGGCTGTCTTAATCACAGATGCTGCTTCTGAAATATGTAGAGACTGAAGTTTAGATATTATCTGTTTCGGTACCCATTCACTGTAATTCATGCCAGGCAGTTTGTATCAGTAGGTGGATGCCATTTTTAGCAGGAAATTAAGGAAACCACCTGGCTTCACTGTGTCCCTGTTCTTTCCTGACATTACCTTTCTTTAATTCTGGCAACCACAAGAAAGTACCATATCTTACTACAAAGATATTTACACAGCAGTCACATTATGACTCTGTCTTACATAGAAATACTTAAAAGTTAATAAGAAGTTAATACCTTAAGTTAATTAACATCAGTCAAATACTGCTATCAGTATAGGTTCAGCAGCAAAGAATTCAGCACAGATTAACTTTCTGAATTTGCTTTTCAGGCAGGCTTTGCAGTCTGTGCCAAGTTCTGTAGCTTCAGTGCTATGCTGCTTGCAGTCTACTCGTTTAAGTATACCTTCATATGATACAGTCACGCCTTGCTCAAAATGTAGGCATGGCATGTTAGACAATGTAGCACCAGGCAGAATGGATGGCTCTCGTGGTTACAGTCTTTTACTATAACTTTGAAATATTTAGTATAGCTGATATATATTGTGATTATTTGTGTCTGGAACTTTGTGGAAGTCCAAGTTCCTGTGGCATAAAACTGGATGAACATTGAAATTAAGTTTTGAATGTATCAGCAAAGCAATACCACTAACATTAGTGATTAGAAACAGCAGGTTGGGATGAAGTTTTGAGGTACGTGTATAGAACTGGTGACTGCTGCAAAATAAATAAGCTATTAACTGTAGGACTGTGGCACTCACTGAATTTCCTGCCATTAGCAATGTACTTTCTAAAGAGATCTGGCTACAATATTTGTTGCCTTGGGACAGTGAAAATACTTGCGTTCAGCAAGGAAGCACTAAATGGGCAGTACTGAAACATTATCAACCAAAAGCTTAATAGCTACTGAAGGCATACGACTAATAGTCTAAACTAACTGGCTAGGATGACCGTATGAAATTGGAAAGCCTGTTGCTGACTTCTCCACTTAACCCTGTTTTCTGAACTGAGTGCTGTGAGATAACTGAGGAATTTTTGAGAACACCCCCAAGCATTGCTGAGGCTTTCACACTGAACACTCACGCAGATACAACGAACTAGAAATATCCATGTGTCATGATAAAGCATAAGATGCAAAAGCTATACTGTGCCATGGGTTTATCAGCCAGAACATTTATAACTTGCTGTTGCAAAGGAAACTAGGTGTAGCTTAACAGTCTTAGAACAATTTTTCTTATATGTGATAATAGTGCACTCATTTTCATGGCCTTACATGGATCCATGAGTTACTTGTATCCAAGAGTTAATGAGATTAGCTACAGCAACATTTGCTTAGAAAATATTTTCTAAAAGAAGTTTAAGGGAAAAGACCCTGGATCATCTGTGCCCTAAATGTAAAGGTTTAGGATAAGATATTTCTCATATAATTTTGGTCAATTAGAGGGTAAAAGTTAATGCTCCCTTTATAGAAAATAGTGTAAAGCATTTGAGCTAAATTGCCCTGCAGAGGTGTCGTTGCTCTCAGATGCCTATTTTAGGACTGGAGGAATTACCTCATTGAAGTCTCAGAACTTCTTCTCTTAGTACAGAGTCCCTGTACAGATGGTGAGAATGGACACCTAACTTCCATCTGGCTAGACAGATTCATCAAGACAGATAGATCCCACCCATAGTAGTTAATATTTTTTTTTGCAGTAAGGAATCCTAAGTTATAGCCACTGTAGGAATTTCAGTGTTCTCTCAAAAAAGGGAGAGATCTAATTTATTAGGGCAAGATTTTACAGTTTGTTCAAATATAGGTGTTCTGAATGTATCTACAGGAAGTATGCAGTTGGAAATGTAAGCCTTTACATTAGATGCAATGTGTGGAATATAGATGGGGAGGGGTCCAATTTTCTGTTCCCTGTAAGTTTCATCCAATTCAAAGGCTGCTCTGTATTCTGTCAGTTAAAACAATTCCCTTTTTTTGGAAGGGAAAGGGCCAGATTATTGGAGAAATTTATACTTTGACTTCTACCCACTTCTGATCCCAGTTGAATAATATATTCCCTTTTACTGGCCTGCCACCACTTAGGCGCTTCCATATGGATGGGAGGAGTGATGACCGCTATCTGTTCTATTAGTTTCACTGAGCAACTCAAAACTAAGCATACGAAGTTAAGTTTTGGTCCCACTAAATGCAGTAGCAAAGCTGCCATGGATTTTAGTGGTATTAAGATTTCACCTCTGGTATGTTTATGGCAACTCTGAACTTTCTTTTCTCTGCACTTCTGCCCTACTGTGGGGGTTTTTTGGGAACAGGAGGAAGTGGCTACCCTTTTGTTTAAGCCAATAAATCTGAATAGGGCTTTGTTGTGACTAGAGTTAAAGCACTGCCTGAGGTTACTGCTGTAATATGTAATAATACAGTCTAACAAAGTACAAGCCTACTCTTATTTACTGTACCATGTTTCACACACGTGACAGGAATCTAGAGGCAACAGCCAGTTATTCTGACAGGTGATTTGACATCAAACTATTAAAATTGTTATTTTTGCCTTCCCAGACTACAGAACTATTTGAGCAAATACTGTTTTGCTTGCCATTAATTCACTAAAACTGTGAACACTGTTTGAAACTCGGCTGAAGTTTGGAGGACCATTATCAGCTTTAATCATGCTTCTGTCAGAGTATTTTATTTGCCACCGTAACTGACTGGTGGTGGCTTTACTGGGTGAGTTAAAAGAGCTGTCAATCCCACTCCCCTTCCCTGCCATTAGCACCTCCCAGTGTGGTGTGTGCTCCTCATCACGTGATGGGACACAACTAGCAGCCGTAACAAAATCTTACTGGATGTTGGTTTGGAACATTTGGTATGTGAAACATGGTGATCAGTGGATTGTTGAAAGCCCTGCTCTTTATCACTAAGGCAGACTATCTGTTTTACTTGGAAGCTGAAAGCTAAAAGAAGGCATTGGATGCTTTCTTTTTCTATTGAACTGAAAATTCAAGCCACTTTTTTCTTAACAATTATGCTTTTTTCCTGTGCTTTGCAATTGCTTATAGCAGATATCCATGGCTACTTGTTAACCTGCTGCAAAAGCTATTAAAAGTCTTACTTAGACTAGGAAGTTTACTATTAATACTAAAGCAGCCTAGTTGGCAGCTCTGCCAACACAACGCACATCCTGATCTGCCCTGGCTTTTGACATTCAGGAGAATGATTAACTTGTAAACTTGTATGGTTTTCCTCATGAATGAATTCTGCAACAGATACATGTGTAAGTACAACTTTAATAAGTAGATAAGGCAAAGACACAAATGTTCAAAAGCACCATTATGTTCTCAAAAATATTTACAGATCAGGTAAATAAAGTTATGAAAATCATAGATCCCAACAGACCTGCGTGTGCAGGGAGCCCTTGAGTCAGTGAGAGCTGTGTGTTTGGATCTGGCACAGTACATAGCCCTCAATTATCAAATCATTGGGCAATAAGACACAGTGACCATGTGAACACAGTAATTAATACATTCGGCAGTGGTTATGTGATGACTGGACTCTTGCCAGAGCTAAACGAGAGCTGTGCCAGTCAGCTAAGGTAGTTCTAAGTTCTAGAGCAGGGAGCAGGAATAGCTCATTTTCTCTCTGGATTTCCCAAAGGGAAATGGTGTTTGCACACTGGGAGGACTAGAGTGCCACTCAGCTTTCCTCCCCCCCGAGGGCTGCTGTGCACTGCGCTGTCTCCATTGTCCTCTCCTCTTTCTTCCTTAGTTACCCAATGGACACACTATGTTGGGAAATGTGGAGGCACTGCAGTTCTCAGCAGCTGTTCCTAAAGTAATACAAAGCCTGGCTTGTTATAAGTCAAATTTTAATGGACATTTTTCTTTAAAACATTCTCTTGCTTTGCTACCTGCATTGCTATTCCACCTTAGGTATATGAAGGGTAATAACCACAGCTTTGCTAGGTTTTACACCTTTGCCAGTGAGGTACTTGTTAATATGGCAGCTTTCATAAAATCTTTAAAAATGTGAACTTAGGCTAGGATATACAAAGCCTAAAGAAGGAAGAAAGGGCAGTAGGGCAGGGCAGGCTGGGCGAGATGGAGACTTCCACCTTCTGGAACATCTAAAAGCTGAGATAATCTGAGGCCATTAGCATTTAATTGTTTTTATAGGGCCTTTTTATAATTACTTGTTGCTTTTAGACTAGTCTACAGATGCCATACTGTAAAACAGGACTGATGGACTAATTAGCAGTCTCGGAGGCCAAAGAATGTCTGGATGTGGGGTCAAACTCTTTCTCCAGTGACTAGGGGTTCTGCAGGGCTGGCAGTGTAGCATTGTTGAAACATTTGAGTAGAACAGGTAGTGCCATGTTCTATACGATAACTTTTCTATATGGGTCAAGATAAGATGCTTTCATTAGATTACATCTCTGTTTTCTTTGTCGGTTAAGGTTAGGCTGATGTGAAACATGGACCAAAGTTTTACATACTCTTTGTGCTTTTTAAAGTGGCTGGTGCTTCCTTACACAGCTAATTGTAATACTAGCACTTCTGCAGTGAGAAAGAAGGCAGAGCCAGGCAGAGAAGGAAGAGGTTGATTCTGCATCTAGCAGTTAAATGTCTTTGCACAGCAGATAATTTACATCCTTTTTCATGATGTTTACTCTGCGCTTCACACGCTGAGTCTGCCATAAATGACTAGGGCAATGTCTCCAAGACTGTTCTATTGACAACTGAGTTAACAAACTGTAAAGGTCTGATCCTGCCTCTGAGCTTTTCCTACCTAGAACCACGGCAATCTATATGCACATTTTGCTGGTTTATGTAATGAACAAAGTGTAAGAAACGATGCATTAGATTTGTAGCAGTCTCATCGCCCTAGACTTGTACAAGAAACACTGACTTTTAAAATCTGTATTCATATTCTTATGCCTTGAGTTCATCCTTGTGCCTTGATTCAGTCCAGTAAGCTCTTATTGGCATATTGTTGATTTCCGACCTGGCAGTATCACAATGACCTGCAGAGTTTTGTTAGCAAAAATTGAACACTGACAGGTCAGGACTCTCCTCCTCCTTTCCTAGCAGAGGGCAGGTGCCTCCTTGTTAATGTATGAAAAATGTCCTTTAAAAACACAGAGCAAACCAAAGCGACCAAGGACACAGCTTTTGTCAGAAATGTCCTGAAAAGCAATAGAAAAGAGGCGGTCCTCTCCCATGCTATAAGCGTGGGGTCAGTCACTTACAGGCAGCCTGTGTGGTGGTAATGGGAAGATTTTTCAGGCATGAGTGGAAGTAGTGGGAGCCAGCCCACGAAATTTTGGGGCATTGGTCTTTCCATTAACTGGTGATGTGTGAGAAACACCTGGCAAAATCCCAGCAGGGAGAGTTCATAGTCTTTTTTCACTTATCCTTTTTCTACTTTGTTATGTAGTATCAAATGAGGAAGATGCAACTTCTGATTCTGCCCTGCTTCACCCATGTTGGGAGGAAAGCAATCAACAGTAGCAATCTAAAAGAACAGTGTTTTATTATTCTTTTTAGGCCAGGCTTGCGGATTAGTCTAACTCAAGCCACAAAAAAACCCAAAGATACTGCCTGATAAAAAATTACCAGTATTGACTTCTATACATATAATATCTATACAAGTATTTCCCTGTGTTTGCTGATTCATACAAATACTACTTCACAGCACAGAGATCTTAAACAATACCCCAAATGTGTTAACCAAGCTAGCAGCAGCTTGCCAGCTAAGCCTGCTGAAGTCCTGTGCTAATCAGCTGGGGTTGGCTGCTAGCATGTCATCTGCACTGTTCCTTAGCAAAGGTACTGAAGGTCATAATTTTGTGCAAACCTGAGTGTTGGCAGACAGACAAAATAATACTAAGAGCTTGCCTTAGCAAACTAAGATGGGACTCCAGAAAGACCTGTTTATAAGGCCCATCAAATGTGTATGGACTCTGTCATCTGTGGGATATTCAGGATGAACATTTTGATAAGGGTCTGGAAGAAAATTGTCTACAATGGACTCTTTTTTTTTGTTTTTTTTTTTAGTATATCTTTGGGCCCACAGGGAACCCAGCTGTTTATATTAGTGTCCAGAAACTGCTGCCAAGGTTTTATTTAAGAAAAAGGAGCATTATGTCAAATGCTTGTGTTACAGCGCTGTAGAAAAAAAAAAATTATGAAGACTTTATGTAGGAGGTTTAATCCACAGTTGCTTTTTTTAAAAAAATGGGTTTTAAAATATTTCAAAACTTTTCTGGAAATATTGTAAGAAAATATAGTACATAATTAAAAAAAAATTACTTCTTTGCAGTGATAGGAGAATATCTAGGCATGTGACGAGGTTTAATTTCAGCATCTTGTACTTTATGATGATCTTGATTCAGAAACTGCTTCTCAGCCATAAGGAACTTTTACTCACTGTGGTACAACCTAATGACAGAGGCTGTCCCTTCAAACTTAACTCCTGTGGCAGCAGATGCAGTTGCGTACATCTTGATAGAGAGCGAGTGGCTGAATCTGCATCAATTGAAATAATTCACTGTATCAATTCTTTCATGATTAAACACTCTTTCACCTGATAAATTCTATACTGGCTTTTGTGTTGGTAAATTAAGCCATATGACCATTTAACCCCATACCCTATTAGTGGATTCTAAGGCAAGCTTAGAGCATAGGTACTTCACCACTTCACAACTAGCAGTGTTATGATTAAACTGGCTACCTGCAATGCTGGTGTCCAGGGAAGGAGCAGAAAAAGCCTGTCAGTAAACGAACTTTATTAATAGAAATCTTATCACAAATGTCAACATGTAAAAGCAATTGTAACATTTAAAT
>Ga0181612_117254_pt1 | contig 12375 bp, 5 predicted proteins | sample HoacroProtozoa21_FD_119630 | JGI IMG/M metagenome (GOLD analysis project Ga0181612, IMG submission 119630) | Hoatzin crop microbial communities from Cojedes, Venezuel. Combined Assembly of Gp0051906, Gp0051904, Gp0051908 | reverse complement strand
CTGCCTCACTACAACCTTCTTTCAGGTAAGACTTGTTCTACAGACCCCTCCCCAGCCTCATTGCTCTTCAAGCGTACAAAAGATGTGCAGTTTTAAATAGTTGCTTTTTCCTTAATCTTTATATAATCTGTTTCAAATTGTCCTTTTAGGGGTACACTCCTACGCAATAAAAAGAATCATCAACTAAGTATCCCCTGCATGATTTTTGCTTTTTAATTCACCCACACTTCCAACAAGTGATGTCTGCCATAAATTATGCTACAACAGGAATTTATATAAGCTGCATGTTGGAGAACATTAGGAGAGTTGCCATTTAGTTGTAATTTGCAAATGGCCTATGAAGCAGAATTGTAGAATCTAGTAAGATGTGTGTATTTAAAAAATAGATGATAAACAAAATACTACCTTATACATTTTATGTGGATTTCGTATTTATTCTGTTTCTTTCCATCAGGCTCATTTGTATGTACAAGCCACAGATACCTTCCAACCTGCAACATCATCATTTACCCTATATATTCTTTTATGTCTACTCTTTTAGCCTGTATGATCTTTCCTACCAATGTATTTTAAAAAAGGCTTTATACAAAAATGTAGTAAAAATTGCCTGATTTATTTTCAGATTATTGTTGATTAGTTATTCAGAAGCAGTACATTTTTATCCTCATGTTTATCTGATATGTGTTCTGATGTAGAGGTTTAAAGACAAATATGAATTTATAAAACACCATTAGGTCGTGTGTTTATTTTAAAGATTAAAGTGGGTGACAGATCAGCCTCTTCTAAATTGTTCATTCCGCATAATTACACACATTTTAAACCACACTTATTTCATCTGTGATGTGTATAAATCCAATGCAACATTAATTTTTCTATTAAAAACCCCCACGTGTTAATGGAAGCAGGGGGGACTACCATCCGTGTTCTTGAAATTATATTGGGTAGTTTTGTTTTTCATAACTTATATTAGAACAATCAGGTCTTAATTTTATTGTCAAGATCTAAAATGTGGATATACCTCACATCTAATAAAAAGTTATTCTAGGATATATCTTTCAAGGGAGGTGATATACAAAGATTACTTTTAAGGTAATTTTTTTTCTAAAGCATTATTCCTAAAATAAGCCATAAAGTAAATTATTCCTATACTGAATAAAATGTATTTGAGTTAATGATTTGTACACTTTATGAGCATATAGTGAGAACAGAAGAAATGTTAAAAACCATTATAGATTCCTAAGTATTTTATTAGAAAAAAATGAGCAGCTTACTCTGCAGCCTGACTGGCCAATTACAATGATTTGTTTCTAATAGGAGGATAATTTCGTTTTGGTAAAAAAGAAACCATTAAGTTTCATGTTGTCATTTATTCACAGTCAGATTTTGTAAGGCGTTTGAACCCAGCAGCTAATTTGTTATTTTCCTCTGTATTCAGTTTTGCTCCAGTATACAGTTTATGTGTGACGAATACAAATATAGCCTGATGAAAAGCTCCTGAGAGCAGTTAAACAGTTTAGAGAAGGTAGATAAAAGGGGAAACAAATTTTTAAAAGACAAAATCTAAGATCTAAATATAGACCTCCTTGCTTGAGTTCAGCTTCTGGAATATGCACTGAATCCATTTGTAAGACATCTAGATGATACCAATAAATAAGCATCAACATGTTATTTCCAGAATGAATCATTTCAAACCCATCAAACTTTTTTTCTTTTTTTGCAGTACAGTGACAGGTCTTGGGGATAAGAGAAAAACAGACTATATAATTCATCCTGACCTTAATGTTTTATGGTCTCACGCAGTACTCTCACGAGTGAACACAAAAAAGATTGTCCAGATGAAGTTTACCCTACGTGGGATGACTATTAATCACTGTCAATCTAAAAGGATGACTAAAATGTAGTTCAGGTATGTCTTTCCTCTGAATGACAATTCACTATTTTGTAGTATTGTCACGGTGAGAGATGAAAAGTATTCTTCTAAAATTGGCAGATAAAAAGCTATGGGAGGTAGTCAAACTACATAGTAAGAAGAAAATACAGCTTATCCTAATCTTGGCTAACAATAATAAATGAACATGGGACCATTGTACATGAACTTCAGTGACTGTAGGAAGCTTTGCTAATTTTAAAGTTAGTATCCTGTCGTTTTTCTTTTTCTTCCTTCAGAAAATATCCACAGACAAGAGGAAGCTACGACTTCTCCTTTGTCCTTGCAAGTACTCTGTAGTCTTTGCTTTATTCAGGCAGAAGATAAGGCTCATCACAACTGGTAACGATCCTTCTGTTATGATCATACGTGGCAAGTTATCTTGGCCAGTTATTCTGAAGTGTGAAATCCTGTGAGCTGACTGTTTCTCAGGAAATATAAATTAAGAAAAAGAGAAATATTATTACGTCAAACTTATGTGGCGTAAACTGGCAATACTGTAATATTGCTAATAAGAAATTCAGTACTTATCCATATAATGAAAGAGACCTGAAAAAGTGCAAGGATGACTGGATGAGTCAGTCTTGACTATTTTTTTTAAATGTTTTTATCACCTAGTTGAGAATTGGTAGGTATTGACATCTACGGAGTCAATCTGAGCCAGGAAATCGCACATCAAGGGGTGGTACTTGAGCTGAGTAAAGCAGCAATTCAAACTTAAGTAAAAGTACAGCTGTAATTCGGCTGAGTGTAGCTTTTACTTCCAAAGGATTATAAAAAACTTTCTGTATGTATTTTTGTCTTAGACTTACTAATGCATTGTCAACAACCATAGATCCAAAAGCTCTCTATTCTTCTCAAATTTTTAGCACAGAGCAGAACGGTCAATAGTACCTCATTCGGTGTAAATGCATCACCTCAGGTAGTCAAGGAGGCAGATGTCACCTTCGTCTTCCCAAGCATTACCTGAATCCTTAGTGCTGTTAGAAATCATTCCACATATCCTTCTACATATCATACAGCGTAGTGCTGTTGTCTTCACAGTTAGTGGAGTTTACAGGAAGGGTACACAGCAAACTCGTCCAAAGCACTATTCTCTGCTCTTCCTCTTCTCCACTGTTTGGGGGTGCTGTTTTTAGGATCAGCCAGGCACTGTATGATACTGCTGCACACTGTTTATTTTATAGGTTTCTGCTTTAACTTTTAAATATTAATCTATATTTCAGTAATGTACCTCTCCCATGATTGATCAGGGAAGTAAACCAACATTTTGCATATGTGCAGCTAAACACCGACTCAACAGCTGACTCAAGGCAGCTGAACTAAATGTTTTCCATAACCTTGGACTATGCTACCCTTAGAATATAAGGTTAAGCTCTTGACATAGCAATGTAATTAGCAGCTCTTTTTCCTTGAAAGACAAAGTGTGTTTTGGAACAAAAGTTCAGATGCTTTCAAGGCCACAGGAAAAAATTAATGTCTGTTCTTGAAAGAAACTCAGAAGATAGAGCAGGTGGGTAAGAATATACTATGCAGCAACTAAAATGTTTTCTTTTTCTTTAAAAACCAGGTGGCATTTTCAAGTTCATTCAAATCTTGAAGAGCAGAATAACTTTTATTATCTATTTCAGTTTTTAAGGGGAGCTGGGTGCCTAATTTTCTTTGCGAATCTAGCAACTATATTCTTAGTTCCTGAAGGACACACTTGTTAAAACTTGTTCAGCTAATTTGACACATATTTGCTAGAAGAAAATATGTTACCTTGCAAGTTGTCTACTTCTACATGATGTTAAAATACATTTAAAATATTCTTTTCTAGTGAACTGTGCTTTTCATTTACACAACAGAATTTCAGACCTGGAAAGATTTTCCAGGAACTGAAGAGACTGATGTTAACATTTTTCATATTTTGCAGAAAAAAGAAGAAAAAAAAAAAAACTATGTATTGGCATGCAAGTAATCTACTTTTGGGATTACAAAGCTAAACCTCTCTATATCAGTGTAACAGAAACAATCTTTAAGTTGTTTTCTTACAGTCTATATGGATTACACAAGCACATCAGTAAACCAGTCTCTGAGTATTTTTAATCCCAGTGTCTCTGTTCTACTCGTGGGTAAACAAAATAAGCTGCTCTTGAATCCTATGAGAACTGAACAAGTGCAAATTGTGGGCAGGATGTGACCCACACCCCCATCACCTCATTCCAATTTGAATTAAAGTATGTAACCTCTTTGTGGAAAGATATGTTTTTTACACATCTAGTACCCAGAGCCGAAAGATTTGCCTTTTAAGGGCATTGATGAGTTTCTGGCTCCTCAGATGTCATTCATTCCGTCCCCAACACTACGTTTCCCACCACTAGATGTTCACTGAATCCTGAACAGGATCTAGATTAAAATGTGAAAATAAACAAAATGGCTGTTTTTTGTCTGGATCTTATTCAGGATCTGGTTGACAGCTTCCTGAAGGCAGGCTGTGGAGCTGACTGGAATGGGTTAGCCCAGTTTGTTGCTGAATCCATGACACTGGAGCCCAACTTGCCTTTCTATAATTTGTGGCACTGCAGTGAACCACAATCTCCCTTCCCCCAAAATGGATGAGGGACATGAACGGTCTTGCTATTTAATTACTCAAGGAAAATATTGACACTTTTAATTCATTTTCATTTGCTTTCTTGTCAATACCTTTCCTTTCTTTAGTATTGCTTTTGTGTGCACTCGCAAATCTTCCTTTCAGGAAAGTCACTGCAGAGACTCTTATTCTTCTCCTAATATATATGTTTTTTCTTCCTTTTTCCTTACTGCCCTTACACAAACATCAGTTTTCTTCTTAAAAAACCTATTTTTACAATAACTGTGGAAAGTAATTACTCTAAAAGCCTTCCACTGCTCAGGCAGTCTCTCTCACTTCTGAATCAGTGCTTTGTTTGCCCAAATGCAGAAAGAGACCTCTCCAATACACTCGTGTCTGTGACAGAGGATTGTCCCCCTCCTCGTAATCTCTGATGGCAGTACCAGTATTCAGAAGGGGAACCTGCTGAGAAACCTGGCTGATTCCCAGGCCGCCAGCTTTCAGCAGGTGTTGGAAGTGCTGTGTTCCTTCCCACCCGAGCTGCCAGTGAGCAGCGATCACACCAACCTCACTGCCAGAGAGCACCGCTAGCTCGGCCTCCGTCCTACAGCTCAGGGCAATGCATCTTCTTCCACAATTTTAAACGTCAACATAAGACACAGTACTAACAATACTCCACTGTTAGGTTCCTGGAGTGGCCCTCACAGATTTTCCTAATAATAATGTACTTAAGAAACTAATTACACTAATAAACACTCTGTAACAATCAATTAATATGATCATTTTAAGTCAGGCAAATTGGCATGCCCTGCTTACATCATCTTGCATAAAATCTTCTGCTGGAAAAGTAAATAAAAAAGAACTTTGCTCTTAAAGTACACCGACCTGTGGAAATTCTCTGTAAGTTAAGAGCTCTTTGTTACATAAAAAAGGTAAAAATTTAAGCGTGCTGAATCAAGTGGAACATTAAAATTTGGAGAAGCAAGCAGAACAATCTTGTGATTATATCCTTCCCTGCAGAGTTATCTGGTTAACTGATAAATTATTAAATAAGGTTTTCTTAGTTGCTTATGCTAAATATTTACTTTTTATTTAAACATTCAGCTGTGTGACACAATACTAATTAAGCATCATGGAGAGTGTACTTCTTTGTTCACTAAATTGTAGTCCTGATCACCTGAATGGACATTGCCCTGAGGGGAACATTTCTCTTTTTTTGCACTTATCCAGGCTAGATATTTCTGGATGTTCACATATAAAGGGGATCATACATTAAAATGCTGCTAACCACAGACCTGACCTTATCCACGGATCCAATTTCTTAGTCAGGTGTTAAAAATTGGTATGGCATCAGATCTGTAAAGAAAAGAATTTTAATTGACATTGCTGTCTGGAAATACAAATAAACAATGCTGGTTTAAAAATGAATATCAGGTGATTCTTTAAAATTTTTCTAGCAGCTGCCATGCTAGTCATAGCTTTCTATCCTGATTTATTTTCTTTACATGTTCAAATAAAACTGCCAGCTTTGGTAAATAGTATTGTAAGTGTCAGCATGAAACAAAAATAGTGATATGCTGTCTCTGCTTCTCACTCACTTCTGGGACATGATTTTATTTTGTACTAAGAAAGCTAAACTCAGCATAGTTAAAAGTTCTGTAACTATAGCTAACTGAAGTTGAAACCCAATGCCATGTTTACAGAAACACTTTCAATTTGCAATGCTCTGTTACAAATACTCCTATTTTTATTGAGTATGTGCTAGCAATAAAAAGAGAATTAGAGTTTGCAAGTGTCCAGACAGCTGGTTAAAAGATACTAAAAGACAAATAGAAGGCCATTCATTTTTTACAGCAGGCAATGGTAAAGCAAAAGCCAGGATAGTAAGAAAGTATTATACTACCTTTCAGCAATTACAAATATTTACATTTCATTTTTTAATAATATTCCTGAACCAATGAATAACCACAAACCAGAAAGCCTTATACAAAGCGTAACACAGCCAAGAACACACTGATGCAACAGCAATGCTGCCTTCAGCCTTCATTCTGTGAGAACCACAATTCAGCTGAGCAAATGAAAATTCATGCAGAAGAATTCTGTTACTATATTCCATCATAACAGTGGGCTAAAATTCAATTTCTATAGCTTTTAAACCATTATTATAGCATCCAACATATGCCTTTGGCTTAATTGGATAACAGAGGAAAAGATGGTGTGTCTTAATTACTTATAGGAATGGATACAGCTGTATTTACATAAATGATGACACATTCTGTTGAATACATACCATACCTGAAATGTGAACGTGCAATTCCTTCATGTATTTTTTTTTTTTAGAGAGCATTTAAGCTGTGAATTCTAAATTACATATGCAGATAAGGGTTAAATAATATCCATTTAAGTAGACATGCTAACTGGACCAGGAAAAAGACATTTTGGATTGATGTAGCAACATCAAAGCATTTTGTTCCACATAGAACAAAACCTTTCGCCTTATCTGCGTCGTCTTTAAGCATAGCGTACCGTTTCTTCTAAAGGAGATAAATTCTAAGACTAAAGCACTATCTTTAAATGTATGTGCCTGTGAAATATTCAACTGACTTCTTAAATTCCAAGAAATGTTTTTTATTTCTTCCAAGAAATGTTTATACCAAAACGCAAATAGCTCTTCTGGTCATCATTAAACTCATGAACAGATAGTTTATACTTCAATACAATTCTACGTATTCATATAAAAATTATTTAAAATTATTTGCACTTTATAAACAGTTTTAATGTGTTAAAGCAGAAATTTATTATCATTAAATGTCTACCATTGCCTTGAACAAAACTCTGCAAATCTTTGAGACATGTGTTACTATAATACAAAACTACACAATAGTTTGAAAAAAAATTTACCATGAATAGAATTGTGCTGTGAAAGCATAATTCAGATGCGCTTGTAGTTTCTATACCATTTTCAGTTAACATGTGCAGCTTCAGGAAAAAGTCTAACTCATTGAAAAGTTCTAAAATTGGGAGATTGTGGAAGAGTATAGTCAATTTTGATTAATATCATACTTTTTCATATATTTTTAAATTAATTTATTCTTGGGAATCCCAAGTCATACATCTGAAGTTCCCATACTAACAGATTTGCAACTAATCATGTTTGCACAGTACTTATTTCAGCATCATATTCAGTACTTAATCAGCTTTAGTGCATTCTCTAACCTGCATTCTCTCTGCAGGTCTCTGTGTTAACCTTAGTTTTCGACAGAAAAGATTTCAGTGTTTCTGACAGTGTGTCTTAAGGTATAAAATACACTTTGAGAAGGACTTTTCTTAAAATCCAAAGGTTCTGAAGGCTTTAAAACAAGTATGCCAAGAGTCATTCTCTGAGTTGAGAAGCATGACATTTAAACTCAAACAGGATGTATGGAACAATTACCAGGAAAAGAATTCACCTAGATTAAATCTCTCAAATCAAGAATTATCCTCAATAAGAGCTGCCCAGATTGTAATAATATTTGTACTATTAAAGAAATAGGTATTGCAAGACATATATTAAACATCCATGGAACTATTTCCCTTGTAAATGTAGTACACCCTAGTCTCACAAAGCAATTGTCCAAGTCACTTCAGGGATTAGCTACGATGCCATTAATTCACAAATACTTCAAAGGCAACACCTATGAAGACAAACCACTTCTTCTGCCTTTGTGGTGCTACATATTTTACTTTTCCTCCTCTAAATATCTAATCCCCAGGACCATTTAAGTAATAACTACTTGCAAACCCCTCTGGTATTTCAGCTCTGTATATTAGGCAAAAGTTGCAGGATTTACTGCGTTCACCCATCAGCACCCAATCAACTTACTTACCAGATGCACGAGCGCTGCTGGGCATAAGTTGCAGGGATTTAGTAGCTGGAGGCTGCAGCAATGCCTGTGTGGGTCGAGATCGTGAGATGTCTGGGTGACCCATACTGGGTCAGGGATACTCCTGAGGCATGGGTTTCTTTTCAGTACGTATTTGTTAAGATGAACGCAAAATTACAGGTTTTAACCTTCAATCACATGAAACCATGGTGCTGAAGTTGTGTTGAAATTTGGACCGTAAATGGTTGGACATGATGCAATTGGCTGTGCTCTCTTTAGGGATATTAGGGACTGAGGAGACTGGTAATCATGCAGGTATGACATCAGATGTGAGGAACATCGACTCAGTTAGACTTAGGTACTGCTTAGAAGACAACATAAACCTGGGCTGAATTCTGAATTTCTAAAAATTCACATTTCATTCATGAAGTATTAAATGTTCCAAAAGTGTTCCCTGACAACACCAATTTTTGTCAAAATTCAAAGTATATTGGAACTGCAGTGAACACAGAAATATAATTTTTACATGTTCTTTACTAGGAATGTATGATTGTAATGTAGTCTTTACATGTATGCTGGCATTTTTTTTTAGTATGAAGTTTGTAGATTAATAACAGTTTAAATGTAAGTCTGGTCAAAAAGAAATGAATTTTGAAGAACAAAATGGCTGATGACAAATTACGTGACATGAATATGATGGAATAAATGGGTATCCTTTCTATGGTTATTTTGTCAACTTAAGCCAAATATTTTCTGCAACTTTTTGAATAAAATAAAGCAGCTAAGCATAGTAGCTAAGCAACAAGTGCACTGCTGATGAGCTGGGCAGGTGCAGTGCCATTCTGGTACATGGCTGTGTCTTCCATCTGTACTTCTACAGCACAATGAAGAACATATAGCTGCCAATAATATTGATTTCTTATACTTATTTTCTTTTAATCAATTCATACTGAAGTACGCTAAGAAGTTTTTTCTCTTGGATTATTTGCCTTTTGACCAAAACTAAAATGCCTCTTTTTCTAAAAGAAACGTGATTAATCTTTGAGTTTATAGAGCTCTTTCAATTATTACAGCGCAGAAAAGATCTATGGAGTCACACTCTCATGATCCAAAGGGTGTTTCTGGATTTTTCCTTTAATCATATTAATAACTATACACGTGTAAATTATTTTAATTAGAAAAGTAATAATTGTACATAACCTCTTCTAAATGTCCTGGTCCTATATCCTCCTGAGATTCTTCTATAAGAATTATAAAGAAAATGAGATAGAATTGGTATAAGTGTAGTATGTAGGTCAAAACTAGAAGATTTATGCCACTGAAAAAAAAAAAAAATCACAGCTCCTCAGGTATCAATGCAGAGACTTCATTCTCATTTTAGAGTACATGCAGATAAACGGATCTAATTCAAAATCCATGATTCCCATTATAATTCTGATCCAAAACCAAAATATACATATAAGGTCAAAATCCCAAGAATTTGATACTTTCAAGCCCCTTTTGAACACTGACCTCAATATGAAGCTCTCAGAGGCACCAACTTTGTCCAGCTCTAACTTTCACACACGTACAGAGCACGTTTGCATCGCTTCACAGCTTGGCGTTGCTGTGAATTATCAGGCTTGGCATAGCACAGGTTGCTAATGCTGTCTACTATCAAAGCAGATATACTCAGAAAATCTGCGTTGTCAAGCTTCAGCTCTGTGAAGCTGAGATTGGGAGGATGCTAATACCACTGACAATTGAGTGCATACATTTTAAAGCGCTCTGTTTAACACGGACCACAGAGACAGGAATGACATTCGCTGAGCTTTACTTTAATCAACTTTGTGACAGTAAGACACATATCTGTTTAAGAACAAGGACCATAACCAAACACTTCAAAGCACCTCTTTTTCTTTTTTTTTTTTTTTTTCTCTCTCTCTCTGGAATCTAATCCACCCTAAAATATGGCTTACAAACACAAACCTGATTTGTAACCTATCCAGATTATAGGAGATCCTTTGTTCTTCTCTCAGAATGTCTCCTACACCTAGGTATAATTACAAGAGGTACTAACCATATAATTGTCTATACTGAAAAATACCCAACCTGTAAACTGTGATTTTGGACAACATAATCAAAACACTGACCTGGGATTTATTTCAATTGTCTTGTTGATGATAACGTAACTTTTATAACCAAAAGCATTTCTGTGTTATGATTTCCCAGTAAACAAAGCAATCTTAGAGAGACATACAGATCTTCAGAAAAACATCTCTAGATTCTCTTACAGTTTAATATACTATAATTATATGAAGCAAGTCTATATAAATTTAAAGAAGTTATGAAGTTTCTTTGAAATGTAACGAAGTAAACATTCCATTATAAAATCAGAGACTCAGAAGTCCACGACAGGTTCAGTTTTTGATCAGTATTCCAAAGAAAACAAATCCACTGAGATTACAGCTGCCCCTATTTCTGCTACCCTCATTCATATTTGTATGTTATAATGTGACTTATAGGTTGTTAATATTATCAAACAGGAGATAGCACAAAGAATATTTTTCTGCCTGTGTAAATGATGTTTATATTGCATTGTTATGTCAAATGATGTCGTGAACTGCCAGACAAACTCTACTTCTGCATATTTCTTGCTCATCACTCCAGTGGTATTTTCAGCTTTGTAAGGGAAAAGAGACTTTATTTTCTGATGTGTAACACATAATGCCTAAACCTTGCAACTGAGGTGCAAGAACATTTCTTCATCCAGAGAATTATGAAGGGCTGGCCTGAACTAGATTAATTGTACATATGTTTATTTACTTTGTTCTGGAGGCACAGCTTTTAAATAAGTCAGTAAGTACAAAAAAAAAATAACAGCTTTAAGTGTAAGAAAGTGTGCAGAAGTCTGAAACCAGAAATTACTTTCCGTGCTGCACCTGGAATGAGTGCTCCCTATGTAGAATGTTTTAGGATGTGAAAGGCATAACCCAGAAAAAGCAAGGAAGGCAGGAAGGTCTTCTGTTTGATGCTGAAGAATCTGTTTACAGTTGTAAATTTTGTATGAGAGTTTATCAAACACCATTAGCACAGAAAGGGTTAGCAAAGCTTGAGTGGTGAGCTGAAGAGGTCAGAAGAGTAAGGAACAGAGGGAAGAGAAGCAGCTGAAACAGTGCAAGAACACCCAGACATGCCCATCCTGTCATGGTTTTGGGAACACGATTGTCCTTTCTCACCCAAGGCCTAATTTATCATTCTCATACACACTTCTAAAGCTGAATGTTGAATAAAATAGAACAGGGTAAAAAGGGACCAAAACAAATAGCTTAGTGTCAGACACACCTGCAAATACAGCAACATGAGAATCACAGCTCTCTTGAAAAATCCATGGCCCTGTATCTCACTAAGGACTTGAAAAACTGAAGGGAAGCCAGCAGAAAGACATGAGAAAATTGCTATCCAGATCTGTTTTAAGTCCCTTAGAGAAACAGCTCAGTCAGGAATCTTGCCTAAAAAGCACAAACCTGTCATGCCTGCCCAAGTCAATTAGAGCTGATCAATGCCCTTTACCCTAAGCTGGCTCAACCTGTGGTTTCTTCCAAAGTACAGACTATACTTTAATCACGTCTGCCCCAGTATCACAGTCCCCAGCCTGAGTTCAGAGAGTTGTTCCATTAAATCCATATCACTACACATACACCTTCAGCTCCTTGATTATGAAGAGTTGTTAGGTGACTTAAACATTCCTGAAAGTGCATGTAGAATAAGTTGAATTAAGCTATGTGTGTTACTAATTAAAATCATTGCAACTTGAGTGGGCCTTAAGGGTAAAAATCTGTTCCTTTTAAAAGAAGCACATATAAATACTCTGGGAACACTTAAGTATAATTATTATAGCCTTCAGAATTCTGGACTAAAAGTATCACAGAGTGGCTGCACTCCTTATACCAAAGTTTATTAGAGTTGTTTATTTTTATTTTCATGCAGTTATTAAGTGAATGCCTGGAAGTGACGCTACTATTGAAGATCTT
>Ga0181612_183366_pt1 | contig 12376 bp, 7 predicted proteins | sample HoacroProtozoa21_FD_119630 | JGI IMG/M metagenome (GOLD analysis project Ga0181612, IMG submission 119630) | Hoatzin crop microbial communities from Cojedes, Venezuel. Combined Assembly of Gp0051906, Gp0051904, Gp0051908 | reverse complement strand
AGAAAAGAAGTCGTCTGACACAACAGAAAACCATCAAGCATATTGCCCTGTTTAAAGCTACTCTTCTTGAGATAAAATAGTGCGACATGGCTTGGCATCTCTGTTGATGCAGGACCTGACTTCTCATCTCTGCAGCTTCTTGCTTTGTTTCTCAGTTTCAGGACCAAGATTTTTAGCTGATTCTGAGGTGTGTGTTCAACATTTATTATGGGAAGAGTGATAGCTGCTTTCTAGAAATGAGGCAACAGATGGTCAGGATACCTGTGGTACCAGTAGAACATTACTGATACGACTATCTGAAAACACTGGCTTTGGTTTTCTAAAAATCTACAAAAGCACACTGGGCTGGGAAAACTTTTCACCACCATGAGCTTGACAACAGTCAGATAAAGAAACTCAAAAGTCTTCCTGAGAATTAACATCACCTGCAGTTCCCTCAGGCTAAGCCCTGAATTATCCATATAATTAAAAACCTGTTCTGCTCACTGTTCCTTAGGACCTAACAACCAAATAACCAAATAGCTTTTTCTCACCCTCCTCTGGGTGTTCCCTAGATACCGAATGCCTTTATCCAGGGATGATATTAAATAATTAAATGAAATATGGAGCAATTGCTGTCAACCTGTGTTGCACTTGGAAATTTGCTGCTTCTCTTGGAGCCTATAACAAGGCCATATATGTCTGACAGTTCATCTGTTTTTTCCATCTGTCTCAGGCAATTGAACAAAAGATAATACGTCCCCTATAAAACTTCCCTCATAAAATCTGATGGTTATATTCCACTTTTCTCCTATCACTTGTGAGTTTTTTTGGTGGATGATTCAGTGAAGGTCCAGTGCCACAGTGTAAATCATTATTTCTGCTACTGTAAGCTCTTGTCTGCATTTTTTTACTCTACAATCACTCTCTCAATTCTACCTTTGTTTTTCTGTAGACATGCCACATCTGGTGGAGCTGCAGCACTCATGTGACCTGCTTTAAGTGAACTGAGGCTCAGTCAAAGCTTCTAAAATGAAAATGTTTATTGACAGACCAAAAATGTTCATAGAAAGTGTCTACTTGGCTTGAAATTTATTTTTTGTCAGAAATGAAAAGAAACCACCCCACAAAACTCAAAAATATTTTATTGAAGAACTAACCTTTTTTCAGCTGCAACTCAGAAGAACCAGTTCAGGGAAGAAAAACAATATGATTTTCACAAAATAAATTTTCCCATGAGCTCTCTGTCTGCTTTCCCACACCACCAAGACACTCTTCCATTCCTTGTTAATCCTCATTGTCTTTGCCTTCAAGTATTGGCATATTATTGCAGGAGTTGTGTTACTCATTCGGAAATGGTGACTTCATCCTCTTAGCTCCTGTCTCTTCCCGAAATACTCTCCACTCATTCCTCAGATGATGTTGTTGTGACACTGGAAGCTTGACAGTGAGTGAGAAGTACCAGAGATCCTGAGAGAATGTTGCATCTGGGAAACCTTTTTAAAGCCGAGCTTCATCCTTGCCTGTTTTCAGTGTGTTCACTGATCATGCCACTAAAAGCAAGAGATACTTATGTTTACTAAAATGCAAATGGTTACTGGTACTGAAATGGTTACTTTCTTCGGAGACAAACCATCTACAAAGACAAGTCTTTTGTTTCATTCTGTCACAGTATTCCTAATTGGTGTTGAAATGCATTTAACCACTGCAGAACAGACAGATACAGAACAGAAAAATATGATTGTATTGAGATGGCATTTGAGGTTTTTAGGTTCCATCAGTGCTTGGTTTCCCTTGATTAAGACCTGTCAATTTTCCTCAAGTGATTAAATTACTAGCTCTTTTATTTACAGATTTTTTTATACTTCTAGGATTAAAAGAGAGTTCTCTGAATGGTAAAAGAAATATCTGATCTGCATGAGCCCTGGCAGGGGAGAGTTTTTTTGCCAGTTTGCACTCTCTGCTGAGTTAGAATCTTGCATGTCTCCTGCTTTCACAGGGTGAGAAGTGAGTATTTTGTTTAAAAAAATAATTAAAAAAATATTAATTTGCTCCAGACACAGGGAAATTGCTCCATTTCTTCCAGGAGAAGTCCCTCCTTGAGCGGTGTGCCTGCTTCATGTGACAGCAGTAGCCCTGTATTTGGCAGCAAAAAAGAGGAGCATATGGCAGCAGAAGTGAATTTTGTAGTAGCTGAGTGTCCCATTCTCAGGTCACTGTTCATGGGCATTTTGAGGAGGGAAGCAGTGGTCAGAGATAGAATTCAAGCAGTGGACATCTATTCAGCAGTGCTTTTAAAAGTTGGTGGAAATACTCATTGTTTGTAAAGGAGAAAAGAGCCAGAACTGATCCACAATCCAGCCAGAAGCCAGTATCTCATGATAATAGAGAATGCAGGAAGGAAGGAGGGAGAAATGAAGGGAGGGAAGGGAATTAAATGGAAGAAAGAGAAAGATGGATGTTTTTAATGTCTCTAACTCAGAGAGAGGGGAGCTTTCTAGGGGAGCGCTCCAGATGCTGAGCAGGGAATTAGAACCCAGCTCATTCCTTTTCCAGAGCAGATGTGCTGTCATGGTATACTTCAAACTCAGCACCCAAACTGGATCCTTGCACTGAAGCTTTGATATCTAAGCAGGAACAAGCTGTGCATTTTATACTGGCTAAATCTGAGGGCTTTCTGCTCAGCGTGTGCAGTCTTTGGGTAACTCTTCTGGCATTCCAGAACTGCTTACCTCAAAACCAGATTTAGAGCCTTTTAGAACATGAAACCATTGCTTCTTAATAGGAGACAGTATTTTTTTTTTAATGAAGTGTTCAGTTCTTAATTGTATGAAAGTACAATTCTAAATCTGTTACTAACTAACCAGTGGTAAAAACACAAAATCTTAAAGGTGCCTTTGAAGAGTGAATCTGTCAATATTAACTTTATGAGGTGGAGCCAAAGCTCAGCTGCAAGTCACATACCAACTTGAAAACTAGTAAACAGTCTTGCTGAAATGTGAATCCATGGGAGGGAACAGAGGACTGGTTTTGTGAGCTGTTGAACAACTGTTATTTGAATTATTTTTATTCATTTTACTTGTTTACTTATGTCAATGTTGGTTAATTTTATTCCTGAACTTGAAATTATTGAGTCTGGGAAAATAGCCTAGGGCCCGAATTCTAACAAGTGTAATGCCATTTGTAGGATGGGGTGCCCCATCTCACTATTTTTTTAACAACTCCTCACCAAGTTTGACTCTAGACATAAGTCATGGTGACCTTGGGCTGACTCAGGGAATTTCCGGAACTGCTACTTTTCAACAAGCTGTTGCCACATGTTTCAGCACTTACGTAATCCTCCATTCCTTACTGTTGTTACCACTCCAGAAATAACACCTTTATTGGTTCAACCGCCTGCATATCCCCCGTCTTCCTCAGAGCTTTTTCTTTTGCCTATAGGTTTCCCTCAGACCTTCATTCATCAAGCTTCAGAAGATTAAACAATGCTAATCATGAAGGACCAGATGAGGGCTACTTCTCCAGCCATGGCCACCCATATTAACTTAAACTTCTTTGGGGTATACTATTTTTCTATTTCATCATGACTTGTTCAGCTCTTCCTTCAGCCCACATTTACCTTCCTGCAGTTTGCCAGGTTATTTTGAAACAGTTGACCTTAGAAATGGAAGAACTATGATGCAAAGACACAGTTCGCATTGACACAGTGACACAATTACTATTTTTGATTAATTAGTATTGATAGTATACTATTGACTGCAGTTACTGCTCAGTCCAACAGGTTTTTTTGTGTTCTTAAAGCATATCTTTCTACAGGTCATAATTAACAATTGTTTCTTTTCTTTCATTAACTGCATTCTTTCCATACAGTTGTTGAGTAAATTCACTAGCTAAATATACATGCCCATGAAAAATATACTTACACAATTAAAATATCTTTTAAAATACACAGTGTAACCTCTACTTGAGTATTAATATTTGCCCCTTAGTTTGTCACTTATTTTCTTTCTCTCCCTTTTTCTTTCCACTTGCTCATGGATCAGAAAGCAGAGAGTCCACAGCTGTTCTAATATAAATACTTGTAGGGAACAGGTCCAAAGAGAAAGCAAACTTATTTCCATGGAATTTTTTCTTTGCAGACCAAAACCTTTTAAGTATTAATGACCATAGTTTGGATTCTAAATCTGTTTCTCACTTTTATAAGTTAAGTTCTGCTGATTTACCAGAGATTTAGACTTCCTCATGCATCGGAATATGTAATAAAGATTGGTGGGTTTTACCAGTTCATCCCAATTCACTAAAATCTGGATATTTAACTCTTCTAGGTTTTGTTGGAAGCACCTTTAGAGCTTGTAGGGGTGGATAGACATCTTGAAATGCGGGTGCTATAATGCAGAAGCCTAACTAAGATTTGTTAAATCAGCGTTAATGCTTTCTTTTTTGGAATATCTGTGCCAATAGAGACATACCTGACTGCGTGTGTATATATATATCAAAAGTTTAATTAATAATTTTCAAGCTCTATTGTAGAGTCAGCGCTGTCTTGAGTCTGCAGACTAAACAACCCCAGTTTCCTCAGCCACTCCTCATAAGACTTGTTTTGCCTTGGGAAATGCAAGCTGGAGAAAGTTTTGTCCTTTATTAAGAGGAACTCTAAAAAAGAGAAAAATCACATAAAATTGCTGTCTTAGTTACTGGAACAATGTGCATTTGAACAGTCATCTTAGACAACAATAAGAAATTATTTTTTTCTCAGAGATTATGTCTAATCTCTGTATAGATGGCTGTTGTGCGACAGGATATTATTACATTTCAGTGTAGCACTTGGGGAGGAAAGCTCAAAGTTGTCATCTTTCTTTTTCTTTCTCCTTTTCCGTTGAAAATAGCTGAATGGTATACTGTTTGACTCCCTCTTCAGGGAGCACAGACGAAGTCCAGTGACTGCATTTAGGAACTAGATCTGTAAGGCAGAATTGCTATGCAAACTCACACGTCTTTCTGTAACTTGAATCACAGCACAGAAGGCGTGTTGGAAAGCGAAAGTGACTCCCCAGTTCTGAGAGTATGCATTACCTGTTAATGCTTCCCCACAGCAGGGAAGAACTGGGGAGGGAGGAAAATGTTTTGAAAGTGAACCAGAGCCTCCTGTGGGCACTTCAGGGACAAGAATCACATTGTCCAATCTCTTGATCTTACTGCTATCATGTGCAAGATCATTAAGAGTGTGTTTTACAGAACAAGCCTTTACCAGCACGAGCAGCAGCCAGCGGAAAGAAAACTCTGCTGTGGTATTAAGAAGGGAAGTGTGGATGGGCTGGATGTGCAGGGAGAGGGAAAAGCAGTTTGCCTCACCTGTGGCACTGTGGTCACTGACAGGCTTGAGATTTTCCCAAAGGCCAGGCAGAGAGATAGGCATGTGCTTTGAAATGCGTGGCACTGCTTTATTCAAAATGCTACTAGGAAGCATTATGGAAAAGTGTTGATGGAATTTAGCAGACCAGATCCCACTGGGAAGTGATAATACTCATTCTCACGAGTCTTTTAGAAAACTCACTCTCTGGTTTTATCAAAGTAGAATTAATCCCTGCACAGGGGACTGATATAAATTCTATGGTTTTATATCATCCACTTTTGGGGACCTTAGGAGGGACAATTAAATATTTCCTGAAACATCAGGCAGTCTACAGTATCCTTCTGCATGCTTTCCTACCTGAAGCTGGGCACTAGCTTATATAATTTCAAGAAGATCATTGCATTACCTGCAGTGTCACTGTGCTGTAGGACTTAGTGCTGGACCCTTCACTTTGCATACATGCTTTGCTTTGGAGCCAGTTCCACCTGCTCTGAGAAGCAGGCACATCCCTGGTTCATTACAGTAGGTCAGTTTGCTAATCTGACAGGCTCCGAAGCCCGCCAAGGCAAGACATTTCTATTTTCTTCAGAACTAACTTGACATAAAATCAAATATTTCTGTCTTGGGGAGGACAGATTCAACAAATTCTGCACTGACTGAAATGTATACATATATTCTTGGCTGCCAGGGCACACTTCTGATTCATATTGAGCCTACTGCCAATGAGCAACCCCAGATCCCTTTCTGCAGGGCTGCTCTCCAACCACTCTTCTCCCAATTTGTACTTGTGTCCAGGGTTTCTCTGTCCAGGTGCAAAATCCAGCATTTTTTATTGTTAGATTTCATGCTGATTGACAATTGCCCAATGCTCCAGTCTATCTAGATCCCTCTGCAAGGCCTCTCGTTACTCTAGAGAGTCAACAACACCTCCTATAATCAGAAAACTTACCAATGGTACATTCAAGCCCTGCCTCCATATCTTTGATAAATATATCAAAAAGAACTTGCCCTAAAATTGACCCCTGAGGAACACCACTAGTGACTGGTCATCATCCAGATGTAGCCCTTTCACTACAATCCTTTGAGGCCTGCCAAACAGCCGGTTCTTCACCTGGCGCACCATGCACCTGCTCATCTCACAGCTGGACAACTTGTCCAGAGGTATACTGTGAGGGACGGTATCAAAAACCTTACTAAAACCCAAGAACTACATCTACCACCTTCCTTCATCCACTGCAAGGGTGACTTTATCATAGAAGGATATCAAGTTAGTTAGACAAGACTTTCCCTTTGTGAACCTATGTTGACTGTGCCTTAGTTACCTCTCTGTCTTCTAAGGAGATGGAGTTTCCCCCCAGATTTGAAGATGAGATATGTATGGAAGGGCACCATGCCCAGGTAGATTCAGAGGTTCATATGTAAAAAATCTATGTGCTGATTGGCCATAGGCATGCAAAAATATACTGTAGTCTGTAAACCTGACAAAAGGTTAACCTGTAAAGGTCTGTATGTTTGTAAATCATGACCATCAACTCATGCTGTCTTCATGTCATGGAAAGCTGGTCCAGAGCCAGTTTGCACTTGACCACATTGTGAAAGTGGTGCTTTTAAAAGGCTGATGAACTAGGAGAATCTGTTAAAAGGCTGATGAACTAGGAGAAGGTGGACACTGTTCGGGTTTTGTGTTGTGATAATACTGAAGTCTTTTTGACTTGGGCTAGAAGCCACTAAGCCAACAGTGGGATTGTTGTTATCCTAAATAGGATTTGGTGCATTCTGTATGGTATAAGATGTGCCCCCAGATTATGCTGAGTGTAGGGTAATATGCCTCAAGAAGACACTCAGCAGGTTCCTGAGGCCACAGTTATCCACTGTCTTTCCTCAGCTGCAACAATTTCCTTGGCATCAACTTCATTTCTTGGCTGCTTTTGCAGATAGTTTTAAGATAAGCTGCTTGTGCTGCGTAGGTTAAGAGAGTAGACAGATGCTGTCCCATCTGTGGCCTTGCTACAGGACACGTTGAATTCTTGAGCACAGAGACATGGCAGGATCCTTCCTGGAAAGGCACCGCTGAAGTATCAGCCCATTGTAGTCATGCCTGCCATCATGTGAAAAAGTGACTGGTTTTTACCCACTTATTGTGCCCTAAATCCGGTGGCTGTCACAGAGGTCTTGTGTGTTTTAAGTGGAGCTGTGATGTTATGCTCCTAAACCTTTGTAAATGTGTAAGTGGCTAAATTTCCAAAAGCACCAAGTTACTGTAGACTTCAATGAGAGCTGTTGTGCTCTCTGTTCTCTTGAATTCAGATCAGCTAATGAGGTACTTACATAAAGCAAATCTCCTCAGGCTCCTATTTTTTGAAAAGCTTTAGCCTTTAGTTTGCATACATATATGCACAAACACAGCTGATTTCACATTTTCTTCTTTAATTGCTGAACCAAATATGAAAAACGTGTTTATCTTGACTGCATAAGGACAGCCTGGAAGGAAGTATTACCATTCAATTATAACCTGGCCTGGATGCTGGGGTTAACATCTTTGACTTTGGAACAAACGTAACAGGATCATTAGTGAACAAGAGTGGACAAGATGCCACTTTCACAATTCATCCAGAAGACAACCATTTTAATAGGACAGTGTCCTCTAACCCTACTCTATAGGACTGGTTCTTTCCTCGCACTCATGGACCATTTGGATCTGTCAAATTTACAGGACAATGTACTCTGTAAATTGAACTTTATTTTATGAGCTCACCAAGATATATAGCAAACAAACATGACAAATGGGCTCAATCTCCTTTGCACAGACTAGTCTATTATGTGAATTCACTAATTCATCACTTAAGTCGTGAGATTTCTCACACACAAGTTCTCTATTACGTAACACACCACTCATATCTTATTGATCGTAACTTTTCACTCATGCACCTATAAGCAAAATTAATTACCTAGCCAACATTGAGAGTGCTCATCCTTTCTGCTGCATTATGGTGCCAGCATCTTCTGGGAAGCACAAAAGTCTCAGTAGTCCAGCTGCTGTTGAATCTGCGCCAGAAACTTTTTGGATAAGCTGATACCTTCCAGCTTGGACTTTTGGTATATATACTACTTCCATGAGACAGCAGATTCTGACAAAACGGTCACACAATCAACATGCAAAAATGATGGCTGCAGGAGACAGCAACCTACAGGTTATAATGGCTGTATAATGGCCTTATAGCTCTTTGTGGCCACTGCTCCCAGCATGCATCAGGCCTTAGCATGAGCTGTGTTAGCCAAAAACTGAGCAGGAGTTGAGTGAACAGTCACACTCATTCATAGAATGTAGGCTTCTTAGAGCCTTATGAATCACTGTCTGGCTCTTAAGAAAAGTAACTCCAGTAATCAAGTCTCTAGCTTAGCACGTGGGAGACACAGGTTCATGTCATCTTCTAACATGACTTCTGGTTGTCTCTTTTGAGCCAAATACTCAAAAGGACCTATCTCTGACCAGGTAGCTTCTCTTTTCCGGTGCTGGGAGTCCACCTTTGATTTTCACTTAAAAACTCAGACAACAGTCCTGTGTTTTCTGAACGTCCCAAAAGCAGAGGAAACCCAGGTTCAAACTGTAGTCCTCCCTAATCTAGAAAGAAGCTAGCAGAAGATGGCTCTCTGTCATGTTCAGACAAATTCATAATAACGAGGCAAGGCTAAAATCAAGCCAAGAAGGTAAGTCAGCAAGGTCAGGCCAGTTTCTAGAAGGGACAGGGCTGGACATGGGCATAGCAGGGACGGAAAGCAAGAGCTGGAGCTTAAATACAGCTCCTGAGCAAAGGATGGGAAGCCCCAGAGGAGGCATCTCACATCTCTCTTTCTCATGCAGCTATTTCTCACAAGTTCACTGCCATCCCAGCAGTCTGATAAAAAGTTACAATATGTATATAGTATCAGTATTTTCATATTAGTGTGTAGCTAGGGATCTACATCCATATAGCTGGTGTATAATGACACAGTGTGAGCTCACATCAAAGTCTTCCCTTACACAGGATATGTACAGGGCAGTAACCATTTGCTTTCGTAAAACTTAAAGAAAAGAAGTTCATCATCCCTTTCTCATATCTTGCCAAAATCAGCTGATGAAGTAGACATTACTAGGGAAGGGGCACTCATAAGTGCCAATGTTTATGGTTTCTTTCCACAGGAAGCCAAGCTATAAAAATAGTAGCAGGTCCACTGAAACAGATGGACTTGTGGAGCGCATGTGTAAGTGTGAGAATCAACCTGTTAAGTTCTCAGCTCTTTTTCACATCATCTTACCACCTACTGTTTTCAAGAGAAAGTCTCTCCTCTTTATAGAAAGAGTCTTCAGAGAACAGGTTTTGGATTATAAAATGCCACAACTGGCAGTTTATTCATCTGCTGAGATTTCCTTTCTTCCCTATTTCTCTTCTTCATTTGCATTTTTTATCCAGCCACATTTGGAAAGGCCTTTGATAAAAAGCACTCCAGAGTCTTTCTATAAAGCATCCTCTTAAATGAGCACCCTCCAAAGTCACTCTTCTGCTTCAGAGCCATAAAACAGCAAAACTTTCCCTTTTTTCAAATGAATGATATTGACCTGAGTAGTCTAAGACTGCCTTCAAGCCTGATTGCATCAGCACATGGTGCTGCAAGATGAACTGAAATGACATGCTCTTTCAACTAAGGACAACTTCCAGAGGCCTTGAAACTGACTGAAACACAGCATGTCTGCTGATTTCTCAGCAGACAGCTGGAGAGAGCCAGAGTGCAATAGTTTGTAGAAGTGACACAGAATGAACAGACATTGCTTGTCACATATTTGAGTTTTCACAATGTTTAAAAGGTGCAGAGTTGCTACACGTCCTTATGTGTTTTCCTATACTTTCTGCTCTGCCTTTGAAAGTAATTTTTAACACAGGAACTTGGAGAGATTGTTCTTCGCATGAATTCCTAAGAAAGTATTTTTGAGAAATGTAAGTACATATGAAAATACTGCTTCTGAAAAAGCAATGATAGTGATTCCTTTAGCTTGTCCTTAAGTGCACAAACAGTAAACCACGTAACAGGCTGGATCAAGCCAGCTGATATGTTAAACAGAAATGTTTGACTGTATTTTTTTGAAAATTATTTGGTGCTTAACAGGCAATATACCCTGCATGGCTTTACAGTGTCAGGAGACAAATTTGATTTGAGAAAGCCACATTTTTCTAGATGTGTACATTGACCACCAATTAAGATGATCTTGGTGCTCTCTGAATTGGAATTTGAACAATAAACAAACATGCCACAGGAAGAGGAGACTGTGCTAGCCAGTCTGCTTTTCAATGTATCGTCTTTAAGAGTGATGTTAAATTATGAATATATTAAAAAACCGATTGCCAAAATCTATTGGAAAAAATAGCGTGAAAACAAAGTACATGTGAAAAAAGAACATGAAGCAGCAGCTTTGGAGTTCATGGCTCCGGTTCTTTAGGAAGATTTTTCAAGTGAGGTTTGAGTGCAGAAGGATCTTAGTGAGGAAATTGCTGTAGTAATATAAGGGAAATTTTCCTCTGAAACAGATTTCATTAGAAGAAGGTACTTCAACTAGACCGACTATTTTCATCAAATCTCAGTATTGAGTAGATTTTCCTGAAAAGTTAGAAGAAGTTTAGAGATCTTTAAATGTACTTTAATTAACTTTTTTTTTTTTTTACGGAAAACCAATTATTTTCTAAAGGTTTTGACTGATTTTGATTGTAGAAATACAACACAGTCAAAATTAATACCAAAGCATTGTGTTCAGTATTGAGTCAGCTGAAAGAAAAGGAGTTAACACCTAACAAAAACTGTCACTGCAACAAGCATGGTCCTTGGCAGTCCTGGGAACAAGTGCATCATGTTAGTCTCTATGACACCTTGTGCACAGTCAGTATAAACTTTGAGCTTTTACTAGCTCTTATTTTTTGCTTTGGATGTGCTTAAGACAGTCCCTGGTAGATCACAGCTGCCCCAAAATTTGTATTTCTTGAACTGTCCCTTCTCTAGGTAAAAGACTTCTGAATCCTATGCTGCATCTGTGACACTTTTACTTAGGATCAAATTTCTGCTTCAAAGTGCCTTAAAAGGTTAAATTCACAGCTCTGTAAAGTTCTTCTGAGGGATCCTAGAAATGAAAAGTACCAGAATAAGACACTGCATTGTTCCTCTGAAAGGAATTATTGCTTTAGCAAAGGTTGATTGAATTCATTGAACAAATAACTCTAAGAAGTACAAAGTAGTAAGTACACAACCATGTATTTTTTGAGTGCAGACAAAATAAATCCAAAACCATCAGTCAGCTCAAGAAATACAAATAATTTAATTCACCTACCTGTCTGTTTCTCAAGACAGGCAGCAATTCCGTGCTTATTGATAACCTGTCTGATGCCTATGAAAGCCAGTGTGGATGCTCCTGGAAGAGCATTCATAGAACAGACTTCAAAGATAAGGGAACTGCCTTCTGCACTGGCTTGAACTTCACACAGAAATGTGAACCATTGGATGGGATGAGGATTGCAAAAGGTTAAGCTCTTGTCAATCCATGTACAGACAAATAAAAATTACTCAACTGGATAATTCATTTTGTTAACCACGAAGATATCAGTTTTTGATGAAGCTGTCCGAAGGCCTAGCATAGTATAAAAGTCAAACGACATTTATATTAACAAGTTCCATTTGTCAGGAAAAAATCTAATAATGGCAAGGGAAAAAAACTGCAAAAGCCATTTTTTGAAACCAAACTGCTGGGCAGCACTGAGCTATGAAATCTCATTAATTTTAAAGATTATAGCACAATATCAAATGAAAGAAACAGAATAATTTTTTGACATTATTATTCATTTGAATTATTGTCATATTTCAAAACCCATATTGGCTTTAGAATAAAGGAGAAACAAGGAAATTCCCCACAGAACTCACCAGGACCACAGCTGAAGCTGAAAACTGACATCTGTGTAGTTACAAGAAGGTTCACAGCAGGTTACCATGCTTGTTAAATATTTCTTTGGTATGACACTGAATGTT
>Ga0181612_134126_pt1 | contig 12376 bp, 5 predicted proteins | sample HoacroProtozoa21_FD_119630 | JGI IMG/M metagenome (GOLD analysis project Ga0181612, IMG submission 119630) | Hoatzin crop microbial communities from Cojedes, Venezuel. Combined Assembly of Gp0051906, Gp0051904, Gp0051908 | reverse complement strand
GCGGGGGGGGCGGCCGCAGGGCGCTTTTTTGCCCGGCGGCAGCCGAAACCAAAACAGCACGTAAAAAGGGAAGGAGTATAGCAAGGAAGACAAACCCTTTGCACCCTACAGCTAAGCACTGGAAAGCCCCAACCAGACTCGTCTATTAAAGGCCGCTAGCACACACACACAAGGACATTGCCTCCCCCAAAACGAAAACCGCCTAAACAATCATCAACCTGTTCATAAAGAACAGGAATGTTCCTCGAAAGCAAAGGATGAGTTTGCTCCAGCAGGATTTTTTTATGCTTCGCTAACAAGTTATTGAACAAGCCAACTAGACTCACTATATCCAATTTGGGCTTCAAACATTCAATATAATCCTGGCAACAACTCTCCTCAGACCGAAAGAGCTACTACTCCAGCAGATATTAGTTCCAGTTGTAATTCAAAAAAGTAGTTCATTAAAATGCTGTCATGGTATGATAATAGTCTTTTCAAAAACCTGTAAATCATTTAAAATGGCTACATTCTGCTGAAATTCAGAAGGATTTAACTACTACTCATAGTAAGCAGGGCTGGCTAAAACACTGGCAGAAAACTTCTTCTATACCCCAAATCAATTCTCTGCTCCAGCCAGCCTTAAGAGTTCATTATTAATATTAGCTCTTTGACTGCATGAGATTTAAAAGTGAACAGAAGACGGGCACTTTCTAGAGGCACGCTGGAAAACATTTCCATTCAGTTCTTCTAACATGCACTGAAGCAAAATTCTCCATAATCTAGCTATCAATACCAGCTGCACCAACAGCAAGTGCAGTAACGCTTTTGCAGTGGGTTTTTAGATTTGGGAGAGCAAGAGAAGAGAACGCCAATGTTTCAGTATGATCTGGTTTCAGGGAGAAAGAGCTGACAAGACCAATGGTCTGAGCCTGGAGAGAAAGGGGAGAGCGAGCACCAATCCCTTGCAAGCCATCAATAACTGGGGCAATGGGATATTCACACTGGCAGGGAGAATAGATGCGGCAAACTGGCTTTTTAAACCATTCAGTAACCAACTGTGACTTCAAGCAGCAAGTTTGACCCAAACAACTTCAATCTTGCATTTCAAGCTTATCTGTTCAATGTTTAGCATAATCTTTGTGTTTCAAAATAAACTTCTATTTTATTTTAGACTTCAATATCTTTCTCCCTGCTGTGAAAATATTTCTATCAAAAAGTGCAGTTTCCAAAACCGTCTTCCAGTTAACGAAGTCATTGTGCACCAGGCAAAATGCACTTCCTTTTGGAAAAGGTGAAGGGTGAAGAATAAAAGATTAAAATCACTGCATTAAAGTGGGTAAAAAGCCTGTCAGCATGCTACAGAGCAGCTTATACCTCACTTAAATTTGCTCCAGGCACTCACAGCAGACTTATAACTCCAGTCCAATGTAAATAACACTCTTTTCATATACTTGGGTTTGTTGCATTGAAACATTAACCAGATTTCAAAGTTGACCTGAAATTCGTGCTTCACAGGTAGACAGCAAATTGAAAGGGCTTCCCATGAAATCATTAAGCTTAAATACAGATGACCTAATATAACTGGAGATATTCACAACACAGACCAGGTGTTGATAAACCTGACTACCACATAACTAAATGAATGCCACAGCAGCTAGGATCACTCTGTATCATATGCTGAGGAACAATTGCTGCTCAAGCTTTGCTTAGGTGGCATTAAATAGGCAGCTTCTCATTGCATTAACTGTTAGAGCAAGCCAGAGTGTCATAAATACTTATTTAGAGAGCATCAGCTTTTTCTATCCAGCTATGAGGCACTGGAATCTTAGAGAGGAGCCTCAGCTCATTAGACTGTGCTATAAACATATTTCCAGCAGTCTGGATACGGTACCAAAATAAACACAGGCATTAAAAACAGTTCTCTGGTATTTTTAAAGGGGCCCAGGAAGGACAGTCAATTGGGTTTACACCCAGTGCGTTTTTTTCTAATTATACAAGGAGGCGATCTGAGAACTCCTCTATATTAAGATGAAACAACAGATTTCATGAGCAGATGAACAAATGCCTCCCACGGATATGCATCCTGCGTCCTTGCGTAAGGTCAATCCCACCCTAGCAATCGCTGCTCACACTCTTTACGACTTCTTCCTTTGTATACTGTCTCTGTACACATATATATCAAAATCTCATCTACATCCTCCTCCAGAATATTATCTTATAAACCTAAAGAAACTCCTCTTCTAGTTTCCCTTCATGTTCCCCTAGCAGGCAAACAAGGGAAATCATACCCGAGAAACAGCTGAACAGTTTTCCAATGAGGATGGCAAACTTGAAGACCTGTCCAGATGTCAGTGTGGAGTTCGCATGAAAGCTACTCCCTCAGCAGGGCAATAATCCATGGTTTCTTTCCTGTGCTAAGGCACCAAATTTCTTTTAGCATCTTAAATGTTTCAGTGCCCTTACTGAACTTGATAGAAATGGGGAATGGTTTTAAAGTTCAGAATAGAAGGAATGGACAGACAAAGTCTCATTTCTTTAGGAAGCTAGCCTACGAACAGTAAAAGTGTTGCAAAAGATCCAGAATGCCATAACAGACATCCTCTAGTTTCCTGAATGATACAGTGTTTGTGAAGAAGTACATATTTTCAGCAGGTATTTATGCACACAAGGTGAATCTGGCGGAAGGCACTAGTCAGGTTTAAAAACATACTAGCGAGTGAAGGTAAACCCTTCCGGGGATTCGGAGCAATAGGTAATATCAACTTACCTCTGCATACCTTTGGCACTGAAAAACAGCTGAATAATTCTCACTAAACAGATGTTCAGAACAAGCTTGGCAACTCCTTTCTCTCTCCAATGTTTGGTCTTTCTTGGTATCGCAGCGAGCTCACCATAAGCAAGGATCAGTGAACCTTCAGCCGGTGCCTACATGCATACCATAGGTTTTATGGCCAAGTTTCTCTGCTGATACCTAACGCTGCCCAGGGCATTCAGATCAGATTAGATCCCACCAGATCTCTCCACGTCCAGCAAAAACAGTGCCAAGATGACATGCTTGTACATCTGTACAAGGAACACAGAAATCATTTACAACTACATTAATGGGAAGATGAGCCAACGGGGAAACAGTTAAAATATTACTGTTTGGCATTATCTCTAGATTAGGAAAAGAAAAAAGCTAGCAGACCAGGGCAAGTACTAGAAGATGGACATGCCATGGCCATTCTGGCAGGGTGAAATGCATTGCTGTCACACCTACCGAGCTTAGTGCATAACTGTGTCATCTCTTGACATGTGCGGCATGAGCAAAGACAATTACGATGGAGTGCTTCAGGGCAGGAGAAGAAAAATCTGAACAAGGCTGAAGCTTAGGATTTCTGCTCTGGAAACTCCATTTTTCACAGAGCTTTTGACCTAGTCACTTTTACTGACATTGACAGAAGATTATTACTCCTGCTTGTCTCTTCCTGTGTATTCTCCTCTCCAATAATAGGGTACAGCTGCCAAACTCACCCAAACATATCCCTGGAAAACTGGGGTGTTTCCTGTTTTGTCCCTCTACTACATGGATGATCATGTACGCAGCCTCCACATCTTTAAACCTTTTCTCGCCCCCAGAGGAGAGGCAGATATCCTCTGGAAAGTTTGTTCTAAAAATCTCAGGCCTGTAACCAAAAGCTAGCATTCAACAGGCGTTAAAACCAAAAGACAACATCGAATTTTCTATGAGGCTAGCAAGAGTGACAAGGCTTTCAAACAGCCAGCCAGAATTAATGCAGTTGACTTTGGAGGTTAAGCAGCAATACCTGCAGCCAGCCCTCAGTGGGGACAGTTTGTGGCCAGGCTAGTGGCAGCCTTTCCAGCAGCAAGCTGGTCTTTACCTGCACACCTTCACGTGCAGATGCACGAACGGATGTACGTTTGTGTCTTGTGCTTGAATGAAGCTCCCAGCTTGGGCTCCAACAACCCCCAGACCGTGACAGAGAAGCTGCTCAGGAAGCCATGCAAATGGAAGATACTTGAGTCACATCTGAAGAAGCCACATTAATGTGACTCACAGAATCACAATGGAAATTCTGAGAAATTTCATAAATCAGAGTGAGCCATCGCTGTACTCTCACATTAGATAATTTTCCTGAAGAGTGTTTGTTAAGAGCTACCAAAAACCAAGTAGTTCACATGCAGAAAAAATTAAGAAAATTTTCCCCCCAACTTGTTTGACCGACCGTGGTGCTGCAGCTGGGGACGATGAAGATCAAAAGGGCTTTTTTGTTGTCATCACTACCGTTGCTTTGTCACAGTCTCCTCCTACTGCGTGTAAGGCTTCACATAAATATACCACTGCTGGAACATCTACAAAGAAACTTATACTTTTGAGGTGTTTGGGTGCCAGGGCGCTGGCGGGGGGGGGCTGCAGGGCCTCTGTGAGGAGAGGCCGGGGCTGCCCCACGCTGGACACAGCCGGTTCCAATGGCCCCAGCGCAGGGGGGGCCTCAGGGAAAGCGCCTGGGAGAAAGGGCCCAACGCTGCAGGCGTGAGGAGAAAAGGGCGAGGAACAGCCCCGAGCAGCCAGGCCCGGGCAGGGGGAGGAGCAGCTGCAGCCACCAAGGAGCAGAGATTCCCCCCGCAGCCACCAAGGAGCGGGCGAGGCTGGAGCAGATACCCACACGGCGGCCTGGGGAGGACCCCGTGGCAGAGCAGGCGGGTGTTTCCTGAAGGAACTGCGGCGGGTGGAGAGGAGCCCACGCGGAGCAGGTCTCCTGACAGGAGCTGCAGCCTGTGGGGAGCCCACGCCGGAGCAAACGCGTGAGGAGGAAGGAGCGACAGGGAGGGCCTGTCATGGACTGACCACCCCCTCCATTCCCCATCCCCTCTGCACCGCTCACGGGGCAGGAAGAGGTAGAGGACTTTGGAATAAAGGAATTAAGCAGAGCTTGCCAAAAAAGAGGGTATTGAGGGGGAAGGTGTTCAGTTTGTGTCTTTGTTGCTCACCATCCAAATCTATTTTAATTGGCAATAAATGAAATTAATTTTCTCCAGGTTGAGTCTCTTATCCACAACAGTAATTGGTTAGCGATCTCCCTGTCTTCATCTCAACCTACAAGCTTTTTCATCTTCTTTTCTACCCTGTCCTGCTGAGGGGGAGGAGTGCGAGAGTGGCTGGGTGGGCGCCTGGCAGCCGACCAAGCTCAGCCCAGCCAGGTGGGGTTCAGGGAGAGCCTTGCGTGGGAACTGGCCCAGCCTGCTCTACGCAGGGCTGGAAACAGTGTGAGGTCCTAACGCAGCAAGCTGGCTTTACACTGATGGCTCCAGCACCTGGCACAATCTACCTGCACAGAGGATTTCCAGAATCTGAGACTATACACTGGCAAATGTATAGGAAACATTACAACATGAAACACAAGCAAGGGTGCATTTAAAACTGCTGTCATCACTCGCTCTGATCTTTCAAGCTTTCATCCTGACATTCACTACCCTTGCAATGCAATACTGAAGGAATGGAGCAGTGACAGGTCTGAAAGCGCTGAGGAAGCAGCGGTTTGAAAAAAAGAAAAGCTGATGCTTAAAAGCAAAAAAAGGAGAAAGATGATTTCACCAAAAGTCAGCCAGCCTGATTAGTCCTGACTGTACTTGCAGGATCTACAAAGGACCACAGACTATTGTACTTTCTTACATAATTGTTGCCAATCACCTCTAAGCTGGAGACACCACACAGAAAGCGGTCATACAGAAAAAGAATTTTTTAAAAAGAGGAAAAACGAAATTAAACATATTAGCTTTAAATTCATTAAGATATTGGACTTTAAAAGAATTCAGGGAAAAGAGATAAGGATTTGAGGGGAAAAAAAATTACAAAAAAAGAGCAAAAACCCAGAATTCCTTTTGAAGACTAGACTATTTTAAATTACTGTTGACCACAAACTGAACAAAAGTAACAGAAAAAATATTGTTGTATCTAAGTGCCATGTTCCCATGATAATATAGAACAGCATCATATGCTGCAATAAAATGTTTAGGCTGATCATTTCTTGTCTTCTTGGCACTCTGCTGACACACTTTTTAAAGTGTTAATTAAAAAAAGAATGAAATCAACACTACAAATTGGATAGACTTGTGCCCTACAAACAGTCTCCTCTGACCACTAATTTGTGGAGCTGGGGCTCAGCCAACTTCCAATGCATCTATGGAGAGTTTCCAGCAAACTGTCATCGCAGCAGGATGCGGTTCTTGATAGGGTGATCATACATGGCAAGTGAAGTGATGCTGAACTGTCACTAAACAAGTCTGGTTTATTGTGCCTGAATCTTCCTTTAAGGCTCATCCAAAAACGGAGATTGGCAGTTTATTTCCAGATACACATTTATACTACAATACACCTAAAGCCTTGTAGTATCCACATGGAAGCATCCCTTTTGGATTGCTGTCACATTGTGGGAGAATGACAAAGAACACCAGGCTAGCCATAGCTCTAGAACACAATTAGTTTTAACGGGTTTTATATTTATAAATAAAATAGGCCATGACAAGAGACCTGAACATGCAGTACTTTCCCCTCAGAGATTTATTTTTCTATTTTCTTAATTTGAAATAAAGAATTTTAGATTTCAAATACATGGCTGCATTTTAAGTGGGCCTAGCGCAGCAGTCATTCTGTGTTCCTTTATTGGTTATATTTTTAGGAGGCTATTTCCAAGATATAGTTAAATAAGCACAAAGAAAGCTAATCTGCCTGTAGAGTACTAATCATTTGAAAATTCAGTGTAGATCTACTGACTTTTGACAGGTTTCTGCTTTCTGACCCTGGACCCAGACAAGGCTACTACAGCACAGAGCAAAAATCAGCAGTGAGTCCAGGCCTGTCTTGATGCACCTTCCCTCCAACAGCCTTCAAAGTATCACAGGTAAAGCCAGGGAAGTGGTAGTCAAGTGTTTTTATATTCTTGGGGAACAAACAAAACCCCTTCTGTGTTACTGCTATGAGAAATCAGAACATCCCTTACCACCCTGCAACTTCTTCCTTAGGTACATTTCCTTTGTGTAAACATAAGATGGGGGGAAAATGAAAAAAACCCTTGCCTACCACAAGATTAATTCACAATAGCAGTATCTTCTACTCTCCTGTCTTTCCATCCTGCCCCCTAACAATTGAGGGCAGACTGGTAAACTGTCTGAAGTGTCTTCTAAAAGGGATAATTTAGTTGAATCACCGTTTTCTGAACTCGAAAAAAACAAAGAGCAAACAAGACCTTTTTAAAATTGTCACCCTATGGAAGAAGCAGGTTTAAGAGGACTGACTTTCAGAGGGTAGGCTCAGTACTTCTTGAAAATTAGAAAGTCCAACTTGAAAAACTGAGGAGTGAAGAGAAATAGCTAAAGACTAGCAGCCACTGGAAAAGCTGATGGGAGTGTGTTCAGATATCTGCTGACGGCACCGAAAGTGCACAGGTGTGCAGCAATTTCGCATGATATTTTCCATCCTAAAGCATTTTGCGAAGTTAACTGTTAGACTGCAGTCTTTCTGCTAGTTCTCCCCTTCAATTAAAGTATCTGACCCTCTTTAAGGCTTTAACCAAAATGATTCAGTCATTTCCAAGAGGAAGCTGAAGAATGTTATTCTTTTTTCTGTTGAAAAGCTCATCACTTCTAAATTGTAGAACAGGATGCTGCTGTCCTTGGGCAGCAGACAGTCCTTATTTGGATAGATAAGACCCACGACGTGCAGGATGATAGAAGCAGCTGAATTTACACAGTCAGCCAGGAGGACCAACAGCTCTCCAAGGGATTTAAACCAAGTATCCAGCCACTTGAATACCTAGGAATAATCACTTTGCAGTGATATTTTAATTGGCATGTCAGGAGATCAGAATCAGATTCTAGCTTTAGATGGGCTTCATTCCATCTGTGTAATTCTTATGTAGCTTCATCAAGTTATTTAAGCAGGCGTAGTAAGAAAGAGTGAGAAGGAAACTAAGGCAAGAAGTCTGAATTAGATGCAGACTGCTTAATTAACTATCTCAATATAACTGTAAACTCTTTTTTATTAGGAAAAAAAAAAAACAAAACAAAAAACCCCCATAACACCACAGTACATCATTCCTTGCTCCAAAGAAACATCTTCCAAAAGAAGATGCCAAACTGGGACTGAAAAACAGAACGTATATTAAAACCTGGAGTTTTCTAACTGAAGAGTTGGCAGGACTCACATGCCCAGGGGAATCAATCCCTCATGAGACATGCAAGCATCCCACCATCATGCATGCATAGTATGCTGTTTTGGAGACATATCAAAACATACACAATGGCAGAAGTAGCCCAACAGAAAACTATTTCTAGGGGAACCAAGAAGAAAACTGGCAAGAAGCAACACTCTTTTAATGCCAAGTGGATATTATGCTCAAAATAGCGTTTCCTGATTTCCAAAGCAGTTGAAGCAACAAAAATAAATAACGCCACTCTGAAAGATGCAAACAAAAGCACAAAGCATATTCACCACAAAAACGCGGGATCAAATACATCACTCCACTGAACAGGGCTCCCATGTTCAGAAGAGGACAACATAACTGGCAAATTGCTAGTCATCTCTTTCCCTGTTCAGCAGGCCCAACTCTGCTTACTTTTCTGGATCAAGTAAATTCACAGACTAAGAATACAGAACTTCTTCATGGGGAAGAAGACAGAAGTGTTGGTCAGCCTCGTTGGAGAGGATACCAAACATGCGTGAGTCACAATGAAGACAGTGACCCACTGAGAGCACTTCCAGTTTCAATACAGAACAATTGTTGCATCAACACATAAAAGCCACCCCAGCTTAACAGATGGCGTTAGATTTTGAGTGCCACCTTATAATCCTGAATCCCTTTTCTCTACCCTGGCATTTCAGAAGGCAAACAAGCAGTGGATCACCCTATGTGTGTGCCGTGAACAAAAGGTCTTATCCACCTGAACAGACTGATCTGGAGATCATCTGTCAAGAGAAAGACTGAGAACAGCAAAACACCCCAGCAGAAGAGCTAGATGAGGCAGCCAGATAGCCCAGGAAGACCCAGAGTGACTGTAAAGACCACTCAAGTTACATAGGAAGGGAGGGACACATTGAGCAAAGGGGTTAGTGCTTAGTCCAGACCCATATCTCTCCTCGAGATGGCGAATGGCTCCAAGTAGTTGCTTATGACACTCTAAAACCCCTATACTTCTTCACTTCCTTCTGCTGTCAAGTGCATCTGAAAGGGTAAAGCACGCACTCAGGTTATGCTGAAAGTCAAGGATCGTGGCAGCAGTCTGCTAAGGCAGCTATGCAGTTCGTGGTCAGCGCAAGTCCAGGGCCAGATACTACAAAGGATAAAGAGTCTGAAGGAAATGATAGGTGAAGAATATGTGGGTTTGGCAACCACCTTCTTCCGGAGCACTCTAAGGCCCAAAATTCGCAAACCCTCAACATCCACCAAGGGAAGAATTAAAAAAAAAAAAAAACCACCTAGACAGTAAATGGAGAGACAATAGCTGGCTCTGAAGTGCATTTCTATTTTATCAGATATGAATTATAAATCAAACACAGCAGGCTAGAGAAGGAATCATAAGTTTTTCAGTTCTTGAACCACAGATATCATGCTTAGCTCTACCCCACTAGCCTTTGTAATACAATGCAAGAAAAATTATTTGGCGAAAGTAATTAGCCCTTGTTGAATGACATACAAATGAAAGTTTAAAGACTACAATGTTACCATTAAACTTTTAAAGACAGACAATGAAGCTTTAGCACATGTATCTCAATACTCATACACTCATGCAGATTTAAGCGTTAAAGAAACAAGACAGCCTCGCTGCGTGACATTCCCTGAATCATTTTGGTTAAAGCCTTGAGGATGGCCCAAACTGACATTAGATGGAGAAGAAACTCTAGAATAAACCATATCTTCAGAAGCCCTCTCTGAAAGGATGATCTCCATTGAGTCTTGGGCTCACAGGACATTAGCCTAGAGTTGGCACATACGTGCTAAGCTTCGTAAATGCCAATACTGCAGTTGTACAGTGCCTCTCTCCCTCAGTTTCCCTCTTTGAGGAACACACATGATAGCACTGACAACCCAATTCACAAGTTCCACTGCTGGAGACCAGAAGGGACATACATTTCAACATGGGCAGTGACACAGTTTTGCCGCAGCTAACTACCAGTCTGAGAAACGGCCACAGATAAAATGTTGCACTTCATGCAGAAGAGGGATGAAGCAATTTGCCAGAGAGAGTACAGAAAGCTTTTTGCAGGATTAAGACCTGAGCCCAGGCATAGGCAGCCCTAATAACAGTCCTAACCACAAAATCATTTTTAAATACACATACATATACACACCTGGGCATTTTCCCCAGGTCTGCCTTTTACAGCCTTGCCCTGTGACTGTCTGCTGGGCATCTCCCAAACGGGAATCACACACAGGGCTATGTAAATCAGGAAGGCTCCCATGCAGGCTTATGACCATGCTCAAAGCGTCCTACCACAAAGGGCCCAAATGTGAAACAAAAGATCACTATGCTATGTCCTATGTAGTCGTCTTCAGCTCAAGCACTAGAGAAGGAAAGCAGATGTTTCCCAACCTGTTGAAAACACTGTTTGTTACCCTCAGCAGGGTGAAATTCCATGTCATGTAAGATCTTGTGTCTCATTATCACTGCCATCTAATCTGTCAAATACCATTTTCTGAAAATACACAAAGATGACATGACCAGAACGATCCCATTTCAAGGAACCAGCCCTTTCACTATTACAAACAAAACTCTGTCCGCCTGTCCTCCTCCACGCTCCCTCAGCTTCTTGGGAGCACTGCTCATATAGAGAGGCTTTTATTTAAAAATTTAACTTGCAAAATGTATATATTACGTAAGATGAGGGTACGTTCCCAGCAGAGCTCTGCCAAGAAGAGCTGAGGTGGTCCTTGCAGTTTATTTTCCAATAGAGTTCTGCATCTGGACATAGACTAGAAGTTTTGTTGTGATTTTTTTTTTCTTATTTTTACTCACATTGATTTAATGGCCACACACAGTCAGTCCTGTTATTTTAATCTTGCATTGTCTTTGCACTTTGAAACTGCTGTGGTAAATATTAATCCCCTTTGCTGCTACAGGTGCTACAACTTCCACACACGAATTAGAAGTTACCTCATCAGATTCTGTGGTTTCATATCTACTTCTGTTTGACTCATACTACGTATCAGAAAGCAGCCATTTTATATACCTCTTCCTACAGAATTATGAAAACTTGGTCATTTGAAAAAAATTCCAGTGCCTGTTGATGCTTTTATTGTTTTTGCCACAAAGACTTGTTAGCCATTTATGCAAAATGCAGTATGTGCAAAGCCAGCCTCCTTGTGCACTGATCAAGTTAAAAACTACAGACAGAGTCTGTTGCTTTGCACAATGTTATTTTAAAATGCAAATAGTATGAAATTTCCCTTTAGAGCTGCATTCCCACACACGCTCCTGCTTGGTTCTTTGCAGAGTAATTAGCATCCAGTGTAAATACAGTTACAAGAAGATGATGAGAAGTAATGACCCTGTGAATTAGGATACTAAATTATAACTGTATTACATAACTGATATATAACTGTATTATGTTAAATACAGGGTTCCTGTATTTAACATAATACATGTCCTGTTCACTGTTATGGCTCTGCTGGTAGCAGTTTTTGCTAGCTTCTGCACACTTCTCAGTTTTAAGCATTTAACCTGGTTCAAGGCCAGCTGCAGAAGCTGTAACTGAAGGTGGGCAACAAACAATTGATTTGGAGATAGGGACCAGAAAAACATTTCTCATCCAATAAGTGTGTGAGAATGGGGAATTCCAATTGTCAGCTAGATAGCAGTTGAGAAAGGAGACAAGATTCTATAACCAGAAATGCACATACAAAGGAAAGAGTTCATGCCTTTGGGGTCTTGCTAACAATTTTTAACCAAGGCAACACCAGGGCTACATGCTACGTAATACCCAAAGAAAATGAGTCCTGCCAGGCCAAATCCCAACTCCATTCTAGAGATCTTCATGAGTCACACGTGTAAAGCACAAGGACAGAGAGGGTCTGTACAACCCCTAAAAATGAACTTAGACTGCAAGCTTGAACCACAAACCTCAATCTACATTCAAGGAGTGACCTGTTAGAAAAGTAATTTGCTTCCATGTGCCCAGGTAATAAGGCAAGGGTTGAAGCCAGATCTTCAGAGAGAAGAGACAGATGCAAGACTTACAGAATCATAGAATCATTCAGGTTGGAAAAGACCCCTAAGATCAAGTCCAACCGTCAACTCATCACCACCATGCCTACTAAGTCATAACCTGAAGTGCCACCCCTAGATGTTCTGTGAACACGTCCAGGGATGGTGACTCTACCACTTCCCTGGGCAGCCT
>Ga0181612_107247_pt1 | contig 12376 bp, 11 predicted proteins | sample HoacroProtozoa21_FD_119630 | JGI IMG/M metagenome (GOLD analysis project Ga0181612, IMG submission 119630) | Hoatzin crop microbial communities from Cojedes, Venezuel. Combined Assembly of Gp0051906, Gp0051904, Gp0051908 | reverse complement strand
CATCCTCGTAGCCCTCCACTGGACTCTCTCCAGTAGCTCCTCATCTTTCTTGAACTGGGGAGCCCAGAAGTGGACACAGCACTGCAGATGGGGCCTCACCAGGATAGTGTAGAGGGGGAGCAGAAACTCCCTTGACCTGCTGGCCACACTCCTCTTGATGACAGCACGGCTTGTTGGAGGGATGTGCCTACAAGGGCTTCTCAAAGGAGAAGAGTACGCTGCTGTGTGCAGGCCTGTGGGGGGCCGGGGGTGCGGGAGGGCAGAGCCAGGCAGCTAACAGTGTCGCAGGCGTAGCAGCCGCTTGCACAGCACTTTTCGTGCTCGGATCTGGAAATGCCTTGCGGAGGACGGGGAGCATAATTAGCACAGTGTGCTGTAGGATAGATGTTACAGCAATCTGTCTAGCAGACAGATACTAGGGTACTGAACAATATAGACGTTAAACCAATGACCCAGAATCCAGCCAGCTAAAATCTTAATCCCCCTTAAATAGATTCGCAGACATCCTTTCATCGCAAACATTTGATCTGAGCAGACACCGCACGCTGCTGTGTTGTATTTATAGAGCACCATGACAAAAGTTTGAGATGTTTGCGCTTAAATAATGCCGTTTTCCCCTGTTAATTTGTCAGCACAGTGCTGTCCTTGCACAACACGCTTTTGAGATGGAAAGGAAAAGAACGTCAGCTCCGGATCCACAGGCAGATAACGAACAAAAGGCTCTGCGCAAGCAAAGGCAGCCCACGTAAGGCAGAGCAGGGGACCAGGGGGGATCCGAGCTTGGAACCAGGGCAGGCCTGACAGGGAAGGGACTTCTCGTCCAAAGAACCCAGAGGCTGGAGCTCGACAATCATTTCTAGTAAATGTGTTATTTGACCAGAACAACATCCCTCGAACCAGCAAATGGAACGGTTGAAAATGTCCGGTTTGCGTTCTACAGTTTGGATCAAACGAAGGGAGAGGCTGAGACGCAAACGGGCTTGCTTTGGCACTGCTGGAAGGAGCTGCTTCCATTCTGAAGCCAGGTTCAAGGGTGGATTTGCAAAACTGGCAAAGCAAGGGTGGCTTTGCTCTGGCTGCCTGGGTGTCCGCAGGCCCAGCCAGGCTGGAGGAGGTGATGCTTCAAAGACGTTTTCTACCAGGAGGTCGACGGGAGCTGAACTCGGGCTTCCCAACATTGATTTTTCAGGAAAGTGCCCTAGCAGCGGAGCCATACAGATGTCTAACAAAAGCACCTTTTGAGCATCTCCCGATAAAAATGATTCACTTGTGTATGTGGGTGAGCACTGACTGGAGCAAAGACTAGTGTCCAGCTGTTCCCACAGCTTGAGCCATCAGGCTACTGAATCACTCGAGCTTTTCTCTTTTCCAATTTGCATTTAACAGTTCCACAGAGTGTAAATGTTTAGAAATGAGAAACGCACCCCTGTGCCTCTGCCCAGAGCTCAGAGAGCTCGGACGGGAGACCAGAGATTCGTGTCCAAGACTGCAGACTGGGAATTCAGTTCAAATACTCTTTCCACCTAATCCCACCTTAACGCTCCACTCGCTCACTCGGGAGTGATGTCTCCTGGACAGGCAATGTTTTATTTTCCATTTTCTTTCGTTGTAGAAAATACCCAACGGCTGGGCAGCAACACGGAAAACCTTCTCTTGTTCCTGCAGGCAGCTCTGTCGTCTGGCAGTGCGGGACGTTAAAGGACTTATCTCCAGGGACCCTGTCGGTGCGATATCTGCTATCGCGACAGCTCTGCTCACCAGCTGTGACTGCAGACCCGGTAACCTGGTTTATACGGCCTGTCTGGTGCTGGAACGCTGTTGTGACGGAGCAAGGCTGTCTGCCCGCTGTCCACTTGTGTCTGCGGCAAAGGTCGCTCACCGCACACAAAACGGGACAAGAGAGAAACGCACCCAAGTGAGTCAGTAATTTTCTTTGCAGGGGAGTAGTGCTCCACACAGGTGAACGGTCTGGAGTTTAATTTTCACCTTAGCACTCCTTCATATTTGGTTCCTTATCTATAATAGCGTTTTGAAAATATCCCAAGAGCACCTCTGCTCTCTGCTGCGTGGGCAGAAGTTAGAAAGTCAAACCAGAGAGGGGCTTCTTGCTACCAAGTTCACTCTGCTGATAGGACAACCAGCACTATATTCCCGTTCACGGTGTTTGAAAGCTGCTGAGATTCTTTGCTCTAATTACGGCTGCCAGATAACAGATGCAGAACCTCACTCTTGTGATGAATAGAAATCTTCTGATTTTCCTCCCCAATGTATTCATGGATAATTTATACACATTTGTTCTCATGCCAGTATTGTTCAGCTCCCAGCTCTTTTCCCTGCTGTTTACTTGCTTATGGAAAGCAATCATATCGCTCTCAGGCTTAATTTAGCAAAGCAAACAAGCAAAGTTCTTCTAGTTCTCTTTCTGTAAGATGGGACATGCATTTCCCTTCTCGTCCTAGTAACCCTTTTCTGCACTTGCTTCTGCCTGAACCTGTGGCCCCTCAGCCCTGGCTTCCCCACACTGCAGATATCCCAAAGAAGGCACTATCAGCATCTTACAGTCTGGCATTCATATTTTCCTAACTCTATTGCAAATATCTTACTTGGAGACACATAAGATGAAATTTAACTTTTAGCCTCTTCCTTACGCAGGCTTCTCCCATTATCGTTCCCAAGTGATGAACGTCTGTGTCAGGATAAAAATTCTTGTTATTAATCTCCAGTACTCTGCACAAGTGAGTTCCAGTCCCTTTTGTTATTATTATTCTGAAAGGCAGCTACATCTCTCTGTGTGATACCTGGAGCCTCCCCTATACTTGCAGTGCCCTTAGTTTTGGGTGACCTCAAATTTCATCAGTACTTGCTCTGTTTTGTACCAGTTCATTCCGAACCAGTGTCATCCCTGCAAATATTGAATCAGAGCAGCCTGCTCCCACAGAAGAACGGTGAAGTGGGAAAGGAACTGCTTACATCTGTTTTTCTCCTCTTTGCACAACCTTGTCTAATTTGTAACGCTCTCTTTTCAGAAGTCATTACTCCAGTTAAGTTCAGACCTCCTTCCAAGTATTTGTTTTCCCTTTGCTGAGGCTGCAGATTATGAAAGGTTTTGAAGTCCTGGTTTTAGGAAACAGCAAACTTTTACTGTTAAGTCCCTGAGCTGTCCAGGCCACTTGGCTTTGCTAACTCATTCCTGCACATTTCTCAGAGTTCGCACTGAGAAAAAAAAAAGTCTCAACATGTTCTCATTTCTCTGCCATTTAAAGAGTGTGTCATGACCAGTTGCTGCACAGTTAGTTTCTAAGAGAAATTCATCTGCGATATCTTCACCAGTCATCAAAACCGCATATAAAATGCCATCATTTTCTCCTGATTACATTGTTGGTGATGAAAGTTTTTGGCTGTCATTCTAGGAATAACTGGACCTCAGATGATTAGCTCTGCAGTCTGTAGCTGGAAAGATAACACTTCTGTAACGAAGCAGAGCACCGTTAGTAGTTCGCACTTTAATAGTGCAGAGATTTCTATTCATATTCCAAGCCAGAGCTTAGAGCTCTGATGTGAATGTAGAAGACTAACCTACAAAGCCTCTTCTGCTGTTCTTTCTCCAAATGACTTTACCAAAGCAAGTTCGTTTTATCTGTTCCTTTATTTCTCATGTTTTTCCAGTTTATGACACCATTGACACAAATTGCTTGCTAGCTTATTATACAGGTTTTTCCTTCTGTCTTTTCTGGACAACGCATTCTTGCATTCAAGTCACAATTCCTGTTTCATCATATTAATTTATCTGGGGAAAAATAAAGCACTCTCAATGCTTGGGAGAAATATGAGCAGCAATAATGCTGAAGTAACCTATAGGAAATCCCAAATTATATTCTGTTGTTTACAAGTGTGTGAGACGGTCCCTGGCATTCCCTGCATTGGGTTCCTGGAGAAAAATAAAAAAGCACAATACCAACTGGAACAATTTCTGAGAGGACCAGCATAGGAAGATTCAGGACTGGAAGTGGCTGTTGATGCATTGATTAGCAGGGCACTTAAGCTCGTGAATCCAGCTGGTTTTGAATTAATTATTGGCCTGCCTAGTGTCAGGCAGGTGCTTTGTTATCTTACTAAACCAGAACCCTCCTGGCAATAAAATAATACGAACAGAGATATATAGCTTGGCTATGTGTTTCCTAAATGAAGTATAAATGGAAGACTAACAAGAAAAAGTACTTCTAGCTGGGCTACATGTTCCCTAAATGAAGCACATAACAGTCTACAAACCTTTTACAGGCAATGAATCCTGATTTAGAAGTATTTATTGTGATGCTTGAGGCCTCAATTAGGAGTACAGGAGGAAAAGGAAAATATAGGCTGAGAATCAAGAATCTGTTGACTTTCGATTTTTGTAAGCCAAGAGCAAGCAGAGGCTTTGGACTCGCTGCGTGTGTGACCCAGGCAGAGCCCTTTTAGGAGGTCTAATCTTTCAAAGGGCAATTTGGGGGGAGATTCTGGAGGTCGGGCGTTCTTTGAAGTACTTCCAGTCAGCTCCCTGGGCAGCTCAGCCATTTCGCAAAAACCACATTATAGCCCCATGGGGTCTTCTGCAAAGAAGACACGCTTCTGCATTTCACTTCCAGGGTCTTTTTCTAACAGATTTTTTTTCGGGAAAGGAAAATCCCAAGAGAAGAAAATTCTCTTGCTTTTCTGAATGATGCTTTATGCTCACATCGGTGAGCCAGTAAAGGTCAAATGGCATCTGGCTTTGTCATAGCTTACTGGACACTTCGGAGCTTGCCTGTAAATGGGAGCAAGCCGGTATTTTCAATGCAGCCGGTACTGAGATCTGTGAGTGTGTTGAGTTTCTGCATGACCGAGCTATCTGTGCAACATCTGGAAAAGAGAAAGCCGGCTGACTCGGGAGCCTGATGGTGTCAGGGGTTGTCGCTCGTTGCAGGGATGTGTTTCTCGCTTTTTAAACACCGCAGCAAAACAGCTCCCTCTTCAAAGAGCAGCGAGTGTGCTGGTGTTGGGTTGCAAATCCCCCGCCATCCCCGCTCCAGCACGTGTTATCTCACTGGGATTACCGAGAAACTTGAAAGATGCGCTTCTGTCATCCTAAAACCAACAGGCAAGCTGAAGGAAAACATTTGCTCGGCGTGTGGGCTTAATGAGGTCTGATGTTATCTTCGGGACCAAATGCCCGCGCGGTTCTAAACGAGCGCATGGGCTGTGTTAGCGCCCGCCGCCGTTCCCTGACGTGAGCGGGTCGAGACAAAGCAGGGAAGGCACAGAGGGCAGGGCAGGGGGGCTCAGCGGGATGCTTGGGAGGGCTGATGGGCAGCGTCTGTGGGATGAAAGCTGTTCTGGGGAACACTTCAGGCTCAGGTGACACCGGAACAGCGCCCATGCCCTACTCTTTCCAAAAACCGCCCCTCGTTAGCTGATCATGGGGTGAGATGCTTTTTGCTCACCAAAAGCATCGCCCTAGCAGTCCCACAGGACCGAGCTTTTCATCATCTCTGTTTCTGCCCAACGCCTTCCACTGTAACATCACCTCTCCAGCTGCCGGCGTTAGTTGGTGGATGTGGTGACATCCCCCCCGAGCAGCTGAGATGACAGGGGAAGGCATCTGGATCCCGGTCGGCTTCTGGGAGCGGGAGAAGAAGTGAGAGAAACATGTCACTGTCAATTAGCCAGTGTTTGTACAAGGGCAGATTGAGCCCCATGGAGTTTTGTTAACCTCATGGCCTCTTTGTAAAACCTGCCTGAGTTCACGAACCTATTCCTGTCCTGTAATTTAAACCCACACATTCTCCTTTGGGGTGGGGTTAATCAAAACATGCTTCAAGTTAAGGAGAGCACGATGCTATGCATCAGGGTAGAATGTTATCTCTCAATTTAGGCAGTCAGATGCTTTTGGCAGTACAGGGGCTATACACACACTTCCATTTGTTTTTCCCTTCCTTCTTTGCTTCCGTTTCATAGCCACTTGGGAATTATTTTTTCTTCTAGCTGCGTTTCCTCACTTGATTCCTTTGCAGGAGTTTGCCTTTCTGCCAGTCCCCTGAAGGTAACGAGGCTCTCACCACTTACCAAGTCTAACTGGAGGACCACATTCAAATAGGTCCAAATGAATTCCCTGCTCTTTTGAAAAGAGCTCTCTATACGCACAGAGTATTGAATGCCACCAGTACCTCCTGCCTCCAGCAGAAGAGAGGGACGCAGAGATTCCCTTCGGTCAGACAGCGAGACCACAGGTCACTGTATCTCCATCACCGTGGCTGGTGCCCAGCGCCGGCATCCTACGGGTGCCGCTCTGGACCGCAGCCCCCTCATCTGCTCAAGGCTTCATTTCTCAGTTGTGCTAGAGGGTGAGAAGTACCCGAAGACGGGCCTGAATTCAGCACATTCAAAGGCAAGACTGAGTTTGGTCCAAGTCCAAGTCATATCCCTCACATTAATAACGTCAGGACAGTATTTCAGCATGTATCCGTAAAAACAATGCCATCATCTAAGCACCTCGCTGCAAATTCAGTGCTCAGAGGTAAGCTGACAGCTCCAGGTTTGGCATCTCGCCAGAACTAAAATTTGGCTTCCAGAATACAGTACATTTTTTTAAACGCATTTGGGCATTTTTTATTTCTTTTTTTGCGCTGCTATTTCGGATGCTGAATATTATACCTTCAGGAATTCAACTTATGTAACAGATTCATGTTTCATTGGAAAGCATTCTGAGGTTTTGAATATCGTTATAGGTATAATTTGAAATTGTAATGTTTAAATGTTGTATTATAAATATGTGAACTTGGATCCATGCTGTAAGTCCTGCTAGCTCATGCCAGTAAAATGAATGGAGCAATTCAGACTTGACCCCTCACATTTTCTAATGCACGAAGAGCATAGAAGGAGTCATTTTTAAAATCAGGGTATGAAAGGAGTAATTTTAAAAATAACCTATTTCAGCACTTTGTTTTTTAGAAGATTTACTCCTCACTCATCTAATCCTATCAGACAAGGTAAATTTATATATACAGACGCAGTCTGGTAAACTTTTTTGATTTATTAATGTGCGAGCTGGTTTATATGCCAATGCTGATTTGCCATGAAAAGAGTTTGGAGAAAACGCATTCAGTTACATGAGGAGATGTTTTCAGAAAACACTCTGTTTTTACTGGCTTGCTTCACTGGATTTGGAAGCCCGGTGACATTTTATTTAGTCCCCAGGTCACAGAGCATTTCTCTGACATCACCAGCCTGTAAAAAGAGATGTCCTTTACAGTCTCCAATGTCTGGAGGAGAACTCTTTCCCCTTTTGCACTCAGAATGCCCATTACATTCTTACAGCTTGATTTTTTTTTTTTTGACATGAAGGCTGCTTTCTGTGCCAAAATGATGGCATGTATCAGTGTCCAGGCTAGATTCTTCTTCCGATTCCTTCCACAGTGGCTGTATCATCAACTTCACCATGAGCAGGACTGGCCTGGGGTTGTTAGCTTCTCTCGTCAGGGTCACTGTTGGCTTTTTTTGGTACCCGTTGCATGTGACAGGGATGTGAGCTAAACTAAGGCAGTGGCCAAGCTTCTACTGAACAGAGTCTGGCACACAAACCTCGCCACCACAGCTTGGCGTAGTTTTTGGCAGGGAGCAGGAACCAAGTGCTTTAAATGGATCACTCCGGGCAACTTAGAACAGCCCTGCAGAAGAAAATGCTTCTTTGGAAGGTTTGAAAAATCGTGGTGAATGTTGCCTTTTCCTGCTAAACCCCATCAGACTTTTCAGCAAGCCTCTGAGGTGGCTGAATCACAAAGCCAACGCAACGCAAGGCTTGCATCACCACTGCCCCGATTCTCCTTGTTCTGGGGATAAAAGAAACGCCGTGCTCTCATTTTCTTCTTATAGATATCCCCAATGAACATGAAGTGGACATAAAGTAGAACATAAAGTTGACCCCCAGCATAGGGGGTCTACTTTATGTTCTGCTTTATTCCTATATATTTTGTTCCTATTTTATCACATAGAAATAAAACCTGAGACCCTAGTTTCTAGCTCCAAAGAGAGTCACAGCCGTTGTGCAGGAGCATGTCCAGGAGCATTGGGTCCTCCTGACAAAAGCGTGGCCTCCACGGGCTGTGAATCCAGAGGCACTGGGCATGCACGTGGTATGTTTGCTTATGGAGCAGCATCTGTCCCTCTCCTCCTCATTTTCTTTCATAAATGGCAGTACCAGGCCTTCTATTTGCTCAGGTCCCACTGAGCTCTGCAGTCTGGAGCTCCACGAACAAGAAGCTGTCGTTAGGTGCATGCAGTCTTCACGCATGGAACTACGGAACACGGAGGGGTTTGGAGAACTGTCCTGCTGGTGTCAGCAGGTGACAAAGGCGGATTACTGGTGCTTTTACTGTTGTGGCACTGAGACTGACCGTAAAGTTATTACCAGCTACTTCGGGTTTTGTAAAAGCCTTTAAAAATAAGAGCTGGGGCCTAAATGTCTCAGCTATAGCCCTTTAGTGCTTCAGTTTGCAATTCTGTTTGGGAAATGGTTTTCAAGTATAGCGGAAGGAAAGATAATTCCAGGAAGTGTAACACAACCAACAATAATGGGTAATAAAACTCCACGCTGTCCTCGCTCCTATAATTCGTCAGCTGTTTGCTTGCAACACAGAGGGAGACAAATGGAAGATAATTAACAAAGTACAGTGTGGAGTGGTCTAATCAGTAAGTTGGGTGTCTCAGTGTAAGCGAAGTGCTAAACAGTGTCGAAATCTGTAACTTCATTGGCTCCATTACCGACTTTCAGAGGTAACAGCATCAAATAGATCATAAAAGGGCATAATACTTTATAGATACACTTTGCTTTACAGAGTGAAAAAGCATGCTTTTATGCACCCTGCTCAAGTCATTCCTTGTGGCAACAGACCAAGAACAATTAAGTTTTTAATCTTCTCCTGTAATTCATTGTATTTATAATAATTTACAGGTGTCCTGGTTACCTGGGACACACAAAAAGTCAGCTCTGCTCTGCACGGAGCCTATTTACCCCTGAATGCATATTCTTCTGCCGCTGCTAATGATACTTCGAAGGGGAATTTTGCCCTGATACCTCAACTACTTCTCTGCATAAAACTCTACCTTGAAGCCCCTGTAATACTTCCGTATTTTTGCTAGGCAAAATATGTCAAGCTGTAAACTCCTCAGTAAGGGTCATATAAGTATCTCCTGCAGTTTTACCACTCGTGAAGGCTGAAACACAAAGACGAAGTGCAGCAACTTATCAAGTTGCAGCATCAAGTGAGCTACAGTAATTGCAGAGAGATGTTCAAGCTGGATTGCTCTCACTTGAATCTGGAGCAGGCAAAGAGAGTGCAAACAGGCTGGTGTACAGAAATTTCTGGAACTGCCACAATTTCATCGTGAGCCGGAGCACCAAGGGGGAACCTTTTTAAATACCCATCCCGGGAGGCACACACATTGCTTACACCGTGTTAGGCGTGATTTTCTCTTTTTATAACTGGAAGAGACAGGACTAGGAAGATCTTCATGGACCTTGACAAACACCCAAAGTGTCTGGATTTTTTTTTCTTACACCTGCCAATGCCTATTAAATCTTAATTAAAAAGTGAATTGAAAAGGAAGTGTGAACATGTCAGGCTAATGGTTGTGTCTGTGCAGCAGGCAGCAGGGCATCCTGCTTTCTGTTCCAGTTCATTCCCTCTCAACTGGTCTCTTTGGGGAGGGCCTGTTCCTACACAAGGAGAGGTCTGCATGTCTGACCGTGAACCCCTTTCCCTTGCATTTTGGTCTTTGATGGAGAAAGACTGAAGGAAAACTGTGACTTCACCTCCGTACTGAACATTAAACATCTCAATGAAATAACTGACATGAATTCAAGTGTCACGGGAGATGAATCTGGCAGTCCTCCATTTACTGAGGATACAGGTCCGACATCAACAGTGTACAAGAAGGACCCTGGCACCTTACCAGCATCCATCCACCATGATGCACTGCAGTCAGTTTGGCCTCCCCATCCATTCAACATTTGCCTTTCTGCTGAGTTTGTCAACAATTAGTGGAAATTACAGCAGCAGTTTTAAAAATAAGGATATCAATTTATTGCCAGTAGGGCAAGATCCTACAGCCTCACAGGACACTGAGAAGCCCTGAAACAGTGGTGATTTTTACTCGTGCTCTCTATGGATTGAAGCCAGTTGTCTAAAAGAAAAGTAGCGAACCAGAGTCCAAACTCTCTCTGACAGACCCAGTTTGACTGAAAACCATAGTGGGCTGCTCTTGCAGTGGGAGCATCCCTGGAGCTCCTCTCACCAGACTGCTGGGTTTCCTTGGTGTTGGCAACGAGGCTAACTCAGAAGCTGCTGGGTCAACATTAACTGTAAATTACATAGCAACAAAGGCAATTGCCAAGGACTCCAAAACAATTAAGCAGAGTCAGGCAAAGGGACTTGAAGGTTTTTTATAAAGCAAACAGTCAAGCGGCTTGGCTGCCTTACCTCCTGCTGAGAAAGTTCTCTGACAGCTTGAGTGAAGGGCCATTTATGGTATTTCAATCAGGCTGAAAAACAGCTGTACCTGCTAAAAAAAAAAGAGAAAACCAACAACGCATTGCAGGATGGACTTCCTCCCTATTGGGAGCTAATTACTCCTTCAAAGGGGGAAAGGCTTAGCTCCAGGTTTTTGTAAAGAGCTGGAAATGCAGGCATGGGGGATGAGATCAGGACTGAACTGGTGGTATGCAGAGGGCAGGCTGGGTTAGAAGAGTACATGGACTCACCTTTTGCGTGGAAAACATTTGCCACATGTAGAATGGACATTATTTCTGCCCATCCGGCCCAGATCTGATCTCCAGTGGCTGCTGTTACAACAGGATATTTTATTTGAATTACATCACCATAAGAGCAGACCCAAACTGGTCTGCTCAAGTGGAGCTTTTTGAGGGAAAATAGTACCCGCCACAGCGGCAGTTACAACCTTTTGATATGCAACTGCTTTAAAGAATGTGATGCTTTTTGTTTTCGGGAAATTTTTCGATGAAATGTTTTTTATACTTGACCAGCTCACTGACCCCAGTGCTCATTGCTGCAGAAATTCACTGTTTCTGACATTTTCATCAGGAAAGTAAGTCAGGGCGTTCTCCGCCAGGGTAGTCAGTAGCATAGCACCTGGTTTAGGATAGACCCAAAAGCAAGGTTTAGTTGTAATCAGTACAGCCCTTAAGAAATACATAAGGGCTATGAACCCGGAGTCCCACCATCCCAGATGAATGCCTCAGACTTGGGGATGCCAATGAAGGAGGCTGTCTCTAAAGAGAAATGATAAATTTTGCTTTGACACACAGCAGCAGAAAAATGCAGATTTTCAAGGTTTGTTGTGGGAGAGGGAAACCATTTCTCACCCAGGCGCACTGAGAGCATGGTATGACCTGGTCCCTGCTGGAAGACAGAGCTGATGCCACCTGGACCCCAAACAACATGTGAGCATCTTCATTTTTTCAAAATCCCTGTGCTGTAAATGGGTCACACACTTGCACAGTCCCTGAATGAAGAGGTGATCCACATGGCAAACAAACAGGTGGGAATCATGAATTGTATTTAAATGTTGTTGCAGCAACAAGATCAAGAAAAGGAACAGAAAGATCATCAGTAGGAGACAGGACAGAGAGAAAAGGGAAGACTGGAGATGAAAAGAAGTGGGGTTATCTGCTGCCTTCCATTAGATCAGGCTTTAGCACAACCTTCTCCTCCTGTTCCTCCTCCCAGCCATGTCGCTGGACCTCCTTCTCCACAATATTGACCCTTATGCAGGACAACTGAGAAATATGAGCCTGCTGCTTTTGTATCTCTGCACACAGAGACCACAACTTCCATCCCTTCCTGATACTTGACTACGTCAGAAAGCCATTGGAGTTATTCCAGGTTACTCAAAAACACACTTCAGTCACAACAGAATATGCTCAATGCGGAAAGAGAAGGCACAAAATCAAGAAAACTACATTAAAACTAAGTACAACTACTGATCTTTCTTTTTTTTTCACCTTGTTCATTCCACTCCCACCATTAACTCTCTAAACTCTTTGAAAATCATCTGTCCTCTTCTATGTCATATAGAGCACTACATGGTGCTGATTGTCAATAAGGAAATTAAACACTTAAGGGGCAATACATTATATCGTTACCTTAAATAGCAGCATGAGAAATCTGACATGCTGGGGTTTTTTTCCCAGAGAAGATAAAGCAAATGAACAGCGAGATGCTCAAGGCCAGGTTGGACAGGGCTTTGAGCAACCTGGTCTAGTGGAAGGAGTCCCTGCCCGTGGCAGGGGGTTGGAACTACGTAATCTTTAAGGTGTCATCCAACCCAAACCATTCTATGATTT
>Ga0181612_166149_pt1 | contig 12377 bp, 6 predicted proteins | sample HoacroProtozoa21_FD_119630 | JGI IMG/M metagenome (GOLD analysis project Ga0181612, IMG submission 119630) | Hoatzin crop microbial communities from Cojedes, Venezuel. Combined Assembly of Gp0051906, Gp0051904, Gp0051908 | reverse complement strand
TTGGCAGGGGGGTTGGACTAGCTGACCCACAGAGGTCCCTTCCAACCCCGAACATTCTGTGATTCTGTGAAAATATTTCTAAGCCTTTTGGATAGAGCTCTGTATCAGAGATACTGAGTTTTATTACTGAAAATTGTTTCAAAATTACATTAAAATTGTTAAGATTCTTTAAGAGACAGGCTTGTACATTATTTTTCACCCGACTGATCCATTGTGGTGGGGAAAAAAAAAAGACAATATTTTGGGCACTCTAAACCATTCTGGGTAGCTTTCCAGTTTTGTGTTTTCTTCTCTTAGTTTCTAAACGAAGGTCAGTAGTGCAGCAGAATCTGTACAACTACTGACATGTTCTGTTAAAGCAGTAAAAATATTTCCTAACTTGAAAATAGCTATTGCTATTTTGCGCAAAATATTTCATCTTTGTTTGATCACAGTATCTCCCGTTTCATGGGTTTCTTTTTTCCTTTCCTCACCCCCTCCTTCCGAACTAGCATGTAAACACCAAACTGAGCAAAGAGCAGCATCAAGAAGAAGTATTCAGTGCTATTTTTTGACATGGGGTAGACTGAGGTCTGCAGAAGCACTGCCCAGAGATGAGGTCTACGGTTCTCATATGAATACATGGGAAACTCTACAAAGATATTAACAGTGTCTTCTTTTAAACTTTTGCATGCTTAGCCAGGTGCTCAAGGGAGAGAGGTACCTGTAGTGGCTGGATACTGGAATCTAAATGGGATTTTAAATTTTCTCTAATTGTAATGATTTTCACAACCATTAAAGAAAGGCCAATCTGGTCTTGCAAAACTAGTGAGATGCTTCTCAGCAGAGCAGGCAGACAACCTGCAACCCAGCATCAGCTCCCCAAGCTCAGGCTGGGGACAAGCAGCCCCCAGGTCCCTGGGAACAGCTGGGGTGGCAGTGGGTGCCTCTGCAGCTGAGGCTCAGCTGTCATGGCCCTCCCAGCCCTTCAGTTGTCTACCCACGCAACTCTCATGAGCACAGTCGCACACCCAAACTGAGGAGGAGTGGCAGGCAGGATGAAGGCAGCCTCCGCCTTCCTCCATCCCCATGGCTGAAGTTCTCTGCTACAGCCTGGGTTCTAGCATGAAGCAGCATACAAGCTCTGCAGTATGCAGCAAGCAAGCCTGTGCCTCACGTTTTTCTTGGGCTCAGGAGCTTGCACAGTCTCTGGTCCCAAGTGCAGAGACAGCCATGCCTGAGGGTTCTTGGGACAGGCAGAGCCTGGGCATCCCCTAGCATGCACAGGGCAAGCATTTTTGCTGTCCCCATTAACAGGCAGGTGCCAGCCTTGCCTGTGCCGCAAACCAGGCACAGCTCTTGAGTTTTACAAGACAATTTCATTAAGACCTAGCCACCTCCAGTGAGAGGAAACAGGACTTAGCCTAATGAGACAGAAAATGAGCTTCTCCTGCCTAAAATCGTATGGGTTTACTGATGCAAGTGATCTTAGATAGGCTAATTTAGGACTTTCCTTTGACTGAGGAATAACCTCTCTTCGTCACAGTGCCAAAGAAAAAAGCCTAGCAGCCTCCTGCTTTCCTTCAGCATCTCATCTTCCTGTGTGAGCAATGTACCAACAGCCCAGGCTTAGTCCTCTTCTAACAGGAACAACCTGCACCAGACCTTACAATGGGGGAAGAGGAGAAAGGACCTACGTGAGGAGGGTGGGACCACGGAGCTAGGGTTAGTGAACTGGAACAGCCCCTCCACTGGTGTGGGACTTGCAGACACGTGAGGTTACAAAGCAGTCTTATCGGACGCTGCTGATGTGCAACATGCAGCCACTCTGGAGCATATGCAAGATGGGAACCCACCCTGACAGCCCTGTGCCCAGCACGTATACGCGTATGTATATGTGTATGTATTAGTCACTTACCAGTTTTATTTTAATCCATTGTTGTAACTGTGACAGCAGCACTATCAAGCAGGCATTTCCAGTATTCCTTTCTCAAATACAGAAACCAGATGTTTTGTGAGCCATAACGGGAGTCGATCTCTTTCCATAACGACACTGATAAAGACATCCAGTCCCATAAAATAAAACCAGCGCTTCTCCAGCAAACCACAAGTTACATTCTGCAACAATAAGACTGTATGCAACAAAAGGAAGAACTTATTAAGAATGATCTTCCAATACAGTTCACTGGGAACAAATATCACATGCAAAAATATCTGGAGCTCACTTTTGTAAGTGAAGTTGTAATATCATGTGTGAGGGCCCTTGCAGGTGGTGGTAGCTCCTTAAACTCATCAAACAAATGGTTTGGGACAAAAGTAGGGTCAAATAGCATTGCTGTCCTTTGTATAAGAGTTTGGTTATAGAATTTTTTTACTCTTGCTTGTTGTGTTGGACAAGAACCTACCATAATTGTAACATGTTTTGAGTGGAGCATAGTAAGGATTGCTTGATTTCCACAATGACCAAGGCAGCTTGTTATCACAGCCCTGGTTTTATAACCAAATTTCAGCATATAGTACATTTGCGGCTTATTCTAAGACCCTACTGAGCCTTGTGAGCAGTTTGTCTGGAAAGGTACATATGATGAATTTGGATGTTTACTGTGGCAATTTTGTTCATTGGACTAAAAATTTTAATTGCACAAAGATTGAAGGTGTTAGAGAATAGCAGGGCTGTCTTTCTCTGCTCACAGCTGCTGTTGCTGTGTAGTCGGTGTTTGAACCAGAAAAGCTTTCTAGGCTTTGTTGCTGAGGTTCGTGTGCGAGTCAACTGCAACACATTTTGCACATTGCTTGGTTTTGGTATCATGGGCTTCTGTGCAGGGTCTAGCGGCCACTTCTATCATGTAAAACTGTTTCTTACTTAAAGGCAAGTTGTTACACCCTGCACTTTCAGTGAGATTCAGCACAATGCAGACCAGCATTCCCAAGTGTGTCAGAAATGCTCACTCTGTAATTGCTAATGTAAAATTGCCTGCCAGGTAGAAAGCACAACTTCATAACCATCCAAACACTAAGCTGTTTTGCCTATTACTTCCTTCCACGTTATTCTTGCTGTGCTTCTTGTCACTGCATTATGACTCCACGCATCAGCAAGCCTGGGAAAAGCTTATAGTAAAGAAACACTCTCAACCATTTCATAAAATAAATTTATCTTCTGATCTAAATAAAGGCTATGTTAATCATTAATAACCACAAGACTACCACCTTTTCACTAGCTTTCACTACTGCATTCAAGGGATTTTCCCTCCTTTTCCCCAGTCTTGGACAGGACTGCAGAGCCTTTTACCTGCTGAAGGCCTGCTCTGCTTTTAACCATGTGCTAAAGTGCAGCTCTTGCAGGTTTCTCAGTTGGTACCACAAAGAGTGTCTCCTCCTACTTAAATGCATAGACCCGGGGAGGTCTCTCCCCAAGTCAGAGCCCAGGTTAGTGCTCTGCACCCATCTCAAAGTCCCTCCATAGTCAGGGTGAAAGGAAAAAAAGCAAGTGTGCTTCTGGTGATAGAAGACGTTTATTTAGCCCATTCCCACTGAAGTTTCTGGAAGCAACCAAAATGCCCTAACTGAAGAGGACAGCCCTTAGGGCTCCTGTCCAAAAGAGGTGACTCTCTTTGGCTGTCACCATATACTGGTTATGGGGACTCTGGTTCTCTCTCTTCTCTTTCACCATGCGCTCAGGAGGCACACAGGAGTGCAATTTCTTAAGAAGCCCTCCTGTCTTCAAATGCTGTAGGAGCAAGTCCACATTCACAGTTGTGTCCTTCTAGCCAAATATCAATGAACTCATCTGTTCTAACTGTGTTGTTACCCACAACACCTACAAAATAAGTGGCTTACTCAGACTATTGTGTAATGGCAGTTGTCGTAATGAGTCAGAAAAGCTATGAATCACACATACAGCAACACAACAAAGTTAATAGCCATGAAAACCTTTTCCTCTAATAAATACTTAGCCACCCCAGTTCTAGGCACATTGATTCCCAGCTCTGGAGCCCAGCTGTTTTAGAAATGTCTAATTGCTATAAGAGAACAAATGGATCCATAGCTAGGTATGTGCTTTGAGCAGGGTCAGGAGTTACGCAGTCCTGTTATAGCCAGGGGATATGTTCAGCTATTCTACTTCTGTAGTTTGTATGGCCAAAAAGAAGCACAAGGAACAAAATTAGGAGACAGATAGAGTTCGCAAAGACTATTCTAGCATTTCATGTCAATATGCCCATCTCATAAGTTATGGAGTGTAGAGGAACAGTAGTGTTCATGTGGTAGTGTCACTAAAAACAGGGTAGAAGGAAGGCTCTTCAGGAAAGCATTTGTCTATTGGTTTGCCACAAGACAGGATCAGCTGTCCCTACATTAGTCCTCATCGATGCTTATCTAACCTGTTTCCAGAAAACTTCAGTGATGAGGGACTCCACGATCTCCCTCAGCATCTGATGCTGGCCTCTTTATTTTCCTTCCTCCCACTCCCCCCAGTTATCTTTTTTGTATATAAAGATTTCTAGTTGTCTTCTTATTTCTAGATTAAACAATTCCCAACCTTTCAAACTGTCTTTAACAGATTGTTCTCTAGATCTTGCATTCTCCTTCACTGGACGCTCTGTTCTGTCCACATCTTTCCTGAAATGTGGTGCTGGCACCATACGCCAGCTGAGGCTTTGTTGCTGCTAAATATATTGGTATGGTTCATTTTACAGTTTGTGCTCTTCTTGCTATACCTGGTAAGGTGGGGGGGTTTTGTTTAGTTGTTTTTTTTTTCTTTTTTTTTTGTAACAGCATGATAATAGCTGACTGATAATCAGCTTTTGTTCCTCTGCATTCCACATTGGAGATGATGGTAACTGGGACCTGGAAGCTCAGTGGGGGAAGAACTGGTTCACTATAGACAGCCCTTTTGATAAGCAGCTCTGTAGCCTAAATTTCTTACTTACAAGCACCAGTATGGGAAATCCAGCTGTAGTAGCACCCAGACCCAAATTAAACATCAATTCTACAGATTTTCTTAATTAACCTGCCTTAGAAGAAAGCAGATACACAGTACTTCGTAATGGCCTTTGTGTGTGTTGCCAGTGATCAAAGAGAGGAACCAAACTACGCTTGGCACTTGTTTACCAGCAAAAACTAGTTACTTAAGTTCTCTGTCTTGCCATTCTACTTGTTGCAACAACAGTGACTAGTATTACTGGGACTAAGATATTTTTACCACTGTAACTGTATTCCAGTGGCCACTACACTACTCAGACTGAGCACACCACAGGCTTAAAAATAGTGGTGGGAAAGAAACAGTGGGAAAACCTGTAGTGTATCTTAACTGACTAGTTAAAATATCTTAATCTCTATGTTTGGATTTAACATTTCACAAGCATTAAAAAAAACATATGCAGAAAGACAGATATCTGTCCCTTTGAACTTCTGGGAGGACAACAGACTAAGGGTGCATAAACTGGAGCTACTGTTCAAGGTTTTCCTTTTTTTGTTCTATAAGTATCATATTCAGGCTTATGTTTCCCAGCCAAATTCAAAAGTCTGTCCTTTTTTTTTTAAAAAAAATGGTTCTAGTCATAACTGGTCACTCTAATAAAGCATATGATGAAATGAGATCCATTCAATCCCCCAAAATAATTCATCACAATTTTTATCATGTCATATATCCAAATCTAGTAAGGAAAGGTTTTTCTGAATTATCTGAAATTTAGTATTTTATTTGGTGAAGCACTTTGAGATAATTGTCTTCCAGTATGTTTTTCAAGTCCTTTGAAAGCAATTAATAGGTACAATGTGTGCCACTTAATACATAAGCCTCAGTTCCTTAGAGGCCAACACCAGTAAAGGATCAAGTGAAATATTTTCATCGCTTATAAATTAGAGCAAAAGCTCCCATTAGCCAGGTTCTCAATCCCAATTTCAAACACAGTTATGATGAACTGAGAATATATGGACTACAGGAAATGCAGATGATTGAAACTATCTGTTGACATCTACTGGAACCTTACCTTCATTATGACAAAAACAGTGAGATAATAAACCATTCTGAGGAATAACACTAACTACAAACAACTAATTGTTCTTTTAAATCTAATAATTTACGAATATAAATAAAATAATTGCCTATCATTTAGTCCTATTTCACTGCTGGAAATCATCAGAAGAGGCAGACAGTGTACTCAGGCACAGGTTTACTGGGTGAACTGAGAGAACTATAGTCCTTTCCTTTAGCACTGTCCAATGGGGAAGAGTTCCTGTGTCCTGTAGAAAGGAAGATATGGCATAGTATCGTCTGACTCATTTTACTGTAACAGGAATACTTACACATGGGTGGGGAACAGAAAACAGAAGAGAGAAAGGTATACACAGCAATGCGTATCCCAGTTGCCTTCTGTGCACAGTGAGCTCTTGTACCACCAGCTCAGAGTTGGCATAGGCACACACTGGCATTGCTCCAGGCCACCTCCTTGTTTCTTCACTTCAGGCTGTGTTTTTCCTTATAAGTGAGCTGAACGTATATTTTGTTAGTACCTAGAAAACTCAAGCAACAACAGTACAGCTACTAAGTAAGCTGCTATGCTATCCTTGTCCTGAAGAGCTGACAATTACCATCCAAGAGGATTTATTATGCGGATTATAATAATTAGTGCCTTTTTCTTAAAGTTTTAATGCTTATTTTAGTTACATGAGAATCCAGATTTTGTTTAAAATAAAAAGGTCCTGATTTTCCCAGAAGAAACAAAAGTCCTTTAAAAATGCAACTTGTGTATATTTTAATAGCTCAAGCTACAGACAATAAATGAAAAGCTGATGCTTATTACTTGCAAAGTAATATGAACCTGGGTGGGGACTGTCAACACATTCTTTGTAACTCTTGATTACAGACGCACTGTTACCACTGCCTAGTTTTCAACAGACTTGATTTTTTTCCAGTTGCCTGGTACAGGGTAGCGTTTTGGGAACTACAGAGAGAGGCTTTAAGAAAGTGAAAATACACACTAGTTAAAAAGCCATAAACTATCAAGCTCAGATGAAAGTCAAGCACTGTTTTACAGCTCCACAACCAAGCACTCTTAAGAAAGGCTGGTTCTGCATGGCGATGTCATATTTGCCATTATGTTAGGAAATGAATGATGAAACAGGAATTCTCTTGGGGAGGAACCTGAAAACGTTGTGAAGTTTTGCTGCATGTTAATTGTTCACGTCATTGTTATAGGCACTGAGCACACGGAAAACAATGCAGAGATTGTCCCTTCATGGTTTTATTTCAGATTTTTAAAGGTTTTGTGTTGTTACGTCATATCCTGCCATGTCATTGTTAATAAACAGGATGTAGGATGCAAATGTGCCAAATGAACACCTGAGTGCCTTAATCAAAGTGGACGTTTCACTAGGAGAAAGTGAAAATGTCCAGGCACTATAGTATCTTTTCATTTGGAGGTAGGAGGTGTGTCTTGCAATAAGGAGATACTTGACCTGAAATACCCTTCATGCATTGATCCTAGATTTTCACAATCCTTAAGGTAATGGGTAAAAAAGAGCACTGGTCCTCTTCCTTCTTTCCTTTGTAGGTTTTCTTCTGGGGAGAAGAAGGTTGAGAGCAAGGAAGAACTCTGTTTTGCCACATCCAGTGCTGTAAAGCAGAAACAGGGTTTTCTGGGTTAGACACCTGATGCCTCTTAGGCATGGGGCAGGCTGCACCCTTCCTCTCAGCAGCTGCCGCCTCAGCCCCTAGGCATCGAGGCTTAATGCCTGCAGGAATCCTGTTCCAAAGCAGAGATGTTTTTTCCACTGGGATTCTTGGCCATCAGCGTGTTTACCCTGGTACCAGGCTCTTACAGAGCAGAGACAGCAGGACATTTTGTCCCACAGCTCCACTCACATGGCTTGTCTTGACCTCTCTTCTTCCACAAGAGGATGCAGTTAACTCCTGATAAGGCCAGAGGAAGCTGGTTTTTGGCAGCAGGGACAGCCTGCGCTTGCAGTTCACCCAGAGGTTACCAGCGCTCATGCCTAAGCTCGCAGGGGCTGCCTCCTGGGAGACTGGCAGGAACAAGGCTATACTCCTTGCAGGGAGTCAGAGGCCAGATACCATGAGTTTTAGCTCTTTGTAACCCTGAACCACCTAGTTACTTTTCATAAAACCTCCAGATTTTCATACAACACTGTAGTCTCCTATGACCTGTACTGAGTATTTAATTACGTATCTTAAATGTAATTTATCTGTATAAGTAGAGGTAATTTAATCATATTTCAATTACTTCTGTCTGTAGGCCATGATATACATGCTATAGAATAAAAAGAGATCTTTCACCAAGTCAGGAAAGGTAATACAGTAATGACTCCATCCTAGAAAAACTAGATCAACCAGCTTTCATGCCAGAGCATAAACAAACCTAAACACAGTGGGAGAATAAAATCCATAATTTTCATTGTTTCAAATTCCTGGTACTGAAGTAGATCAAGAATAGGTAGAAAAGTATTGCACTTAGTTTTGCAGAAAACGCACAGCAATAAGGCTAGTGTTGAAGGTGTCATCATCGAGTGATACATTGAATTAAATATGGGGAATTAACCTTTGCAACCCTAGGAACATAGCTTTCACTGCGCAAACATCTGTGGAACATTTAGACTTTCTTAATTCTCACGCCCACACTCCTAGTTAATTTGTCATCAAACCCAGCAACGACAGCTTATAAAATGAATATTGGTAACAACCACGCAGAGTTTTCACACAATTAAAATGCAAGTACTGCTGCTCTTGCACCTCAGTCTTTTATACTGTTTTGCAAAAAAAGACATTTGTCAACTGCAAGAAGACTATGCAGAGGTAAGATGACTTTGTTTAAATGTAAAATGACTAGTCGATTAATTTAATAATAATAATTAAGTAAAAAGATTTACTGGGATTTAGCAAAGGAAGCTGGTGAGTGTGAGTTCATGACCAAGCCTGAGGGAGCTTTCCCCACCGGTGGGGGAATCTGGCAGGAGATCTCTGATCTCACCCCGCTGCAGCAATGCTCAGCTGGGAGAGAGGAAGGGAAAGGGCAAAACTGTTCCTCCCTCAGCAAGAGACAGAATTGGGAGCTTAGTCACCCTAAGCCCAGCAGAAAGGGGGACCTTGGAGGAGCTGTGCCTGAGGAAGCCAAGCCCAGGCTTACAGTGGATACTGAGCCAGGACCTCCACAAGAGCAGGGACCAGGAGCCTCTGTAAGAGGTCCTGGCTGCTGCCAGGGAACCACCACCCGGGAACTGGGAACTGGGAACAACTGGCCAGCACAGAAGGAGAATTTCCCCTCGCTACTAGCAGGTGAAGGACTGGCTCTTCCTGAGCGTTGTTTTGCCTGTGGCTTGGGGTGAAGCATCTCTCTGCAAGGAGCAGTCATCTGGCCACCAACGGGCTGAAAATTGCCTGGAACTGGTGCAATCCAGCATAACTGGAATAAGCACAACTGTCAGAAGAAAATATTTCACCCCTCATGAAGGAATTAACTGCTTACTCGTTGCATTAGGCGCTGATTAACTATCCAAAGCCTGCTTTCACCTTGCGCATCCATCGCAGACACTGAACAGTTTTAGGCAGAAAGAGGGGACAATGAATGGTTTGCAGCAATAGCCCCACATTTGCGGTGGGCACCTCTACTGATGTGCTGTGCTCAGAAGATCAGAGTAGGGCTGTTGGGTTACAGTATTGTATGGAATCGCTTTCCCCTGCCACCCTCAAAACAAGCCTGGGGAGGAGCAGGGACAAGACAACGTGGTATTTGGAGGCTGCAGCAAAGTTCCTACATGGCCCTGCAGCAAGGCAGAAGGAAGCACCTTTTTCTGTCCTTCTCATGCTCTTGTGGTCTTTCACTTTCACCTTTTTAATGGTGAGAGTGGCTGCTGTGCATGTGCAGCAAATAACATGCAAATCCTAACAGCTCTGTTCAGTTCACTTCTACTTCTAAGCATTTTCATAGTCAGCACCTAGATCATATGAGATGTATGCATCTGGAGTTTAAATGTTTGACAGGTTTCAGCTAAGTAGAAGAACTATTTTTCTAAATATGAATAATAATTATGGCTATGTAGTTCACTAAATTTCAAAATAAATTCAGCAATCCAATTGCAAATTAAATAATTAAATCACAAAAGTTATTTTACAAAAATAGAACTCCCCCTGCAAAAGGAAATGATCAAATAATAAAATTATTTTTGGTCACAATGCTAGCTTTTTTTGATGGTGTGGTAGTCCTCAATTTGGGGTGAAGTAACTGTACTGGATCTGATAAAGATTTTGTGGTTTTCCCCTGATCGTGCAGACAGTGGGAGGTGGGCTGAGATGCTAGGAGGGGACGAGGCTGGATACTGACACACTGAATAAACACTGCAAGAACAGACAGGATGACTGTGTGGGAAGCGTGTGACTCAGCACAGCTGCATGGATCTCCTCCTCATGTCCATTCTTAGCATAGGGAGTTTCCAAATAATTTTCTGGAGTCATGGCAAACCGGCATACCTTTTCCATTAAACTAATTTCTTTGTGGACCTCTGCTTCCAGACAGACCACAATCTCGCTGATAAAATAATCACATAAATGGTTCCAATCTCTGTGCTTTTTAACAAATATCCCTAAGTAGGACAAAAGCACTCCCCTTTCACCTCAGTGACAATGATGGCAGGAATTCCCTAAATTTGCAAACCATTTGAACTATGGTAAAACAGTGTCTATTAGAGCTAGGGTGACACTGAAACTATGAAAAGACCATATACGCTCAAAACCAGACACATCCTTTCCATGCTAGAGTGCTGGGAGATGCCCAGTTTCTAGCACAGATATATTTTCTCCTTCAACTTTTCTATTTCTCCCATCCCCAGGCCACAACTAACAGTATCTGTTCTCAAACCAGTGGTACGGTATGTCACAAGGTAGCACGGACAGACCTGCCCTGCTCTTCCTCAGATAACTTATGATGCAGGGAGGTCTGCAAAGGCAAGTTAAGAAGTGCCAGCACCTCCCTCGAATTGTGAGCTTTACTGCAGTCCGCTGCTGCAGGACACAGCTGTGCTTGCCCAGCCAAGTCCACAGGTCCTGCCAATGCATGACACGGTTGTTCTCCCTGGAGAACATGGAGCTGCTCCAGGAGTCCTCTCTGTTAACAAACTGTCTCTGACAGACGTGGAGGAGAAAACACAGAAAAGCACTGGAGGACGTCAGAGTGGGACCCAAATGGCATCCATAATGCCACATGTCCACATTCGCAGCTGATGAACTGGCTAACTCAAGTTTAACCCACATGTCAGAAGAGCCTGAGAACCAGGGCAAATGACCACACTCTTCAAAAGCAGGCCCACTGACCTGGATGCCGGCCACAACAGTGACCATAAGCAGATGCACAGAAAAGAGGAGGACAAACGTAAATGGTATTTCCACAGTTATGCTCTCACTCTTACACTATACTCTGGTCAAGGAAATTCCCAAGTCTGTTATGCTTTGTCTCTTTAGTAGAGAGATCTCTCTTGCAAGTGTTGCCCAGTCTTCATGGGAACTAATGGAAATCTCTTGTATCCTCAGCATCCTTTGGTAAGGAGCTCCACAGGTCTCCTACCTGCTGGGTGTCCTTTGTGCAATGTTTTTTATGTTTGAACTTGGCTCCCTGTATTTGACTGGATGGCCCCAGCCCCTAGTTGTGTAGCAGAGGACATGCACAGGCAGACTGAAGTGTTCTTAGCTGCTTAGTCAGGTCTCATACAGAAGTTAGTCAATACTTTCAACCATGTGCCATAAATGTTGTTGGGTTCTATCAGAGCATAAATTGGTAATGTGACTGCATCACCATATTGTCTATTATTCCCAGCTGTATAACGTAAATCCCATACAATCTAGCTTTTAAGAGACGTTTGTATGTCTGTTGCTTAATTTCCTTCATTTCAATTTATCAGCACAAAAGTGCAACAGGCAAGATATTATTCCCTGCCAAACCAGGCAATGCCAGAACAATAATTCCTTCCATTTGCCATGCTGCCTTTTGAACTCTAATGCCATATACTATTTAAATGTCATAAGCCAGGACTGCTGCCACAGGAACTGCCCAACCCACTCAATGCCCTTGAACTTTTGTGCATGTCTCTAAAACACGCTTTCTTTTACATCAACACAGGCATGCCATCCACTAGAGAACTGATCCTGTTAAAAGTCTGCCTCTTGGGATAAGTATCCCGTGGTCCTTGTGTGGTTGTACCAACCTATGCGCTAGCACACAGGGGTGGAGTGGGATTGTGCAGGTCCATTCACATGGTGAGGAAAAAAGCTATAGCCTCAGAAGTATTTATCTTTTTCCCCCATACTCTCATCAGATGGCTATTGCAATATTTCACTATTGTGATGACTAGCAATGTTGTAATTCTTTGTGTATTAATTAGATCACTGATAA
>Ga0181612_156566_pt1 | contig 12377 bp, 4 predicted proteins | sample HoacroProtozoa21_FD_119630 | JGI IMG/M metagenome (GOLD analysis project Ga0181612, IMG submission 119630) | Hoatzin crop microbial communities from Cojedes, Venezuel. Combined Assembly of Gp0051906, Gp0051904, Gp0051908 | reverse complement strand
GTTGTGGAGTCTCCTTCTCTGGAGATATTCAAGACACACCTGGACAAGGTCCTTAACAGCCTACTGTAGGTGACCCTGCTTCGGCAGGAGGGTTGGACTAGATGAGCCACAGAGGTCCTTTCCAACCCCTACCATTCTGTGTGATTCTGTGTGATTCTGTGTGATCTATGCACACCAGAAAAGTATGCAATGTCATGGCTTGAAGTGGAGTGGGACTGTATGCAGAATTACAGGCCAAATTCAGAAAAGATCTATGAATTGGGGATAGTGACACACAGTGAACATCACTGTGTGACCTACAATGATGGTCGTAATTTACATACTCATTCAAAAATTCTGTGGAACTCTTAATGTGAAAATACATGAAATATTTAAAGATTTTTAACACAGAGGCTTGAAATTGTTTCCTGAACAGTTCTTCATACCAATGAATTAGCAACCACTCTGCAGGAAATAAAAATCCTCACATTAAAAATTGGAGGGTTTGTAAGTTTATTAATTTTTTATAAAACTAAGTAAACTCCACCACCTGGTTGTCGGTCAACTTTACCCAGTTATTAGATAGCTACTGAATACTTTCTATATAAGTAACCACGGAAATCGGGGATCACGGTAAAACACGGCAGTTTTCCTTTGATATTGGAACAGCAGACTGCAGAGCAAACTACTGTTGCAGTAAACTGGAAGCTCTGTGAGTGCTCCCACTCCCAATGGAAATATTTCCCTGAGGACTCTGAGAGCCTTTAACAGAGACAGGGTTATGGAGCTCTGGCACTGAGGCTGTGAGGCTAGCCTGCTTCTTCAAAGACATTTAATTGATAAACAGCAAGTTATATCTGTAGTTAGGAATTTTCATGTATGAGCCTGTATTCTTTTTTTTTTTTTTGCCATCTATTGCCAAGATTATGAAAATAGCAGTACTTTACCCAAATTACTGTATGAATGATTAAGCAGATAAATTTACTAGGTCATAGATGACAAATACTCAACCAAACACATGACCGTACTCCATTCTGAATAATTATTCCATGTTATAACTATACCTTGCATATCTCCATCCACAGTCTTTATGGAACCAAGCTGGGAATTAAATTTATGATGTCAAGAATTGCTTAAAGATTGTTCACTGACAATGACTTTCACCATCTCCCTCTCATTTCTACCAGATGGCAGCTAGTTTAAGCTCTTTGACAAGCACTGGCTGCCAATTGACTTCTCTTGCAAGGCAATGGGTAACCATTGCACATCAACAACATTCAGTTAATGTAATCTCTGCATGAAACAGCCTTTAATTCCCAGGCAGCTGCATTCTATGCTAACTATACCTTTTTAAAAGTTTAAATGTGGAGCCCCTTTTTCAGAGCATACTGCAGTATTGAGTATTCCAACCTCAAAGAGGGCAGATAGCTTGTGGTATCCAAAAATCAATGTAAAGACACAATATTTCAACCAAGAACAAATGATGAAAAGAATTTTTCAAGGTCTTTAATGTTCATAACAATGGACTCTAAAAAAGTTCCACCTAGAGAAATAAAACAACTAATGATTTTTTTTTTTTTCTTCCCAGAAACTATGCCATTCACCACGTTCCAGCTCTGGTACATACAATTTTAGCAGAACTAAGCAACTGTTGTAGATAACATAAGAATATCATCAGGAAAAAAAGGAAAAGATCATCTATATGATATGCATTCATAGTAGTGGGATATAGGCAAAAGAGAGAACATTTTTGGGAAGAAGAGATGAAGAATAGAAAAACAGTAAAAGAATAAAGAACCATATTTTGCAACATTTAGCAAACTACCTGGCAAGCTCAGCTACTGGGCAAGCTCGAATTAAACTTCAAAAACTGTAAAACCATGAAGACTAAATTTTCTTCTTCCAGCTAGACTTCTTGCTCATGACCATCACAGAGTTTCAGTGGTATGGATATTTTACAAATAACTACACAATCTCCTTTTTCAGTGCAATCCATTGAATGTCTCTCAGAAGCATCATAATCACTTCTTTGAACAGATTTTTAAAATAATGAGGGGAATCACATGAACCTTAAGAAAAAGTTAATTTGCTGTTAAGATATTTGTAGCAATATAAAAATCCATCAATGGTACAACTTTCAGGTTAACAAAATTTACTGCATAAAACATATAACTTAATTTAGTGTAGGGGGAAAAGTAGACAACTGTCAAGCATTTACCCTGAGGCCTATTCAACATTACCAACAGAAAAAAACCTCTGTGATATCAGAGAAAGTTTAGGATGACTAATGAGCAAATAAAAGGGATTATAATGAAATTTCCCCTATTCTACATGCAGTCAGAACTGAAAACAAGACAGCATCTCTTAATCTTGTTTAACCTTGGATCATTTGGTACCCATTGCCGTAACATTTTTTTGTGTGTGTTTGTGTTTAAGGATTCTTATATGCTCACAAAAGATTTACAGATATTCCTATGTCTTCCTCAGTCTACAACTTTTGTTACAGTTTTGGAAAATATAGGATTGTATTTTTCCCAGGTGTGAAATTAACTGAGCTACTGCTGGGGAGGAGGGGTAGGAAAGGGAGGAGAGGTGAAAACTTTTAAGAAGTAAAAAAGCATTATAGTTGAATAAAGAAATACAGGACCATAAAGCAAATACATACGCAAGCACTGAGGTACTTCACCACTCCATGTTCCATTCCCAACGCAAGTCAAAACAGCGGGAAAAGACAGTTCATATCCTGAAGAGCAGACATAGCTAATGCTAAATCCCCAGTCCAAGTTTGTTCCTTCCAACCTTCCATTAGAGATCTGCGGAGGAGTTGGGCAGGTAACAGCTGCAATAATATTCAACATAATTAGGCCCAGCTGCTGTAAATATCCCCAGTGTACAGAATTACTAGGAGAACCATATGTGCTAATTTCACCTTTTTTAGAGGACAATACGGTCAGGACATATTATCTTCCTCACTATATTCTTGCCACATTTTTTGAAGTGAGTACTTCTGGTTTCCTCCATTTAGGAGACTGTGGCTGACAGATGAAGTGTCTTAAATAAAACCGGATGCTGCATTAACCAAATAGGAAGACTGCATAAAAATAGGTGTGGAGACTAAGAAATGTACATTTAAGATAGGTCTGGTAGTACACCGCAAAATTATTTTTTTTGTCTGTTTAGCCAAGATAGAGTACACTTCTCTTCAGTTACCATGATAATAGTCAAATACTTTCTTCCTGTTAGCCATCTTAGGCATTTTCTGGATATTATGGCTAGGGATGAAATTCCAGGATGATTGCTCAAAAATATGACTTGAAAGCCTGCTTCTAAGTACCACAGTTTGGTTAGTATTTGCTTCTTGAATAGCTCCTCACCAAAAAGCATCTAGCTTCTACATAGAGGGAGAAAATTTAAAGATTTGTAACCACTGGAAATTGTCAGTGTTGCTATCTTTAAGGCCGCCAACAAGAAGCATTTCAGTATAGTTTCTCATTTCCAGGCCTCCCAGGAAAAAATAGAAATATTTTCTACTCAGTTGTAGGAAAGAGGGCTGAAAAACTCCACAGGAGGACAGTAGCAGTAACAGATGTAACTGTAGTGATGAAGATAAAAGTCCTATTCACTGGATAATGGGGTAGTAACAGACAATTGCTAGTTGTGAGCTGAAGGAAAAAGGGTGTAAAATAAATAAAATGAAAAAAAAAAAATCTGAATCAAAAAGAGAAATGGGGAAATTTAGGCCAAAGTTACTACAATGAATGACAAAGAGAAAAGGGATAAAAAACAGAAAAGTTGGGACAAACTGTGCTAGCAATAGAGAAAGAAAGCAAATAAGACTGCTATGATTTAGTTTAGTGGAGACAGCTGGGGTAAACGAGAAGAGGTGGTGACTAAATATAAAGCTGAGAACACACAAGTCACAAGAATGGAGGAAATAATGAGCTCCACTCATAACCTTTAAACTTATGTTTAGACAGCTGTCATCTTGAAGGCTCATAAAAGTCAGAAGCACTAGATGAAGAGTACTGCGTATTTGAATGTGATCTGCAGAAAGTTCACCATCTACCATTGCTCCATTCTTATTGTACAGTACAGTAAGTGAATCTCAGCTATTTACACCACAAAGATGTTCTGCAGCATCATTCCTGGCTGTTTCAGAAAGCTGGATGAAATTAGTACTATTACCAAATAATCCTTTGTCAACCAATAAACTAAAAGTAAATAACAAGGCCCTAACTTTTAAACTTTCTCTTTGTCTTGCTCTGCTTCATAGTTTAAAAAAATCCCACCAAATAAGCAAACCAAAAAAGGACATGATAGCTTTTTCAAATTTTCATGATGCTGTAATAAAAGTAAATAAAAATAAGTACTTCAAGCAGCAAAAGTCTGTCTACATTCTTGAGGAGCTTCATTACCAGTTCTTTTAAAAAGATCTATGTGTTTTAACTTCTGAGTTGAATAATAAAGGAAGAAATACTGGTCTAGAAGTAGGAAAGAAGACAGAAGTAGCATGAAAATTGGTGTAATATCAGAACTTTAGGTTGAGAAAAGCAAAACAGAACAACACCCAGTAACAAAGCAAAATACATCTCTGGATGTTTTGGTCACAGATTTAACCATAAATACGTACAGCAATATTTTTTAGTGTAAGCGCTGAAAGTGTATTACAAATTCAAGTCTGCAGAAAAGACAGTGCTTGAATAGTTAACTATTTAGTTTCAAATGAACATGCATCCTTTTACAAGTAGGCAAAGGCACAGAATTATTTATATCTTCTATTTAAATGGCACTGTGACAATTATGTATCCATTTTCTCTCCAGTTTGTTTTCCAATTATATTAACTAAGTGGTACAGAGGACCCTAGCTCTTCCTCCTGACAGTAAGAACTAATTGTTGTACAATTCAAACACACTAATGCGTGTGTATATTAAAACTATAATATTTTTAATTACACAGTCAAAAAATGGGGATTAATAACTTACCTAATGCACTCACACAAACCTGTGTGGAGTAGAATAAAATTCTGAGAACGCTAGACATTCTGCATACAATTATTATTTAGTATTTATACAAGCTATAAATAAGTATAACCTAAAACCAGAAAGACTCAAAAACTCAAAGCCAAAATTGACAGTCTAACTCTTTCTTTGTACAGTTCTGTTTGAATCAAATCAGAGTTAGATCTCTTGCTCCCTGTTAGGTGCCCTGTAGTCCATAACAATTTGAGGCTAGGAGACTATATCTTAAATATTTGTTCTGTCTTATGATCTTCTAGCTGTTTGCTTACAGCTACTCTCGGAGACAGACAGACTTTTGGTCAACAGGACTAGTATCACCGTACATCTTAAAACCAGTTTTGTATTTGAAGCTGAGGCTGGCTAAGAGCACAATACAAATAGAAAAAAAAGTGAATTATTAAAAGGATCTCAAAGTCTGACATCCTCAACAATGTGTTGGGAAAATGACTTTAAAAACTGCCATTGTCAAAGGTGAATTAAAATTAAACTGGACGTGGTAAGGTACTGGGAGAATTGTACTCATCAAGGAAAGTAATTGCAAATGAGGTGGAGATTTGAAACCTATTTATTTGATCTGTTTTCATGAATGAATTCAGGGGAGGGAACGAGAACTGCTGAGCGTGTATGTAACCATACTTCCTGAAAAGAAAACAGAATGAAGATGGATGAGAACAAAGTAAGTACGAACTTAGCTGACTAAGTTTTAAAAAAATAGAGATCAAACATATTTAGTGTGAACCCAAAAAGAAAACACCAAAACAGTATGCTGCTTCTCTACAGCTGTGGTATCAAGAAGAGTGAGAAAAATGACTCTAGAGAGAATATGTTTTAGAGTTTAGCAATCGTGTGAGTTTCTCAGAGAAAATTGTTTTGCTGACACAGATAAGGCGGTCTTTCAGTAATGTTCAGATTAATTGCTGTTTAAATTTCAACAGAAAGCATTAAAAAAATTCCAATAAAACAGAACAATCAGGAATGCAATTAGTAAAATAGAGAAAAGAAAGATCTTCAGGTTAATCCTTTCAGTTTTCACAGTAGAGAAAATAACATGAAGCAGAAAAATGTTTATTAGGAATTTCGCTAGAAGGATTTAGTCTTTTTGCTGAGTGTGTCGATACAGCACAGTGATGCTCAAAGGTGCACATTTAACGCAGGAGCGATCAGAGAAAAATCTTAGGACTATGGATAAAATAACCCAGAACAATTTGCCTTTGGCAGAGTTCAGTTGTATAAATGCAGACCTTTCCTAAAGATGTCTATCTTGTGCTTGAGTGGTCTTTTTGTAAAGACAGGGACATATATAAGGCCATTTTTGGTATGACATATTAACCTTAAAAAATAAACAAAAAAGCTAAACCATTATTTTGTATTGGCTCATTCAGTTTAGCAGCAAAGTAATAAAAGTTACTCTAAAGCTACAACAAAGCTTTTCAACACACTGTGCGGGTATGAAAAATAAAAGCAGAAAAGAAGCAAAGGAGGAATTCACTGTTGCTGCAGACAAAAAAACATTCAGTGTATTCATACTGGCAGTAACTTTTGATTTTTGTGGAAATACTTGGCTGAGTCATTACAGTAAGCAGTGGATGTAAATGTAATACAAGAAATAGCTGACAATCAAAATAAATATTGTACCTTTGCATGTTGGGATTACTCCACTCCACGTGCCATTGCTCGTACAAGTGCGAATTAAGGAGCTATTTGATTCCATTGTGTAACCAGGTTGGCACACATAAGTAACATTTTGTCCAACAACGTAATCATCACCATATCTCATGCCATTGGCTGGGACTCCTGGATCTCCACAACTGATAACTGCAAGTAAATAGTTGAGGAACAGATTTAAAATCTAAAAGTGATTTATTTGTATGTGAGGGGAAAAACCTAGGAATTTAATGGGTAAAAAAGGAGAAAGAACAAGTATCAGAAATCTTATCTCCTTCAAGAGAAGCTAAACATGAATGTTATCTGAATTAGCTACCAAACACAATATGTGGAGCTGTATAACAGTTGCATGCGGGGAACAACTATACATCTGTTCAACAGTAGAAGTAATGGACTGTAGAATTTTGATCAGTAAAATAGCAAGATTATAAAATGAAAAAAAAAAGAAAGAAAGAAACTATATGCCACTACCACCCTTTGATATCCTCAAATTTTCCTGTCAGTTCAAAGCTTCTTTATTAAGGAAGCTGATATCTAGTGTTTAGTTTACTTTTCCATGGGTACATCTTGAAAGGAAACAGTCTGGAAAAATGAAGCTATATGTCTGGAATAAGCTCCCACTTTTTAAATGCTCATATCATTACTATGTACATAAACAGATGAGAATGTTCAGGCAACCCCCAAACATGGGCCACGGCTTATGACAAAATTAGGCCTATAGTACTTTAATGAGTGGACATGGTTGTAAAACCTCCTGTGACTTCCGATGTCAGAAGATACTTTATCCCCTAATGAGATAAAATATTCATAGGGCGTTCATACAGAATTACATCATTATAGTCTGAGAATAGTGTTAAAATAGGTGAGTTTATCTCAGATCTAGTCAATTCGATCTATCAGTTTCTGAAACAGCTTTCAGAGTAAGAAATCTTGAGAATCCTAGTGGCAATGATAAAAAGCTGTTGTTTTCAGGAAAGAAACAAACACCAGGAGAGAAAATCTAGCTCATACAAAACACAGCACCCACGTGTTTTACAGTTTATCTTCTAGTAAACTTGACTATCCTCCTACAGCATTGTTACTACTGGTGGATAATTGTGGGAGGCAGTTTCCTGGGCAGAAAGCACATCCTGGCCTCTTCTAACTCAATGCCAAAGCATGACCGACGTGAATGGCACCCTCTCTGTATCCTGGTTTCCAAAATGAGAAAACGCAGGACTACATATTTGCAGTGTATTCTGGCCAGGTCCCTTGATCTAAATAACTGGGGAACTGAGAATCAAAGTATATAGTATGCCTGCTTTACAGTTTATTACAGTCTGAGTGAGCAGATACTAATTAAGATGCATGTATCAAATCTTAAAAAATAAAATGTCCCACACAACTGTTGTCTATGAATACAGAAGAGACTATAAAACACACCTCAGGGTTACCTGGGTTAGTCAAAAGGTGCAATGATAAAGAAAATTGGAGATTAGTCTACTTTATGTTACCTAATAACATGTAATTTAAAAAAAACCCAACTTTAAAAATCATAGATTTTTCTTTGTCGTTCTTCAGCAAATACAGAGCTGTGAAAGATAGAACTGTTTCTCTTAGTTACATTAGTATATTCAAATACTTATCATGTTCTACCTTTCTTTGTTTGACATATTCCTTTTACTGCACTCAGTGACGCAAATTCGAATGATACAATCCTTGATATTTTTCCAGGTATGTTGTTGTTTTCCCTGGATTACAAAATAATTCTCATGCCTTTGTCCTGTTTTCCCTAATCCTATTTTCATCTCTTTAGATTTTCCTGTATGAAGAATATTTCAAATCATTGCCTTATGAATTGAAGAACATGCAAACACCATACACCACATAAGATCAAACAGCTCCACAAACTATCAGTTTATGTTACACTCTTGAAAACTATTTTCATTGTTTATTTATATCCAAATAAATCCATGTTCTCAGCTTTTTCATTCACTTTCTTCACAATCTCCTTTTCTTTCTTTTGGCAATTAATACAAAGTTTTTGCTTCTTCTACTGTTACTGTTACTGTAATGACTGTACCTTTTCCTGCCACTGCCATTGTAGCATTGATCTGTTATACAGCGAGACCCACTACAGCTTTAGCAGATCTCTAGATTGTTCTACCTTCTCAAAATTCCTACCTTCCTATCATTAACTTTTCAAGCCATACTTCAAAGAAAGAAAACCCAAACAGCCAGATATGCTTTTCTTTCATGTGTTTTTGCCCTTCTCTACTTACTAGTCTTTGTCTTACTCTAAGCAAGCGAGTTGCATGAAATGAAAGACTTAGAGGAACAAAGAGTCATTCTTCATATCACTGTGTTGTAACATTAGAACTGTTCATAGAGGTGAGTTAGGTAAGGAAAAGATCCTTTTGCTTTTTTGTCTTATACTGCAGCATTTGACTTTCAAAGAAAGAAAAAGCAGATGTAAGGAGGTGACCTAGATTTTTCCAAGATACTGTGTTTTGTTATAAACACAGGAACAAAGTTTTAACTAAAAGAAACATGTAGTAGCTACTTAGTAGGCTCAGTAGCATTGTCTGCAGTTCATAGATTTGGACAGTCAGAGAATCACATAACGATGAGGTTGGAAGGGACCTCTGGAGGTCACCTTGTCCAACTCTCCTGTTCAAGTAGTCCATCCAAAGATCCAAAGTTGTACCACCTCCACTTAAGTCACTGTTGTAGGCAAAAACCAGTTTAAATTGTTGTAGTGATCCTGAGCAGAAGGCCACTGTACATCAAGGAGCCAGTGATCCATAATACAGTTAACCTGAGGTCTGAGGCTTGTGATGCACATCCAGCGTGGCCTTTAGAACGGTGCTGTGCCACACTGATCTCTTGGCCAGGGCACAAGCTCGGCTACCTTATTACAGTAGAGGAGCTGCAGGCAGCTCCCACTCAATATCAGCATTTACACCAGCTACATGTCCCTGCTTTTCATCTAGCAGTGCAACAAGAAATTCTCATGAGAACATTGTTTATGATCAACTGTAGAAATGACAAAGTTGTATCCTTGTAAGAAAATACTATAAGGATACTTTCCCTGTTAAGATATTTTTCTAGGTTTTAAGCAAAGATCCAAGGTTTCTACCCAAGAAGTGTTTTTTTTGAGAAGACTGTTCTAGCATGTACTTTAGCTAAATGTCATTCTAAAATACAAGAAAAAAAATACAGATGCAGTTACGATCACAAAACACCTTTATCCTTGGTACAATTAATCTGTTTCTCATTATAACTTCGAAAATAATAAATAAACAAAAGGATTGGGCTTTCTCACAGATTTACAGACTGCAAAAGCAGCTTTTCACATGCTTATCATTAAAGATGGATTTAAAAACAACACAAGAAGAAGTAGTTTTCTTCATCATCTCACTTTTCGCCACAGTTTGGGTTACTGTGTGTGTCAAGTACTCAGCTCTATGAAAACTAGGGTGCTAGTTCAAAATGTAAGGAACAGTTTGCTATACCTCTGATGAGTTTATATTTCCTCAAAATGTTAGGCAGTCTCATGTGTCATATAAACATAAAATTTTCATAATTGTTGCTAAAACTAGAACCAGGATGTGTAATAAAACAGAAATAGATGGTCTTTAAAATAAAAAATTGCAAAATTCTTATCAAGAATGTGAAACAAGCCAAAATATCTTTTGTTAGCTGAGTAACCAAAGCAAGTATAAGGTTAATGAAGAGGCCAAATACAAGATATTATCTGAGAGTGGGACAACAGTTTTGACCTCAGAGTCATTACAAAAAGAATTCTCAAGTGTTCATTTCAATGTTTTTATTTCCTGCTCTCTGGAAGACCAGAATATTATACTACTAAGTTTTGGGGATGAAGAAAAGTAATTAAATGAATGATGTCTAAATATAATATGACAAATCACAAAATATAAACAAGATTAAAAATATATACTGGGAAAGAATTAAAGTAGGTAGGTCATGTAACCATATAACTCCTTTAAACTGTAACAACAGTCTACTTATTTTACTATGCTGTGTCTGTCTTTAAAAAAACATCTTCTTATAGAATTATAGCTTTTAAAGATATTTCATGTACAAAGTTATGCAGAAGTAGAACAAGAAAAAGATGATGACTTAATTTATTTGCATCCAATTTTCACATTGTACTTTTTGTTGTCTTTTAGAGGAGAGAAAAACAAAGACTATTCATTAGAGACACGTGTCTTACCTGTGCAGTTTGGCAAGGATCCAGACCATGTTCCATTAGCAGTGCATTGTCTTACAGATGATCCAGAAAGTATGTATCCTTCCATGCATGAGTAAATTACTGAATTAGAGAACGTAGTTCCATCAATACGAAATACTTTTCCATTAGCGGTAGTTCCTGGATTACCACACTGCACAGCTATGAAGCAAAATGTGAAATATTTTTTAAATGTAGTAAAGATAATTTCTGAAATAGTAATGTCTAAGGGAAATCTTGCTACCAGCAGTGTTATATGGTAGAAGTCTGTGCTATTATCCTGAAAATTGTAATTTTCACCATGTACTGATAAAGCTTGTTGCACAGTAAATAGCTGTTTGCATAACTATTTGTTTTCACCCTTTTGTATGTAAAGAAACACAGCCATGAATTTAACTTTAAAATCTACATTAAAGGAAAGCTAGTTTAGCGGCAAAGACAAATTCTGAATTACATGAAAATGCCTGATCTATAATTATCACTGTAGATTTAATTTGACTCTAGTAGTCTGCATTTATAACATCACCAAAGTACACTTCTTACCTAATTCAAAGCACAGGATAGAGTCAAAATATTACTTCATAGGCAGGTGTAAGTCTGATTTTTCCCAATTCTTAAGTGTTCAACTTTGGAATTTGAATGTGTCTTTCTTACATGACTGCACATATACAGCTAATCTATATGACCTAAACTAGTACAATATACCTGAATGTGCATTATACACACCTATACATATATATATCTGTGAACCAGATTCATTATTTCAAGATATCTTTCGGGGGAAATAACACCAAAAAGATCTTGAAATGTAAACAGGGCAATTCACTCTTGTAAAACATCAGATCAAAGAACAGCAAAAAGTTCAGTTGGACTAAGCATATCCCTTCAGACACCAACATACAAACACATATATATATTTACGTTGTGTCAGCATCACAAGCATTCAGCAGAAAGGGTATTAAAAACCACCTTGTGAAATAAGTTCTTAAAATGAGATGACTATTTCATAGAGATAACACAGACTACAGTGATAAAGTGGATAATAAGAGTACATATTTTCAAATTATTTTCTGTTTTTCAGGAAGCTTTTCTTTTACGAATATTTTGTTGGGAATTATTTCCTATTTTTTAAACAAGATAATTAAGGTAATAAATGATTCTCTATAAATATCCTGTTAGAGCTTTCTTTTATGATAATACATCTAGCAAGAATTTTTAAAATTATTTTTTCCAAATAAACTTGTTTCAGCATTACATTTTCTATTGAAAAATAATAATGTCCAACAATAAAATTTTTAAGCCAATCGTGTATGACGTAGATACATCTAATAAAATCCTGACATTGAAATTTTCCTAAAAGTCAGCTCTTTTCTCTGAAATTTAGCTGTATAATATCGTGTATGACGTAGATACATCTAATAAAATCCTGACATTGAAATTTTCCTAAAAGTCAGCTCTTTTCTCTGAAATTTAGCTGTATAAT
>Ga0181612_119679_pt1 | contig 12377 bp, 8 predicted proteins | sample HoacroProtozoa21_FD_119630 | JGI IMG/M metagenome (GOLD analysis project Ga0181612, IMG submission 119630) | Hoatzin crop microbial communities from Cojedes, Venezuel. Combined Assembly of Gp0051906, Gp0051904, Gp0051908 | reverse complement strand
GCTGTGGATGCCCCCTCCCTGGAAGTGTTCAAAGCCAGGTTGGATGGAGCTCTGAGCAATCTGGTCTAGTGGAAGATGTCCCTGCTCATGGCAGGGGGGTTGGAACCAGATGATCTTTAAGGTCCTTTCCAACCCTTACCATTCTATGATTCTATGATTCTCTGGTTTGCAATCAAATGTTACCTTTGATTACTGGATTATAAACTTATGAAGAAATTACTGAAATGGTAGAAACCCCATAAAGCATCTGTGACCCCAGCAGTTATCTCTGCTATTTGAAATAGTATGTCACTTCCCTAAGTTACTACTTTAAAAATGCTGCACGACAAATAGACTAAGGGCTCCATATTCTGTGATATGCAAACAAAATTAATCATGCGCTCTCTAAAAAAATTATTTATTACTAGCCTCTAAGTCAAGATTTTCTGAACAATCTTGACTGTTTCAGGATAAGACTTGGCCATTTCTATGCACAATAGATTAAGGCTTGGCATAGTTCTGAGGAAATTTCATATTATTATTATTATTGCAGTTATGATCATACATAGATTTTAAATCATTATTTAGATACTAGAAAAAACCTGATTTTTTAGGCAAAGGCATTATTTAAAAGAGAAAAGAAAGACTTACGTGCATGCAGTTGGATACTCATGAGACTTCAATACAGAAGAATTTTTCAGGATGAGTCGTCTCACCCTGAAATGGATGATACTGAGTTTTCAAAAGTAGTTCTTCAGAATGTGAGCAAAACTGAACACCTAATCTCAACACTGAATTCCTTCCTTATGAGTTGGAAACTGATATCCACAGAAAGACTTGACTAGAGGCTTCCTTAGTATCTGTTTACAAGTAGTCATGTAATGGCTGTCCAAGAATCTTAAACACCGCTGTGACATCTCTGAACTTTCCTGACTGCTTGGAAATCAATAAATGTGCTTCAGCATCGCCTCCTTGGCCCCTGCCCAGTGCCAACAGGACTGAGCGACAGCGTCTCAATCCCTGGCCACAACAGCTCTTGTACTCATAATAATTCCTTGGTATATACAAGTAGGAAAAACTATGGTATTTTTCAAGGCCAGACTCATGTGGGTTTTGGGGTTGTTTGGTTTGGTTTGGGTTTGGGTTTGTTTTTTCTACATCTATCTATCCATCCATACTTCCATCCATCCATCCATCCATTCTGGTATACTATAAAGTTGAGAAATTGAAGGCAAGCACAACTGATGACCTTTCTGAGCTTTTATTTCTGTTTTGAGTGCAGAGCTTAATCCTAAAATTCAGCCTAATACTGCTGATACTTCTCTTCCATTTCAGCAAGAGAGTGTCAAGTAACATTTCTGAAAAAAGTGTGGAACTGCTTTATGATAGGTTCTTTGTCCCATATTAGACACTCTTTGATCCATTTTAAATAGGTTAACACATGTGATATGGCTTCTACTGGGTCCTGGGATACAAGTCAGGAGCAAAACCCAAGAATATTTTCCCAATAAAGTCTGAGAAATCTCTGCTTTTAAAATGTGATGTGTAGTCCTGAACATCAGCTAGATACATGACTTGAAACTATTTTATGACTTCAAAATACAATAGACGAAATAAAGAACAACATAAAAATGAAAGACATGATACAGGCAGTTTACAACATTTATGAATATGCAAATCATAGATGAGATGGAGAACACATGTAAAAATATTACTTTTAAAATTAGAATTGTTCTCCAAAGTATGTAAAAAAATATGAGTAATTTATGAAGGAAGAAAACCTTACCTAAGTTCAGAGGCGAAATTTCAAAGGTTTGGGGGTACGTGCAGATGGAAAGTCTCAGTCTGAACACAGTTACAAGGCCAAAGAAACACCATATTGGAGTAAACATTTTGTTGCTACTAATAGGAAACTAATCTTTTTAGAGTAAATAAATCCCTATCTTTAATATAAAAAAATACTTACATGTATATAAAGATAAGATCCTTAAACTACCTTTGTGGTTTCTGTCCTGGCTCATTTCTTACTTTTGAAACATTTCATCTTTGATGGTTCCCTATCACGTAATCTGCTATTACCATAACTAAAATGAAGTCAAATACATCTTGCCTGTGATGGTTTCTCACAACTACTAAGATTTTACTTGTTTTATTTCCTTACTGAAGGATATTTTATACTATTTTTATATAATCTTATACCACCTATGACCTATAGGCTGACCAAATGAATGAACATTAAATAATAGGGTAGTAGCAGAAGTGCAAGAGGAGCAGACGCCGCGAGTGCAGCCTGGTCTGAACATCTGCTCAGGAAGCTCTGCATTAAGGCAGTGGGTATAAACACGCTGCCCTTCATAGGCTCACTCTTTTGTAGTTGCTTCCTTTGTATTTTCTATCGTATTTGCACCTTGATCTGTAGCAGGCTTACAGCGTTCCAGAAGTACTTTCACAGACCTACAGAACTGCACAGTGTGCGATGTACAGCACTAACACTTTGCTCTCAAATCCTATTGATTGGGGTGCATTTGCACGGTATAACTTGTATTGACAGAAGCTCTTTGGTTGTGCTACAAAGTCAGAGTTTTCCAGTCATTTTTCACTCCAGTGAATACATATTCTTGCTGTGTCAAAAGATAACAGACTGTATTACACTAAATCGTAATGTTTGCATTTACAGTTAATTCGTAATATTGCAGTAGCACAACTAAAGGGTAAAAGGTATAGATTTCTTGAAAAAAATATTTCTACAGACTCTAAAATTTCATTACTCCTGCTACTACCCCAGCATCCAGGACTTGCTTCCCTGAGGGCTTCTATGAATACTTCTGAAAAGGGTCTATGTTTCTTTGTTTACAAAAATTCTGAGCACAATACAGAAGGAAGTTATTCGGAGCAGTTAATCCAAAAAGTCCATGTTTTGTCTTTTTCTATTAGCATTCCATATCTAGCAGTGACTGTCTAATAATATGTGAATCTGGAGTAGCTCATTTCCCAGTCTTTAACTGACCATGATCTCTATGAACATATTCATGCTTATCAGCATAAATATGTACATTTTAGGCCTTGGCTTCACACAACAATGAAACCAAACATTTACAAAATATACACAAAAGAATCCTCCATTTGTTAGTGTGATTCATGTTTAACACTAGCGTGTAATAAATTTGTGTCAGTGTCGGCATAACCATTTGCATGCACTTTTAAAATGCTCAGGATTAAAAAAAAAAGGAAAATCATCACTCTGTCTTGTGTTACCTTGATAATAAATCGTCCCTAGAAAAAGTTGTGCACCCAACTTTGAGAAGAGATCACCATGAGCAAAAGTGAAATGTGTGGGAAGGTGGAGATTAGGTTCAGTCAGAATCATAACATGCAGACTAAACTACAAAAAGAAAATTGAGATAAAATTCTGGCTTCATTTGTTTTTTTAATATAAACTGTGCCGCACCCTCTACCTGAATCTTATTCTGTGTTAGTGCAAACTGCTTTTCAAATTTGTGAGTTTCTCAATCAATTATCCTAACTGATTAAAATAGCTGCTGGAACGCCCCAGAAGAATATACTAATTTATGGGCATGACTTTTGTATATGGATATGAATATTAACATAGAACAGGTATGAAATACACACTACTGACTCTGAAGCAGATAATTATCCTGATATTGAAAGCTGTTAAAGAAAAAGAAATTGACTTGATTTGTGAATATTTTGACTGCATAATTCCCATAAAATTAATTATACTGCAAATTCAGAAGAGTAGAACTTCAGCACTTGTAGGTTGTTCATGTTGCCTTTTTTATTCAGAGCCCTGAAAACAGATCACAAATATTCATTTATTACAACCCAGTATCTAATGAAAAATACGGTCTCCCTGCCCCTGCTTCTTTCCCTCTTACCTTTCAAGAGTCTGCTGCTTCTCCTAGCAGCCCCAGCTCAGGAGCGAAGATTTTGCTGGGGCCCTTGGAAACAACTTCAGCCATGCAGATCAACATTTCCCTATGGATAACTTCCACCCATATGCAAGGATCTGAGGGAAGACGACAAATCCTTTTCCTGCACTGCTGAATTGCAGGGATTTTGCTGCAGAGATGGCACCTAGCTGTACCTCAGGGGACTTTGGTGAGAATTTATTAAGACTCCTGGTGATAAAGGCCACCCATTATTGTCTTCGTTTTTTTTCAGATCTCAGCAGGACTGTACTTACTGCTCTCTAGTCTGCAGCATGACGTGCTCTATTGAAGTGATATGGCACAGTAATACACATTTTTCTGTATTGAGTGAATTGGAAAATCATGTGTTTTTAATTAGCTGTAAAAGGGCACTACAGCAGCTGGTACTACAAAGCACATGAAAAGACTTGCCTTGCTTTGGCTTTGCACTTGGAGAATCAAACAGTTAAGTGCCTGCTTTTCTACAGTGAGTGATGAATGTGAATGATGTGGATTGGAGAAGGCTCCGGGTTTTAAACACAGGCTCTTCCCATCTCACTTTGGTGCTGCCGGGTGGCTGCTAATTTACTCTTGCTCTATTGCCTATTTCTGGATCGTTACTGAAACCGTGTTAGTCACAGACTCCCTGAGATGTTTTACAACATTTCTTGAATAACAGACAGCTGGTGTACAGCGAGAACACACCAGACAGGCTCCAGTCCTCCTGCCACTTGCTTGTATGCTCCTGGGCAGGGGAGGGCGAAGCACAGAAGCCTGCAGAAAATCTCGGGGGAAAAAGAAGGAGGCATCCCCAGAGTGGGATTTCCAGCTCCCTGTTGTTCTGTAAACTGCTCTGCTCCAAAAGAAAGAGAGGAAGAACTGCAGGTGGTCAGGTGGCACACTTCCCTCCCCCGAGTATCTGCTTTGGCTACTGTGACAGAGAAGATAAGCAGTGCCAACTGCGCTCAGTCAAGATTTCTTGAAGCTGTATGACGTGTTCCATGGTACTCCTTTTAGGAGGGTGCAGGCTTCCACAGCATACCAGCAACCAGTGATAGCCTCACTCACATGAAAGGGATACTGCACAAGAATGTTGAAGATTGGGATGGGCAAGCAATGAACATTAACAGCAAATTGTTTTACCACAGTTTGGCCTCATCCTTTGTAAGTGTATACAAGAAACTTGCCCATCACCCTCTACTAATTCATGAATACACAGACTAAAATGGGTTTGAACTTTTCCATGTTTTTTCCACTCCTCTCTATCACTCTCTGATTCTCATCTGTTCAAAACCGGTAGCCTTTACTAAAGTTTGTCAGACTTGAGCTCACTTCAGTGTCCAGCATCACTACTCACAGTTAGCACTACTGTGCTATTACGATACCATAGTAATGGAAGATCTATATAGGTGCTAAATAGCCAGTATTATTTATTGCTATCAAAATTATATACCCTTCAAGATCTGTGTGTATCAACTTAAAGCTCTAGCAATAAGTCATGTTTTACTGCATTTATACAGTTTCCTGTACTATGTCCTGCATACGTATGTGAAGGGTCTCCATGTTTTGCTAACTAACCTGATGTTATTACAGAACACTTTGCTGAAGTGCTGAGATCCTGGCTAACACTGCAGCCGCGTAACCACAGACTGGCTACCCGTACACTTAGTTTGGTACAACTTCCAGACTGATTCCTCTAAAGCCTTTTCTCCTCATCCCAATTTCTGTGCAAGTTACTACACTTTTCAAAACACTCCTACAGTTTTTTCATTCTTTCTAGCAAACATAATGGAAAGTGAATTATTTAATGTAAGGAGTAGCAAACTCACAGTCTTTGAAAAATTTCCAGGTCAATGATCAAAAAATATTACCTGCATCCTAGAGGTGGAGTTGTATGAATCGGCACAGTGCTGATTTGTCTGTTGCAATGTGAGCAAGTATCTTTTCCAGTTCATTTGATACTTCACTGAAGAACTTCCTCAGTGTGTTCTCTGTATGAGAACTTCCATTAGTGAGAAAGCTATCTCCGAAAAAAAAAAAAAAGGTTTAACTCACCATAGCAGAAACATCATTTTGGTTTTGTAAACCTGTCAAAAAGGAAATTCATGTTGGCTTAAGCAAAGTAACTCAGGTGTGGAGATCCTAAGGACAGGTGAATGGGTATCTGACACTACTCACAGTTAGACTGCTCCAAAACTAACCTTAAGTTCCCTAAAACTACTGAACATCATTCTTCCAGGTGTTTTCCAAAACAGCAGCAAATAAGACGGCAGATGTGCTGGCTTTTCCCCATATAGTACATACACAATACATAGGTGCTGCCCACATAGATCCCTCAGCAGCACTTGAAAATTCACCTATAGAGGCATGGTGAGTTGACCTCGGCTAGCTGCCAGCTACTCTCTCAATCTGCCTCCTCAACAGGAAAGGAGGAGAAAATAAAATGAAAACCTTTGAGGTCAGGACAGAGAGATCACCCACCACTCACCCTCATGGGAAAAAGCGACTTGACTTGGGGAAAATGCATTTAATTTATTGCCAGTTAATAACCGAGTTGAATGATGAGCAATAAAGGCAAACACTAAAACACCTTCCCCCCAGCCCTCACCCTTTTTTACCAGGGTCAACTTCACTCCTTTGTTTCTAGCTCCGCTGCCTTCTCCCTAGCCCCGGGTGGTGCAGAGGGACGGTGCAGGGGCTGTGGTCGGTCCGTGCCAGCTCCCCTCTGTTGCTCCATCCTCCTCGTGCTGCTCCCTGCTCCAGCCTGGGTCCTCCACAGGCTGCTGGCCTTCAGGACATGTCCACCCATTCGAGCCTGGGCTCTCCGTGGACCGCAGGTCCCTCAGGACATGTCCAATTGCTGCATGTGATCCTCCTCAGAGGCTGCAAGGGAAACCCTGCTCCGGTGCCAGGAGCACCTTCTCCCCTTCCTACTCTCAGCTTGCTGTTCACACTGTTGTTTCTCACAATTTTTTAAAAATTTTAAAGTGTTTTGCCCTTTCTGAAACACGCTTTTCGGGGCTCAGCCATGCCCTGCAGTGGGGCTGCTGGAGCTGGCTGGAACCTACCTGAATAATCTGAAAAATTTTCATCAATTTAAAGTATTCAGTCATAAATTTATGAGAAATTTATGCCAAGCAATGTGATCTGCCTCTGATTTCTGCCCAGCTGCCGCTCTCCCAACTTCCCCGGTACTCTGTCACCATCTACACCTGATCGATGGCACTTCAGTACTTCAAAGTCTGAGATTAATGATCAAATTCCCATGTCTTGGTCACCTGATTTTGAAGGAAGGAGTGTGATTTGAATTGTGGAGGTTAAAAAAAGGAAAATATTTTTCTTGTCTTGCAATGGCTGAAAGGTCATTCTTGAGCACAAGTGGTTTAAATAATTTATCGTGAGCTACTGAGTCATAACAGAGTTACTGATCTGTCTTTTACTACAGTGACATTCTATTTTTTCAACTCTGTCTTTTTTTTGTTCTGCAGTAGGATTAAATAGCTCTCAATCTGCAGTAACCAGAAACGTTCAAGCACGCTGCAACTGCATAATGATGCATCAGATCCGTACCTTTCACAGTCTGACTAACAGCGAAGTGCCTTGATGGGACCACATGCTAAAATGAAGTGTTTTGCTTGGACACAGCATGCCTCTATCAGCTTTGAGTGCGTCGTTTATTTCCTAAGTAGCCTGCGCATACTCGCTTTACAATAGGAGATGATTTGAGACTCCAATGCTGATCTACTTTTTGCATTTCTGCGTTGGCATTGAGAGTCTTCATACCTCATTAGCTTTGTCTTCTTTATTCTGTGTGCTTCGTTGTTCTGTGCAGTCTAGGGGAGATGACATATCCCTTATTACATCTTTTAGTAACTCTGAAAAGTTGCCTAGAAGTTAAAATAATTCTCACAGCTGCTAGTATTTCACAAATTTCATTTTGTCCTCAAGGCAAATATAAAAATATTTTTGTTTTCCCCACCTAACTTAAAATATCTATATGCACTGAAGACATGCCCTGAGAGAATATGGAAGTTTGGCTCCTTGAAAAGTGTATCTACCAAAAAGGTCTTTCCAGTTTCTGACTACTTTGATTGCAAAACCTTCCTTCAGCATAACTGCAAATGCTTCCAACTGCTGTGTAAAACAGCCAGAGCACCTCGCCTCAAGTAAGACTGCACAAGCTTCCTCTTCCCTCTGATTCTTTTTCCTTGTTTCTTCTCTTGACCCTGAGCAATGGTTACAGACAGGAGGTAAGGTGTCTGTGGGATATGGGTCTCATTATGGGAGAAAGGTCCACTTGGCAGAATTTCTGGAAATGAGGAGTAGCGTAAAACTGCCATGGAAAATAAAAAACATAGGACAAAAAAAAAGCCACACAAAAAAGGAAAAGAAACATTGGGTTCTGTCATGAAGCTGTTGGGCTCCAGGCAGATCTAGCCCCTGTTTTGGCTGTGTTTTGGTGACATAGCCTGGCTGAGGACAGCAGTTCTCGTGGGGCCCTCTGTGCGGGCAAGGGGCTCACGGGCTGCCACTGATTTCCACTTGTCCAGCTCTGCAGCCCAACCATCCCTTGGAGACCCCGGGGTCTCTCCCCATGCAGTCTCCCCCCACCTGTCCTGCGCAGCATGTCCTGCCCAGGCTGAGCTGGGGCATCCTTACGAGTCTGCTCCCTCAGCACGGAAGGAGGAGGAAGCTAGAAACCAGCAACACAGAAGAACATGGGAAATCATAAAACTGAAAAAGGGCTATGGAAAATCTGGTTTTAAAAGGGAAGAGCTGCTGCTACAAAGACTGTACACTCAGCTCATATTTCTGCTGGGCATTAACAGGCGCCGGAGGAGGACGAAGGTGTATATATGTTTTTGTTGTATTACATTATGAGAGACAACTTAATTTCTTCGTACCTCGTTGTTAGATCTGCTCTTGTTATTCCATTCACTCCAAAATTTGGGAATAATGGTATTGAGCTTACACATGTGTCGAAAGGATTAATGAGTTGTTTTGGAAGTGTTCTCCATTACTTGAAATCAGAGCATTATGAAAACCAAATTATTATGTTACCAAACAACCAGCCTGGAACTTGAAATTCAGTCTTGACCAGAGCAGATTTATGCAGACAAGGCTCCATCTGAACATACTTTTCTTCTCATATATGTGGTTTTCTCACAAACAGTCAGATGCTATATCCAATGATGTTTGAAATAACCTATCGGTTTGGAAAATTGTGAACCGCTGTCATCCTCGTTGGACATGCTCCAAAACCATTACGAAATGTGAACAAAACTGTGTTCTTTAGATGTCTTAAACAGTAGAAAACTCCACAAATTGTGTCTCATTTTTTCAGATGTGCTTAGTGATTTGCCTGAGCGATGACCTTGATCATCAGCCAATAACATGATTTTGATTTTGCTTGCACTGCAAGGATCACCAGACTTTATGTAGTGGTGTATGGTTTGCACTGATTTACACGATGGAAAATCAGATAAAATGCAGCACGAGTACATTGTGCCAGACTGACTTGATCCCTTTTTTTTGGACAAGGTAAGTCATTTTCTTGACAAGGATAATTCTGCAGATTTGATCTATTTGGAGCTCAGTGAAGCTTTTGGCACAGTGACACGTGGGGAATTGTTAGTTAAGCCAAAGAGGATGAGGATTAGTACAAGAATGTCAATACAGTAAGGCACAGGCCAAAGGGGAGACAATGAGGTGTGTTGTGCTGACAAACCATCGGGCTAGATGGATACTGCTGGTGAAACTCCTCAGGGAGCAGCCGTTGGTCAGCCTCGGCCAAAGGGAGGGATCTGCCAGCTGAGGCTGTTGGTGAGATGATGTTCAGAGGAGCTGCCAGTGCTGACCGATGAGTGTCTGATGATGGGATGAAAAAACCTGGAGTGACCATAAGGTCACAGTAAAGCATAAAGTAAGAAATATAATAGGACAAAATAGGATGATGCCTGTAGGAGCTAAATATACAAATTTCTGCCATGAGCTGGGGGTTATCACCTGGAAATAAAAGCAGGGAAAAAACACTCACCAGTTCTATTTGGCCAGAGGGTAACTGCCAGCCAGCAATGTGATGGAGCGGTGAAACAGCGAGTTGAACGCCAGCTTACAGTCCAGGGCACTCTCACCGGATCTGAGCTCTTTCTAACTAGTCCTATTTAGTACCTTGTCCAAAACTGGTATATAATTTCACCCATACTGAAGGAAACTCAACTTAAAACCAAAGACCATACACAAAAACAGCTTGGATAAGCAGCAGGGTGGAGGGCGCATGTTACAAAACATGCCTAGGAAAGCACGGGTTTAGCCTAGCAAAAGAAAAGGTATGGAGGGGGCATGATAAAGATCTTAAAACAGAGGAGAACAGTGAGCTAGCTCAGGTCAAGGCCAGTGTTGTCAGGCAAGACAAATGGGTATAAAGTACTCAGAAATAAATTAAAGCTTAAAATTAGACACTCCTAACTATTATAGCTATGAGGTTCTGATGCCCCAGAGAAGCAAAAAAGGAGGGAGCAAAAAGTAAAAGAGGATCGTAATTGTTTGAACTTCCCAATGAAACTATGTGATTCCTGATTCCATGTGAGGAATGACACCATGGACGAGGACGTGGTGTTGCCCAAGAAGGTCTTTCAAGTATAACTTCAGGGAGTGCTCAACAGAGATAACTGAGTTGATTTCCTAACGAGCTTGTTTGGATCTTAGCTGCAAATATACGGCAACAGAGCATCCAGAGGATGACTGCACAGACTCTGGGAGCAGCAGAGGCATGCACACAGGCACGGAAAGCGCAGGAGGCCAAGGGTGCAGAACCGGCACCAGCAACGGCGAGGCTGCAATGTGTTGCAAAAAGCGCACGTCATGCACCAGCATGTCCAGTTGTCCAACCACATGGTGCTCACTTGTACGTCCCCACCTTTCTTGCAGCGCTGCTCTCTGCGAAGACCGGCATGCTCGTGGTGACTCAGTCTTGGTCCTCCGGGGTGTCCCACGTGGCAGGGAAGTTCTACGTTGTTCGGCAAGAGGAGAAATAAATCAAGACATTGAGAGGTGTGCAACTTCTGATGCGAGATTTGCTTCTTATTCCCACAGATACCTCATGAAACATAATCAAGTAGTATTTCCCAGTTAAAAAACCCACACAACAACAGTGTTCTAGTTAACCTTCACCTCTGTCCCTCCTTAAGAATACATTGTAAAAGCTTGTGTTACACCTAGGAGCTGCACTACGCAGGTCTGAACCTCTGGTCTCTGCTCAGCCAAAGATCTTGTTAAAGTAAATGGATTTTCTTCCGGAAAAGGGTATTATTTAGCAGTGTCACTGCAAAATTTATTCCCCTACCTTAGGCTTTCCTAAACAGTTCCTTGACTGTCTTGACACTCGCTTCTTTATACAGGACATTATCCAATATGTGTTTTCTAGGATCATCGATTCGAATGTATGCACGCTTGCTTTAAAGGCTCATTTCGCATGACTCAAGGTTAAATATATTTACGGTACACAATTGCCCAGGCAACTGGGCTCTGATTTATAAAGTATCGATACGTGTCTCAGCGCAAGGCAAATTCAAAGCCAAGCTGATCTCAGCTTGCCTTGAATCTTTGAATGAAAAAACCCCACTTATTTTCTAAACTACTTTCTGCATTGAATACATAGACGATTTTTGCCACAACCTCAGGAATTAATGGGGTTGTGGTAGATACAGAACTATGTATTTTTTGACCCTGGTCTAATCATACTGTGACTTACCATTTGGGATTCCCCCCTGCCCCTGAATGTATTACCCGGCTCACCCTGAAGTCACCTTGGCTGTGATTTGTGTGCTCACAGCTGGGAAGCCCTTAGCACACGTAGCTGCCAACATGAGAGGGGCAGTGGAGAAGACGGACAAATTATCCAGGAGGTTTTTGCACCTGCAGCTTCAGTGGCATAAAAAGAAACACTGTATTTCTAATTTAATCTTAAAAAAGAGGGGTGCACCCTGTGACCTCATCTCCAACGCGCCGGGGTGCTGGGGTGCAGAAGACCCCACGCCCTGAGGGTCGCCCGGGTCGGCTGAGCCGTGGGGACTCTCGGCTGCTCGGACACCCCAGCCGAGCGTTACGGGGTGCGGCGTTACTTCTGGCGCTGTTTTTAGGTGCGAGGCAAGGGGAATAGCACAGATGGGCAGTAACGCCAACGTACGCAGCGCTGAAGAACGGAGGAATCTCTGCACACCAAAAAGTCTTGATTTTTTTATGTCCAAGAATTTTTTTTTTTTTTCTTTTTCGTCCCACAGGTATTTTTTAGGGCGTTACGAATTACTCATGGAATTCACTGAAAACCAGCAGGTTCCTAATTTATTTTCTTAAAGTGTCATAGAATCATAGAATCACAGAATGGTTTGGCTTGGAAGGGACCATAAAGCTCATCTGGTTCCAACCCCCCTGCCATCAGCAGGGACATCTTCCACCAGACCAGGTTGC
>Ga0181612_161041_pt1 | contig 12378 bp, 8 predicted proteins | sample HoacroProtozoa21_FD_119630 | JGI IMG/M metagenome (GOLD analysis project Ga0181612, IMG submission 119630) | Hoatzin crop microbial communities from Cojedes, Venezuel. Combined Assembly of Gp0051906, Gp0051904, Gp0051908 | reverse complement strand
CGGTGCGAGGCGCAGCGCGGGGTGGGGGCCCGGGTGCGGGATCCTGACACCCCCCGTCCCCCCGTTGCAGTTTGTGTGGCGTCCCGCGTGTGCTGCGGGCGAAGCTGTAGTGCGAACGTGTTCTCACTGTTGGCGGTGCTGGGCGAAGGACCAGCTGAAGTAGACTTCAGCCCCCCCCCCCCTTTTTTTTTTTTAAAAAAAAATAAATATTATGCACAATTACACCAGGACAGGCGTCTGAAGCCTCTGTCACAGGGTGCTGGGTTGAAAACTGCCATTGGTAGAAAGTGTCCGCACTCGTGAGACTTGGCAGCGTGGTTTTCATAAGGACTGGTGCGTAGTTAGGGGGTGCTTTTCTTCTGTCTGTCGTCTCCCCCCTCCCCCCCCCCGGTCCTCCTGTTAATTAATTTTTAATTTAGGCATTTGAGAGGTGTCATCGGTTAAGAAATGTGCTGAAGCAGTAAGAGAAATTATGCTGGCCCCTCCAATGTGCCTGGCTTTGGTGTATGTAATTTAACGTCTGTGTATCAGAATTACAAGATTATGTAAGCACCTACAAGCCTTCTACCAGGGGAAGGGTAGTGTACCATACATTCACCTGGTATGTTGTAGGAATAGCTAAAATAAAATATGCCCAGGCGTAACATCTTTTCATTCAAAACTGCTGAAATCGGACCAGTGATTTTTGCCTTCCTGTAACTTGTCAGGCTAATGTTAACACCAAAGGTAACTCTTACGTAAATATTTTTTTATGAGCTTGTTCAGTGGCGTAAGAAGAGTAGGAAGTTCTGATAACTTCTACGGTCTGCGGTGTTTTGTGCTGAAAATGTGGCATGCAGCCACAATTCCAATTTTGGAATTGCAAGTACGGGAAGCCAGGTTGGTGCTGTGGGGTATGTGTTAGGTAAGTGGAGAAGAGTGTTCAATATCCTTGTGACCAGAGTAGGTGAATCTTGTCAAGGCATTGAACAATTGTATCTAGGAAACATGGGATTTTTTTTTTTTTCATAGCGTGTCAGCAGCTAGAGACTTCGGTTTCTATTGCCAAGCATCAAAAATACTAATGTGTTGCACCAGTCAGAGGTTTATTAATTGGAGACTTGCTCAGACTGCCTTGAAGCTTGGGAGAAGTAAGATTTGTTAGTAGCTGGTGCTTTCAGTGTATTTGGTTTAAGGTCTGGTGCTCGGACTCTTATGAAATACATTCAGTATCTGCATGTAGAGCCGTGCCCTAAGGAACGCTTACCTATGGTTAATCTTGGTTTGAAGGCTCTGAATTTGATAACTACCACAAACTTTGTTTTTGTTCCGTATTCTGAACCAGTCCCTGAAGTGTGTGTTTTTTCGTGTGTCTGTTGATGAGACATCTTTATCCTGGTGTTAACGGATGAAGGACACAAAGACTGGGGTTCATATTCCTGCTCCAGTGAGGGCCTCTCTAGCCTACAATGAGATGTTGCTGTGTGTGGTACACACAGGAGCATCTGTTTGGTAGTCATCTCCTCTGTTTAACAGGAGTACGGTTTTTTTCAAGCATCTTCCTTTGACTGCCTTCCTCCCCTCTTCACCTTAATAGAACTGCCTGTACTTTTCCATATTAAAATGAATCTAACTAATTTTCAGCGTACTTCGTGTTGGTATTCTTATTGTCTGAACTGTAAGAATTTAAAATTGTTAATTTTCCTTTGCCTTTAATGAAGCTATTAATTCAGTCTGGACCTTTCACAAATCTCTCTCATTGCAATTTATTTTTTATTTCCTTTTTATAATGCTTTGTACTACTCCTAAGTGTGAACGTTGGCCAGATCCAGAATTCTTCATAAAAATTTTGTTACGTTTACCACGTCTAATCAAATTACAGGGTATGCATTTCTCGAAAGTTGGCCTTCTTCGGGAGTGTGTGCGTGTGTGATGGTTGTTGCCTGTTCTTCCTCGTAACATATTCCGTGAAAGCAAATGAGAAGGCAAGAGGAGGAGCAGCAGCAGCAAGTTAGGCGAAGGAACAAGATGCATCTTGTAATTTGTTGCTGTCTGAAAAATTGTGCTTGTGTATCATCTCCACCCCCTTTGCACACAGCTGAAGCACTGTACATTTTGTCTTTTCCCACAGATCTCAAAAGAAAAAAGACAAACCCCCTAGCAGCTTCTCTCTGCCCCCCCAACCCAGCCATAATCCGCAGTGTAATGTTTTCTGGTCTCTGTAGATTGTTTCTTTACACCGCTGCTTTCCATGACCCTTCAACTTGGGTGCGTGCCTGTCAGAATCTAGGCCAAAATGTTTTGGCAGCGCATTCTCTGTTGAAGTCTAGCTGTTCCTTATATAGCACCTCCTTTCATCTGCAACTCCTACAGTTTGATAAAGAGCAAGTTCAGCTTGTTTTCACAACTCGATCGCTTGAAACTTATATTTTTTAATATTATTTTTAGCAAGTTGCATATTTTCAAATTTTGAAAAAAAAATATTCAAAATTTCTTTAGAAAAATGCTGCCGGCTTGTCAGCTAGCTAATGGAAACATGCGTTGCCCTGCCTCCGATGCTGGCTGTGCAAGTGTGTGTGTTTTTTGTAATACTAAATGAAAGATACGAAGATAAAAATTCCAGAAATGCATCAGTTTTTACCTGAAGTTATTTAAGTGTGGTATTTCAGACTGTAGGGATAGTTAAGCATAAAAAGGAGGACTGTATGTTTTACAGGTTCAAGTCCTTCATTAGGGTAATTACTCCTCAGACTTTCTCATCCAAAGTAGTTATGGTGTCACAAATGAACAAGCGAGAGTAAATATTTCTGGATTAATCCCCCCCCCCCCGATAGTTATAGTCTGTCTTTGGGAGAGAATCTCAGAAATTTGATATTATAAAGTAGAAGATATTATTTGTTTTATAAGGATTTTGCAATGAAATATGCTTACAGAGAAAGATATGAAAATCATAGTAAGCATCTAAATTTTTTAAATCTGTAAGCATGTAGTAGAAGAAATTAAGGGCTTTTTGAAAGTGTTTTAAAATACTTTTAAGTAATTAAGCACAAATTAGCCCTTTGCTGTTAGAACAGCAAAAGTTGCTTCAGTCATATTTTATGCTTGAATGTGCTACAATTTGCGTGTGATGTACAAGAGACACTTGTGCAGGTAGGCGTGTATGTATAAGAGACTTCTCAGAAGCTTTTTTTCCCCCACCAAGCTGTTAAAATGTATTGACAAATTATATGAAAGATGAGTGGAATTAAAAGTGAAGATATTTTCTCGCTTTCACCCCCTCCTTACCAAATGTTTTACTTTCCTTTATACATTTGGCTCCTTCCATGGCACTGTTGGTTCACAGATCACTTGTCTACCTATGTTTTCAGATGCAATATTAGAATTATAAAATGCATATGAATTTTCAAAGTGGAACCTAACTGGTTCAAATGAGACTGAAAGCACCTGGAACACAGGACCCCAGAAGTCTTGTTTAGTCCCCTTTGTCTGAGAGATCACAGTACTGCTTGATCTGTTTGCTAGCCACGTAAACAGTGCATCTTAAACCAGGTAGATGTCTTGCCCTTAGTTAAGATCTACTTAAAACTGTTAAAAATAAACATAAGTTAAAAAAAAGTGGGAGGGTGGGTTAGAAAATCTGCACAGGACCAGGGCAGAGGTCCGCCTAGCCCTGTATCCAGTCTCTGACGGAGGGCGCTCAGAGGTGAGGGGTTTTTGGCAAGGTGAGTGACTTCCTCGGAGTGCTGTCTATCCACAGAGACAGTGTGTAGGTGTTTAATGTCCCAAGTGGATTCTTGTAACCATGATGGTGCCTAAAAACATCTTCAGACTGTATTGCTTTTAGTGTTCGCCCTGCTTTGTGGCAAAGAATCTATATGTTGTGTGGAAAAAGCTATGGTCCTTTGTTTTTTGAAATTGCTCATTGTATTTAGTATCTCCTAGCTCTTGCATTAGAGATGGTTAATAACTGCTCCCAATTTACCTTCTTCATGCCACACAGGATTTTTCCACCCCCTCTCAACTATTCCTTTTGTAGTCAGAAAAGTCTGGTTGTAGCCAGTCCAGGTGTAGCTGCTTGCTATGGAGGTACCATTCCATATCTTTTCTCATCCTTTTTCTTCTCTTTCTTTCCCCGTTCTACTACATTGCTCAAAGTATTCAAGTGACAGCTACCTGTTGGATTTATATAGTGTTTAACAATGATTTCTGTTCCCTATCCGTAGTGTGATAATTCTTGGCATTTGCTTTGCATTTCTGACCATCTGACCCCTTGTTGCGAGGTGACACTGTTACAGAGCTATCTTTTTCATTACTGAAGAGCTGAGATCTTACAGTTAAATGGCGGTCTGTGGGGTGGGTGTGTCAGTGGGCAGCAGGTCCCTTGGCAAGGGGAGGGTCTTTAACCAGCCCCTTTTGCAAGGGCGGGGGGAAGCTTCTAAGAAAGGCTCTTGAAGGACCTCTGACTTCATGTTGGATTTCTGGGAGAGTTAACCTGTTTAATGTTTGCCACTGCGGTTTCTCTCCTCTTTCTGCAATGCTGTTGACACAAGTGAGTTAAAAAGAGTTTATTCTCTTACATGTAAAGCTTGGCAGTCTCTGGGTTGGTATGCAGAGGTCTGCAGTGCTGCTGTGTAGTTGCTTCTTGCTCTGGAATCTATGGTGTCTTTGTATGACCTCTTTAGCTGGAAGACCTGTAGGTCATCTTACTTACCTCTCAGGAGTTGGATAAGTCATTAAGTGTCAACTTTGCTTTACAGTAGCATCTCTTTTGGTGAAATCCCTACTCTAGCTTTTGCAACACAGATTCTGTTGAATGTGTAATAGGAAGCTTCCAAAACAATTACTTTGGTCCTGATAACTGAGTCAGTCAGGACACACCTCATGTTTTCATGTGCTGATGGGATCCCAGCTGTCGTAGTTTATTATTGACATGGAAAGATCCCTTTGTGGTGCTGCTTCCAGAAGTGTGCACTCAGGTTTGGAGCTTCAGTTACAATCTGCCAGTGTTGTTAAGCCGATTGAAGTTGCTGCTGCACAGGTGCCCACTTCCATCACTTGAATGGCGCTCAGGTGTTTGCCTGTGATAGATCTGGCCACCATGTGGCCTGTGGGTGAGTTGGTTTACCTTCAGGTGAATCTTCTTGGAGGAAAGATGGGGCTTGGGATTAGTTTCCTTTTGATCAGTGAGTTTAGCTGACTTGCAGATGTGTAGCCTCATAAACTTGGTGTATGGGAGGATGAGGTCTGATGGTGGGATAGTTTGGTTTGACAACAAGCTGTAATCACAGCACAGCTCGTGTAAGGTGAACCTGCGCTGTTCTGAGTCACGTTGGCTTGCTGTGCAGCGCTTCATTCACCCGAGGAATTGCAGAGAAGGCAGGAGGGCACGGAGAGGGGTGGGAAGAGAGACCCGGCGCTCCCTTGGAAGCTGAGGGGGTTGGGCTGGGTGAAGGTGGTTGAGGCTGTGTTCTGGCTGACTGCACACAAAGCGATGACACAGTGCTAGTGACTTTTTCCCTGACAGGCACCTTTGAGTAAACTGGCCTTAAATATGCTCTCTCATTATAATGGTTAGCTAAGGCATTTATTATATAAATGTATGAGCCAGAAGTGGCCTGTTAATGGCACTTAGTAGAGAGCAGGTGTGACAGCAAGCAGCAGAGGGCTCGGATGAGGTGACACCTAGATACCAGGCTAGAATTAGAGGATGTTGTGACACCCGGTTTTGGGGCGCAGCAGGAACCGGTTTAAAGCCAGGTTCTGCAGTTTCACCTTTTTCCCCGTGTGATCTGCCCTTCCCCATCCCATGGCATGTTTGAATAAGATTGCCCATGAGATGTGGATGTGGGTAGAAGAGGAAGAATGGTGGTTTCTAAAGGCCGGGGTGAGCCAGTTAAGGAGTGGTAAATGGCATTGATGAGAATTTTGTAGCATCTGGCTAAGCCTAAGGTCCTGCTGCACCTAATTTTGTAGGTCAGAAAGGCCATTACTTCATGCTGCTCCATGGTAAGCCTTGTCTACAGGTGACTTTAAGCTATGTTTACACAGTTTAAAACTATGCAAACTACCCAGTCTGAAGTCACCTGTAGTGCATGCTCACCCTGTAGTTTAAAGTCACTTACAGTCTGCTCTTACCAGGAAGCTGTATAGTTAAGTCATGTTTGCATTTTCTCGAAGTTTTATAAATATTAGAAGCTAACAGAAACCTACTGAAATATTTTCCTGAACCAGAAGTTATTAGTATTTGTGTCAACTCAATGCTGTGTTTAAACAAAGAAACAAACAGGAAAAAAGCCTCATGCTGCCCCAGCCCCCAAAACACTGAATATGACAAAGGAATATCTCTTTGTTGTAGGGTTTTTTGTAAATACATGCACACCTACCCTCAGACCTGAAAAGTTGATGCTGGTGGCATTTGAAACTATTTTAATTTATTTTTCGCTACTGAATGTTGAGCTGCTCAGTAACCATTAGAATTGTGGAAGTAAGCTTAAAATTATCCATTATAAAGAATATTTACACATTTAAGGAGCTCTTTTTAGTTGACTTAATATCTGGTACATTTCTCTAAATAAGCTGCATTTGTCCCTTGAAAGGTAAGAGCTAAGTATTGATCTGTGAATTTGAAACAACGGAAGTTTTTAGGTTTGCTTTTTGTTACTGAAATTGAATTTCCATAAAAGTTGGAGTTTTTATTAACAAATCTCTACATGTATTTCAGTTGGAAAACGTTTATTTATTGATCTAAACAAATCTATTTTGTGATTTCTGTCATGGCTGGATCTTTGCCTTGACAGCCTTTGCACTGTTTTATTTTAAACAGTCTAAAAAGATTCAACAGGATCTAATATATTACCTAGTATGAAAACAATGAACTAACGGCACAGTGCTGTGATGTGTTTTATTTGAAGAACTGCAGATGAAAACTTATGTGAAGTTGTTAATCAAGATAGTTTCTGCTGTTGATAGATAAAGTGGTTGTAGAATCGAGGCTGCTGAATTGAGCCTTAACAGGGGCAATGTGTCCTTAAAGCACTGGGTGGACGGTCAGGAATTTGAGGCAATGTATTTGTTGAATCATCTGTAGTATGTAACTGTATTCTGGGGTAAGAACATAGCATAAGCATATAGCAGCAAGACCCGCTACAGAGTAATAACATGACATATAAATGATACACTAGTCTTTAGTTAAAAACATCTGAGTATCCTTATAGAGGAGTGAGAAGTGCTGGCCACTGCTGAAAGGAAGAGAAAATCGCAGCGAGCATTACAGCAAAGGGGCAACCTTGTACTGATAACTTTGAATTGCTTTCTCAAGCAGAATCAGCCATAATTGTCAACTTATTTTCCTGTAGGTTTAAAACTTGGAACTGCATTAGGATTTTTTGCTGGCACAGTTGTATTTGCTAATAGGTTTGTGTGTTGGGTCCCCATCCCTGTCCCCCCTGGTTAGTCAGTGGTAGGCATGCAAACAAACAAAATAACTTTGAGTGTGAATGAGGTCTGAAAGAGATTCTCTGATCTAATAGTCCAGAGAAAAAAAAAACAAATCAGCATCTTCTATAAGCATGAATTAACTTTAACATGTAAAAACTTGTTTTAAGCTAGAAGGTTCTGTGCATGGGCTTGTCAGGCATTTGTTCTTTTTAAGAAGATTGTATGTGTATGGAATTGGATGGTATTTACAGTAATTCACCAAGTATATGCTTTGGTAAGACATTTGAGACTTAATTTCTTGAGGACTGGTGCTGTGAAAAGATTAAATTATTTGGTCAGTACTACGGGTAATATGAGGTTATTTTTTTTTAGCCATTGTATGAAAGATTGGACCCTTCAGTTCACCAGAAAGTCATTTACTACTTCTAGCACTTACTAAAAACATGTGATTATATTTATTAATAGAGTAGCAAAAGAAGCCATTTCTCAACTACCTGTCATGAACTTAATTCTACTGACTGATGAGACACTGTTGTATACTTTAAAACCAAGTTCTGCTGCAATTAAGTGATGAAAAGTTCATTCTAATTATTACACACTGGTTACTCAATTTATTCTGAGGTGGAGTTGTATGCTTTCTTTTGTGTGTAAACACTTGTTCTGTAACAGTAAAAATGACTGATGAATATTAACCAGAAGAGGAAAATGTTATGAAGAACAATCATGGCTGTAGTTCAAATGAATTCAAAACAGCTGAGAATGAAAATTTTGACTGGATAGCTGACTTCTTGAACTACTGGATTTTTTTTTTGTTGTTATTTCCAAATATAGGTCATGTTTATTTGTGAATACTATAGTGTGATTTAGCATAGTTGTTGCTTTTTAGATGATTTAAGTAATACAGAAAAAATATGTATTGAAGCTCTGAAATTTTATGGCGCTTTTGTCTTCCTCGCTGCAATGAAAAATTATAAGACCTGGCAGAGACTTGCCCCAAAGCTGTTAATTAGAAAAATGCTCTGATTTGATAGTTTATCACTTCATTATATCTGTATCATCTCTGTGTGGTATTAGGCTGGAGTAAGATCAAAACGGGGAGTATCAGTTGTCTTGGTTCTCCTAATGTTATCCTGTTTGCCTGTTCTTTGCAAATGTGAAAGTGCTTATCAGCCGTGAGAGCACTGAAGAAATGTGGCCGAGTTCATGTCTTCATACAGCAGAGAGAAGTTCTCGGTGCTGACGAAGTCCCTGTACTTAAAATATTTTAAAGGGACAATTTGTTAAAACCTACTAATCTGAAATACTGAAGGCACTTTTGTATTTTGTTCAACCTCCGATTCCTTTGAAGAAATGCTTTTTATTATATTTGTAGGAGGCATTTCTTCAGGTATCTCTCAAATTAGTATGCTGAAATCTGAATATGGTATATGTGTTAAGTAGACAATACACCAAAAGACTGATGTATTAACTTTTCAGTGCTTTTCACCCTGTGTTTTACAGAGGAGATGGTGGTGTTGGTTTAAAAATAGTATTATATAAATAAGAAAACCCCAACCAAATGGAGATCCACCCAACCATCCTATAATCCCTTCCCCCATCCCTGAGAACAGAAGTGGATTGTCATAGTCGCACTATTCTTCTTTTCTCTCCCCCCTCCCTTTTTTTTTTTTTCCTAATTTCTTTGGCTCTCCTTGGTTTTTGCTGGAAGAGTTTTATGGCAATGTTACATGGTTTCATGCCATAATTGAAGGGAGGCAAGGTATATGAGATTCCTTACTCAAAAATGGTTAATGAGTATAAATATCATGAGACTTTTCAGGAAATTTTTGTATGCTCCTTTGTTTAACTACTTAGCTGTATCTGTCTCTGTTCATGTGATGGTGGTGTTTGATGCATTCAGTGTTCGGTTTTTCAGGCTAGAAAATTTCCAGTGAAAGAGGCTTTCCGCTTTTTTGCAACAGAGATGCAATGAAGTGGCCTTTTCAGTCTTATTCAATTCAGAGAAGCCAAACAAATACTCTTTTTGCAGCTAGTTTTTGCTAGTAATCCATCCTGACCCAACTTGTGAAAATACTAGAAATTGCAAACTAATTCCACAGGCTTGCCAGGTCTTCAGCATATGAATAGTTTGTGTGTGTGGTCTTGTTTAGTGCAAAAAAAGTCTGTTTGTATTAAGTTTCATGCATTTGTAAATCTCTGCGGGGATGGCTTTCCTTTTCCTTGCTACCTTTTCTTTCAGACAGTATGGCAAACTCTTAATAAAGAAAACCTTGCATCTCCTTGCTACATACATACATAAAGCTATAATGCATGTACATATGTAAGTGTAAAATCAGGATGGACTGTTTCCAGGTGAAAGCAAAACCTTTAGTGTGTGATGATTTGGATTTCTGAATCAGTTGAAGCAAAGCTCGGTAATGAAAGGGAGCATAATTTCTGTGGTAAACACAGACTAAATAGGTGGACGCAATGTCATAGAATGTAAAGGCGATTTCTCTGAGGTGGCTGAAACCTGGCAGTGAGTTGTTGTCAGTCAAACTATTTTTTTTTAATATTTTAAAACAATTCTCTTGGTAGTTACTGAGTTTGGATGCTGTTAATAGCCAATCTTTTTAGCTTTTTTCTCTGATAAAGTTGGTTTAATGCTCTGATTCATCTTGCATAAGTGGGAAGGTGTTGCATTCTTAAGTGGTGGCTTATTCTCAGTACTGTTTTTGTCTTTTTTTTTTTTTTCTTTCTTTATTTCTCCCCCTTTCCTTTCCTTTGAAAGCCCTGTATACTGGTTTGGTTAAATACTACAGGGTAGGTTAACAGCTCCTGCTGAGTCATGTTTAAGGCATGAAGTGCTTCCAGGTCTGCAGTCCTTTCCAGGGATGAGTGAGTTCCTCGCGGTTTGTGTATCCTGTGTCTGCACGGCAGCAGTTAATTTCCAGACTCAGTTTATAGGTTGTTTTAAACACGTTGAAGTAGATCTACTAAACAGCTTTTTTGGGGGTGGTGGTTGTTCTCTCTGTCTCACTTATCTATGTTTCTTTGAGTTTGTACTCCAAATGTGCAATCCTTCTGGTGATTTATTGGTGTTTCTGTCAACTGTTGAATAAGGAGTTGGGTTAAGTGACCAGCATTTGGGAAGGGCAAGATTATGCTCTTGTTTAGAGAGACTGCACAGATGTTCTTTATGAGCATGCAGAAGAGGGGAGACTGTACATTACTTTCAATTTGACAGAAACCATGTATTTGAAAATCTTTGGTCTGAGCTTTATGGGCTACATAATGAGGCTGTGAACCTGGAAGAGTAGCATTTGTTATTAATAATGACATTTGCAGACCCTAGGAATACTGAAATAATCTGTTGGATGGCTTTGCATAGTGATGACATCCAGATGCTGACTATAAACATCTCTCTCTGTTTGCTTAAGCATGGGAATGGGAATGAAACCGAGTGTTAGTTTGTTTCACAGAAAGAATTTTGACCAGCCATGTTTTGAAACACCTATTCTTCACTTGTCACGTGAAAGCAGCCTTAAGTAGTGTATAGGTCAGTCTTATATGATGATGTTGAAGTTAAGAGAATTAGAAAAAAATCTGTTTAATGGAAGTGAATGCATGATTTAACGAACAAACAAAAAAACCCCTGCAGCTGGACGTAAAGTGTTTACAGTGTGAGCCAAAACGTCAAAAAAAAAGTTAGGCAGCCAGGAATTAAAGCAAATGCCAAAGAAAATGCTCAAATTTAGTAAGCTGATATATTAGGCAGTCCCTAGAGGACACAGGAACAAGTGAAGTTAGTAAATGTTTATTTATCTCCCAAATAAAATAGATTTACTTTTGACGTGCACTGCAGTACTGATGTTGATTATGTAATAGATTATTTAGTAAAGAAAAGCAATAGCTTTTGTGTTTATTGGAGGAAAGAATTAGGTCCTGGGATCACAATTTTATAATAAACCTCCCCCCTTAAACCATGAAGATCCCAAATCCTCCTCCGTGTTTTCCACATTACATCAGTTACTGTGGTGTGGTTGAGGATCGAGTCCTGAGATGGTGGCAGCCGTGCAGCTACGCAAACGAAACAAAAGATTTGAAGAATAAAGTGTAATATTAAAAAGTGGCAGAAGGGTCTGCAAATCTGTTGCGAAAGTCTTGATGAATTTCTTCAGTAGTGTGCCATCAATGGGCAGGATGGCTTTATTCTCTATGAGATGTAAAATGTGGACTGAGATTCAATAGAAGTTAAGCCCGTGCTTGTTGCTGCTCTACAGCTTTTGGTACTTCAGGAATAACTCAAGTTTGATCATCATCTTGTTACACCAACAATTGTAGGTGTGTGGGCAGTAAGAAGTAAAATTCCAAACCACACCACTCATGCTCTGTGTTGACTGTAGTGCCAGATTAAACAGGACAGAAAAACAAACCGGCATACTCGCCTGTGGGATGAATACCTTCTTGCTTAAGACCTCACTTTCCAGGCTCCCAGCAGCAAGTCGGGGGGTTTTAGTAACTTTTCAGGTACTTCTCCAGTGTCTTGCTTGCTTCTGCTCTGCCTTTGTTTCATTGGTGTGGGGTTTTTTAAACTCCCAGATCACAGTATCTTCCAGCTTACTATATTAAAAAGGCCTTGTCAAGGAGGAATCCAGGTAAAACTCGTTTCTGTTTACTTTCTAATCCTTTTCTGAGAAATTCTGCATTTGAGATTACTGTCTTGTTTGTCACAGTAACCTTCCTGCCCTTCTTTTACGTTCCCTCTCACCTGCTTGTTTACTGTATCCCAACTATAGTAATCAAGAATCTGATTAAATTTACATTTTTTTGTGTAAGAACTAAGAAAGAGAAGGCATTACATGGCATTGATATTTAAGTAAAATTATAGAGTTATAGCATAGTTTGTGTTGGAAGGGACCTTTAAAGGTCGTCTAGTCTGCCCTCCCTGCAATAAGCAGGGACATCTTTAACTAGATCAGG
>Ga0181612_147491_pt1 | contig 12378 bp, 7 predicted proteins | sample HoacroProtozoa21_FD_119630 | JGI IMG/M metagenome (GOLD analysis project Ga0181612, IMG submission 119630) | Hoatzin crop microbial communities from Cojedes, Venezuel. Combined Assembly of Gp0051906, Gp0051904, Gp0051908 | reverse complement strand
CCCCTTCAGGTACTGGGAGGCTGCTATAAGGTCACCAAGTCACATGAGATTATACATACAGTACATGTCAAACCAAGAGAGATTCACAACAAACAAAAAAAAAGAAAGAAAATATCCATCCAAAGACAATGACCGCCCAACCAAATTCAGTCTTACTCTTCATCTTCAGTTTATATTATCTGATAGATTTTTCAGTTGTCTTCTCTTAGAGGTGAGGTCATCTCTGCATTAAAATGGCAGCCAGAAGCCCAAATTGTGATCGAGATCCCATTGCATTAAAAACTATTATGGAAAGAGAAACTTTCACCAAAAATGTCTTGGAAAATGTCAACTGTGTGAGTAGGAATGAAATGCCTTGGTTTGTGTACTTGCCTAAGCAAGCAGTGCAAACAAATAGGCTGCATTTATGCAATTAGAGATTGCAATTATGCAGTGAAAGCTATGATTTCAGCGAAACGTCTGCTCGCTTAAAATTGCCAGGATTATGCCCACTACAGCACTATAATTGGTAAAGACGGGAGAGAAAAGTAATGGGAAGGTGTGATAGTTATTACCTTGGATGCAATTATTTTTGTCTATGACAAAGGTAGTTTGTTGTGCATCAGTATATCTCTTTTTTGTGATGTAAAGGCTTTTTAAAAGGTACGTTGACAGCACGCACTGCATAGAAAAGATCTGTTGCAAGATCTTAATGGAGTTTCTATAAATAAGTTCTAGAAGAAGGGCTTGTTAGATATTTTATCTGTTGTACCCAGATCTCCAGATATTTTTGGCTAGCTTATGTCATACTATGCTCTAAAACAATGAAATGATAGTGATTCGGAGTTAAGTACTTCACTGTAGATCTATGTTAAAATTGGAGGAAATGAATCACCGTCTGACATTTCCTAGCTTATCAGGGTTTTTAGATGGCCATTGCTTTCCCAACCAACTTTCCATTAGAAGTGTCAAGACTTCCCAAAGTAGAAAACATGCAATTTTGCTCTACTTTCTGTAATTATGACAAACTAACTTTCCAATGAACCTTTACTGGAAGGGGAAAATGAAAGGAGGTGAACCCAACGTTATTCATCCAGAAGTTATTTTGAAAATCTTCTGGATACAACATCCTGACACGTAAAACTAAACTCTGCCTTCAAAATAAGTGATTTTTTGACTAGTTTGGTGAGAGCTAGTGGTATTCAGACACTTCCAAACCTGCTCACTTATTTTGAAGCCTGATTTCAAAATCCAGGATCTCATATTAAGGTAGAAGAATTTGAGAATCTTAGTGTTAAGGGGGACGTTAATGAAAAACAAATTTGAGAACTGACACAGCAAAGGACATTTTCTAGAAGGCTGGATCTGAAATGGATCTGCATGTCTAGGTACATTTAGGTATCAAATCTGATCATTTCCATTTGTGTGTACATAGGAGTCCAACAGTGAATTTTCAGCTGTTTCAGTTGTAATTCAAGGAAACTGTTCACTCTCACCCTCTCTCAGAAGTTGCTACCCCCTTCCCAGAGCAGCAGAAGGCAGCGGGTGACGGGATCTCCACCTTCCCAACTGACAAGGCCGTGCTCGAGCTCAGCCCAGGGTAGGGGCTCTGCTGGAGGCCAGCCTGTGACGGCAGTGGCTGGAGGACAGGCATAGCCAAGGCAACACCATGACCATCTGCTACTAAGCCATAAAAGCCTGTAATCCTTCTTTTACAACTGAATTAAGGCCTTTGAAACAGACTATAGGGAGCAGGGATCTGGCCTGCGATGCTCAACTTCCACACTTCTGTTTTCACAGCAACACTGAAGGAATCCTGAGAGAGCTACCCCGGACCGTCTTTAGGTTCAGAGCGGTTGTTCAGCTTAATCTGGCAAGGCATTTTAGTGATATAATTACAGACTCAGTAGTTAAACCTGTATAACAACCCTTGGGGATCTCTTACTCCACAATATAATTGCTTTGTCTGGTTACTTTTATTCTGTTTAGCTTACGAGGTATGAACTCTGATCTATTCTGCAAGAATCTCTGGAATTATTTCCTTTTCTTAAAGCCAAATACCATCCCACCATAGGCCCACATGGCAACCTGTAGCACTCCTTCGCTACACATTCTTTCAGAGCTTCCACAGCAACACGGATATGCAGGGAAGAATGATGAACGAATTGTATTAATATAACACAGAAAGTAAAATTCAGTTCATAAAGCAATATCCAGGTACAGTCCACCATAAAACAAACCTTGTTTTCCATAAGAAATAGAATTGCACTTTTCCAAAGATACCTCAGCAAACACAATACCTTCCTTACATTGGGTTGAACATGATCACAGGAAAAGCAAACAAATATAGATAGACTTGAAGCAGCAATTCTCTTTCTGCAGGCATTTCCCCTCATTTCTGGAGAATTATTCACCATCCTTTTTGGATAGTGCAAATGTTCATTGAATCTTGTATTTAGCTGAGTTCTCAATATGCTTATAAGACAATAATAGATTTTTTTCACAGTGCCCATATATAGTATCTGTGCAAATCCAACTCAACTGCCCACTACTGGTTCACTTTCCTGTACATTATTGTCATATAAAATTATATATCAGATAAAAACATATGCTGACTTTTGACTAAGTACTGAAAAACCTTATGAGCATTTTATTTGTGGTATTGAGCAGGCATTCAGCTACCAGAAGTAGTTTTCTAATGCATAGCAATATAGAGTATATTTTATTCCATGTGGTCATGTTGGAACTGTTTCACTTCCTCCATTCACTACGGTTTTCTGGTGGCACCTTTAAAACCAAATATTATCTATTATTACTGCCTGCAAGGAATAGCCATACACTTTCTCACTGTAGAAATAATCAGCAGCAACAATGCAATATCAAGTTGCTACCTTTTTAATGAGCTGAGAGACATAACCATTAATTTATTGTAGCTTCTCATGTCACAATACAAATATATCCATTTTTCTTTTAATGAAGTCAAAACCACTGAAATTACTCTACCTGTAAAACACAGTAATAAGCATTTGATTGAATTAACTAACATTGCCTGTTATTTCAATGCTCTTGATGAACTACAGACCATGAAGTCCAGCAGTTTTATAATTCTTAAAGATTATTTTATAGAATAAAAAACCATAACATTCCAATTAGAGAATTACCTGCCAGTTCCTCATAGTTTAATTATAGCAATGATAAAATATCCAGAAGTACCTAAGTAGACAAAGAATGCAAAGGTTGAAATTCTTAAAAGTTTACAGGCATCTAAGTTTTACAATTTAGATGTGAAGTACTGAAGGCCAAATTTTAAAAGGCATTTTGGTGTCTAAAGGTGCACACCATTGAGCTGTGTTGTTTTCAGTTATGCCCATTTACTTCAAGACACATTGAGCACGCAGTTTTGAAAACACCTTTACGCCATCTGTGCCTTTCGCACCCTATATGACTTCAACAGCATTATGCTTTGAAATGAAAACCCAAGTGCACCTTTTCCATCATTTTTTCCCTCCCTTTTCTTCCACAGCTCTTTTACATTTTCACACAAACCGTGCCAGTCTTCTGCGTGGTCACGTAGGGATGGCCTCAACTGTCCAGATGTGTCCTGCCAGCAGAACAGGCACCACACTGCCCACCTGCAGGGCCGTACCTCGCCTCGACTGTGAAATAGCACGCTGTCACCAGGACACTGCCGGTTTTACATATGCCCATTAGCAGGCACACAGATGTTGAGGGCATTTTCTCAGCAGAAATGAAATGCTTGGAGGTCAGGTGCAAGCGAAGGGCCCTGACCCGCGTGCATTACGGTCAGCAGTCGAGGCAGCAAAGATGATCCTTCCTTCCAAGTCTTCTCTCCTGCTGCCTCCCAGCACGACAGTGTGAGGGAAAATGCACAGCTCAGAGGAGGCTAAATTTGAACAGCTGAGCTCAAATGAGAGCTTTTTACCTCCTCAGGATTGTTTTATGAAAGTAACTGTTGGTCTTTTTTGTCGAAGATAAGCAAACCAGCAGTGGAAAACACCAAAAAATATTTCAAAATAAAACCAATGCTTAACTAATTTTATATAAAATTTTGCCCACTGTTTTTTCATTCTGAGACGATTGCTTTTTTATCAGATATTTATGAACCCCTGAGAAGAAAAGTATATAGAAATACTGACACGGTAGCATTACTCCCAAATTACCGACCTGATTATATCAACCCTAGTGAGAATGCTGCTGTATATTTTAAGAGGGTTCTGTTCATTCCTGATTATGATCCAACAGCTTTTTCTGTTTATTTGCTGTAAATAAAATGGCAAGTATATTTGGAATTTGAAGTCCATGTATACTTAATCCAATCAAATTTAAAATACTTGCCTTAGCAGTTTAATAGCCTCTTCCAGAAACGTGCTGCATTTCATTTACATGATGATAAGACAGGAAAATGTATTAAGTAGTGGCTGATCACCTTGGGGCAGAAAGAAAACAATGGAGCCCCACAACACTCCGAACCTTTTAGGTGCAAGGGAACTGGCTCGGTGCCTCTGTTGACTGTGTAGGGAATTCTCTTCAACAGCAAGCTGCAACCCCGTTCATAGTTTCCACCTCACAGATGTTCATATAGACTTTGGCCGACTGGACTAATATCTCTCCCAGGAGAGGTTTGACTCACAAAGTCCCACCTATGCTCCAAGCCAGCTAGGCTGTATGAGTGCAGGACCCTTAATTCTATGTTCCAGACCCCTTTTAATAGTTTTCTAGACCCACTATATAAATCTCATTTTGGAGAAATAATCATCAGTAAATTTATGCGCACAAGAGTGCAACTCCTGCCTTAGCTGCCATTCTAAATCAAATGACTTATTTTTTTTCTTTTAATTTCCCGGTCACTGTGGCCACACAGCCGTGGTGGGACGGAATAGCATGATGTAACCCTCTGAAACATCTGCATTTTCTTCCATACAGTGCCCTGTACACCAATGTACTACTATCCCAAATCAGCCTGTTTCCTCCGGGACAGCAGGAATCCCTTTGCTATGCACTCACAGGGGAAGGAGAAGCTGCCCTGAACCTGCAGTGTTTTTCATTCTAGTGGTGCCCAAGATGGAGAGATGTCTCACTCAAGATGTGGAAACTCCTGGATGGCCTTTTTTGTGTACTGTTTTAAACATCTTTACCACTTGAAGGCTCATTTGGCTCAAACAGATGAGTCCACAAGAGCTGGCAAAAAAATTTCTGCTGCTCTGGGGAGTGTAAGTACTGCCATGCATGAGAGGCAAAAAAGTAGCTGATGTGTGAGGTGACATTCAAAGCCAGATCATTGCAATTCTGCCTCTGCAGAACAGAATTATTATTTTCTGCTGCTGTTCTCTGCGTGTGAGTCGAGGCCGCAAGCCAGGCTGGTGTCTGCAGCAGAGAAACAGAAAGAAGCACGAACATGTTTTTGTGCCTTATAGCTGAATTCTGCAAGGCATGGCACATCTTTTTGGAGGTCACGAGCCTTCCCAGCTAGGTCAGATCAAACACCTTCCGGGTTTGCACCCCTAGGGAGAAAACATACTTTTTTAACGATATAAATGTCAAAGAGCTGCAGCCTCTTAAAATGTGTTACTGCCTTCTGGGTAATTTTACACTGAGTTTAATTATGCTCCATCTTCATTTGAAAGCCTGATTAGTGTACAGTTCAGTCGAACCCACATTGCCCGCCCAGCTGTATGCAGACCCACATGGGGGAGGATTTCAGAGACATGCCAGAGACACAGCAGATACTGAACTACACTGGGAGCATCTCACATCTGTACCAATTTAGTACCTAGAAGAAGAACTAATAGCCTCTTCTGCTCTTTCAGACCCTGCGATGTCTTGACTAACACAACCTAGATGCTAGAAATAGTGCTCTGACTTAAAAGTATGCAATTAAGTTGAATTTCTCATTCCTGTTCCTTTATGAAAGATGAGAGAGTTATACCAACAGAACCATGCTGTTTCAGACATAATCAAGACTAACACTGGAATTTAAAGCTGTGGTCCATACCTGATGGTATGCTAGAAAGAAAAATATTCAGCAATTTGACATTCAGGTTTTATTTTTCTTATGCCAAGGTAGGAGACTTTTTTGTTCATTAATATCAAACAAACATTTGTTTCACCTGACTTTATTCCCATCTAGTGCAACACTGAAGCAGAACAGAACTCTAGATCAGCTTCAGTCAAACCAGCTTCTTAGTATTTATGTTTTTAACATTAAGGGCAGAGTATGCTAGGATTACTCAGCAAGGATTACAAGCAAAACAAAGCAATATATTTCCACCTTGCTGTGACACACAGCTCTTGTTAGACATCATGCACTAGGACAAGCATGATGCCTGTTAGTTTCTTCTTCTTCACTCCAGGATGCACTCGGGTCATTTTTCTATGTTTGGTAATATGTTTTTACACCTTTGCTCATTCTTTGCTGGTCTGTAGCTTCACAAAATAAAATTTCATTATGTGATGCCTTTTCCATCTTAGATACAATTTCCTTGTTCTCTGAGCTACCCCTAAAACCATTTTTTGCATCTCCATGTCTGCATTTCTTTAACTGGCCACTATTCAACTGTCTATAGCCATGGGGTCCTCAGTGGTCACCTGCGCCATGTCTGTTATCTCCCCACGCCTGCACGCCTCTGTGCCCATCCTGTGTCTCCACCTCTCAAGGTCTCTGCTATCATGCCAAGTCTGCATTTCTCTGCATGACATCACTGTGTTACAGTCATAAACATCTTATTCTACACAGCATAACTGCTTGTTACTGCTATCTATATAAAGCTATTGGTTGTACCACACAAAGATAAACAAAGTAAAACAAATTAGCTGTAGCTACCTGGTCAATTCAAGAATTTGCTGTCACAGCTAAACCAGGGAAACCCAAGCTGCAGGCAGGTCAGGTGAAGGTCAGACAGAGTAAACTTATCAAGCCTCAGTCCTGAGGCCTTATAAACTCAGTACAGAAGCTTATGGCATGTTATTAGCAATGGCAATACCTGTTACAGGGCTACATGGAAAGTGTCATGAAACTGTACTCTGCGAAGGATGGCATGTCCTGGGAGGACTGCAAAGCTGTGAATTGAGAATGGGGCAATACTGTGGGGAGATCTGTTCCTATACGCCCCCATCACATCTACATCTCCAAGTTGGGGCAAAGGCATTTTCTCTCAAGTTAAATTAGTCATTTATTAAAGGTGTCTCAGGCTCTTTATTCTATCTGCAGTCCGTTTGGGAGAGGTAGACCCTGATGAGGTGTTTGCTTTGAGAGCCTGAAGCACAAGTAGGTTCTGATCAGGTGAGATGTTGTGCTTTTTGAGTTTATACAGCACTGATTTTTTCATGTCTTTTTGCAACAACAGGATGTTTTATTTTATCTCAAGGTGCAATATTTTTTCTTAAGTACATACAGTATAAAAGAGTGAGCAACTGGAGGCTAGTCAGTGCTATAGGAAAGAACAAAGCTAAGTAACATCAGCCACCTGGCATCCTGAGTCACTCAGGCAAATACAGATCCCCTTGGTAAAAATATTTCTTGAATAACATCCAAGTTATGACAGCATGTAAACTAAGCGCATGATCTTAACTTTACCCCGAGAGAAATGTTTACTATTACTGAACTGTAATATCACTTGTACACTTATTAAAATAAGCTAATATTTGAAAATTACTTTCAGGCTAGGCCTTAGACATTTTGGAGACCACCAAAATTTAGGACCTATGTGGCTTCTAAAAATACAAATTTGTCTTCCCCTTTCACGCTGTCAGCTGTACTTTCTTCTATCCCAACCTACCTCACTCTTGACTGCTCTTAAAGTCCTCAAGGCATGACTTGGGCCCCTGCTTCCTAACCCTCCAGTTCATCCCCATCACGCTCATCCCCAGGGTCCTGCCTCTCACAGCTGGTACCACGATTCCCAGACTAGGGGCACAGGTCTTGGCTTAGACTCTGCTTTAGAGCAACAGAGATGTGGGAGGGGGTTACCCCTCAGCTCCGCAGCTGCTGTCTCTTTGGGCACCCTTGTACCTCCAGAGGAAAGTTCACCCCGCCTGGGGATACGACCAGGTAAGCCGGGTACATGGCCAGGTACCATGCAATAATCCGATGGTCAGGGAACTGCCCTGGATGGACTGGATAGGCCTGCAGGGTCCCAAATAATTCCTTGAGTTTTTTGTCTAAGGCTGGCGCTGTCTGTGTACTCTGCTGCTTATAAAAGATAACCAGAATCTATCAATCTTGTGCATAGTAACTACAAATTAAATAGCACTCCACAGCTTATTACAAACACAATACAGCAGAATAACAAGGCAAATATATTATCTTATCTGTGCGCTAGCATGTTGTCTGCTTATCTTGGGCCTATCAGTGTAGTCATCTAAGCCCTTACACGAGCATCAATATAAACAGCAAAGTCAGTAGCAGATTTTCAGTGATGTTTCATTAAATGCACCTTACTCCTTAATAAAAAAATATGCTCATTACAGGTGAACTCCACTTGGAGAAAAGAAGCTTCTAACTTTTTTTTGCAGTCCATAACCATACCTAACCTCAACAGTGAATCCAGAAAACAATCCAGCCATGACTAAACCAAGTGCAAAACATAACTGCCAAAGTGATCTCCCATGACCTCCACTGGTGCAGATTTTTGGGAAGACAGATCCCTGTCTGCATCACCTGTGTGTCTGTATTTTGTTTCTCTTTACATTTTACAAATTCTAAAATAAATTTAGAACTTGTGTAGGGCATCAGACCTGGCAGTGCGTAGTTCCTCCAGTTAGCTACGAGTCGGGATGGCATGGAGCATGCTGGTGCTCCAACTATAACCCACCCAGGCAAACCACTTCATAGAAGTGGGAACCCTTGCAGTAAACATCTGCACATGATGGATGATCTGAAGTCTTACGTCTTTCCATTTCACAGGTACCACCGAAATGCCATCATTCATAGCAATTTTCAGTCATGACATCAATCAAAGCTGTATTTTAGTGAATTTTAACAGAAACACTTTGCATTCTGATTATCAGATCTCTGCCTCTCAGTGCTTACGATACTGTCACATTTGTCACTGAATTGCTTTGGAAAGAGCAAATGCAAAACTTCCTGGAAGTGAAATGAAATCGCGCTGGCTTGTGCTTCAGCAGTAACTTCTAGCAATCCTCTGGAAGAATTAATGGCTAAAACTTATGCTTCTAGCTTGTTAACACAAGCAAACTAGCAAACAATTTTCAACTAGATTGAATGTCCTAAGCCATCATTTGACAGGAGGAAAGGCTGGATTTCAGCCTTTTTTGGAAGGAATAAAATCAACCTTCCACAGGTCCCTTCCAACCCCTACGATTCTGTGATTCTGTGATTCTGTGATTCTGTAACCTCAGCAGTTCTTCAGTTTTTATGGTGTTCAGAAGAAAAGGGCTTTTCATGCCAAAATCAAAACAAAATGGAAGCATTGCACAAGGTGAGTTTTGGCAAACCTTTTTTTTTGCTGTATGTCCTGCAAGCAGGACGAGCAAGGGCAGAGAAGACATGAAGATAAGGATTTTGTGCTGACAGTCCATAAAGCCAGACTGTCTTGGGCTTCAGGCAGGATAGGCAGAGTTTCAGATTCTGCCAACAAGCTGAGCAGCCCCACGGAAGGGTGTGTTTTTCTCATTTAAGGAGCTGAAGTTTGTCCTCATATCTAAGCAGCACAACAACAGCTGTGATAAGGCTCAGTGGGTATCATCTGTCTTCACTTTAATAAGGTGGTTGTGCTCAGAACTAAATTTCCAAACTATGTAAATCAAGGCAACACTATGGGCTCTCATGTACCTGCACCAGTTGGTGCCTCCAGCTGGGTATCTGTCTCCTTTTACATCCCTCACAGTCTTTTGGCCAGGAAAGGGAAATCCAAATCTGTAATCCTGATCCTACTGAGGACAACAGCAAAGCACTCAAAGTCCAGCAAAGCGCAAGTCCCATACAGAACTTGCAGCTTTCAAGAAAAGACCTAGGCCCTCGCTTCTGAAGGCACAAGAGTTAGTGCTTATGGCCTGGTTTTCCTGTAACTAATCCATGTTTCAAGGCAGGGTACTGACCCATGAAATCCAGAGTATGTCCTTGTACCTTTTCTTCAAAACACACACCGACTCCCATCACTGCAGATTACCAACAGCTCTCACAGAAACAAACCCTGTGTCTTCATAGTGACACAAAAGTGGAGCTGCTTTGAGCCAGCTCCACCAACCATTCCTAATGACTTCAAACAGCTCCCGCGCATTGCCCTGTCTGATGGCCATGCTGTTTGCCTATTTGGTTAAAAGACAGACAGTTTCTTTGCCTGTTCTTCAATGGGATGAAGGTACAGATGTACAGTATGCCTCATACTAGCAACAGAACTCTCCTGCGGAGGTCAGTGCACAGGTGTATATTTTGAAGAGCCTTCTAAAGCCGGGAAGCCTAGTTAAACTGCCAGCTTTCCACACCGCTGAATTTTGGGACCAATCAATAGCATTTACTTTTCTAACTTAGATCTGCCCATACAAAAGGCCGTGTCACATCTAATGGTACTGGCACTGAGCAGTCACTGGAGTTGCTTGGTTATTGTTACGGTTTATGGAATTAACATGAAAATCTTCCTCTTCCTGGGGATGAAAATGCCAATTCATATCCACAAAGCAGTAATAAGAAAGGAAATGAATGCTCACAAATGCAATGGTATACATTTCAATCTAACATTATTATGAATGCCTTTGGCTGTGGGTTCTTTGTGGTTTATAACTTGATAATTCACAACCTGTAAAGAAAAGGCAACACACAAGCAGAGCTTTAAACAATTTGGTATAGTAAATTTTGTTTTTGAAGGTGTCTATTAATAGATCTTTACAGCATATTCTGGAGTATATAATTACATAAATTTCTTAGACTGAACTATAACATAGCCTTTTTTAAAGTTAAACTTGATATTGTATTTTCTTGAAAGCTGTCATCTTAAAAATATTGCGGTGTTTCAATTTAGCTGAGATATATTGAAAGAAAGAAGGAACCTTGTGCTCAGTTTTAATGTGTTTTTCAAGGTCTACTGAAATTTGCTGTATTTGTTTCTAGCTGGTAAGGAAAACGGGATTCAAAAAGGAAAGTTGAGCTGGGTGAACGGTTCATAAAATTAGTTTGAACTTGCCTAAACAGAAATTTTATGCATCCCAAGCCTCATTTTTCTACTGAATGTTCAAGTCTGACTTTCAGCTACACTACTCCTCTTTGCTTTTCCCTATGTCACTCTAAAAATATTATTACCCTTTGTGTGATTAGAAAGAGTAAAATATTTCCTTAATACATCAATTTTTTCTTTCACACTACTGTAAAGGAAAGTCAGCAGAGTCACATTTATGTGAAAGAAGTACAAGAGGGATCAGGTTTAGTTACCTCTTGGTAACTAAGAATATAACTAAAAATAACAACAGGGATGGTTACTGATGGCAGAGAGAGTATCCACAGTCTCAGCCGTGTTCCCCCTCATGCACACAGAGCAAAGCCTGACAGTTTCCAAAGGAGGTACACTGTCCCAGTACTCCATTCCCCTAAAAGTTCAGGAGTCCTTTCCTAGTTGAACTCATCATCTTCTTAAATTCTTTCTTAACAAAGTAGTGCCACAAGCAATACGAGCTGGCAGTTTGCTTACAGAAACCACAAGAAACATGGTGAGCAGACTGTCTGTGGAGATCACCCACAGGAGTAATCCCTGCAGAGCATCACGGAGATGTATCTGCCTGCAGTGTTTGGTAGATAAAAAACAGTTCACTTCCCAGAACTGTTTACAGCTCTTTTTATCAGACCCAACATTCACTAACTTTTTTTTAAAGACATTTACCAAACATATACAATTCCTTAAAAATTTCCATTCTAGAAATTACAATTGCCCTGTCAAGACTTCATCACAAACATGACATCTGTGTGAAAATCTAAGTAATATCTTTTTTTAAGTCCTGCACCAGAGGCAGAAGAGAAAAATGCTTACTATCATTACTTTTAAAAGGAGTGAAATGCGAAAACATTATTGGGTAAAAGAGGAGCAGCAAAATTAGGCAGAAGATTAATCCATTTGATTAGTCCTCTGTAAATAAGTCTGGCTCTTCAGGTATTAAAGTAAAACCTACATAAATGGAAGGAAAGGTGGCTTAGAAGTCTTTTGTTCTGATCCAAATACATGAAAAGATTGCTTTGATGCTGATGCAGGAAACTGTTTCAAAGATATGGTGAAGGATAAGTAATAATCTATTACTGTTTGTAACACTACAGAAAGTTCTCCTACCTATCCAGCAGGCTCTGGACAAAGATGTATTCAGATAAAGTAGTTTATGAGAGTATGAAGGACACGGAAGCATGGGGCAGAATGTACATCAAAATTATGGTGCTGTTTT
>Ga0181612_134008_pt1 | contig 12378 bp, 9 predicted proteins | sample HoacroProtozoa21_FD_119630 | JGI IMG/M metagenome (GOLD analysis project Ga0181612, IMG submission 119630) | Hoatzin crop microbial communities from Cojedes, Venezuel. Combined Assembly of Gp0051906, Gp0051904, Gp0051908 | reverse complement strand
TCACTACACACCCTTGTGAAAAGTCCCTCTCCATCCTTCCTGTAGGCCCCTTCAGCTACTGGAAGGCTGCTATAAGGTCACCCCAGAGCCTTCTCTTCTCCAGGTTGAACAGCCCCAACTCCCTCAGCCTGTCCTCATGCTCTTGATCCAATGTCTGTTTATAACTATTGCAGACTACGCTGGATGGGAAATGTCTTCACTTTTGCCTCCTTAGGGGTTCTTAGCAGATGGGCCCCTGACATCCAATTGAGTCTTAAAGCAATGCATGTGACTTTGCTATCTGATATGACTGAACACAGTCAATGAGAGGAGAGCCGGGAAGGGCATCCAAGCGCTTGGGCTGTCAGTCCGGAGACCGGCTTGATCCGCCTAGAGCAGAGGTATTACTGTGGAGCCATTTTGTTTATGTTGAGCTCACTTACTATCTGTACACAGATTACATCACTTTTGTCTTAGTAAAATAACTTCTGCCAGCAGAAGAATCAGAAGGGAGGACAATAAGGAATTCACTACACTTAGAGCTGTAGCCCTCAGATTTCTGCTGCTGGCATAAATTACATTTTGGGCAAAGCAATAAAACTTGCCCATGCCCTTAGCAGTGACGCATAGAAAGAGTTGAGATGGGCATTACTTCTTTCTCACCTTGGCAATGGTGTGTGCACCCTGTTTGACCCGTCAGCCCTATTTAGAGATGCTTAACTTGAATACTAATAATGAGCCAAAAATAACCCAGTACACTAAAAAAAAAATCCAAATGCTGGGGTTTGATTCAAAATAACATTGAGGTTGAGAATGGAATTATTCACACAATTTAATCAGAAAATAATGCATTTTCAGACAATGTTCATATTAAAATGATAATTTCCAGTGTTTAGCCTCAAAGAAGATGAAATGCATTTTGAAGCAGGCAGGATTTGCATCAATGCAATACCCAATAGGAGTGAATTTCATGGTCCTCCACTGAGACTAGTCCAGGCTTTTCCCTGAAAACTTACTGCTTGTGAAATACAAGAATTTGCAGGCTTAGAAGGAAAGAATCTCCAAAAAACTGCAATTTGGATTCCCACTGTGTTTTTCGGCAACATGACCATTACCTAAGGGAATTGATGTAATGTCCCAGCAAAGGAAGAACAGACTCGTGTCTCTTTCTGCCTTTCCTCACACCCTCACTTCCAAGTCAGCTGTTCCGTACAGGGTTTAAATTAGGGCAGAACTTGGCCCAAGACTTTCATTCACTCATGTTTAAACCTTCTGCCTTAAAAGTTATTCTTGGAGAAGAAACACGACTATCTGTCAAATACATTTGCACTGTAATTCCACTGAAGACAATGAAGTTATACCAAGAATTAACTAGGCACATAAACTGAGATTATCAAACACATAATTAATCAATTTCTTTGGTACTGGAGTGGGTGAATCCCTTACTCAGCTTTAAAAATCTCAGTCCGTATCTTTTGGAACTTTTTTTTTGGTGTTTTGTGTCTTGCTTTAGATCTTTGTTTGGATTTAGTAATACATAAATGCTCTGGCTAAATTTACAATCTGCCTGGATACATATCATCACAAATTTGTTATCGTTCCAGCTAATACAAGCTGAGCTTTTGGGGGAAGAATGGAAGCAGGGTTTTATTTGATAAACATCCTCCTTCCCCAAAAGCTACAGAGTTCAAAGTTATTCTAAGAAAAATAACAGTTCTCCACAGTGAAATAACTGTATGATGACTCTTTTATATCATGAGAATTTTCAGCTACAAAAATGGTCTGAAAGTAGTCCCATTATTTAACTTCTCAACAAGTCCATTCCTGGTGCCATGATGATGTGCCATCAGTAAACCATACTTGGCAGGAGAACCAGAGTGGTTAAAACCAGAGGTTATAATGATCAAAAGGCACTTTCACAAATGAGGTATTCAATTTTTTTTAGAATGTATATTTTTGTTAAAGAGTTCATCTCCCATTCACCCTCTCAGTGGCCCCTCACGTACTGGAATTTCAGTCCCCTTGGAGCACGTGGTGGGACCCAGCCTGCAGCATGGTGGTGCCACAGGATTCCAGCATGCGATCTGCTGCCTCCTTGAACAGCTCTATGTCCGGCTGTGGGAAGTAAAGGATTGTTTTAAAGGCAGCACCATGAAAATTTAATTTGCTCCTGAAAGTGCAGGTCATTTAGGGGTGTGTGTTTTGGGGGGACAAGTATGAGCTTATAATGCAGAGTCCTTCTCTGATCCTGGTGTGTCATGGATGCAAACGCACAGGCATCACTTCTGGCTCTGTGTCTGTGGGCCTGGGTTTGCTTCAGTTTTGACAGTACCTCTGGCAATTCAGTGATGGGGGGGTATGAGTGGCGAGTGAGACGACAACAGGAGGATTCCTCTGCATTCCCTCCTCTCTTGGTTTGTTTACTGTGGTCACTGCTGCTGTTGAGACCTAACACGCTTGTAGTAAACTACAAGGTAAATGAAATGCAGCAAACCAAGATCAGTGGGGAGGGAAAGGAAGAACTGTACCAAGTATAAAAATGGACTGTTTTACACTGCCTTGCTGTCTCAAACCCTGCATATTTTATGCATATTTTATTCACTGTCTTAAGCAGTGAACTGTTCAGAGAAATTGCTGTGTATGCTTGTATGTCTTTTTCTGTAACAGCACACGGAGATCCTCCACTGACTGATGATATAAATATAAAAGCTACATATACTTTTAGATACATCTATATCAATTAAATATAAATATCGGGTGTATGCTTCTTAATATACTTATATATACTGAATAGCAGCATATATGTAACAGCGTGTGTATATATATAGTATAATAGTAAATACAGACTAGGATTGAACGGCTATGTGATGAAAGGCGTTGCTCTTGCCTTTCAGGAGGTTATGTTGCTTAGTGTAATGTACGCCTTCTTCAGTGGTAATGATGTGGCCTTCAGTTCTGTGGACCCAAATCTGCATATCAAAAATGGGTCAAATGTCTTTTTGTTCTGGTGGGGTAAAAAGGGACCAGAATACCTGTCTCAAATCTCTATTTTTATCCCCACAGCAGGATCATGGACCAAACCAACATCCCATGTTCAAGTACTTCGCAAACAATAACATAATTTAAAACTTAAAACTGAATCACTGTATATTGGATTTATCTTTACAGTAAATAATATTTTACTTGCTGAATATGCATACAGCAGGACTTCAAAGGCTGCTTCAGATGCTAATTCAGTAGGTTGGTCAACTAAATGTCAATAACCAACCTTCTTTTGACAGGTTGTTTGGAAGGACCATGCTACTGTGGAAGAGACAGAGACCACAGTCCTACTCATTTGTGGTTTTTAGCAGTTTTCATCAGGATATTCATCCTTTGGCCTGATCAGTGTAATTAGTGTCATTTTTAAAATGGCTGTTACTTTTCAGTTTCTACTACAAAGTTTTGGGGGCTGTTTCTTTTGTTAGTGGCAATTTCAGTTTATCTCAGATGTAACTGCATTTCACTGCTGTGGGAAGTACCTGATTATAGGAACTTTTGAGTGGGAAAGGTCTGGAGAAAAGTAACTTGTTTCAAGGAGCTCAGCTGAAAAACTCTGGCAGTCCATAGCATGGTGTATTCACTAATTTCATCTCAACTGTCTTAGCAGACTGGAAGGAAGCACTACATCATATTATTTTGCAAGCGCTTCTTAACTGCAAGGAATGAAGTAAACTGCTTTTATCAGAGCATGCACATTAGTTCTGCCACCACTGAAAATGGACATAAAAATCATTGACTTCAGTGCAATGAAACTAATGCTTGCAGGTGCTCATGACACAGAAAGGTAAGCCATCTATTTCCCACCTTGCACGAGGGTAATTGCTCTCCCTGGGTCCACGCTTCTTGCCAGGGTGATTGTTAACCCTGTGCTCTGCTCTCTGTGTGTTGCTCCTCTCTCGCTCACACACCAGGCCATGTACGGGCTGCCCAGGCTTAGGGGTGCGACCTCCCTGCGTATGCCCGGGCACGGGGTCTTGTGGATGCTCCAGCTCTTCTGCAACATCTAGCTATGCCTTGGTCCTGCTTTCACAGGCTTGCAGCTTTCACATGAATCAAGTTTGGTGTTAGGGAATTGTTAACATCTCCCTTCACTGACAGATGTCTGGACTCCAGGTTAGAGGCAAAATTTGCCACTACTCAGAGACTGGGGAGAAAGCAATCTTGGCAAAGGCAGAATGAAGGCCACCTTCCTTATTCAGTACCGAATACAGAAAATACAGGGGTTGTTTGTCAAAATCTTTGATTCTAACCACATCCTGATGTTAATAGCAGGATGTTTTTCTTGTCTTGCTTCTGGTGTGGTAATTTCATGATAAAAAGAACCTCTCTGTATGTTCATCTGGAGTAGTCTACTGTGAATTTCAAAAAATAGTCATTCACCCCATCTCCACTGAATGGGAGGATTTTTGCAGTAATGTTCTACCCGTTGCCTTCTGTGCTGGAGGCGTTTCTTTTACAACGGTTGCTGCATACGTAATGCAAGCAGGAGGCTTAATTTATAGTATGTGATCCCATTCCGTAACAGTCTGTTCCAATATAAGGCTGTTTATTCCACAGGACTCCTCTCCTATAAAAGATAAATGATCAGACTGGTGTATCTAAAGGTTTCGATCCTTTTAGGAACACACTGTGTAATATCCATACTTCTAGCATTTCTCCTCTCTTGACTTTATTGTGTAACTGGTTATGTTGCCCCTTTGTGAAGACTAAACTTTCTGGTGTGCTATTACTAACACATCTGGTTTTCCAAAACACAGTTAATGGTAACACCTCCAGATGTTTGTGTGTTTGAGACAGAGTATATTTGTGATCCGGCTGCCAAGCAAGGCTTACGGACGAAATCACACAAACGACTGTTGGGTTTCTACATGACTGGTGCAGCTAAGGTTTGAATTTGTATGCTCATTTGAAAGATACTGGACAAAGTAAAGCAGAACAAGATTCTCAGTATAAAACATTGATGTAAACCCCAACCCCTCATCTCCAGGTGAAAAATAAAAAAAGCTTAATTTTTATTTATTTGAGAAAGAAATCAAAAAAGAAAGAAAGTATTTTCAGAAGAAAGGAGGAGTGGAAAGCTTTTAAAAAAAATCAGGTACTTAATTAAGACAATGAGAAGATGGCAAAATTTTCATGGAGTTGTAGCTTTTTTGTACTTTTTCCCTTAACATTTCTCCCAGTGTTGACTTTAGAAAACATGCCACTCTCCTCTCCTGGTCAAATTAGTTTGTCATCTTTAAAAAGGAAAAAGAAAGAAATAATGGAGGGAATTCTATAATACTTTAGGTAGCAGGATGAACTTCTGGTATTGTCAAAGCATTTCTGAATGAATCAATTTTTAATGGAAAACGCACTTTGAACAAAAAGGCCATTTTTTTTTTGAGGGAAGCTAGCTTTTTAGATTTCTCTTTCAAATAATGCCTGAACACCTCGGCTTCTTTTTTTCCCAAAGAACCTGTATTTTCGGCAGTGTAGATTTGAAACAAATCCAACCTCACTAGCCACCTTTCTGTTTGTTTATTTCCTGTGGTATTATTTTACATTGCACTGGAGCAATGTGTGGGATTAAACTGTGTCTTTTGAACCAGATGCCACTGTCACAGGGAGGTGGCAAAGATGCACTTTCTCGGTTGCAGCATTCAGCAGCCACTCGGCTTCAGCTGATCTGTACGTCCCAAGAGGGTTCCAAGTTGATTTTGCTCTGCCAGTGCTGAGCCTGGCTCAAGGCACAGGGAAGGTGAATTACTTGAAAGGGTTCCTGAGAAGGCAGGGCTGGCTGGCCATTCTGGAGATGCCTTGAGCTGCCCCTAGGATGGTGTGGAGCTGCTGTCTCGTTCCCTGCCGGTGCAGAGGGAGGAACACGCACGGGCACAGAAGGTAGCAGCAGCCAGTGCAGGAGTGGGGATTTTTGTTGCTGTTTTGTTGTTTGTTTATTTGTTTTGTTGTGGGGTGTTTTGTTTTGGTTGTTGGCTTGGTTTGTTGGGTTTTTTTTTAAGGCTCTCCTTCAGCTCTTGCTCTGATCCTGGTTCTCTCTCCCTTCCCAGGCTCAGAAGGCAAGTGATAAATAGGAAGAACTGGAAGAAAGGGGACAGAAGTGAAGCTGCCTTATTAGAGCAGGTCTGCGTGTCCTGGGAGAGCTGTGGACCACTTTCACAGGGAGTAGGGGAGGGAGCATGGTCTCACACCCAAAAGACATAAGGAAATTCTGCCAACCAAGTGAAAAGCCACCTCTGCGTGAATGCTTGGTCAGGGTAGGGACTGGTTCACAAGGCCCAGCCATTCTGCAAGAGCATCCTGGCTGCCAGATGCAACCTGGCCACAAATACTCACCCCTGCCTAAGGGGGAGGCTGCTGGTAAGGAGCTCAGTGAACCGATTTGCCCCATGCTGGGGTTAGTGCTGCATAGTCGGGGGGGTGGGGCTGGCTGGTGTTTCACTATCCTGCTGACTCCTGTTCTTGCCAGGAGCAAAAGATGTTTTGTTTCACTTGGTATGTCCTGGTCTGAAAAATTCCTTCTGGAAAGGAGCAATTTACTCTTTTGCTGCTAGGCTGAAGACTTAGTGTAATTCTAAATGCTTAAAAATAGGGTTTTATTAGGCCCTGGTGAGTCAGCCTGAAAGAAAGGGCAGTCAGTATACCGCGAGCAAGGCCACTGGCATTAATGCTGGATCACTGCCTGTATTTCTGACCTTCACAATGGCCAAAAGTACATTTGTGAAAGCGCCCTGCTGTGCTACTGCTTCACTAAGTCTGTACAGAGCAGCACAAATGGTAACTAGAAAAGGCATAAAGTGTCCCTTCTTCTCTCATTTGCCTCAGAAACCTGGTGATGTAAAGGGATGCAGAGCTCCCTATTTCATTTTGGTAGGCAATACTGGCTGTTTCTGTGTGGTCAGAGTCTGAACTATCTATCACTCTCTTCTCAGCCTGACTGGAATAATTTTCTTGACTTATTTTAAGACTGTGTATACTTTATCAGATGAGACTACAGCTCGCATCAAATGAAAAACAAGCTGTTCCCTGGCTTTTTCTGTGATATACTTCATTACTTTAACGTGCACGCCCTAGCTTTCTGGGTTTGGTTCCATGGAAGTGTCAGATAACCTGGAAAAACTTTACATTGCAATTACAATCCAGCTGGAGTACGATATACGGGAAAATCTTGAAAGATCATATGTCCTGTGCAATTTCCAGCTTTCTTTGACAAATGAGCTTAGGTGAACACTAGAAGTTCATAACAGCCCTATTGACTGATTTGTGGCTCATCAATCAATAGATGCATGCCTGTAAGGTGCCTATGTCACAGGGAAATGAAGAATTAGAGCAACAAAATACAGTGAGAACTGACTCATGGATTTTTCATGATGCTCTTTTCTATAAGCCTGATGACATAAGCATTGATATATGTTACATCTTTTTAATACAGTGCACAATACAATACTTATGGGAACCCATTCTTTTCAAATTCTGATATTAGTTGACTTTACACTGCAGCTCCTTGGCTACCTGGAATTTTAAAGGCAGAAGGTAAGGAATTGTTTTCTTTCTGTGGCTCATTGCCAAGTACCTGAACCAGACACCTGGAGAGGTTCCCGGAAGAACGAGTGGAGAAAGGCACGTGAGAACAGATATGTCAGACAGTGACATAAACCACAATGGTTTTCAGGCTTGTGCTACTAGTTACTAGCAACATGGTGTATAATCTTCCAACTGTCTCTAGCATCTCATGGAAACTGGTGGCAAATGTCCTGGCGGCTGTTGTCATGATTTAGCTATGGGTTTTTTTTACCCTCCCTCCTTTTTTCTGTGTTGTTAAGACATCTGTTCCTGTTACTTGGCTGCCGCCTGGAATCTTGAAGTTTTGTTTGTACCAGCAATGTTTTTTTTTTACAGCAAATAGCTTTGCCATTAGACATGGAGAATTAAGAGACACAGCAGTAGGAGCAGAGAAGCTCTTTAAGAGGTAAAAGTATCATTTCCACAGTAGGGTCTGTGATGCTAAAGAACAAGAAAAGTGAATGATGAAAAGGCTGTGATGAGCAACTGACATAAAACATAAGTTAAATGCCATGGACCACCTGCTTCCTTCTCACAGCACAAAGAATTATGTTGCAAAGTGGAGAAATGATTAGCTGAAGAAGAAAGCTCTATCTGAACAAAGGTTTTCTAACGTTCTGTAGAGATGCTCATTTCCACAGGCAATAAAAACCCTAAGGGAGATGGAACTTGCAGCCACCTAATGGTATCTCACAGCATCACCTGTAGCATCACTTTTCTTTTGTGGAGAAGGCTGGAAGTGCAGGTGTGGGCAGAGAGCAACTTTTCATAAATCACGAGTGATCAAAGCTGGTTTAAATCTAAAGCCTAACTGGTGATTTGCCTGGTCTCACATCACTGCCTATCCCATACAACCACTGTCAGTAGGAAGATGAATTCATCCCATAATGTGGAAGCAATGTTTTCCTATCAGAGCTAGGACATGTTTGGATGGGAAAAGATAAACACTGCCAAGTGGTCCAGCCAGTATACTGCAGTGCCGTGTGCTTGGCTCCCACTACCAGTGACAGCATTAAATGAATTTAAACTAATTCATTGTTTTGGTAAACAACTATCATCTCCTATCTCTGGTTGCAACTACAGTTTTATGAGCACTCATTTGGTGCCTATAATAATGTAGGGGTTATTATTAGCCTTCTGCTTGGAATTTGGACACACAATCCTGGGAACTGTTCAGAGTAAACTTTAAAATTATGTGTGTGTGTGGTAGGGGGAAAGCATGATCTAAATTTAAATGGTAAATTTCTGCTTTTCCAATGCTTAAGGGCATTCAGCTAATAAACATCATATGCTTTCAAACAAAATGAAAACCACAGTAGTATATAATGGATGCTGTAAAACCTCTGACTTCTCTCAAGTCTGAAACTTGGAGGATTAACATAACTTAGTTTACGATGTTCATCACAGCTGCCAGGAGACCTGGCCCTGCCTCCCCAGAGTGCAGTAGCTACAGGGAGTGTTATTCTGGTCTCAGCTAGCTAATTAGCTGTACTTAGTTAAAAGTCTGTATTAAAGAGGAAGCTCTGCTACAATTATTCATGCTGAATAATGACTTACACCCCCAAAATCTGAGGTGTTATCTTTGTGAGATTCTCTTGTGCATAGAAATTATGTAGACAGCAAAGATAACAAGTCATATTCAGGACTCTTCCAGTCATTATCTCATTCAGTGATTTATCCAGTTTAAAGTGACCTTAGTGATGGAATTCTCTTCATTCCTTTTACATGAGGCTGCAAACACCAAGTTCCTGTTTGTTCTAGGTGAACGTTAAAGATCTCACGGCAGTTTTGCAAGTGTGTTGTGTTATCTTTCCCTGCTAGGATCCTCTCCTCCATCCTGGGGTTCAGTGGGTACGTGCCACTGCAGTGGGTAACGCCAGGTGCTCAGAGATCCTTCAGGACTAAGGAAGCTTCTAGTTATGGTGATATTAACTTCTATTATTTTCTCAGACCAGTGCTAAGCCTCTCATCACTGACTTTTTCTTTTAATGCTTTTTTTAAAGAACACTTCCTCAGTTTCACCCTATGATCTTTTTAGAGTGAGCAGAGAGAATATAAACAATTCCACTTTCTCTGCCAGCATTTGAATACAGCAATATACATTTTTTTTCTCCCGTTACTGCCCTGCAGAGTGCTGTATACTGTGTCTGCGTTTGCTTAACCGTTCACGATGACATCATATGAGACATGAGGAAACACAGCCCTGGGAATCTATAATCTGACAAGTAAGAAAACCTCCAATTTCTCTTTATGAAGGCTGATGCAGTGGCTAGGGAACCAGTTCAAGATGTGGTTTGTCCCATGCTTCGCCATGCTTTTTGTTTGGCTTTGTCCAGAATAACGGACAACTACATTTTCAGAGCTATCAGCATGCCCAGCAGGGCAGATGGGTAGCCAGTGTTATACCCTATAATACTTAAATGCTGTTGGTCTCTAAGGCTACCCTTCCCTCGAGTTCCCCCACCCATCTCTTCCCCCCAGGTCTCTTGTTGTCACCCCCTAGTCTGTAGCTCTCCAAGTCCACCCACCCAGTCATGCTGATTCACGTGTTTGTGGGGATAAGCTCTACGTGGAATTAATTAAATTATCCTGATTCAGAAGATGCTCTTTCTCCAAGGCTGTTTGTTTGTTTTTTTTTTTTTCTTTTGGTTAATCGTGATCGTTCCACTCATTCTGAGAAAGGCATGATGCCTCCAACAGCCAAAGTGGCCAAACTGAGAGCAGAAGGTGGTCTTGTGGGAAATGTGGGGAATGCTTAAATTGGCTTTGCGGCTGGAGAAAACACAACTTGGACCTTGTGATTTCACTTACACTAGGACATCTATTGAATTTTTTTTTGTGACCTATCTTCCTTTTTCAGCCCCTGAGCAGCTTTTGAAAAATCTGGTCTTTAGTTTCTCTGCCCATTCCTCAGTTCCATCTGGAACCTGGGTGTAATGGCACTACGGCTGGGATAAATGGATTATCACTGCAGATAGGCTGATGCTGACAAAGCAGAACGGTTTTGGAAATATAAATAGTACTTTTTATTTGGATGCTGAAACAATGCTTTCACAGATGTACCTTTAAGGAAAGCATTCATTTTATGTTATTGTTTGTTAGAAGCTGCATTTTCAATGAGCTGTGTACAGACAGCAAGAATACTCTGTTGGTTCCTTACTGCGCTTAAAAAAGGAGGCAAATCTACCTGGCATTTTTAACCTTCCTGATGCACCCTGACATAGCCTCCCCTGAAGATAAAGATGAGTCTCGTGGTCTCACAAATGATTCTGCTGCAGGGTGGGATGAACTCTTCAGCTCCAGCTGAGTTCAGCCAAAGCCAACTTTCTTACAGTAGGAAGGGTTATTTTTCAAGCAGTCTGATCCTCTCGTTGTTGTTTTGGGTTCATATAGAAGAAAAGATACCGTCTTTAAGCTCCACTTACAGGTATTGTCCTGCCCTGTGGGCTTGCTGTTTAGATGGCAGAGCACCTGGGAGGGCTGTGGCACCTCCTTCTCATCCACCTGAGGCAGATGTGATGGAGCCCCAGGGGGGCAATAAAAGCCACAGTGATCCTGCTCCTGCCCTCCAGCAACATTGCTCTGTCACGCTCCTGCTCCAGGCAGGCTTAGCTACTCTATCTGCTTTTCCTGCTATCCTGGAGGACGAGCAGTCAAGGCAGCAATTCCTGCTCTCCTCACTGTTATCGAGGTCAGAACTGGAGCACAAGCTGTGTTATTCCTCCTCATTCTCTGAATTCCCTCCCCTCCCACTCTTTAGGGTTTAGCCCCCAAAAAAAGCACAAGAAGTGGCAAGAAGAGATAAACAATTTACTACTCTAAAGGAATGAGCATGGTCTGGTTACAAAAGGGGCATAAGTTATACTCTCATTTTAATTAGATAAAGTACAGCGTTTAAAGGTACGTCACTCATTGATACAGGAGATAAGAAGGCCAGGACTGTGTTTGGGAAAGGAGAGAAGCAGCAGGCTCATTGCAACCTATTGTCAGATAAGTCACTGCGGCAGAAAGCATTGGCTGAAACAAAGGAAAACATTCCTGGAAATAAAGCTGACAATGAAAGGGCAGAAAACTCACACATCACTGAAATTATTCCTAGAGGAACATGCATTAGGTGGCTATTTTCGACTGGGCTGTCAAATTGTTCAACAGCTGGGAAGGGCCCTGCCATTGCTAAACCCAACTGTATATTTCTGGGATGACTTTTGTACTGAATTCTTCCTTCCTCGAATGGAGCCTGAGGCACAACCCACTGAAGTCATCCAACAGTTTTGCCTTTCTTTCTCTAGGTTGAAGATCATGCCCCTGGGGAGCTGTTTAGGTGCGATGAGATAAGGAATGTTCTCAAATTGATACCAGCAGCAGCCTCACCCCTACAAGAAAGAAGTTAAGACTGAAATCCCTGTGCTGTAATGGTTGGAAACAAGGAGGCCTAAAATTTAGCCTAAAATTCCTGTGTCCTAAAGCGGTCTCCTAAATACAGAGCTTCTCATCTCTCCAATGTTTTCTGTGTGAGGGTTCTTGCAAATATTTCACTAGTTTTTCCAAGTGTTTTATTTGCTCTTCGTGGCTCTGAAAAGCTTGTCTGAGCCTGGAAAATCATCTTGCATGTAAATTAAAGTATAACTGCTATGTTCCAACAGCTCTTACATGGATAGGCTTACTCCTGGTCTTTCTCTCATGAAAATTGGTTCAACTAAATCATCTTCATATATCCTGGGAAAAGGATTGTTTGGGCAGGGAACTCCTCGAAAACTGGCTGGCTACTTTTTCTCCAGATCGGAAGAGCGTCGTGTAGGG
>Ga0181612_160267_pt1 | contig 12379 bp, 5 predicted proteins | sample HoacroProtozoa21_FD_119630 | JGI IMG/M metagenome (GOLD analysis project Ga0181612, IMG submission 119630) | Hoatzin crop microbial communities from Cojedes, Venezuel. Combined Assembly of Gp0051906, Gp0051904, Gp0051908 | reverse complement strand
CATTCATTGGAGGAAACCAAACCCCTCACTCTCCAAGGAATTATTTCACTGTCCAGTTAACATGAATGATTGTCATCATGGCTTGAGCAACAGAATTACCCCCACAGTACATTACACAGATTTGTGATCTCTACACTCATGTTATTACATCTCAGACACACCCTAACAGTCCCTGGGCCGACCCATTTTCATCTAGTGGATCACACAAGAGTTATTTTGTCCTTTGCAAGGAAGTGTGCAAACAGTATTGAAGAGTTGTCATCACCCATGTGATAGCATACCTCTTGACTACACAGAAAACAGGTTCCTTTTACCAAGAACATAACAATAGCAGCTCCAAACACATTAGCTTTGGTTGAGGTTTTTTGTTTGTTTAATTCTTTGTTTCTGTGGGGAGTTGCGTAGGTAACAGGCCAAGCTAACTGCAGTGAAAATGATGGACATTTCAGTGAAGTTTATTTATCTGACGTTGCTCATGTGTCAGGTCAAAACCCTGCTGGCTTCTTTACAGAAGGAAGCTATCAGACTCTGGTATGTTCTCTCTAGTCATTGAAAAGTGAGACCACCGTTTCAGAGGTCTTTGCATGGCATCTAAATATATTGCATATATGGTTGTATCAACATTTTACACTACTGTGAGTCAAATCACTTTAATGTAAGATTAGCTCCTGATTCTTGGTGCACTAAACCTTTAATAGACTTACAATTTTGAAATTGAAAAGATCAAAGCCATCATAAGCACTGTGTGTTATACATAGTTTGGAAAGACTGGAATCTTTCTAGTATATATTTTTCTTTATTTGTTAATGTGCAGGGAAGGAGCAACACTATGTAATAACAGGGGGAAACAGGATTTAGCTACACAATATGGCATTCAGATGTCAGTTCCAGCCTATTCCCTGCCCTTTCTTTTCATACTCTCATAACTTTCTCAATTTAAATTTGAGGGGCTGGAACTATCCGTGCTTGGATTCAATTCAAAGGTAAATGTTTGGGTTTTTAACTTTTTTTTTTTTTTTTAAGTTAAGATGACTGAGTGTGAATTATTCAAGAGTGAACCTAACATATGTTTTTCTAGTATGTTTCAATTAAAAATCGAATTAGGACAAATAAAATATGATTAATGATCAAAACTTGAAACACAGACCTGTGAACATGCCTAGGTGCATGTATATTAAGAAGTACTCCTTTTTCTTTTGAAGGCTTCAGGTGGCTGCAGCTGTGTGCAGAAAATTGAGTATACATGCTCAACTGTTTTAAAATTGGGGACCATTCTTAGTTTTTTATTTATTAACCTCGTTATGAAGCAATATGTGTAGGAAAATGTTTAAGGAATGTGAAAAGCATAGGTATTTTTCCCAGAACGTTTTATTAAAATGTATGTAAAGGAATGTTTGTATCCCTTTATTTTTTTTTTTACTGTGGTTCTTTTATTAAATTAATATCAATTTAATAAATATCTTGCTAAAATTAAGAAGCTGGAAGACTGGAACCACTGATAGAGTTTTCCCTCGAGTCACAATGAGATCTACAAAAGAAATCAAGTTTGAAGGAAACCAGACAACTAGGTCTAAAGTGCTATATGCCTGAATTCAGCATTTGCATCCAATTTAGGAGAAACTTTACAACTGCATCCTAGACATTTCAGTATTTCCCATAGTCTAAGATAGCTTGAGATGACAGAAATTTGAATAGGAAGCATGACAAGAATTTGCAAAAGGTGTTACTGTTCATGCTATTCTTGTTGCATTAACTGACAAACAACAACGAATAGTAAAAAGAGAAACTGAATTTTGAGGTGAAGTTAATTCTGAAAATTCAACCTGAAATGCTAGAATTTCTAGCTTCTTAGTGTTGATAGTTCAACTTTTTTTTCTTCTTTTTTTTTTTCCAGGATAGGTACAGAATTACAAATAAGGTTTATTTAAGTCTAGTAAGTCAGTATGAAACTACTGCTTTCTACAATTTTTGTTCAAAACCAGGAGGAAAGGAATATATCTATTGTACACTGAAGGCACATCTGCTGATCAAAACTCTTAACATCAGCAATTTTCAGAAGCCATAGGTCCAACAACAGCAGCTCATTACAATGCATTCTTTCGGTGTTTGATAAATACAAAAGAGATCTTCGTGTACCTTAAAGCATATCAATGTTTATGATTTACGGAGTATCAGATTTCAATCTTAAGTCCCATATTTGAATGCCACAACTTTCATTCATATGATTTACCCATTTTTATCAGTTTCAACCAGTGAATTAGAACACTGTCAGAGTCCAAAGTTTTATCCCTTTTTTTATTTTTTGATATATAGCCAAGTGGGTTTCAGGATCCAGGCTACAAATTCTGATTGATTTGGCACTATGACAGACTCTGATTATTATTTTTTTTTCCTGAGTGTCACAGATATCTGTTTTTCATGACTTGTCAAGCAGTCTCTGATTAATTGGCCCGGTGGTACACGGGGCAGAATCTACTCTTTTTCTTTTACATTTCCCAGAATGTGTTTGACAATTCACTGTGCACACTCCAGTACCCTGGCACTGCTCATTGGCAGAGTACAGTGTGTTGCTCCTCAACCACGGCTAGTGACTTGCGCTTAGCTCGATTCTGCCATGAACATTTCTAATCAATAAGTAAACCCCGTGCTTGTTAAGGTCTCTGGAAAATGTTTCCCTATTAACCATCTTGATGTTGTCTTGTTTGCCTAACAGAGGATGCATCCTGAGAAATGAAAAGGCAATCCAGCAGATTATCAGTATTAAACACAAGGCTACCGCATGCTGCTGCACTTGCGGTCAACTGTGATAAAGGTAGTGATTTTAACAGAAAATCTAGCGTTATTGAAATGACATTACCACGTGACTGTGTGCATGACTTCAAAGAACAGAGAATTTAGAGAAATGGAAAAGACTTATTTTATCTGTGTATCTCTTTTTTTTGTTGGTTTTCCCCCCCCCCCCCAAATGCATTACAGTCATTAGACAGGAAAGACAGAGGATGGCAAACTTGATGGTACCCTAGATTTCAGTCAACCATATAAAACTGTAGTTTACAAAGTCTTCTCTATTTATTATCATCTGTACATGCAATGAAAAACAGAATTGCTCTTTTTTCCCCCTGTCGGATTCTTTGGGGATTCTCCTGGCTGTTTAAATTAGCTAGTGAAGTTGACATGCCCAGTAAGGATGAAAAGAATCTACCAGAATCTTTAATTGATCATTTTAACCATCGATGGGAAAAGTATCTTAGAGCCTTTCAAAATGGAAGAACTTTTAAAATGAAGCCTTTGTATATATGTTGTTAACCCAGAACGTGTGTGTGTGTGTCCCAAACCCTGCAGAATCCAGAAAATATCCATGATCTGTTACTAATTATGGAATAAGTCCTGAATAGGTCCAGGAAAATCAAACCTTTAAGGTCTCCACAGAAATATATGACTTCTCCTCAACAATATTGCTATTTCCCATTATTTGTCTCTTCAGCTGACAAGTGCCATCCACATAAAGTGCCTTGCAGAATGTGGCCCATATTTGTTGAAACAAAACCCCCAAAATCGCAAGATCTTCATATTATATCAGTTTTGCTAAAATCAACCTGTGGTTACATGGAATGCCCTAATCCTGAGGCGACAAAAGCACAGAGGTTTACAGTGTCGCCTGCACCCAGACTTTGGTATTGATGAGCCTTTTGCTACACTAAGTTGCAATCTCACATAGGCATTCAGGACAGATCCACTTTGCAGGTGGTAGTGGGTTCATTGGAGGATGTGAACAGCTGTTGATCCTTTGCTGGGATCACCCACTGCTGTGCAGCATTGACTGTTTCACCTCTGACTCCTCAGCTGTTCTTCACCAAACCAGGAAAAACAGTAGTGGCCACTCCTGTTAAATTTCTCAGTTTTCCATGTGGATTTCAGCTAGGATTAAACAACACTGGTATGTTTGAGAGATATGAAGAGAAATCTTTCGGGCTAGTTGACCTCAATAATATGATGCAACTTCTTACTTTTCTTAATATTTTGTCACTAAGGCTGAAAACAGTCCAGAAATTAATATTCCAGGCTCCACATATGAATAGATCTAATTCATGCCAGAATGTGGTAATTCATATAAATTTTTGAGTCAGTGCACGTCAATAAAGGACTAGAAAAAAAATAGTTGTCCCCAGGATTTGACTCATGGTCTGCTGTCCAGGATCACCAAACCCTCAGAGCTTCAGACAATCACTGCTATTAATGGAGCTGGTATGTGAAAGCTCTATTCAGATCTTCGTTGACTTGGATCACTCTTGAAATGGCATTTTCCAGTGAAAGCAAAAGGTTTGATATTAATGTACTTATTTTATTTTTGATTTGTTTTTAGCTCAGGCTGTCTTAGAAGCTTCCTGTGCTTTGTATTGTGGGTTATATTCGCGCCATCTCAAGAAAAGTTGGCACAGAGTGCTACAGAAAGTGGGTCCAAACCATGACTGGTGTTAGCCGGCATACTCTGGTGTAAGGAAGGCTATTTTAAATATCATCTAGCAAATGGCATAACCCATAAATCCATCCTACTACCCAAAAAGGAACACAAGATTAGATGAGTGAACCTCCGAAGTGAAAGGTGAGCAAACCTACTGTACTGCTATATGATCTTAAACCCATTTCCCTTTCCTGCCATGAAAGAGCTCTCTGAAGTGCATCTGCTTCATTTCCCCAGCCTTTGCTCATCGCACAACAACTATTTCTCTGTTTTGCGCTGCGAAAACAAACATATTTCCTCATTAAGAAAGGGAGGGAGAAGGAAGGATTTTTCTACCAAAATTCGTTTCGCTCCCTGAATTTTACACACAATGGGTGGTTCACAACGGCAAGCCTCTTGGGCATGGGTTATTCCACACGACTGATGTCACCCCCCAGGGTTATTCAGGCCCCTTACCATGTGATTCAGTCTCCATAAGAGCTTATCTTTCCTCACTGACTACAGGGGGAGCCATCAGCAACTGGGATCCTGATCAAGGTGACTCAGTGACTGCCGAAACCCAAGCGAGCTGGATTGTAGCCTGAGGGTTACTAAGCAGACTATGAACAGGAGGCTGCTTTTTAGGATTCAGCGTTGCATTTTCTCACTCAGCCAGGCTGAACCAAGGCTGAATGCAGTGTTCATTTTTCTGATATCCAGAGACATTACTCATGTCCCTAGACATGAAATATCAAAAAAAGAAGGAAAAGACTTCTAACTCCCATCTCCCCAAACAAGCTAAAGCCTCAATTCTGTGTTGTGCAGGATCTCTTTTGAAATGCAATTTGCCAAGTGAGGTTTTGATAAAAGATGATTCTACCGTGCAAGGCAATAATAGTCCATATTATTGTTTTAAAAATTTTTAGTAGTCTCCTGGCTCTAGTGCTGCAGTGTACAGCCTTTCAGGGAAATATACTGTGTCTTCTTCACAATAGGAGGGTCTGGCAGTTATTTTGAGAGTGTATATCACAGTATGAATTGTATAAGCATGTACAAAAGCATTTAAAGCTAGCAGGATCTGAGTATAACTTTGCAAAGTTAAATTACTGTAATGTCAGAAGGATAAGAAATGTGTTCAGTGTTATGAAATGAAAAGGTATCCGTGTGCTGTATTCAGTCCTTATCTTTTAATAGCATACAACAATGTTTTGCTGTTAGACAAGCAATCAAATTTTTTTAATGTAAATAACCTTGTCTTAAATCTATTCTCCTCTGATCACTGCGTGACTAGAAAAACCACAGTTCAGCATCATTTTCAAATGGTTTTCAGTCTAGTGGGATAGGTGTCAGTTGTGGGTGTCTTTCAGAAGCTGGAGGTTTTAATCTAAGCAAAGGAGATCAATGCGTAGCACAGGAAGGAAAAGACTTTGCAAGAATCTTTGAGAAGTTTTAGGCTTCTCTTCCCCTCCCAGCCCTTTCAGTCCCCTGTGATGTTAAATACAAACTGTTGCCCTTGGCAATGCTGTTTGTAAGTTGCAAAGGAATTCTCCGCCTTGAGGCAAAAATTAAAGCAGAACTAAGTAGCAGAGTTGTTTGAAGGCTTCCTCCAAAGCTCCCTGAAACCCATGTGAAGACTCCTGGATTTTTTTTCAGCAAGCCCTAGATCTGTCCTCCACAACCTCACTGAGTAGTCTTCAGATTCCTTCTGCTGTTTGCTTTAACTTTGTAATCATTCTAACCATTCTTCTTCACTTCTGTGGTCAAGGCAGTTCGGTTAAAGAACTGTAGAAATCACGTGTCCTGAGACTACGTCTGTACCACAGAAACTGAAGGTTTTGCTCTATCCTAAAACAGAACAGTTCTTTGACAGAAGAAAGCAACACCCATCTACAGTGCTCAGTAAGAGAAGCTCAAGTCTAGTTTGATATCCCACTGCAGTACAAATTACTATGTTGGCATTTATCATTGCATGTGAGACCAGATCTCAATCCCCAGAGTCTCCTGGGCACAGTGATTTGGTTTTGTTGTGATAATACTGAGAAACTCGCTAGAAATCGGTACCTCACGCTGAGGAAACATACAGAAGCTCAGAGAGATCACAGCCTAAATTGACAAGGCAGATGAAGGATAGGAGGGGAAACAGAAGCAGAAAGAGATGAAATAACCACCCTGCAATGTAGGTTCATAGAAGATGTGGAACTGGAATTCAGATCTCTCAGCTGCCGCCATGTTCACGCAACACTCCAGCTGCAAGCTGACGTCTCCACTGCTAAATGCATTTCTGGGACAGAAAGCACAAAATGCTAAGTGATGTGGTCCATGTTGCTTGCACTGTAAGGTTGACCATGGATTGTGAGAACCAGGTCTGGACTGCTTTTCTTGACACTACTACCCTGCCTGACCGTGATCAAGTCTACCGTTGTGTTACAACAGTAGCTTAGGACCAGCCTTCGTGACAGTTCTGGATGAGCAGCTGTAGTCCCAAAACCCAGCAGCCATAGCAAGTCATTCAGACAAACCTCAAGATCCCATAAGGTATCAGTGTTGCTAATTAAGCATGATCTTTAGTTTTCTTACAAGAAACTGTTGAAGATAAGGTGTTTTCTGTGGAAAATATTCATGACAATCCCCAAAGGAGATGGAATGAATGGATCAATTTTTTTTCAAATGAAAATAACTCCTCTCCAAATGCCAATGATAATTTTCTTGACTTTATGTTCCTTAATTATAATTTTACAGTTTCAAATCCTTTGAAGCTCCATTTTTTCCCCTCTTTAGTGCTACAGTGAGAAACGTTTTGACAGACTGTTAGTTTTCTAAGAACGAGTGGCCTTTATGGTTTTTAGATTTGTTTTGTTTTGTTTCAATTTTGGTTATAAAACGATTCATAACTATACTGACACCCACAGACTGTATCTCTAAAAATGATTTAAACAAAATGTATTGCATTTTGCACCTTTTTTCCATTGTTCTTAAGAAGTGAATTTGTTCTCATTAAGTCTTAACAAAGATCAGATTGAGCTGGAACTTGGGTAAGAGAGGCGATAAGTTTGCAGATAATAATGCATCTCATCAGTCATGAATTGCACAAATTAATCTTCAGATAGGGGCATGTCACACAAGAATTTACATGCTAGCACTTTAATTGTCAGAAGCTAGTTTCTATTAGGCAGATGGACTGTGAATGAGTAACTGCATTTCCCATTAGTGGAGGGAAAAAGAAAAATTAAGGTAAGTTCAAAAACATTACAAAAATGCTTTAATAATATTGTTTAACTTAGCTTGTAATGAGGAGAAAGAGCAAGACCTTGAGTGAATTAAGACCAAGTCTGCTTTGTTTAATAAATGTTTTCTCTCTGCTTAGAACGAAAGCTGTGTATGGAAAAAGACAGCAAATGAAACAAATATTGTACAGGAAGAAATGTACAGAAAAGCAAAGAACTATTTAAAGGAATACTTTGAAAAGGGAGAAAAATTCTGTGAAAAGCTGTGCAGATTTTTTTTTTGGATCATATTTGAATATTTCTTTTTTTTACGACCAATGCTGGTAAAAAGTGGGTTTTTCCTTCCTGTAATAAAGTGGACCAGAATGGCCTTTGCACTGTGCGTGGTTTGATTTGCATAGGCAAAGAACGTGGTTGCCAGATGCAGGCCACAAATCGGTCGCTGTTTTTACCCTGTATTTAGTTATTTTAGCATTTCAGAGCATGAATTGATCACCGTGTGGGTTCAGAAAAGTCCATGTCCACACCCTGGCATGCCTTGGCGAAATACAGTCTTACCTTCATGAGATACCAGTCCTCTGGGTTGTGCTGGAAAGGGGAGCACAACGGCTCGGCCAGGTGATGCTGAGTTTCATGCTCAGTTGTATACAGCTGTTAAATAAGCAAGACAGCCACTGGGGCTATTAAAGATCCACCACATGCTCAAATTTCTGAGAATAAAAGGATCTGGGCCACATCCTCACTTGGGATAAAGAGTCTTCCAAGAGTAGGTAGTGGTGAACAGGAGCAGTTTACACCAAGTCACAGATTATGTCATACATACAAGCTTTCTTTGTGATTAAGGGCTCGTTCAGTTGCTAGACAAAGCTCTGCAGGTCATTATGGTGATAATACTTTGTACTATTGTGCTTTTCAGTTATCATCTGAAAGCATTTTTAAAGTATTTATTACACTTTAAAATACAAATATTATGAGGCAGCAACCCAGAGGCAGCTCAGAACTATTACAACCTGTTGTTTTACAGGTGAATAAAGGAAAAAAGAATACTTTTTGCCTAAGGTCACTGTGAATGAGAAAAAAATGAGGATTATAACCAAGGTGATATAACTACTAATCTTTGGCTTTAATAACTAAACTGCATCAGGTCCCACCTGTGCTCAGGGTTCTTGACTGTCATTTAGACAAACAATTGAATAAAAACTGAAGCAAAGAATCAATCTGCATTCTTGTTACATTTAGGGGGATTTCTTATCACAGATCTAAATGTGACATAAAGCCCTAATGAATCTGGTCAGCTCTAGGATATATTCTAGATGCTGTTTCCTGACCAGGACTGAAAACTCTGGCGTTGATCCCTCAAAGTAACAGAACTAATATGTAGACATACGAACCTTGTTATTTAAAGAGATGACGATTTGTTTATATACATTTACTGTTGCATGTATTTGTGTCTGCAGCAATAGAGGTTTAGGACTTCAGAAATAGTTTGTCCCTTTCTTGCAACACTGTCCAGACACTTGGGGTAGTTCCATTGTCATGCTTTATTTAAAAATCATTTATACATTTACAGAGAGTATCACAGTATTTTATCTCAGCAGATGAAAGCACCGACTTTTGGGATGCAATCCCGTGTTTTTGTCTATGATTTCTCTGATCAGCTTGTCTTGCCTTACTATCTGTATAAATATATGGCAAACTCTCAATTTTGCTCTAAAAAATACCCATAGCTAATCTGTAATTTCTTTGTTTTTAACATGTTTTCCATTATTCCTTATCTCACAGTTGTTTGGTTTTGTTTTGTTTTTCTATTTTTTTAGTATTTTTAATGTTTTGACATGTTTTCTTTAAGTGAAAGACACTGGTAACATTCCCATTCCTGATGCCTAATAACTTTTAATGTCCTAATTAAAAGTGATACTATGTACCTTGGACCGATGAGATATTTTGCCTGAAAAATAATTTCACATTACCCCATAGAAAATATTTGCATACAACATATGCTGAATAGTAACTAATTTCTGGAAGTTTTCATAAGTGGGAAGTCACTAGGAACAACCAAATGTTTTTTTCTGAAATTCTATGCAACTGTAATGCTTCTTGCATGTTTTCCTCTTCCTATTAGAAATGCTTTTTAAACAATTTTTTGAACAATATTTGGTCATGTCCTTTGGTCTCCATTCTTGAAAGGAAAAAATTGAACAATCGAATAATCTTTATATGTAAAGACTGGATTACATTTTCATTCACTTTTTTAAAATCTGTAATTGTAATAGAGTTTCTAAGGAGAAATATATACATGAACTGTTACTTTCTCTTTTGGTTCCTCTGCTTGTTATCTTGTAAAACTTCACATTCTTTAAGAACTGCATATGCATGTATGAAGAAAGGAAGAGAAAAAGTTCTGATCTTCCTGATTTATCATCAGTTCAAAAACATAACTCTTCCCCAAAAAAAAAAAAAAAAAAAAAGGGCAGAATACTCTTTCTTTCTTTTATTTCTCTTTTCCCCCATCTCCCTGCAATTCTTCTGGGCCCTCACTGTGTAACACTGTTTCCAAATCATTCTTCCAGTATAGACTATGAAGATAAATGAGCTCTTCTGCAGCTTAGTCAATGCTGGTTTTGAAAAGTGAACTTCTAAATGAAGTCAGATGAACCAAGCCCTAAAAGCACCCATTTCCCTTTGCTAGTTGTTAATGCCATCCGGGGTGGCTGACGCAGTGTAAGTGTGCACACACAGCCGTCCCCCCACAACAGCTTCTTCCTGTCTAGGGCAGAGATAAAGCTTATCGAATGGAAAGCCACTTCCATGCACTACCACACTTCATGCTGACAGGAGTTTCTTATGTGTAGGCATGTCATAAGTTGCTGCAAGATTTTTGTCTGTGTCATGAGAGGTTAGTAGTGTGGCGGCTGATTTCAACTCTGCTTTTTCCAGTGAATTCAGTGAGATTTAGATCAAATACCAAACTCCTTGATGTCCAAGGATTTTTGCTCAATATAGAAAGTCCTTCTCTGTGACACTCACAAAATGCAGATGCAGCTAAATATGTGTGGTTGGAAGAGATGCTCTAATACTATATCCTAACTAGCAGGATTAATTTGACTCACAAAATGAGGTTATGAATCTGTGAGTAGACTTCCTCAACATCATGAGATAGTTAAACCAAATTTCCTGATGTACATGTTTGAGACAGTTACCTTTTGGGTCTTGCTTTGCATTTTTGGTGAAAGCAACAGCAGAAACATACATTGCTGAGCAGCAGAGAGCACAGCCTTCATTCAGTGGTAAACAAGATGCGCTCTGAGAACTTCAGAACTCACAAGGAACGCAGAGGAGCCATTGCAGGGTACTCCATAATTTACTTTGGTAGATATTTAATAACTAACCTGAAAAATTTTGTTAATAGTCATCCAAAAATCTGTTGTAGTCAACCTGGAAGTAGAATACATTCTGCAAAACAGAACGGTTACAATCCCATCCTTTGTGTGTTTGGTGCAAACACACAAATGTTATAAACCATAGGCTGATAGATGGAGCTGAAATATCTGTAAAAGAACAGAATTTTTAACTATGCATAACACAGAAAAAAATTGTTAAACTTACCCAATTCTAAAGGCCTTTTCCATAATTTCTGCTAATGTAAAAGACTCCTGAGGCAACAAGACAGCTTACCTGTCAGCTTTGACATTTCTATAACCAAATCAATATTTCAGAAACCTTGCACTATAAATCTGATGTTGATTTGAATTTCTTGAAAGTAATAAATGATCCAATTAGAAAAATAACAAAAAAGTGAAAATAATTATGCTCTTTATTCTTCCATGATGATAAGGTGAGCTTGACAAGACAGAATGCTCTCCCTAAATCTGGAGTCTGTCTATGTTTGCAACTGATCTTAGGAGTTAAAGGTTTTGTTCGCATTTTTAAAGCGCTAAGTTAAAATGTATTGCCTTGATAGAGATGTTAAGAAACAGTTTGCTTACAGTATCTCATACCCTTCATTTTATATTCCTCTCACTTATTGTAAAATTTCAAAGGCATTTGGGGATATATTATCTATGTGGAAGAAAGTCCTACACTGCAAAGATTTACAGTAACTCAGCTTTTAAAATCCTTTCTCAACAGCTCTTTTCTACACATTGACATACTGGAATTTTTCCATTTTTAATATATTATGGAGATTTTTTTAATGAAAAGTCACCACAAAAAGTAAGAAGGCCAGTTTTCCAGCTCCAAAAACCAAAGGCTGTTCTCTTAAGCACCACAGTTTGTAATCCTTTGATTTTTATTATCTGAGGTTTGGTTGTGCACAGTTTGCAAGAACTAAAGGAAAATTTTGTGCAGTATTTCTGTGGACATTGGTGAGTCAGGGCTCAGCTCATAGGCCAGCTATGCTTCAATATGTGTGGGTAGACACTCTTTGTGTTAGAATTAGGAACCAGCCTTCAGACAGCACTAGGCATTGCAGGACTTCTCTTTATCTCAGTGACTTCTTACAGACACATTTATTGGGTTGCTTCAGTATAAATACCAAAACAGAACAAAATCAAAAAACGTCAGAGGTCATCATCAAGCAAGTGGAGGAAAAGAAGGTTATCAGGAGTAGTCAACATGGATTCACCAAGGGGAAATCGTGCTTGACCAATCTGATAGCCTTCTATGATGTCATGACTGGCTGGGTAGATAAGGGGAGAGCAGTGGATGTTGTCTG
>Ga0181612_127091_pt1 | contig 12379 bp, 6 predicted proteins | sample HoacroProtozoa21_FD_119630 | JGI IMG/M metagenome (GOLD analysis project Ga0181612, IMG submission 119630) | Hoatzin crop microbial communities from Cojedes, Venezuel. Combined Assembly of Gp0051906, Gp0051904, Gp0051908 | reverse complement strand
TTCTTCAGGCTGAACAAGCCCAGTTCCCTCAACCTCTCCTCGTAGTGGAGATGCTCCAGTCCCCTCACCATCCTTGTAGCCCTCCGCTGGACTCTCTCCAGTAGCTCTTCATCCTTCTTGACCTGGGGAGCCCAGAACTGGACACAGTACTCTAGATGAGGTCAGCTCAGAAGCAAGGCTGAGGTCACTTTATGATTGTTGTATCTATATCTATTCCCAAGTACAGTTGGATAATATACTACTGCTGGTGCATACTAACGATCCTTCTGTGACAATCCTCATAGTAGCAGCAGTGGAAAAGACTCAAAATTAAAATCTTTTCGGTAACACTTCAAAGACTTCTCTAGTTTAACTAAGCAGACAGGACACTTCAGGTGGTTGTGTACATAGTACAAAGGAAAGGGGATAAAGAAGGACAACATCTTCTGTGAGAGGTTCATACAACAAGTCTCTTTTTGCTGGATTAACATTTGCAATGTTGGACTGTGTAAGCTTTGCACCTGCAGCTGTATCCTGTGACAATAGGTATGACTAAGTGCTTCAGAGGAAGCTGCAAGAAATCCATTGTCAGTAAAGAGATGTGATTCTCTATGGTTAGTTCAGTTTTATCAATAGTAAAAAACTGAACTCAGAGGCATTGCATCAGTGCTGGAATTAGAGTGTATGAGGTGAATAAAACTGAAGCAGATTTACAGAGAAACCTGGCTAGAGTTCAAGCTTACCTGCGTACATAACTTTCTTGAATGCTACTGCTTTCATGTAGTTTCTTTCCTTAATATATCTTGTAAATTCTCTTTCACTAGTGTTTTAATGCCTTCTTACTTTCTCTGTCCTAGTGTGTTTCAGTGCTATCGTCTCTGTTTCCTCCTGTTCTAGTTTACTGTGGAATCTTGCTCCAGATACAAAAAATCATAGCCTAAAAAACTATTCTAGTAAACTTACATTTGTCTCCATTTCACTGTTTCTTTGCTTCTCCTATGTGCTGGAATCATTCTGACTTCTTTTGCCACAAAAACACCTGAATCCAAACAGCCTGTTTTTCTTATCCAAATTCTTAGAACAAAATTCTGTACTATTAAATCAAGTAAAATCTTTTCAGAAGACATCTAAATTGCTCTAGTAGAATCTTGAAAGCATGCCCTTGGGAAATTAATGTTTTACTTTGCTGTGATCCAAACACAATGCATCTAGTTTCAAAACCATGGAAACAAGGAAGTTCAGCCTTGCAAGTTGATCACATACTCCATGACTACAAAGCAGATTTTATTTTACTGGGAATGAATGCACTTGTAGAAGTACCTGCTACTTACAACTCACAGTTGATATATTTTGTATTTAGAGGTACAATCATCCAAAAGAAAAAAATGTAGAGAATATTCTTATGCTGCCTTCTCTTTGTATTGAGTAAGAAAATGCTAGGAAGAAAAGTACTATGCTAAAGCCAAGCACTAAACAAGGTATGACTGAGATTTTAACCATATATAAGTGAGGTCATAAACATGTTTTCACAGCAGTCCCTTATCTGTTCTCTGCAAAGTATGAAAAAGAGGGCATACAACCTACCATTTCCAGTCAATGATCTATTTTTGTATAGAATAGCAGGAAAATGTCACTTAAGCATAAATAAACAATATAACTTACTTTATTCTTCTTCTCATGAGGAAGAGAGTAAAAGGCCAAGTTCAGCATGCAGAACAAAATATAAAGCATTCTATGATCACTGCCCGGGGACTGGCTATGCAATTGGTCTTCTGGGCATGAGAAAAAAATTGTACTGTGTACACCTTGTTTTGCATATTCATTAGTATTAGAATTTTCCTTTGTTGTTTTATTAAACTGTCTTTATCCCAACCTACAAGTTTTCCCTTTTGTCCATTTCTCCTCCCCAGTCTACTGGGGGGGAAGGGGAGGGGTGAGTGAGTGGCTGTCTGGTGCTAGTTGCCAGCTGCCGGGTTAAACCACAACAGTCCTTTTTTTTTACTGAGAAGCAGAGGGCCTTTGCAGTTTGTTACACATGGTGCCACAGTGCTACTCTGAAAGAAATACTGCCCAAGGCACTTTCGCATCCAGAGTAAATACTTTTCCCCTAATCCATTCCAGCTCACATTCTGGAAGGACGAAGATCTACTTACTTTGCACACAGAAACTGCTATAGCAGGTTTAACATTTGCAGCCAGACTGATATAATATGTGACAGCTTGTTAAATGAAGTCGTGATTTATTTTCCATTGAGGATTTGGCCAACAGTGTTTGTTCTGCAAGCTGGATGACACTAACACATCATCTAAACACCAACTAATTCCTTCATTAAAGAAATGCACCTATTCTTTTTTTCTACAAAGTCATGTTTATGTTGAGATGTAGCCCGTTTACTTGAGGGTAGAAACAAAACCTCAGAAAGGACCCCTACATCACTGCATCAAATCGCCTTTTTTTGCAGGCACTGTATTGTGAAACACTTGTCATAAACAGTCTGAGCACCAAAAAAAGCACCCACCGTATTGAAAGGCTGGTTTTAATCCTGATTGAGGCAAGATTCTCTATGCTAATTTCCAGCCTAAATTTTTTGTACTACCTATTTTTATTGTTATTACATTTTGATCTGCTGAGTTTCAGAACACTTCTACCATTCTACTCATCAAAGTCACTTGGTTCTTTTTGTGTGACATTTCTGTTCTTTATATTAATAACTCGATACTCTTCCTGCTTTCAACAAATTTCCTTGCATACTCCTGATACAAATGCCAATGCTATTAGTAGAACTCTTGATCAGAATTACTGTAAAAATCAGCTCCTGAGAAACATCATTAGCAAACTACCTTCAGCCTGAACTTCCCTTTAACACTGTCTTTTGCTTTCTCTCCTTAATCCAGTTCTTTATCCATTGTTTTTCTAAAGAGTCATCTCTCCATTCTTCAGCTTAATTTATGATTTTCAAAAGGACACTGTATCAAATTGCATCTCTAACTAGGTGAGCTTTAACATCTTTCCTCTGCTTTCAAAATCAGCTGTCTTGAAGGACTGCTTGAAAAGATACTGGAGAAGGATAAAGAGAATGAAAAGATCATTGAAAAATTAAAAACTGGGAACTGGCAACTGCAAAGGTATATTCCAACTTGAATGGGAAGACTGAAACCTTGGGTTTATTATTAAGTTCTCTCAGTGTGCTCACCTCTCCGCAACATATAAAGTCATATTAAAGTTTGCAATCGAAAAAAAATCCATCCATGCTGCAGACACTTCATACTGGAAAATCAGAGTTTACAATGACAAAGCATGTTTTCCTGGCTGTGTTTTAGGGTTCCTATTTCAGCTTGTATGAGAGGGCAGGAAAGAGATTTATAATGCAAGTGACACTGTAATGGTGGCAGAAATGTGTTCAAAGGAGAACAAAAGAAGAGTTTGAGTATGAGGAAGATAGGGATTTCTGAAGATGGGGAAAAAAGCCTAAACAGAATGAAATGGGAATAGGAGATATTTTCAAGGAATAAAGATGAGTATGGATAAAAGAGTGTGAGTGGGAAACTAACAATAAAGGTATAAGTCTCTTATTTTGTCCTTTTAAAGATACATCCACGCTGAAAAAGCTGTGATTGCAGCTTCAAGAAACACAGTCATGTCAGCGCAGGCCAACTAGTTCATGTATTTCTATCATGAAATTTAGAGTAGTCTAACTACTTACTACTCACCCGCCATGCAGGGCTGGTTTTCAGCCTACACTCTGTGCTGTGCTGCTGTGGCTACATTTTCAGAGTCACAAAGCTACCATATATAAAACTCTGGCAGTACTTTATCAACCCCTAGCCTACTACAAAGCACTTCTATTTGTTTATCTTTCACTTCATTCCAGACAAGCCTTGCTAACTGTCACAGGCGCTCTGTGACAGAGAGCTTAGCCTGTGGTATCTGGCCTCTTCCAAGTGTCCGGTACTGCCCTTTTGCTTGTGACTTGCTATGACTCATAGGATATATTCATTCCAAGATACAGTTAGTCATTTGCTTATGGTATGATCATTGTTTCAGTTCATTATAGGTCTAAGTTTAATACATCAGAGTCTGCAGTGTGTGGGGGGAGATAAAATGCTGTGGTAGATTGTTACTATAAGAAATAAAGACACAATAGGATTATGTCCAATAAAGTAAAGCAGTCTCTACAGTGTGAAAAACTTTTTAACAGCTAAATTTCTGAAGAGGCTGTCATGGAAAATGGGTAATTTTGGGGTCAAGAAAAACTTCTATTGTGGGTTAAAACCTGCTATAAAGAACAACAGAGGCTGGAAATATTTCCTATTTGAAAGTAATCAAAAGCACTTTCAAGCTGTATAGCTGTCTGATTTTTTTTTTCTTTCTTCTTTTACTGTGAGAAAGACGCTGAGAAACAGGAGAAATGGCTAAATAAGTGACACTGCAAAGGAACTGGTGCAACTAGTTATCCACAAGAGCTGTCAAACACACTACGTAAACCACGTTAAAAAAACCAGAGCAAAGTCTTTCCCCCAATCTTTTTCAATTACAGTCATCGTAGCATGACAACAGTAACCAGAATCACAAATGTGAACTCCTGAACTGAGTTTGCTTTTTTCCTGAGAGAAGATATGCCCATTTTCAAACATAAAAGTGGAATCTGTTGTTGCATTGGAATGTTCACTCAATTCACTGGAACAGAGCTTGAGAATCTCCTCAACCATGGCTTAAAATACGCTTCAGCAGTGAAGGAGAGACAATGAGGGATGGCATAATATTATCAGTATTATAATTAGATTAACTTCAGAAGCTGGAGTCACATTCTATGTGCAATTTCTGTGATTCTATGAAATTGCAGGACCTCAGTCTAAAGGCCTCCTACCCTACCCACCTATCATATGAGTTTCCAAGGTGAAACCTGCTCAGGATGGATTTGCATCCACAACTGAAATAGGATGGTTCAGCCTGGAGCTGTACAGAACTCCCACAAAGTGACTCACCTGTTTTCTACATCAGTGTGACAGATGATGACACATCCTCCTGGGCTCCCGAGCTCTGTTCCTTCTGGCTAACAGAAAAAATGATAGCCATTTTCCAGAGTCCACTCATTTGTGAAGAAGACGACTGAAAATGAGAAATTATTTACATTAAATGTGTATATATATGATCCTTCATTTCACCTCTCTTGTGCGCAATGAAATAGTTAACAGTACTGACATTTGTTGTCCTACGGTTATCACTGCACTGAGATGAGCTTGATAGCTCACACCTCTTCAAATTTCTCGTTCTCTGCAGACCCACAGAGAGTGAGGCCTTTGCTGCACTGGGTATCCCCTTTTTCAGCTAGAGCAAGTTGTCAGTTCAGCTCAGCTGCAATGTGGGATTTCACCTTGAGAGAAGTAGCACTGCAATGTCCTGGCTTGTTTCTGAGGCTTCGTTTGAACAGATAAATGCTGACGTGTATGGCATATATGCCCTGATGCATTGGTCATAAACCAATCAGCTATCACAGAGGAAACTTCAGCAACTGACTTTTAGCCATTTTACAGTATGAAAGCACCCTTCCAGCAAACAGCGGCAGAGTGAAAGGTCCAAATTAAAACACTTGCAGCACTGCACCTTCCCTTTTTAACAGAGTGAAGTACTTCGCTTGTTTTGTTCTCCTGCAGAACAGACACACACCCTTTAAATTTAGGGAAATTGCCAGAGGGAATGGGAGACTGTGTCTTCCCTCAGAGCTGATGAGTACAAACCCAGGAGTGCAGGCTGGGGCAGGCAGCATAAGGAGGGCAAAGAAAGCAGATGGGGAGACCCTGGCAAAGGCCTTGGTTGGAGAAGACCCACAAAGAGTGGTAGAAGTGATGGAAAAAGGAGCTCAGAAGAGATCATGTGGAATCTGTGCAGCCTGAGAAGTCACTGAAAGCTGGTGGAGTAGAAGAGAGGACTGGGGGAAAGAACCTGTTCTGTAAAGGCACAGAGAGCAGGGAAGATTTATTTTTCAGGCCTTTTTTTTTTCACTAGCATAGCTAGCAATTCCGAGTCGCCTAAAGAGCTATCACTTTCTAGCATATTGTTTTATGTTCTAATAAACATACTTTTAGAGACTAGACAGCTTTTGGCATGCTCGCTAGAAAGAGAGAATAGGGCATGTCCAACTTCAGCCAACATGAGGTCCTGATTGAATGTAACGCTATGACTGACCAGGAAGGGCAGGATAGGGATGAGGACAATTTATATTTACAGAACTGCCTTTGTGCTGGTTGGTCCCATACCTATTTACAGATTTATTCCTGAGAAAATAAATTTTGGACTGTTTTTAAATAAAGCTAACTCTGTAGTGAAAAACAGTAAGTCTTGACATCTCATTAAACTACATTTTAGATTGAAATAAGGCAAAGAAAAGCAAATCCTCTTTTCTTCAGAAACTGTTATGAAAATGGCTGATGCTGTTCCTTATGATTTAGAAGTTTCTCATCAAGTATTATCCAGACCCAGTCCTATTTCGCTTGTGAGTGACCAGATTTTAGCTCACACAGTTCAAAATCTTAAATTATCTGAACTTGGTACTTTGCTCTGTGGAAAATTAAGCAGAGCTCTGGTTTTGCATATGCTTTCTTGGGACAATAGCAAGCACGCTGGAAGATTTCTGCACCACTAGATAATGTGAGTCAGCACCTATAGAAACTGAAGCACTACAGTCATCCACATGGCTGACAAGCAGGGCTAATGAGCAAATGCCCAGCAGAATTATCAGCCTGGCTGTCCTGGTTTTTGCACTCAGTCCAGTAGGTACCCACAGCACTCTGCCATCACAGCGTGCTTCCATGCCCCATTGAATGGGAAGAGGTTCATAATAGGTGCAGGCTCTGCAGTTATGCCTTGCTCTCTCACCATTTTTTTTTCTTCCTTTGCCTTCAGCACAAAGACAGAGAGTGAGCATTTTAGACAGTTCTTGGGAGAATGCTGATAGGCTAACAGGGTCATAATATAGGATAAAACCTCCTCCTAATAATATATGTCTGTTTTACAGAGATAAAAACTTCTTCTCTGTTCCACCTTAAGAGGGAGGGGGGTGTCTTCAAAGTTATTTCAGAAATACAAATTAATCAAACCTTTCAGGATTTTTTTCATATGCATTCTTCTTCTGTAAATGAAGTCTAAAGATCATGTTTCTAGCAGCATGCATGAGAAAAGAAGTAAAGTAAGGAAGAAGTACACAATTCATATTTATACTAATGCCACTTACCTGCACTCTAGCAATGAAAAAGGGCAGTAAAGTGAAAGCAGTTTATTTTTATTATGTTTATAAGGCCTCTTTACAATAGTAGGAAGGTGTATGTAAGGATAGAATAAACAAGATTTCTTACTAATTAATCTGCCATCTGGGGAAAAACTTCTGCCTTGCTAAAGGCCTTCTAAATTAATAACAAGATATAGGGGAATTCAGAATCCTTCTACAAATTTTTCATAAACCTAAAATAGTACTTCAGCATGACTCAGCAGATTTTAAGCTGACTGATGTGGCTTATCATCTGCAGCGAATGGTACATGATTCATTCAGGGGAGAATATGGCAGAAAGCCGTAGCAGAAAGCACCACTTTCACTCCCTCTTTCTTTACAGTCTTGAAGCACACGAGCTAAGTTGGAGAACTTGTACATTGCAATAGGCTGCTTAGGAGATGTGGGGTTGAAAGACAAGTAAAATGAAAATGCTTCAATATGTAAATGAAAGGGGACAACATTAAATATTCATGACATCATTGTCATTCCTGCACAGCATTTGCAGACATTGTCCAAAGAAATGCCAGCCCCAACACACAGGCTGTTTGAATGCTTAGGTTTGCTCAGTCATTTTCAGATGAGGTCAGCCATACTGATAACGTGACTCAGAGCTCCAAGCCTCTTGGCAGTGTTAAACTGGGAGAGGAAACACTTTTTTCTCCAATTTTCAGACGCATTCATAGTGCTTACATCCAGAAAGCACCATGAGACAAAAGGCTTCTTCCAGTTCCTCTCCTGGTAAAATCACCTGAGTTTAAAGCACACACCTCACATTTTCTTGAAATGCCATTAAGCAGAAAAAACTTGTCATTTAAAAATTCTTCCAGTACAATAATGTATCACAGAACACTGTTGACAACTGAATTAAGGAAACGAGCATTTGTGGGGCTGGTGGGTAATTTGTGTATCAGAAAATGGTGTGAATAGATAGCACTTTTCTTCTTCAGCCATGCTTGGAAATGTTAATTGATGAATCCTGGCAGTATCGAGCAGCAGGAAGCAAAGTATTATTTCCTTTATTAATTAAAAAGCGGAAGTGGGTGGCTTCAGTGAAATACTATCCTGTAATTTTCCTCTTCTACCAGCAAAAAAAACCTTATCAGAATTACCCTTTGATTTCCATACTATACAGCTGGAGCAAGTAATGCATTATAGCACTAAATGGTGTAGTGTAGTGTAGTGTGGGGCAATATTGCAGCTACACCTCCTATCAAACTGCAGGAGCTAGGTTTAGGTTTGGAAATGTCTTCACCCAAAGGATGCTTAAACCTCGAAATGAAAAGGCAAAAACCTTTAAAGGGATCTTTAAGTAGTTAAAAGGCAGTGAATTGTGTTCATTTGGCAAGTTAGAAATAATTTCCCAAGAACACAGTCAAATAGAAGGAAAAGTGGTTGAGCTGGAATGGTTCGTTCACCTAGATTCCAGAAGACAATGAGATTTCAGACAATATAAGTATGGTAAAACCAACTGTAGTTTTCTAAAGAGGTTGATAGTAATGGTTTGACTAAAAATTTGAAATTGATGCTCATTAAGACCATATCTTGTAGTGCTGTGAATGTTCAGGAACTGGGCTTCAGCCAACAGAGTTAACAGAATTCCAGCTCTGGGTAAGGGACAGGGAAACATGTCAAGTCTGGTACCTTTGAGGAAGACTTTGATAAAGGTTTGGTTAATCACGCAAAACTTAGGTATTCTAATTCTTTGCATATTCCAGGTAAACTTTCAATTGCCTCTGTAGTATATCTGCTTGAAAGGTATGAGGAAGTGTTTAACACATTTGGAATAATTTGTGAAAAATTCATTTCTCAGTACAAATCAGGTTGGTTAACTTTTGTTGTCCTTCCAGATTAATGCATGGTTTGAAAGTAGTACTCTGATTTTATCCTCACACACAGCTCTGAGAATGCCACTAATACCACTACTCAGCCCAAGGAAAGCGCTACTTGGAGTTCCACCAGAGACACAGAGAACTCAGAGATCACTGGTCACCTATTAAAAATGGAAATGAGTGAGGTGGTAAATGGAGGCTGGCTTGGACTCCAGCTATGAGTATTATTCCTACTAACTCATTAATTGTTGCACCTAGAAGACTTTGAAAAAGAAAGGTTATTTATCTGTAACAGGTCTTCTTCAGATGGTTATTTATACATATACGTATGTTTTGGATTTGGGGGGTTGTTTGCTTTTAACTTCAGCAGGACCCAAAGGACACAAAAGTCACACTGGTTTACAACCTTTGCCTCAGACTCTTGTTTTCTCTCAGTCTTAAAAGTGCCTCACAAAGGAGGGTGAGCTGCGTACACAAGTGTAAACAACACTAATGCACATATAAGCAACTCGTCTTGAAGAATAGTTACAGGTAACCTTTCTTTCATATCTGACTGTTTGCCCACATGTACCTTTACTGCAAACAAAACACATCACAGAATATTTTATTAAGGAAAAGGTCCCAGTGTAACTAGTTGAAACAAAGCAAAAGAACCGACTGTCCCAAAGGTGGCATCACGCTGAGAGGCTTCAATGGTCAAAGAAACAGTGAAATGAATCTTGGGGTTAGAAACTCAACCCCTTGAATGTGTCAGTTGAAGACACAGTCAGATGAGGGGTGCCTAGTCAATATAAAGAGAGCAAGCAGTCTCATGTTCCATATATGCAAACAATAATCAGTTCTGAAAGCTTGTGGAAAAAGAAAACCTGGGCAATTTAGTTTCTTGGCTAAGAAGAAATTCAGGGACCCATAAGCAAAAAAAACCCCAAATTAAAGCCAGCCCTGGGGGTGTAACTTGTCTTGAACAAACACAGACCACAGTAATAGTGGTGTGGCTCTCTGCCCTTAAATGGCCAATGTGATACCCTCCAAAAAGAATAAGAGGACTAGGTCCAAGATTTTCCATACAGACATCTAGCTTCAAGCACATAGTTCATGGATCATGAAAAGGTAAAAAGAGCACCTATCATGCCTGACTCCAAGTAAGAGTAAAACCCAAAAGAAGTCAGTGTCATGGAAAAAAAAAAATAGAATGTTTCTAAACAAATGCAAAACAATTCAAGAACAAGACATACTCATTATTAGAGAGTCAACATAGTTGATATATGAACTGAAAAAAGTTTCTTTGCAATCTTAGCCTCACAAGCAAGAGGGACAGGCGTATGGGCATATTTTACACTTCTCTACCTGTGTGCCTGGCACAGAGATGGGTGGGACTTACATTTATGTCCTATGGAGACTGCTGCAGTAAAAAAAGTACAGTCAGAGTGTGAATGCGTATGTACACTTTGTGTATACTTATAGTGTGAATGTATATGTTCACAAAGATTCAGAAAATAAAAAGACACCCCTGAGACGTAAGACAAAAACCTTTCCTCCTGCACAAAGCTCCATTGTTCTTTACATTGTGGTCATGTCTAGAGAGGTATAGGAAAAGCCTTTGGCACAGTGTTGGATTTTGTATGAATGCAGATGTGAAAGATGTTTACTTCATTGGTAGCAACAGTCCCAGAGAAAAGTCATTGTCATGTGGCCAAACACAATAGTTAAATTTCTATCATTTCAGTCTGTAAGTGGCAACACACTGGAAGATTTGTCAATAGAAACACACCATTCAGATGCTGAACTGCTTAAGACAGTGGGGAGGAGTAGGGTCCTCCTCCAGTATCTGTCTTTGCCACAAAGAAGAGCCCCAGTGGGAAATTCATTGGTGGTATTGAGAGGGCTGTGATAAGCCACTAGCTCCATTATCCATAGTTGTAATATGAGATGACAATTTGCAGATGACCACAGACAGGGCCTCACGTTGGTGTATAACAGTGAAGACATTTCTCGGTGAAGCACAGACCAGAACTCCAAGGCTATGGGTGACATCCCTGGGCACTTTCTCACACATCCTTCTCCTTCTTTCTCTCCTTCAGGGAACAACAGAGTGTCAGCGACAGTAGGTAGCAGCTCTGAGCTCAACTGCTCTCACAAATCAAATATAACTATGGTAACATGGAAAATCAGCCCCACGGTTGGAGGCCCCTGCACCATGGGATACAGGGCTGATCAGAACAAGACAGACAGAACAAACTGCAGTGACAGCATGAACTGGAAATTCAGACCAGACGGGGATCCTACCCTTGAGATACGGCACGTGGGAATAGCCCATGAGGGAAACTATACCTGCGAACTAGTAACAACAGAAGGGAATTTCCACAAGACGTACTACCTGACCGTGCTAGGTAAGGGACTCCTTCCTCATTTTGCAGTTCCCCAAAGGACCATGTCTGGGCTGGACATATAAAGCTCCTCTCTGCATGCACCAAGGGAAGCATGCAGTAAAGAAGAGAGGTTTTCTTGCTGGGATAAACTGCTAGGCATTACATTGATAGTAGCTCCATGTCTCCCTTCTCCTTACTTCCCAAAATTCTTCTGCCTTCTGGTGCCCCCTTTTCCACTGTCTAGTTACAAATGACAGGTGTGAAGCGATTTCCAATGTACTAAAAGAGGATTCTGCATATGCATCTGGTTATCCTGTAGAATCAATTGTTAATACACTAATTTAAGAGAACTAAACATGTGAGCGTAACACTGCCAAGTGATGAGATGTTCTATCAAGCATGAGATGTTCTTCTCCGGACCCATTTCCTCTCATGCTGGCATTCAGATACATTTTAAACCACGTGTACGATGGCTGCTTAGGACAAAAGCCTCATTCAGCCCAGTATGTGGGACAATTCCCTACCACAATGTCCAGGGAAACACCCTCTAATGGTACAAGGCTGTGGTAACTCACCTGAATGGGGGAAGAGTTGTCCAGAAGGGAAAAAGGGGCACGATCTTTGCCTCTTATGACTATGGCCTTTGTCACCGTAAGGGGGTGGCACCTGCAACCTTATTCTCCTCTATTCCCTGTGTTCATTTTGGGTAAAGAACAAGAACTTCCTATCCCAACTGCGGCAAACTAACTCCATGCATCTCCCTGACGGTTTGCAGTGCCCCCCAGGCTGGCCCTGTACTGTGGCAACCACGGGGACCTGGTGTGCGAGGCGGCAGCAGGGAAGCCGGCTGCTCAGGTCGCATGGGTCCTAGACAGCAACTTCACCCCCAGGGAAGAAGGCCATGACAACGGGACAGTGACTGTTCTCAGCAAGTT